>Ga0129307_1000335_pt1 | contig 76764 bp, 69 predicted proteins | sample P1105metagenome_FD_94437 | JGI IMG/M metagenome (GOLD analysis project Ga0129307, IMG submission 94437) | Capybara group fecal microbial communities from Wisconsin, USA - P1105 metagenome | ecosystem: Host-associated > Mammals > Digestive system > Large intestine > Fecal | place: USA: Wisconsin...
GATGCCGACGCGCTCTTTGAACGCATGGACGAAGATTACAAAACGACATTTATCCACATAGAACTTTCCGGATACGACGCCAAGAAAATCGTCGAAGACCTCGATTCCGCAAAATCGTATGCCACGCAAATTTTCCCAGACGCCAAAACATCCATCGTCGGCGAAGTCGTAAACTACGCCGAAATGAACGGCAAACTCGTCAATGGACTGTTGCGTTCGTTCGGCGGTTCATTCGTGATTATCGCCATCATGATGATTCTCGCATTCGGAAGCATCAAGGCAGGCCTCATCGGCATGATTCCAAACGTCGCCCCCGTGCTTTTAATCGGTGGCGTCATGGGCTATTCGGGAATGCCGCTTGACATGATAACCATGATCGTAATGCCGATGATTTTGGGTATCGCCGTTGACGACACCATCCACATGAACAACCACATCAAATACGGTTACGAGCGCACGGGCAGCTACAAAAAGGCGCTGCTGCTTTCTTATCGCGAAATCGGAAAAACGATGGGCATGACGACATTCATTCTCTGCGCGATGTTCTTCGTGTTCATCTTCAGCCCCATGGGTGCATTGCACAACGTCGGATTACTTTCCATCATTGGCCTTGCAGCCGCCCTCGTTGCCGACTACACGCTCACCACCGCCCTCGTGTACGTCACCAAACCCTACGGAAGAGAGAAACGAAATAAGCAAGTCCGCTAATGCAATGTCATCCCCGACGTCATTCTCGACCGAAGGGAGGGAATCCATCATTTTTCCAACAAAAAGGTAGTATAATACCACCATCGCATCGCCATTTTCAAAAAATTCCATTAAAAAGGTAGTCGTTCAGCTACCTTTTTGCAAACATTTTGATTATATTTGAAAATATGCGATACCTGACCCTAGAAAAAGCCCTTAATGCATGGAACGCACTCCAGCCGATTTCGGAAGAGGACAAGACCCGTCTTGCCCGCCGTTTTTCGGTTGATTTCAACTACAACAGCAACCACATTGAAGGTAACACGCTCACTTACGGGCAGACGGAAATTCTTCTGCTTTTTGGGAAGGTCATCGGCGAAGCGAATGTGCGAAGCGTGCAGGAGATGGTAGCCAGCGAAGTTTCGCTCAAGATGATGGTAGCGGAGTCTCGTGTCAAGGAAACCCCTCTCACGCAAAATTTTATTAGAGGCTTGCACCACACATTGTTGCGCGAGGACTATTCCGTCCATCGTGAACTTCCTGGAGGAATGCAGGTCGGGTACGTCGTTCATGCAGGGCAATACAAAACTCGCCCAAACAGCGTCATCACGCGATATGGAGACCGGTTCGACTACGCCTCCCCAGAAGAAACACCCGCGATGATGACAGATCTAGTTGATTGGTACAATAACGCAGAAAAAGAAGGCAAGTTGTCGCCTGTAGAATTAGCGGCGCTATTTCACTATCGCTACATCAGAATTCATCCGTTCGAAGATGGCAACGGTCGAATTGCTCGACTACTCGTCAATTACATTTTGGCAAAACACGACATCCCCATGGTCGTGGTCCGTAGCCGAAAAAAAGAAGAATACCTAGAAGCACTGCACGCCGCTGATTTAGCGGTGGGGGCAGCACCTAGTTCTGGCGCAAACGCATCCATCAAAGCCATCGCGCCGTTCCTCAAATATTTCCGCAACATGGTTGCACAAGAAATCGACGCAGATGTCCGTTTTCTCACCAAACACGGAGAAAGCATCTGGTGGTATGACGGAGAATGCATTGAGTTCCGTTCGCCGAACTACAGCAAAATTTTGGAATTGATGCAAAGCGAACCCGTATTGTCGCTAGCAGATATACAGCGAAAACTGAACATTCAAATTTCAGCCGTTAAAAAGCTCGTCCAACACCTTCTTGACAAGCATTATATCGAAAAAGGGAAAGAAGAAGGCTCTTGGCACGTATTCATCGTGCCATCGATTTAAAAAAAGTATTCCCTAAAACAAAGGGAATACTTAAAACAAGAAATAACTGGGATGACGACTACTCGACCTTTAATTTCGTCATGCTTTTTGCGCAAATGCCCATGGTCGATACGTTGTGCAAGAATGCAGACGTTGTCGGGGAAAGCATACCAAAGAATCCGCCCAAAAGCAAGCTCGTATTGAACGCCACGATAAAGCGGTAATTCTTCATGATGCGTTCCATCAGCTTTTGGCTAAGCAAACGGAGTTCCGCAAGGTCTTCCAAATTTTCACGACGGAGTGTCACATCTGCCGTTTCGCGGGCAATATCCGAAGCATCGCTCATCGCCACAGAAACATTCGCCGTCGCCAAAGCAGGGGCATCGTTAATGCCGTCGCCCACCATGATGACACGCTTACCTTCGGCCTTCATCTGTTCCACATAATGGTGCTTATCTTCGGGCAAAACCTGCGCAAAGAACGTATCAATTCCTAGATGTTCCGCAACGCGTTCTGCCGCATTCAAGCTATCGCCCGTAAGCATCACCACATTCTTGATGCCACTTTCACGCAGCCCGCGAATGGCATCCGCCGCTTCTTCGCGCGGAGGGTCACCAATGCAAATCGCGCCAGCCAATTCGCCACCAATGCCTAAGTAAATCACGGATGCGGCACCGGCCTGTTCGTCAATAATCGCCTGGTCTGCTTCAGAGACATTCACCTTTTCATCTTCAATCACAAAGTGCTTGCTTCCGATGACCACGCGCTTGCCCTTGAGCGAAGTTGCAATACCGTGTGCCACGATGTACTGCACATCGGCATGTTCTTCGGCGTGATTGATATTGCGTTCTAGCGCCGCCTTGACAATCGCACGAGCCATGCTATGCGGGAAATGTTCTTCAATGCATGCCGCAATTTTCAAGATACGTTTCTCGGAATACTCGCCAAACGGAATAATTTTTTCGAGTCGCGGTTCCGCTTTTGTGAGCGTTCCCGTCTTGTCGAACACAATCGTATCAGCAAGCGCAAGCTCTTCCAAATACTTGCCGCCCTTCACCGTCATATCCATATCCGCCGCTTCACGCAAGGCAGAAATCACGGAAATCGGAGTCGAGAGCTTAATAGCACAAGAGTAATCCACCATCAAGATGGAAACCGCACGCGAAATATTCTGCGTCAGTAAAAGCGTAAGCCCAAAGCCGAGGAAACTGAACGGCACAATGCTATCGGCAAGATGTTCCGCACGACTCTGCACGCTCGCCTTCAAATCTTCGCTACGGTCAATCAGTTCCACAATCTTCTGGATTTTCGTATTGCTATTGACCGCATGGACCTTCACGACAATCGCGCCTTCTTCAAGAACCGTCCCAGCAAAGACAATTCTGCCCGCAGTCTTCATCACCGCCTTGGATTCGCCTGTCATCGTCGATTCGTTCACGAAGGCCTCGCCTTCTATAACGCGACCATCTACAGGAATCATGCTACCAGAGCGGATGCGAACAAGGTCATCGACCTGAACATCCTTCATATCGACCAAAGTATCCACGCCGTCTTTCACGACCCAGACCTTGTCCACCTTTACAGCAAGGCTACCCGTCAAAGCCGTGCGCGTACGCGCCTTGGTGTAATCTTCCAGCAAGCCCGACACGCCCAAAAGGAACATGACCGTGCCTGCGGACTCATAATTTTTCTGGAGCAAACTCGCACCAATTGCAGCCCCGTCCAAAACATCGACGGTCAGCTTTCCGCTCATGAGCGTTGAAATTCCGCGCGCCACATAGCGCAACCCGCGAACCACCGTAATCGCCGTGCGAATCGGAAGCGGTAAGAACCAACGCGACAAATAGCGCCTTGCAATCATTCCCATGAGGCTTGCTTTAAAGCCGTCGTCCAATGCTTGCAACTGGTATTCCGTTTCGCCATCGCATTCGGGCAATTCTTTTGGCTGGAGCGCTCTTACAAAATCAAGAATCTGCTTACGACTCGCCTCGAAATCGCCCGCCTGAGCGGAGTATTCAAAAAGGAGCCCGCCATTGACGCTACGCACCACAACACTTTTCACGCAAGGCTCACTCAAGCAAGCCTTGTGAATGCGCGCTTCATATTCACGTTCAAAAGCGTACGCCCCAGCACGCAAGCGAAGGCGACCCGGCTTATCGTAAACGATTCTGAATCTCATAAGCTTTCGCTTCTTACTTGTCGAGACCTGCTTCCGCCTTGGCGTCGTTGCAGATATCACTTGCTTCGTCCTTCATATCCTGGAATGCAGCCTTGGCGTCAGCCGTGAACTTCATGCCATGAGCAAGTCCCTGAACGGCAAGTTCGCGGGTTTTCTTAGCCTTGAGCACTTTCTTAGCGACAGCAGAGCCCACAGCACCAGCAATTACAAGCCAGAATTTTTCATTTTTGAAAACAGACATATCATTCTCCTTATTAAAGAAAAATCAGCGGAGCACCAGTCCGCTTTTAAAAATTAGATACTCTCCCCTCTGATTGCAAATTACGAATAAAATAAACACACAACTCACGCAACCCCGCGTCGCAGTTGGGTTTCACGAGATCGACGCTAACATTGTTAGTGAAATTCTAACAATGTTAGACTCTCTAATTTTGTTAGAGAGTCTAACATTTCATGGATCATCGAGACTCAACAATTACGACAGCGCGAGCACCTTGCCCAATTCACGGCACTTTGCCTTACCATCATCATCCGGAGCGCCTTCAATCGCGAGCGGGTCATCAGCAAGCACGAGGCCCGCATTTGTAGCATCTTCTTTCCACGGATTCATCCATTCGCCGCCACCCCAGCCGTATGAGCCGAAAAGCACAACCTTTTTGCCCGAAATCTGCGTTTTCAGCTGATCATAAAGCGGCTGGAATTCGCTATCTTCAAGTTCTTCGGCACCCATTGCCGGGCAACCCAAAGCGAATTTATCAAAGTCGTTGGCACTTTCCACCTTGAACGAAGACGTATTGAAAAGAGTCACTTCAGCACCAGCGGCACTTGCGCCCGCGACAACTTCATTCGCCATAATTTCAGTGTTACCCGTTCCTGTCCAAAAGACAACTGCAATTTTATTCATTTTTATTCCTTTTTGTTTATGGATTTTTAAATCAACGTAGTCTTCATGGACTCTATCGAGGCGATGCCTCTCCAGAGTGACAATGTTACAATCCATCATACTTGCAAAAATTGTCATCCTGGAGCCAACGGCGATAGGATCCATCTCACATTTTTAAATTCGTCAACTAGCCACCGTCAAAACCTCTAAAGATTCGCCCTGTTCAAAACGTTCATTGAATACCTTGTGGCATTTTTTGTAAACTTCAAAGATGTGTATCGAATTAGGCACATCGTTATAGACTTTCCAGCATCCAATCAGCTTGTAATTTTTCCCGCCATACGCAATAAAATCTTTCACATCTTGTAACGGATAGCCTAAAAACACGCCCACTTCATGCGGAAAACAAACAGAACGCGTCATGCGCTTCTGGAAAAAATTCAATAAAGATTCCGCATCGAAACCCATGTAGCCAAAGCCCTTCAAAAATTCCCTGACTTCGCAACAATTTCCCAAATTCTGCAAAGCGTTATTTCGGTAGACATAAATAAAATAACGACCGCATCTTTCCGCAACAACGCGAGCCGTAACGCCCTTCGGGTTCAGCATTCGATTCCATCGAGCAAGCACATTACAAAGCACAATGCCATCGGCAATATCAAGGCAAAAAAGATTACCCGCCTTAAGCCCCGCAAGCGTCGGAGCGCAATGGCGAACTAAACGAGAATCGAGATCTTCATTCATGAACAACCCAGACAATAAAATCAAAAAAATCCCGCCGACGACTTCCGCCGTGGGCGGGATAACCTAATCCAGCATACATGAGGTAACGAATCCTATACGCTAGCTGAGGTTCTATGGCAAATTTTCTTTATACTTATTTTAGAAATTTGCAAAATAAAATACTACTCCAAAAAGACTCGGAACAATCCAAAATTAGACTAATCTAACATAATGCATGTTAGTTATAGCAATTTTCTATAAGATACTCTAAAAACAAAGTATTGGACAAACCTATATTCACCTTCTATATTTGGCATCAAACAAATACTAGGAGGTGATTATGACAAACAGATTATTTTTTGGATCTATAACAATTTTACTAGGCACCATAACATCTTTACTTTCATTCGTACTTCTGCCGTTTTGCAATCCCGTTGACATGGTCATGCGTTGTCATTATACCTCCGTTGTCGATGGCTTCGTGGGCCTTACAATCGCGCTAATTGGCGTAGTTTATCTGCTATTGCCAAAATCGCATAAAGTTTTGACTTACGCGGTCATTGTCTCAGGAGTCCTTACTTCACTTGTTCCCACGTTTATCGTAGGCGTCTGTTCGCACCCGCACATGCATTGTCATTCCATATCGTCCCCAGTGCTTCAACTGGTCGGAATCGTCATCGCACTTTTCGGTGTCGCCAACCTCGCGTTTTTAGCAAGCCGTAATTTCGAATCGGAGGATTTTACTAATGAATTTTACAACGCTTAAGATTATATACACCAATTTTTGGAGCCATCCCGCACGAAGCCTCGGTCTTGTTATTTTAACCGCCATCGCTTCGGCAACATTACTTTCCGGTGTCATTTTTTCAAAAAGTCTTGATGTCGGATTCGAACAACTTTCGTCACGCATGGGCGCCGATTTAATTATCGTCCCGTTCGGAAGCGAAGCTAAAAACCAGTCCGTTCTTTTGCAAGGAGACCTGAGCCACAAAACGCTCCCCCGCGAAGTACTGGACTTCACCCGCAAACTTCCAGGAGTAAGCGCCGCATCACCGCAATTCTACTTTACAACGCTCAGCGCAAGCTGCTGCGACAAAAAAGTCAACATCATCGGTTTTGACTCCAAGACTGATTTTACCATCAAGCCGTGGATTCGCAAGACTTACAAAAAAGACTTTATCCCTGGTTCCGTCATTGTCGGTAACGATATCAACATCGAAGAAGGTGGTGTCATCAAGTTTTTCGGCAAGGAATTTACCGTCGTCGGAACGCTTGAGCCGCTCGGCAACAAGCTGGACCAAGCCGTTTTTGCCGATGTTGAAACCATCGAAATTCTACGCAAGGCCGCTGCAGAAGTCGGATACAACTACACCTCCGAAGGAGAGCCTTCTGCAATACTTGTGAACCTCGAAAAAGGTGCCGATTTCGAGAAGCTTTCGCAAACGATTTACGAGCATTTCGATAACTTGGATGTCATTCCGCGCAAGAACATGTTCGATAGCGTCATCGCTACGGCAGGTTCCTTTAAAATCGCAGTCTGGCTTATCGCAGGGTTCTTCTTGTTCGTCGTGATAGCCGTGGTCTACATCGCATTCTCGGTTTCGACAAACGAACGCAAGCGCGAATTTGCGACACTCCTTATCATTGGCGTCACGCGCAAAAAACTCGCGAACATCGTTCTCGGAGAATCATTCCTCGTAAGCGCAAGCGGAGCCATCGCCGGAACGCTATTCGGAACCGTCGCCATCATTTCGTTCCGATTCTTGATTCAAGAAAACCTGCAAATACCTTTTTCGCTCCCCAACGCATCAATCATCCTTTTGACGATTATCGCAGCCTTGCTTATTCCCGCCTTTGTAGGGGTTGGGGCATCGTACCACATCGCTAAAAAAGTCGGAAAAATTGATGTTTACACCGCATTAAAGGAGGACGCTTAATGATACTTAACGGAAACGGTATAACAAAACAATTCATACGACGCGGGCAAACTTTCAGTGCGGTCAACAATGCAGATTTCTTCGCATGGTCCGGTGATTTCACAGTCATCTTCGGCGAATCGGGAAGCGGCAAAAGCACGCTGTTGAACACACTCGCAGGCGTTACCGCGCCTACCACCGGCAACATCGAAATAGATGAGCAACCGCTCTTCAAGTTAAGTGATGAAGAACTCGCCCATCTGCGCAATGATCGCATCGGCTACATTCCGCAAAATACGGCAATCCTTTCTGCATTTACCGTCGCCGAGAACATTACCTTATCTTCAAAGTTGTACAACAAAAAATTGGATAAGGGGCATATCGGGGCTTTGTTGAGCAAGCTTGGCATCACCCACCTTGCAAATGAATACCCGCAAAATCTTTCTGGCGGAGAACTGCGCCGCGTCGCCATCGCACGTGCGCTCGCCAACAAGCCGGATTTGATTATCGCCGACGAACCGACCAGCAATCTCGACGAAGAAAACAGCCGCAAGGTTTACAACCTCTTCGCACGGCTTGCACGGACGGGAGTTGCCATCGTTATCGCCACGCACGACAAGAACGCATTCGGCTACAGTAACCGCGTCTATCACATGAAATCTGGTACACTCGTGCCCGAAATCGGAGAATACGGCAACTTGTAAAATTTCTATGGATGTACAAGTTACGTATGTTCATTTTCGATAGCATCCGTCCTGCCGACTTGGCTTTTAGAGGTTGCTTAGTTCAGTAAAATGGATTAGTTTTGCGGATGAGACCTTTAAGGCTTTGGAGGCAACGAGTATCCAAGAAAACAGGAATGTCCCCAAAAGACCGATTTTGAGTTGAGTGTATGCCGAAATGATGTCGTTATCTTGAACATCGGGAAGTAGTCGGTAACACTCTTTGGAAATTTCGTGTCTAACAGCTTGTCGCGACACTCACCTTAAGCTAAATTGGGCATGCTTCGCATGCATTATGCCCGGCTCGGTCATGACAATCGAACTCCGTTCGCTTGTCGCGACACTCACCTTAAGCTAAATTTACGCCATGCCGATTGATTCTCCAAAATACCTTGTCGGGCTTGTCGATCCCGAGACGCTAGCCGCCGCTGAAAGCGAAGATCTTCACCCGTCACGCATTGATTACGAAAACTGCGATATTCTCGAAATCCGTTACGACTTTTTTGATGAATCCGAATGGCAAGGTCTTTCTGCGCGAGTCCGCAAAATTGCACCGAAAGCGATACAATTGGGCACGATTAGGCTCAAGCGCGATGGGGGGACTTTCCCCGATGCACGGGCCGTTGAACGCCCCGCCTTGTGGCAAAAAATTCTCGATGCCGCAGATATTCCAGAATGGCTGGACCTCGAACGTGATTGCCTGCACGATTACGACGAACTTCGCAAACTGGCCACCCCGAAAGGCGCAAAAATTCTCATTTCGGAACACAACTTCACGCGCATCCCCAACGATCTGGAACTTAAGAACTACCTTACCGATGTCAGACGAGTCAAGGCAGACGGCATCAAAATCGCCGCCATGAGCAATACCGACGAAGACTGTACGAGGTTGTATAAGTTTGCCAAAAAAGCAAAAGGTTTTAAGCTCATCGCCGCGTTCGGTATGGGTGAAACTGGAAAAATCAGCCGAATTTGGTCCCTGAAAGAAGGGGCGAACCTCACTTACGGTTCCATTGGCAAAGCTGCCGCACCCGGTCAAATTGACGTTGCTCTCATGAGAAAAGCCATCGATAAACTTGAAATAACGACTTCTCAGATAGAATTATCATCTTTTTTAAACATATTTTAGTTATAAATCTTTCCTAAACGGCAATTTTTTTCTAAAATACTTGTTTGATAAGAACATCAAAAGGAACATTATACATCATGCGACTTTCTGAAAGATTTGTAGATAATTGCATCTTGATTAATTCTTCCAGTGAAACTAAGGAAGCAATCCTCAACGAATTGGTCGATACACTCTGCAGCGCCTACAAACTTGACCACCGCGATGAAATTTTCGAAGCCATTTGGAGCCGCGAAAAAAGCCGTTCCACGGGCATCGGTTGTGGTCTTGCAGTTCCGCATGCCAAGAGTGATTACGTCGATCGCATGTGCATGGTTGCCGCTACCATTGAAAAGGGCCTGGACTTCCAGTCTTTTGACGGCGAACCGGTTTATTTGCTCATTCTCATCGTGAGTCCGGGCAATACCGTTGGGCCGCACCTCAAGGCACTCTCTTCTGTAAGCCGCCTCCTCGCAGATGGCAACGTGCGCAAGGACCTCATTGCCTCGAAAACCCCGGCAGAGTTCCTCACCATCCTCCGCGCCGCTGAAGATAAGTACTTGTAATTAGACGAAAGAACGGACCTACGGTCCTACAGACGATAGACGAAAGATAAATAATGGCACTTCGTGCCAATCTGATAAAAACTATCGTCTTTCGTCTACCAGCGAAGCGGTCTTTCGTCTAAAGTCCCCTTGACAAGTTTTTATTCCTTTACTATATTTACTCGCACTTCGGACGGTTAGCTCAGTTGGTTTAGAGCGCTGCTTTCACACGGCAGAGGTCACTGGTTCAAATCCAGTACCGTCCATTCAAGAGGCTTCCGTACGGGAGCCTTTTTGTTTATGTACAAATTTTCTATTTTAAAACAACGCAACCAATATATGTGCTGGGGCATCTAAAAGGTATGAATTATAAAAAAGCAGTCGTTCTCGGTATTCTTGCGTCAGCATCGCTTGTTTTCGCTGACGGTCCATGGACTCTAGCCGCATGCCTCAAGCAGGCCAAAGAAAAAAGCCTCAAGCTCGAATCCGCGAAACTCCGCGAACAGAAGGCCGATGTCAGCATCGAGCAAGCGAAGGTCGGTAACTATCCTACGCTCTCGGCAAGCATTGGCAACTCCCTTTACGATTCCCCGTTCCGCGACGGTCCGCAAGACCATTACCGCTTAAGCGTCGGCATTAGCGGTTCTTATACGTTGTGGGACGGCGGTTCCACGAAGCTTTCCATCCAGGCAAGCGAGCTGAACAAAGAAGCGACGCGGCTTTCGACTAAGGAAACCGAACGCACCATCCAGGAAAGCGTCCTGAACGCCTACATGAACTTGCTCGCCGCTATCGAAAAGCTGCACACCGCAGACGCCTCCGTCGAACTGGCCAAGGCGGAATTCGAACACTACAACACATTGTTCGAAGCAGGTTCCATCACCAAGAAAGATTTGACGCAGTCGCAGGCGAACGTCTTGCAGAAAGAAGCGGCTCAGCTTTCCGCGCAGTTGAGCGTCAACACGACAAAGACGACTCTCCGCCAGCTTCTCGAACTCCCAGAAAGCGAAACGTTCGAAGTTTCTGCTCCCGAAACCGAAATTCCTTCGCCGGACGCACTCGGCCCCATTCCATCGCTGAACGAACTCCAGAAGTCCGCGACGGACAACAACCCCGGCTTAAAGTCAGACAGTATTTCTATCCAGGTCGCCAAGAAGAATACCGAAATCGCAGGCAAGGGCAAGTCCGTCAAGGTGTCGCTCGGAGCAAGCGCAAGTACCGGGCTCCAAGCATGGGAATCCGGCAAGTACGGCAGTCAAGTCAAGAACGGTTATTCTCACAGCATTTCGATGAACATCAACATTCCGATTATAGATGGTGGCGCCACTGAAAATAAAATATTGCAGGCCCAGCTTAGCGAAACCGAAAGCATGGTCGCTTTAAAGGAACAGGCGAAGTCGCTCGAAAATACCATCGAAAAACTTTATTTGAACGCCCTCAGCGCCGACATGCAGTGGAAGGCCGCAATTCTCCAAGTCGAAGCAGAAAACGAAGCTTTGCTCGTCGCCGAAGAACAACGTAACGTAGGTGCGCTTACTTATACAGATTTCCTTTCGCAGAAGAATCGCCTCGAAAGCGCCCAATCGACGCTCACGAACGCCAAATACACAAGCCTCCTTGCTCGCAACCTTCTCGATTTGTACCAAGGCAAGCTGGACTAACGAGCTGCGAGTGCGCTTCGCTTGATGTGTCATCCCGCACTCCGTTGCGGGATCAGTTTTTTATAATGCCAAAAACAGACCCCGGAACAAGTCCGGGGTGACAATGTAATAAACAAATGCATTTCGTCATTCCCGTCCCGCAACTAGTGCGGGATAAACTCCAGCGTGAATAGCAAACTCAAAGCACCATAAGGTGCGACCTCAAAGTGCGTTAGCACGACCTCATACCTCACAACCTCAATTACACCAGCTTTTCGGCTTCGCCTTCGGCGTATTTCCCGTACAAAATAGAAACGATATCTTTCTTTGCGATTTTTTGGCCCGTTTCCTTGAGACTCACGCGGAGCCTGTCGAGCATCGCCTTGTCGATTTCTTTCCAGTACTGGTTCGTCTCGTTGATGGTCCAAAGCTTGTCATCGCCGCCACTGACGGTCACAAGTTTCGCCTTGAAAAACGTTCCCAACGCGCGGTTGATGATGCTGCTCGTCGTCCCGGCTATGTTCTTCGAAACAATTTCTTGGACCAAGTCCTGCTTGCTCATGGGCACAAACGACGTGATATCGCACGCTTCCGCATAAATTTTCTTGAGCATGTTGCGCGGGAACATGTCCCAGCCCTTGCGTTTTAAAGCCTTCGCCAGAATCATCTGCGAATCTTCTTCGACAGTCACTTTCTGTTCGGCAAGCGATACCGTATAAGAACCGCCGCCGGCATCTGCCATTTGCACAAAGTCTGCGGATTTCACGAAATCCTTGAACGTCTTGAAACCGAGACGTTTTTCGTTAAACGCATTGTCCAGCCCGAGCATCTTGGGCTTTAACGCCGCAAGGAGAATCGGGCCGTCTTCTTTTTGCAATACGTTCCGGAGCATTTCCATGGAATCGATTTTTTCGGACACCATCAAGTTCGAACGGTCCTTCTCGTCCGAAGAATCATCGCCCGAATCGTCATCCACTGCAGTTGTATCGTCGGTATAAATGTACCTCGAACACGAATTCTTGACGCACTCGCTCAACGGGGACTTGGGGCCCACGCCAATCACTTCTTTCCCCTGCTCGCGGAGTTTGCGGAACAAGGGCGAAAAGTCGGAATCGCCTGTCGCAAGCACAATCCACTGCACCTGCGAATCGAGAGCGACTTCCATCGTATCGACCGTCATCTTGATATCCGTCGAATTTTTACCGCTCACCGGATGGAACGTGTGGACCAGCTCGAATCCATTTTCGTTCAGCACGGACTGCAACGAAATCAATTCGCGGGAAGACCATTTGCCGTACGCCTTCCGCACGACAATCTGCCCCAGCGGCAAGAGCTCGTCCATCAGCGATTGCACGCCATCCTTTTTAATCCAGTTGGTCAGGTTTTCTGCATCGATAAAAATTGCAATGTGATTCATGAAAGTATATATAGTAAAGAGACGAGAGACGAAAGACGAGAGGTTAGTGGTTGGTGATTGGTAAACAGTGGTCAGTAAACAGTAGAAATAATCCAATAAATAAAGAATCCTATCGGTCTTCGGTCTCTTGGATGACGGCTTCGAGGAGGATCGAGATTGCAACACTCGCCCCCTATATCTTACATTTTTCTGTTTTTGTTTTACGCGATAAAATTCCATGGATAAATTGTCCATAACAATAAATTTACATCAACAATTCTAAGTATTCAAGAACATAAATTGTAAATGGGTTAAGGTGGGTCCAAAGAGAGATTTGGATTCAAAAAGGAGTATTCAATGAAAGCGAAACGTCTTTCATTCGTTTCGGCTGCATGTATTGCGGCTCTGTGTACAACGTCTTTCGCCTACACGGTCGAAGGAACGGTCAAGGACGATCAAGGCAAGGCCCTCAAGGACGTCTCGGTAAGCCTCCTCAAGGAAGGCAAAACCACAAAGACCGACAAAGACGGCAAATTCACCATCCACGAAGACGAAGTTGTCACACCGCCGGATTCCCAGGATGTGGCCATCCACCCAGCATTCAGGAATTCTGTCGGATACGTAAGCGTCAACAATGGAATTCTTTCGTACTCGCAGAGCAGCACCTCGCCTGTGCAGGTGAAGATTTACAATTCTCTCGGCAACCAGGTCTTCAAGAAATCCTTGCAGGGTTCCGGCACGTACGACTTGAGCAAAGGCCTCAGCGCACGCGGCACGTATTTCGCGCAAGTTTCCGTAGGCAGCGCCAAGCAGAATTTCAAGTTCACGACCGACGGCAGCTTCAGCAGCTCCTTCGGTTCCGCTAGTGCCGCCGCCCTCATGAAGGACGCCCAAGAAGGCGAAGCCATCCAATTTACAGCCGAAGACTACGACACGCTTACAATTAAACTCGGAACGCTCGATACGACTCTCAACGTGAAGCTTACGAAGGTCGTGCCTCCGGCACCGACATTCAAATTCGGTTACGCATTGAAGAACGAGCCGACCCCGAGTAAAGGCTGCGGCACGACTTCCAAGCTGCAAAAGACAAAGAGCGTCGAAAATGGCGACCGCTTCGAAATGAGAGTGGGCAGCGAAAACCGCGAATACTTCCTCACTTTGCCAAAGAACTACGACAACAAGAAACCGTACAAGGTTCTCTTCGCCATGCACTGCATGGGTTCTAACGCCGAAGACTTCGTCCACCACTCTCCGGATCAGGACCATCCGTCTCCGTACTACGGCCAGCAGAAGCTGGACAAGAACGGCGACTACATTTTCGTCTCTCCGCGTGGCGATACCGACGGCATGCCGTGGAGCGTATCTAGCGACAAGGACCACAAGTTCTTCGACCAGTTGCTCACGACGCTTAACGAAAACTACTGCATCGACACCAGCCGCGTGTTCATGACGGGCTTTAGCTTCGGCGCCATGGTCACGAACTCCATGGCCCAGGATATGCAGCACCGCCTCCGTGCAGTCGCGGTCTATGCAACTGCCGACTACAACATCTACCTGCCGCAAAACAAGGGCAAGCCCATCGCCTGGATGGCCGTGCATGGCAAGAACGACGGCACCTGCCAATACAACCGTGCTCGCGACAGTGCCCTCAAGCGTATCCTCAAGAACAACGGCAAGGCCGATGCAGATGGCAACTTCACCGATGCCAGTGCTGAAAAGCCGAAGGAAGTCGGTGGCAGCGGCCACCTCTGCTATGATTTCACGACGGTTGACGAACGCTTCCCGGTCAAGTTCTGTAGCTGGAACGGTCAGCACCAGTGGACCGCATACGACAACGGCAACTGGCAGAACACCTGGGTTCCTGAAGAAGTTCACAAGTTCTTCGAACAGTTCTAATCGAAATTCATAATCACCTCTCTATTAAAAGCGGCTCCTTCCCGGGAGTCGTTTTTTTTCGCCTTTACAACCGTAAAAATATTTTTATAGACAATTCATCCATAAGCAAGGGATTCCGTCTCGTTACTTCAATACTATCGCAGTTTATATTCATTTATAATGAGTTTTAGGGGAAAAGGAGTTTACATGACTATTAAAGCACTCAAACTTTTAACGGCTGCGAGTCTTTTGGCATTCTGTGGACTTGCGTCTGCCTATACCATTACAGGTACGGTTTCCGATGATCAGGGCAAGGCGCTCAAGGATGTTTCGGTAAAACTTCTCAAAGAGGGGAAAACCGCCACAACGGACAAAGACGGCAAATTCACCATCCACGAAGATGAAAAAGACACGACCGAGGCAATCCACCCGGCATTCAGAAACCAAGTCGGTTACGTGAACATCAACAACGGGATTCTTTCTTACCAAAGCGGCTCTCAGCCCGTGCAGGTCGAGATATTCAACTCGCTCGGCAATCAAGTTTTCAAAAAATCCATGCAGGGTTCCGGCACGTATGACTTGAGCAAGGGAGTCAAGGCTCGCGGCACGTACTTCGCGCAAGTTTCCGTGGGCAGCGCAAAGCAGACAATCAAGTTCACGACGGATGGCACTTACGGTAGCTCATTCGGTTCCGCCAGTGCAAACGCTTTGATGAAGGACGCTCAGAAAGACGAAGCCATCCGCTTTATCGCCGAAGGCTACGACACGCTCACTATCGCCCTCAACACGCTCGATACGACGCTCAACGTGAAGCTCACGAAAACGGTTCCTCCCGAACCGACATTCAAGTTCGGTTACGCTTTGAAGAACGAACCGCGCAAGAGTAAAGGTTGCGGCAAGGCATCTTCCTTGAAGTCCAACAGAAAAGTCGAAAACGGCGAGCAGTTCTCTATTAACGTCGGCGGCAAGAATCGTACATTCTTCATTACTTTACCAAGCAACTACGACAACAGCAAGCCGCACAAGCTCCTTATTGCAAACCACTGCATGGGTTCCAAGGCAGAAGACTTTGTCCACCACACTCCAGACTACGACCATCCGACTCCGTACTACGGCCAGCAGAAACTGGACAAGAACGGCGACTACATCTTCATAGCTCCGCAGGGTAACGATAATGGTACATGGAACGGACAAGAAGACCATCAGTTCGTTGACGAAATGATTACCACGATGTTCGACAACTACTGCGTTGACACCACTCGCGTGTTCGCGACGGGTTTCAGCTTCGGCGCCATGTTCACGAACTCCCTCGCTCAGGACATGCAAGCAAGACTCCGCGCTGTCGCAGTCTATGCCACCGCTGACTATAACATTTGGCTCCCGGCAGAAGGAAAGGCCAATCCGGGTCGTTACGATGCCAAGAATTTGCCGATCGCATGGATGGGTGTTCACGGCAAGAGCGATGGCATGTGCAATTACGACCGCGCCAAGAACAGCGCCCTCCCGAGAATCCTCAAGCGTAACGGCAAGGCCGATGCCAACGGGAACTTCACTGACGCAAGTGCCGAAAAGCCCAAGGAAAACAACGGCAATACCGGACACGTCTGCTACGACTTTACGACGGTTGACGAACGCTTCCCGGTCAAGTGGTGCAGTTGGCCCGGTGGACACCAGTGGACCGCTCACGACAACGGCAGTATGAACGTCGGTGCCGGCTGGCAAGAAACTTGGGTTCCCGAAGAAGTACACAAATTCTTCGAACAGTTCTAATCGAATTTCATAATCAGCTCTCTACCAAAAGACGGCTTCCCCGGAAGCCGTTTTTTTTTCATTGTCACCCCGGACTCTGTTCCGGGGTCGGCATATACATAATCCAAAAAACGTAAAATTCTTTTTATAGACAATTCGTCCATAAGCAAAAGGATTCATCGTGAAACCTTAAGCTCATTGCATTATAAATTAATTTATAATGGGTGTGCTTCTATTTAGGAGCATTTGGGAAAAAGGAGTTTACATGATTATCAAGTCATCCCACGTTTTTACGACGGCGTGCCTATTGGCATTCTGCGGAGCAGCTTCGGCTTACACTATAACGGGTTCTGTTTCCGATAACGACGGAAAGGCCATCAAGGGTGCCTCGGTAAGCCTCCTCAAAGAAGGTAAAACGTCTACAACCGACGACAAGGGCAAATTCACCATCCACGAAGACGAGAAGGATTCTCTCGAAGCAATTCATCCTGCTTTCAGAAATCAAGTCGGTTACGTCAACATCAATAACGGCATTCTCTCGTACCAGAGCGGTTCCCAGCCGGTTCAGGTCAAGATTTTCAACTCGCTCGGCAATCAAGTTTTCAAGAAATCCTTGCAGGGTTCAGGCACGTACGACTTGAGCAAGGGTATCAAATCTCAAGGCACGTATTTTGCACAAGTTTCCGTCGGCAGCGCCAAGCAGAATTTCAAGTTCACGACAGATGGTAGCTTCGGCAGCGCTTTCGGTTCCGCCAGTGCAAATGCATTGATGAAGGATGCTCAAAAAGACGAAGCCATCCGTTTTATCGCCGAAGGTTTTGATACGCTCACCGTGCCGCTCGGCACGCTCGACACGACGCTCGACGTGAAGCTTAAAAAGACCGCCCCGACATTCAAATTCGGCTACGCATTGAAAAACGACCCGACCCCGAGTAAAGGCTGCGGCAAGGCCTCCAGTTTAAAAAAGGTCAAGAGCGTCGAAAACGGCGACCAGTTCGAGATCAGGGTCGGCAGCGACACACGCAAATACTTCATCACGCTGCCCAAGAACTACGACAACAGCAAGCCGCACAAGGTGCTCTTTGCATTGCACTGCTATGGTAGTAGTGGCGAAGACTTCGTGCACCATGCCGCAGACTACGACCATCCGACTCCATACTACGGCCAGCAAGTGCTCGACAAGAACGGCGACTACATCTTTGTCTCGCTGGATGCCATTGGCGGCCTCTGGAACAAGGGTCAGGCCGACCACGACTTCTTCGCACAGACGCTCACGACTTTGAACGAAAACTACTGCATTGATACAAGCCGCGTGTTCATTAACGGCTTTAGCTATGGAGCCATGTTCAGCTACTCGCTCATGCAAGACATGCAGAGCCGCGTGCGTGCCGCCGCAACTTACGCCGTCGCCGATTACAACATCTGGCTTCCGGAAGGCAACAACATGAAGAACCTGCCTATCGCCTGGATGAACGTTCACGGCGTGAACGATGGCCGCTGCGATTACAACCGCGCGAAGACCAGCGCCCTCCCGCGAATCCTCAAGCGTAACGGCAAGGCCGATGCTAACGGCGACTTCACCGACGCTAGTAGCGAAAAGCCAGAAGAAGTCAAGGGCAACACCGGACACGTCTGCTACGACTTCAAGAACGTCGATGAACGCTTCCCGGTCAAATGGTGCAGCTGGCCTGGAGACCATCAGTGGACCGCTCACGACACCGGCAACATGGGCGTCGGCTGGAACTGGGAACAGACCTGGGTGCCCGAAGAAGTCCACAAGTTCTTCGAACAGTTCTAAAATTTCATAATTACCTCTCAACGCAAGGAAAGCTTCCCCGCCGGGGAAGCTTTTCTTTTTCAAGAAATAATTACAGACTTATGAAAATTTTGTTTACTATGAAAAATCTATTCTTTTTGAATTTATATTAACTATTTGAGGCATTCAACCAAAATAATAACGAATGGTGGAATGGGAAAAGGAGTGTGCAATGAAAAGAAATTTCTTTTCAGTTTTTCCTATCATGCTGGCAGCAGCGTTCTCCACATCATCCGCGTTCACGCTAACCGGGACCGTAATTGACGAGAGCAAGAGCCCTGTTTCGGGTGCACTCGTAAAGCTTCTCGTTAGAGGCGACTCGACGGCAACCATTCAAAACGGCACATTCACCATCCACCAAGATGACCAAACATCTTTGCCTTCCGGTTACTTTAAGCCGGGCCACATCAGCGTCAATGACGGAATTCTGCATTTTGCACAAAGTAGCGGCACCCCCGTGCAAGTCAGCATTTTCGACATGACGGGGAACCTTGTCCTACAGCAAGATTTATTCGGTTCGGGCCAAGTCGATTTGAGGCAAGGCGTGAGCAGCCAAGGCACATACTTCGCAAAAGTTCGCGTCGGCAACGCTATCGAAACCGTCCGTTTTACTTCGAACGGCTCCCAGTTTAACAGCATCGTTCGTCAAGACCGCTCGCCCAAAGCCCTTTTGAAAGCCGACGAAGGCGACACCCTTCTCGTAGTCGCAACGGGATTCGACACATCGAAAGTTCCGCTCTCCAAACTCGACACGAACATTACGGTCACTTTGAAACTTCCGGCACCACCGACAACGCAGACATACGCCTTCGGCTACGGCATAGGTAACGAACCCACCCCGAGTAAGGGCTGCGGCAAGGACAACACGCTCAAGGACTACTTCAAGTTCACCGGCGGCGGCATCGAGCACGAAATCTACCTCACCATGCCCGAAAATTACGACAAAAACAAGCCCTACCGCCTAGTATTCGGCATGCACTACATGGGCGGTTCCGCCAAGAACGTGGCAACAAGGGAAGCCTACTATGGACTTAGGAACCAGTCAGGCGCCAAGGAGAACACCATCTTCGTCGCTCCGCACGGATACACAACCGAAACAGATAGATCTGGGAAAGAAACAGAAAATCCATGGCGATGCGGGGACGACAAGGACCACATCTTCTTTGACGAATTCCTCACCTACCTGAACGAGAACCTCTGCGTCGATACGTCACGCGTGTTCTCCGTCGGGTTTAGCTTCGGCGCCATGTTCAGTAACGCACTTGCACAGGATTTCCAGCACCGCCTGCGTGGCGTGGTGGTATTTGCAACGATGGACCAAGTGATTTACTTGCCCAAGAACAAGGGACTCCCCATCGCATGGATGGGGACTGTCGGCATGGGAGACGAACTTTGTACGCCCAAGCTCGGCCGTAGCGCCCGCGACAGGATCCTGAAGAACAACGGAAAACCTGACGCCGACGGCAACTTCACCGACGCCAGGGGCGAAGAGGCGGAGGAATACACCGGCGGCAAGCACGTGTGCTACGACTATAAGACAGTCGATCCACGCTTCCCCGTGAAGTGGTGCACATTCGATGGTAAACACGCATACAACGCCAGCGACGACGGCAAGGTGTGGACAACACCCACCGCCTGGGAATTCATCACGCAGTTCTAATTGCAAAAAAATTGCCCCGGATTCCGAGGCTACCATCAAAACAGGCTTCCCGACGGGAAGCCTTACTTTTATGCAATAATGGATTCTATTAGCCTAAGGGCTCAGGATGACGACAATAGACTCGTTACCCTCGCGACCTGTGATCGAGGGTCTAATGGAGTCTTAAATCAGCTTTTCCACTCTTGCGCAGAGGGCTTCGGCTTCGACGACGGTCTGGGCTTCGGCAATCACGCGGATAACAGGTTCGGTGTTGCTGGCGCGCACATGCACCCAGGACTTTTCCTTGCCAAGCCAAAGGCCGTCGCGTTCATCGACTTTCCAACCGTCGAATTCGACCATGACCTTCTGGAGAATGTCCGCAACCTTCTTGTCGCCGAGATCGAATTTCTTTTTCGGCATCACGTAAGCCGGATTTTCGGCCACGAACTTTTCCGGGCCGCCACCATGACGAGCCATCCAGCTGAGCACAAGTGCTGCGGCCACGAGGCTATCGCGACCGTAATGGAGAGCAGGCAGAATCACGCCGCCGTTGCCTTCGCCGCCGATGATGCAGCCTTTTTCAATCATTTGGAGGCTCACGTTGATTTCGCCCACCTTGGCGCGGCTAAATTCGCAACCATACTTTGCAGCGACATCTTCGTTCATGCGGCTTGTGGAAAGGTTTACGCAAACGCCGCCCTTCTGCTTTGCAAGGACTTCATCGACAGCAATGGCGAGCGTGTATTCTTCGCCGATACTCTTGCCTTCGCCGCTCACGAGGGCGCAACGGTCTGCATCCGGGTCAACCGCAAAACCGACTGCGCATCCGTTTTCTTTCACGGCATTGCGCAAGTCACCGAGATTGGCGGGAATCGGTTCTGCGCCACGCGGGAATGTTCCATCCGGGTTGCAGTGGACACGAACAACTTCACAGCCGAGTTCTTCTAGAAGGCGCGGAACGATAAAGCTACCGGCACCGTTCACGGCATCGACGGCAACCTTGAAATGCTTTGCCTTGATGGCATCGACATCCACGTAAGGAATTTTGAGCGTGCCTTCGATATGGACTCCATCTGCATCCGGGGCAACTTCGTACTTGCCCATTGCGCGGTAGTCAGGGTAAGAGAACTGATTGGCGTCAGCAAGAGCAAAAAGCTGCTTCACATCGTTCGGACCCAAGAAAAGTCCTTTGCTGTTGAGGAACTTGAGTGCGTTCCATTCGAGCGGGTTATGGCTTGCCGTAATGATGATGCCGGCATCGGCCTTGAAGTGCGTCGTCAATAGTTCCACGGTAGGAGTCGTCGAAAGGCCGACATCTATGACATCGACACCGGAAAGGCGGCAAATACCTGCAACAAATTGCACAATGGCTTCGCCCGTCGGACGGCTGTCGCGGCCAATCACGACACGCTTTGCCTTTGTGATTTCAAGGAACGCGCGTACATGGCTTTGCAAGACCTGCGGAGTGAGAGTATCGCCCACGATTCCGCGGATACCCGAAATAGAACGCATCAGTTTAGACATTTTAGCTCCTTAAATAAATTTATCCTAATTCCGGAACAGTCGCATAAAAGACAAGATTTTCCGGTCCTTCGTTAATTAAACTGTGAGAATGGCCCTTCGGGCAAAAATGGCACTGACCTGCTTCGACGTATTCGACACCGTCGTCGAAAAGCACCTTGCCTTTACCTGCCACAAAGAACATAATTTCGCTGTTCGTTTCGTGTTTGTGATATCCGATAGAGGCCCCCGGTTCAAGCGTACCATGCATGATACGCGTCGTCCCGTCAAAATACATCTTTGCCTTGTATTCCTTTTCGCCACCCTTAAAGTTTGGGAGCACTGTTGTTTCCATGCCCTTTAAATCAATAATCATAACAACCCTCTTTGAACAGCAAAATAATAGAATTTTAAGTTCGCGTGTCAATCAAGACACCTAGTCCGTGTGACGAAAACCACTTAAAGCAAGGAATATAAGGGCCGGAGTGTAAAGGGTCCAGATAAAATTATTCGAGATTACAGCAACAATTTCGCAAGCGGAATGGTCGGCTCCCGTCATGAGCGATAGCCCCGTCAGCAAGTCGCAGCACGTAAAACAGATCAGTCCCCGTTTAATCAAGCGAGCATTCCTTTTAGGGAAATACTTTTTCTTTGTCGTTTTCCACGCCGCATACAGCGAACAAAATAGAAACGGTCCGTACGAGACAACCGCGAACAACATTATTGAATCGTAAATGTGAAACATCAAAAGAATTGCTGCCGAAATGGACACTGCAAACGGGAAAAAAAGAATCCACGGGAATGTGTGGTCTGTATCACTCATGCGTGTATGGCGGTACGTCAGCAGAAGTTGCGCCAGCATGAAAAATATGATTCCGAACGAAATAAACTCACCTTGATTTTCTTCGTAAGGGATAAAGTAATTGTGCAAAACTTTAAAGCAAAAATCTGCGCAGATAATCATCATAAATGCAGCTTGCAATAAAAGACGGTCACGAGTGCAAATAGACCGTTTCCCGATAAATAACGTTATCACGGTCGCAAGAATCGGAACAATGAACTTTGTGGCATGTTGGTAATGGCTGGAACTCTTTAAGCAGGAATCAACGGCTCCGCACTGAAAAAAAACAATCCAGTCACGTACAAAAAACGTCACGAAAAGAAGTATTGCAAGCGCAATAAGCAGATATACATACTTTGAATACCCCATAGTATTTTCCCCTTGGTGTAAATATAAACTATTCTTTAACAAAAAAGCAAGGAAAAAAGAGAGAATAGTGGTTAGTGGCTAGTGGTTAGTGGTTAGGGAAGCGGCGAGCGATGAGGTTGAGCTATGAGAGGATGTCATCCTGGAGCCGAAGGCGATAGGATCCATTGATGTCGGATGTGAGCTGTGGTTAGTAAACAGTGGTTAGGGAAGCGATGAGGTGCGAGGTCGCGATGTTGTCGCTTTTGGGTCGCGACCAACACTTTTTTAATTTCGTACCTATAAAATTAAAAAATCAGCACTTTTATAGGTACACTTTTTCATTTTTGCGTACAAGCTAAGCACAAAAATACCTATAAAAACGATTTTTCACGTTGTTTATAGGTACATAAATCCATAGAATCCGCTTTACAAAATAGAAAACACCCCGTTTTGAACCTTTTTGTACCTATAAAAATACATAAAACAACAATTTATAGGTACAAACTTTAAAATTGTCTAAAATTTCGACCAAAAATTATCGTTCATTCCGCTTTTTGGGTCGGTTTTATCTTCGCGGTCATGTAGCTCAAAACGAGGTTCTGCCACACAACATAGCAAGTCGGGGCAAGCGCCACAACCGGGCCCGCATAAAGGCTGGAGACCCAAATCACGAGCGTCGTGTTCTTTTGGCCCATGCTCTGCGAACCTTCGATCGGACGGCGACCGCGTTCGCAGAACCAGCCGAGCGAAAATTGCAGAATGCAAAGCACCAGCGAAACCGCAGCCATCAGCGGGAGCTTGCCGCTATTCCACAAGTCGGCAAAACCCATCTCGCGGATATCGTAACTTGCCTTTGCCAAGATGATGAACACGGAGAACGTCCAGACGAACATTGTATATTTCTGGAATTTCGCGGCACGGTCGGCAAGTTCCGGGTAAAAGTTGCGCAGCCCAAACGCAAACGCAAGCGGAATGCTGATAATCGGCTGGATCGTATTGAAAATTTTCCAAGCAATATCGGAGAGGTTCGCCTCGGTGCCCGTCAAATAGCCAAAAACAAGCGGGATGCTGAAGCATGCAATCAAGTTGCCGCTAAGGAAAATCTTTAACGCAAGCGAAGCACTGCCGCCCAGCATCTTCGCCATTGCCGGGGCCGCGTTCGCCGGAGGGCAAAGCGCAATAATTGCACCGCCGAGCAGCACCTCCCGCGGAAGATGGAACAGCTCGACAACGCCCCAAAGCACAGCGATAATCACGAGGCTTGCGGCAAGGGCACGCATTTCAATCTTGAACGTGTAACCGTGCGTCTGCGGCGGAATCTTCGTCACGAACGTGAGGAACATCATGATGCCGATGGTAATCGGCAAGAGCGGCGCCAAGAAATGTGCCTGAGGAATGAGAATGCCCGCAATAATTGCAATGGGCATAAGAATAGCGCGTAAATTACCCATAGTCTTTTACCGGGGGCAAAGATAGAAATGCTTCCGTCCCGCAACAACCCTACTTGAGCAAAATCCTCTTCGCAAGATTTCTGAAACCGTCGCGAACAAGAACTGCATACGTTCCAGCCCGAAGTCCCGAAATGCCGACTACAGGCGCCACGTCTCCCGACTTCACGACGCGTCCCTTAAAATCAACGATTCGGTAAGTCGCAGCGCCAGAGAATCCACTGAAATAAAGAGCCTTCCCGACATGCACGACATCGTAACTCATGTGCACAGGCGTAGGCGCAATGCCAAGTTCAGATTCCTTTAACGGCTCTTTGCAGAAATCGCGTTCACCACGTTCGTTATAGCAAAAATCGGGTTCCTTTTCGGCGATTTTCGCATTACCCTTACAAGTGCCCTTAGGACCGAATTCAAATACACGCGCAACACCTTCGATCTTTTTTGCAGAATCCTGATGTCCCAAATAAAAATCAGGGGACTTTACACGGAGCAAAGAATCACAGCTGACAGTATCCGCCTTATCGTTCCTATACGGTTTGAAACTAGAAATTTTGATGTTAGCCGTCGTGGGCGTACTCGACTTTGGCAAAATCGTTCTACAATGGTACATTGTCAACAGCATGTCGTGATCCGAGGAATAAGTCATGCAAAGTTCATCAGGCCTTTTTTCGCTCGATTCAGGGACAAAATAATAAGCATACAATTTCACATCCTTATATGCACTTGTATCACCAGGCCAAGACATGTACTTATAAGCTAAATAGCCAAGACTATCCATAGTCACCATAGCAGCATCTTTTTTCTTATAAAACCGAGGAAGAGGGAGGCTAGTCAATCTATACGGAAGCAATATCATATTGAAAGATTTCTGCTTTGCATCATTGGTATCCACTCTATTAGGGTAAACATAATTGCCCGGAGTGTTTACATAATCATCAGGATAGCATCGAGTCGAATCACGATGGTAGCAATATTTTCTTTTATAGAAAGATAATTTTCGTCCATTAAACCAAAGCCCTTCATTTGCTTCGTATTGTACGGAATAATAACCATAAAAATGTTCTTCGGTCCAATTAAAATATTCTTCACCAGTCGTCTCAATAAATTGACAATCTCCCTCACATCTTTTAAACAGAACCCCAAAAGTTCTATGATCCACACAATTCGCACAATTATCTCTCAATGAATGGTAATCAACAAAATAAGAATCTTCTAAAGCAAAGTCTTTTACTACAGCACTCGAGTCGATTCTATTAAACATTCCCTCATCACAACCACCATAAAGTCCCGAAATAGAATGCCCATTACCATCAAACGTTCCGTAAAATTTTGAGCTTATTCCCTTCCATACATGAATGTCGCATTTCTGTTCTTTCTGCACACAGTCTAATTTCAAGACATTCTCGTTAAAGGTCAGGTCACTCAAGAGTTTTACACCTTTACTCGGAAAATAAAATCTGTATTCCGAATACCAGTCAAACTGCGATTCCGTCTTAATCTGGTAAAAGCCGTCCTTCAACTCGGGGATAACATCCTCGTTAAGAACTGGATATTTTTCGCCTTGTTTCCAAATGCTGACAAATGGGAATCTATTCAAAAATTTTACCAAAGTTCCATCGACAAAAGCTGCAGAATCCAGACGTGCTGAACAAGAATGACAATATGAAGAATCCTTCAATGCATACTGAAAACGAAATTCACTGGAGTCGATTGATCCCAAAGGCTCTCCTCCAACATCATGACGTCCTCTTTTATTGGTTAATCTTGTACTATAGACCGTTCCTATGGAATAATTACTCAGCAAAGTATCCTTCGTAAAATACCCCACCAATCCAGCCACATCGTCATAGCCATATACAAATCCGGCATTGTAACTATGCACCAAATACGACCCGTGACCAAGAACTCCACCAACCATTTCGTCTCCATAAACGGAGCCCTCGTTAGACAACATGCCTACACCACCGCTTCGATCCTCCATACCGATAACACCACCAACCCCTCTTGACCCTTTTATAAATCCCTTATTACGACCAAAAACAATTGTACCGCCGGCACCAGAAATTCCACCCACATCTATTTTGCCAACGACGACGCCAGAAAAACTACAGTTCAAGACTCCGCCTCTATCAGCGCCAACAATGCCGCCCACCGAATCTTTCCCATGGATATAGGAATCTACAAGATTTAAGTTTTTGATAGCGCTCCTATAATCTGCAACACCAAAAAAGCCCGTTCCAGACTGTTCTTCAGCATAAACAAGAACACCACGAACAGTGTGTCCACGTCCATCAAAATGACCCTTAAACTTGTAGCCGCTCTTACTCCCCATAGGAGTCCATTTATTGAATTTGCAGGCTTCGCCTTTTTTAATGCATTCCGGAGCAGGGACTTCCGGCACGCGCATTTCACGATTGGCAAGAGCTTTCGCAAGATCGACTGAATCAAGAATATTTTCGTTGATGGTTATATCTTCATCCAGATAGGCACAAGTCAACGAATCCGTTTTTCCGGTATTGACTTCGTCTGCAAAACCATAAAGTTCTTCAGCAGATTTTATCCGGTAGCAACCGTCAGCATCTTTTTCTGGAATTTGTGGAACAATAGCCGCACTGGCACAAAGTGCAACAAGCCCTACAATCAGAGCAATTAACTTATTCATTCCAGATCTCCTTTTTTTAAATGGGCTAACCCATCATCCTCAACACATAGAATAAAATAGAAAAAAGACCCCGGAACAAGTCCGGGGTGACAACGTTATATAAAGGAAATGCCCGATCAAGTCGGGCATGACGAATATACGTCATGGCGACCTACGAGTCGCCATCTAGTTTACAGTTCGATAATGCGATCGTTCTGCAAGAGCTGTTCGAAAGTCTGGCGTTCACGGACGAGTTTGATTTCGCCATTCGTGTACATCGTTTCGGCAGCGTAGCGACGGCTGTTGTAGTTGCTGCTCATGGCAGCGCCGTAAGCACCGGCATCATGGAGAATCAGGAGGTCGCCCACCTGAGCCTTCGGGAGCTTGCGCGTCACGACAAAGCCGCCTTCTTCCTGCGTGAACACGTCACCGGATTCGCAAAGCGGGCCTGCGACAACGGCATCCACCGTTTCGTTGAGTTCACGACCGTCACGGGCAACGATAGAAATGCCATGATAGCTGCCGTAGAAGCTCGGACGAACGAGATCGGTAAAGCCAGCGTCCAAGAGGTAGAACAAATTATTGCCCTGCTTTTTGACAGCGCGGATTTCGGCAACAAGGTAGCCGCTTTCTGCAACAAGGTAACGGCCCGGTTCCACTTCGAGGTGAACGTCGTGACCGATGCTTTGCTGGATTTTCTTGCGAGCGTCGTCCCAAAGCTTGTAGTAAGCGTTCACGTCAATGCGGTTGCCCTTTTCTTCTTCGTGATACGGAATCGGGAGGCCACCGCCAGCGCTGATCGTGCGGAGGTGAGAGCCCAAGCGGCGGCTTGCATCGACCATGGCATCGCAAACTTGAGCCAAATGTTCAAAGTCCGTGCCGGAACCGATATGCATGTGGAGTCCAGTAATCAACATGCCGTTGCTCTGGGCGAGCTTGATGCAATCCTTAATCTGTTCGTGCCAAATGCCGTGCTTGCTCAAATCGCCACCGGTATTCGTCTTGCGGGAGTGACCGTGGCCAAAGCCCGGATTCACGCGAATCGTGAGTTCAGACTTCACACCGAAATCAGCGAGTTGCTGGATCATGTCCGGCGAACCCACGTTCACGGCGATGTCGTACTTCTTGACGAGTTCGAGAGCGTCGCGGTCGAAGATGTCGGCGGTGTAAACGATTTCGGGAACCTTGCCCTTCTGTTGTCCACCCTTGAAGCCGGCCTTGAGGGCACGCACAATTTCACCAGCACTCACTGCATCGACAGCGCAGCCGAGCTTGCGGATAAGCGAAACCACGGAGAGGTTCGGGCATGCCTTTTGAGCAAAGCGCACAGTGTCAAAAACCTGCACATCCTTTACAGCACGTTCAATCGTAGCACGGTCATAAATCCAAAGCGGAGTGCCGTATTCACTGGCCGCTTTCAAAAGCACTGAATCAGGGATAGAATATTTCATGGGGACAAATTTAGAATTTAGACGAGAGACAAGAGACTAGAGACGAGAGAAAAAACAACAAATGCGGAAAGGTGCTTTTACAAAAAATGAAAAACTTCTTGGTAAAAGATATAGGCGAATTTTGTTATGGAGTTGAAATGTTTAACCTGGAATATTTGTGGTAGTTTATACGAAAAAACCGCGACTTTTAAGTCGCGGCCTTTAATTTTTAGATCCTTCCCCCACAGGGGCCAGCGCGATATACTAATGTAGTTAGGCGCTAGTGACTTCGCGCCCTACGGCGCTCCGCTCAGGACGACACGATTGCGGGGCATCGCCCCGCCTCTCTCGTCAGAGGCATTGCTGTTTCACCTGCATTGCTCACACCTCAAAGCGAATGCCGTAAGGCCTGAGCGATCTCATACCTCATCGCTACAGAAATAAGCTCCGCTTATTTCTGGTGAGCCTTGAACCAGCGGATAAGACCGTTGGTGGAGCTGTCGTGGTTCAGTTCGGCATCGGCCTTGGCGAGTTCCGGGAGGATCTTCTTGGCAAGCTGCTTGCCGAGTTCAACACCCCACTGGTCGTAGCTGTTGATGTTCCAGATCACGCCCTGCGTGAAGATCTTGTGTTCGTACATGGCGATGAGGGCGCCGAGCGTTTCCGGAGAAACGTAGTCCATCATGATGGAGTTGGTCGGCTTGTTGCCTTCGAACACCTTGTGCGGGGCGAGGAATGCGATTTCTTCTTCGCTCTTGCCGTCCTTGCGGAGTTCTTCCTGAGCCTGGGCGAGCGTCTTGCCGTTCATCAAGGCTTCGGGCTGTGCAAAGAAGTTGGAGAGCAACTTCTGGTGGTGATCGCCAATCTTGTTGTGGCTGTTTGCCGGGGCGATGAAGTCGCACGGAATCATCTTGGTGCCCTGGTGGATGAGCTGGTAGAAGGCGTGCTGGCCGTTCGTACCCGGTTCGCCCCAAAGGATCGGACCCGTCTGGTAGTTCACGCGCTTGGAGTCGCGATCGACGGTCTTACCGTTGGATTCCATGTCAGCCTGCTGGAAGTAAGCAGCGAGGCGGTGGAGGTACTGGTCGTACGGGAGCATGGCGTAGCTAGAAGCGCCAAAGAAGTTGTTGTACCAAACACCGATGAGGGCGAGGATAACCGGGAGGTTCTTGTCGGCCGGAGCGGTCTTGAAATGCTGATCCATTTCGTAGGCGCCCTGGTGGAGCTTCATGTAGTTTTCGAAACCGATGCGGAGAGCGATCGAGAGACCGATTGCAGACCACAGAGAGTAACGGCCACCGACCCAGTTCCAGAATTCGAACATGTTGGCGGTGTCGATACCGAATGCTGCGACGGCTTCGGTATTGGTGGAGAGGGCCACGAAGTGCTTGGCGATGGACTTTTCGTCGCCATTGAAAGCCTTGAGAACTGCAGCCTTTGCAGTTTCGGCGTTCGTCATGGTTTCAAGAGTCGTGAACGTCTTGGATGCAACGATGAAGAGCGTTTCTTCGATGTTCACCTTCTTGAGGGTTTCGGCCATGTGGGTGCCGTCGATGTTAGAAACAAAGTAGACTTCCGGAGAAGTTTCGCCAGCGATCGGCTTTTCTGCATAGGGTTTCAAAGCTTCGGTGACCATCACCGGACCGAGGTCAGAACCGCCGATACCGATGTTGACAACGTACTTGATGGACTTGCCGGTGTGGCCCTTCCACTTGCCCGTGCGGACGAGCTTCGTGAATTCTTCCATGTGCTTGAGCACGCGGCGAACTTCAGGCATCACATCCTTGCCATCGACGCAAATCGGATCGTTACCCTTGTAGCGGAGAGCGGTATGGAGCACGGCGCGCTTTTCGGTGGTGTTAATCTTTTCGCCTGCAAAATACTTGGCGCGCATGTCTTCGAAATTGGCTGACTTCAGGAGGTCCTGGAGTTTGGCCATGGTTTCGTCGGTGATGATATTCTTGGAGTAGTCGAGGAAAAGTCCGCAAGCTTCGACGCTGAACTTGTCGGCGCGAGTCGGGTCCTTTGCGAAGAGTTCCTTCATTTGCCAAGTCTTGGCGACTTCGGCATGGGCCTCAAGGGCCTTCCATTCCTTAGAATCAGTCAGTTTAGACATAGATTAATCCTTTCCGCACACGCGGGTTTTTGTTACGAGTGCCAATTTAGAAACTTTTGCGTAGGGCGAATGAAGCGGGACTGCAAATTTAAACCGCTTGTAGCAAAAGTATCGCAAGCACTTGCCCGCTCAAAATTCGTAGGAGCATCGTAAGAGGATAGACCGAAGCGTAGCCGATGTTTACCGCTTCGCTATCTGCTTGTCCGTTGGCGAATGCGAGTGCGGGCGGGTCCGTAGTGGCGCCTGCAAGTACGCCGCAGAGTACTAGGTAGTTCACCTTGAAAACAAGATGTCCGATGACAGCGGCAGTTGCAATAGGGATGAAAGTGATGAAGGCTGCAAGTGCCATGTAGTAGAGACCGTCGCCGTTCAATAGCACATCGAAAAACTTGATTCCTGCGTTTAAGCCCACGCAGCTTAAGAAAAGCGTAAGGCCGAATTCACGGAGCATCAGGTTGGCGCTGCTTGCCATGAAAAAGTTAAGTGGCCCGATTTTGCGTTTGCGGCTAAGAACGATGGCTACAATCAGTGGGCCGCCGGCGAGGCCAAGCTTGAGCGGGGTTGGCATCCCTGGGATTGCTATGGGAATGCTCCCGACGATGACGCCTAAGAAAATGCCCAAGAATGCGGGCAAGATTTCGGGAATGTCAAGTGCCGTCAGCGAATTGCCCAATTCCTTTGCGGCGGCTTCAATACCTTCGGCAGTTCCGACGACCATGAGTTTATCCGCGAATTTAATCCGCAAATCGAGGCGCCCAGTGAACTTGAATCCGCTACGTGTCACGCGGCTGACGTTTACGCCATAGCGTTCGGCGAGAGCCAAGGAACCGATGGTGTGACCGAGAATTTTTTTGTTTGTAACAAGAATCGTTTTAACTTGAATGTCCGCGCCCTTCGCTACTTTTCCATCTACAAATTTTGTAATGGGTGTTTCGAGACGGCGACCGATAATTTTTTCCATATCGGCAACCGCTTCGGGCATGCCAACAATGTGAATCTTGTCGCCTTCTTGCAAAACGGTTTCGCTATTAGGAGTAAAAATCTTTTCATCGCGAAGCAGGCGTGTAACGACAACACCGCGAGAAATCAAATCTGGAATCTTTTTTAAGGCTGTTCCGTACAAATTTTGGTTTGTGACTTCGAGACTGCAAGATTCGATTTCTTTGGTTGTTGCGGCAATTTCTGCTGTGTAATCCTTGGCTGCTTTAGTTGGATTTTGTTTGAAAATGACGCGTGTCAAAATCATTACAAGAATGATGCCTATGACGCCGAACGGGTATGCTACGGCGTAACCGATGCCTGTGAGCGAGGTGTCTATACCGGCTGCGGCAAAGGCGGAATTGGCAGCTCCAAGGGATGGCGTATTCGTGACTGCACCGCAAAGCATTCCGATAAGCACGGGAACGTTGTTGCGCATATCGGTAAAGAAGTATAGGCAAAGTGTTACGATGACGCCGAGCAGTACTATGCTTGTCGAGAGAATATTGAGGACTAGACCATGACGGCGAATGGAATCGACAAAGCCGGGCCCCACTTGCATGCCGATAGTATATACAAACAGGATCAATCCGAATTCCTGAATGAAGTGGAGTACGTTTGGCTCGACGCGTAGCCCGATGTGCCCCAGAACAATTCCCACGAAAAGAGCGCCTGCACTTCCAAGGCCAATCCCTTTGACTTTGATTTTTCCGATCATAAGCCCAATTGCTGCCGTAATAGCAATCGCAAGGACTTGTTGCCCTACCGATGGTTTTGTAAATAAGTCAATAAGCCAGTTCATAGTTTAGATGATAGACGAAAGACGATAGACGAAAGAATGCATCTTATGTATATCGTCTGAGGTCTATGGAGGTTTAGGGTTAGTGGTTAGAAAAATTATAGTAAACGACTTAAATAAAATCCGTGCATTCGTCGTCTTGTACTATAATTCTTCATTCTTCATTTTTTTATGCAGCGGACAGAGGCGTAAATATTCTTGTTGTAATGCTCGTACGTGATAGAAGTATTTGTTGCGCGGATCAAGTATGCTCTTGAGTCGTCATAAGGCTCTTTCGTCCAAAAACTGGCGCTGATTTCTTTGTCGGCGAATTTTCCATCGAAATATTTGAACCCTGCAAATTGAAGATTGAAGTTTGTAATTTTATTGAGGTCGGCGATTGGCGTGTTTCCAAATGCAGTTTTGAAATCTTCACGAGTGGGCAGTTCCCAACCGGTTGGGCAAACGGATTCCGATGCGGCTTGCCACGTATAGAGTCGTCCCGCTGTTTCGCAATTTTTGTGATTGTTGTCATAGCAGGTGCTCGATTCAGGGACGTAAACGTCAAGGTTTTCGGCCATCCACGTTTTACCGTTTATAGTGATGGTCGCGTAATTTTTTTCGGGGCAAGAGAGCGTATTGCTTGCCGCATTGAAATCGCAATTGCGGTTGTCTTCGCAGGCGGTGAATGCTGTGGAGAGAATTGTTAAAGTGATGATTGCTGTGGCTTTTTTAATCAGATTCATAAACATTCCTTTTTGATTGTCTTTTTTTCGCTCGCAAATTTAGAATGCCTTCTTTGAATTGACTAATATTTTTTATATATTGAATTCATCAATTTTTTTTATGGATTCAAGGTGGAGGTTTTCCAAATGGAATTGACCCAAATCAAATATTTTTTGGAAGTGGCTCGCACTGAGCATGTGACGAAGAGTGCGAAAACCCTCTGCATTGTGCAACCTGCGCTTACGCATGCCATTCATAAACTTGAAGATGAACTTGGCGTAAAACTGTTCAAGACGCAAGGGCGAAATATCAAACTAACCGAGGCCGGTGATTATTTTTATAAGAAAGTGAAACCTCTTTACGAAGATCTTGAAGCGCTCCCGGCAAGGCTTAGGGCGAAATCTGATTTGCAAATGGTTACGGTGAGCTTGAAGGTTTTGGCGGCATCATCGTTTGTGACGAATGCGGTAGTGCAGTATAAACGGCATGCTCCGAATTTGCGCTTTTATCTTGTTCAACGAGAAGAATCTACTTTGTACGATATTAGCGTACAGACTTTTGAACATTACCGATTGCAAGAAAATTCTGGTGCAGAGACGTTTGTGTGCTCCGAAAACATCTTCCTTGCTGTACCCAATACGGCGGAATATAAAAAGCGCGATAGCATTTCTCTGCACGAATTGGGCGACACGAACTTTATCGGATTGTACGGTTCAAAGCAACTGCATGCTGTCTGTGAAAACTTTTGCAACCGTATTGGTTTCAAGTCTCATGTGATTTTTGAAAGCGATAATGCTCTCGCCGTTAAGGATGCTATTGCAAGTGGTATCGGAGTGGGATTCTGGCCCGAGTTTTCGTGGGGAAAAATCAACACTCGCAAAATCAAACTTTTGAAGATTACCGATGCTGAATTCAAGCGCGACATCGTGATTACTTATGTGAAAAACAAACAGGATAATTCTCACGTTGAAGGCTTTTATAAGTTTTTAGTGAGCTTGTTAAGGCGCGCTTCTAAATAGGAATGTTTGAAATTCGCCCTCGTTTAGATATAGATAAATCTTTGTCAATTGTATTCTGGGGCGTAAAGATTATATATTAACTTACAGCCGTGGGTGTTTTGCGGCAAAGGAGAAAAAATGTCTAGACTTAAAGAAGCTGTGGTGTTGGCAATTGCAATTCTTGGCCTTGGAGCATTCCTCTATTATGCCATGATGCATACGAAAGACAGAGACCGCGTTGTAGCGGTGAAGGGACTTTCTGAACGCGAAGTGAAAGCGGATTTCGTCATTTGGCCGATAGTTTATAAAGAAGTCGGGAACGATCTTTCTGCGATTTATGACGGTGTGCAGGCAAAGAATGCGACGCTTGGAAAGTTCTTGCGTGATAATGGCGTGGAAGAATCCGAAATCAGCTGGTCTGCCCCTGATATCGAAGATGTACAGGGCGAACGTTACGGCGATAACAAGCGCCCGTTCCGCTACATTGCAACGGTAGTCACGACAGTTGCCTCGAAAAAAGTGGACCGCGTCCGCGATATCATGGGCAAGCAGGGCGACCTTCTCAAACAAGGTATTGCGTTCAGCGGTGACGATTACCGCTATCGCAAAATTTACAGTTTTAACGGCCTGAACGAAATCAAGCCCGCGATGATTGACGAAGCGAATAAGAATGCTCGTGCTGCCGCCGAGAAATTTGCTATGGATTCTGGCAGCAAACTCGGTAAAATCAAGACGGCGACGCAGGGGCAATTCTCCATTAGCGACCGCGATGAAAATACGCCGTTTATCAAAAATGTGCGCGTAGTAACAAATGTTCAATATTTCTTGGAAGATTAAACATGGATACTTCCATTCTCGATAAGGCTATTGTTTTTGCCGTCAAGGCGCACGCTGGTACGGAACGCCGCGGGAAAGCTTTCCCTTACATTGTCCACCCGCTGGAAGCTGTGGAAATCGTCGCGACAATGACGACGGACCAAGAGCTTTTGGCGGCAGCGGCTTTGCACGATACCGTTGAAGATACGGATGTTACGTTGGATGATATCCGTCGCGAGTTTGGTGACCGAGTGGCGAAACTTGTGGAAGAAGAATCCGATGTGTTCATGGAAGGCGTGAGCGAAGCGGATTCTTGGCATGAACGCAAGCAGGCGGCAATTGACAGGCTTTCTCGTGCAAGTCGCGATGCAAAAATGGTGGCGCTTGGCGATAAACTGAGCAATGCCCGAATCATTTACCGTGATTTTGTTCAAAAAGGCGATAAGCTCTGGAGCATTTTCCATGTGAAAGACGTGAAAGAACATGAATGGCATTATCGCGGTTTGGCTTCATCATTGAAAGAACTTGAAGGGACTTTTGCCTATACGGAATTTACGGATTTAGTCGAAAAAATATTTGGCGGATCGACAACAAAATAAGGATGAATACCATGAGCGAAAAGCCTGAAAGCAAAATGAGCTTGAAAGCCCGTAGAGCGGCCATTCTTGAAGACTATCAAGAAAAAATGCCCATCTACGAAAAGTTGAAAGATCTTGTTTGCGACTTGCTCAAGAAAAATGTAGAAGAAAATCATATTTACGTGACAGCGGTCGAGGCGAGAATTAAAGAAAAAAAGAGTCTTGCCGAAAAACTGGAGCGCAAGGGAGACAAGTATCAATCGCTCTTGGAATTGACCGATATTTTGGGGGCCCGCGTCATTGCTTTTTATAATGACGATGTAGATAAAATTGCAGCTCTTGTAGAAAAGTTATTTGTTATTGATTGGAAAAATTGCATTGATAAACGTAAAATGCATGAATTGAATAGCTTTGGCTATAATTCTTTGCATTTTATATGCAGTGTTCCTAAATCTCTGTATGAAGATCCGGAACACCCTGAAATAAACGAAATCCGTTTTGAAATCCAGATGCGTACGGCTTTGCAGCATGTGTGGGCCGTGTTGGATCACGATACGGGTTACAAGTCGGGTTTTGAAATTCCGCAGGAGTATTTGCGTAACCTGAATCGCCTTGCGGGAATGCTGGAATTGATTGATGAACAGTTCTGCAAAATTAGAACGGATATCAACAATTACAGATTCCATGTGCAGTCGCTTGTGCGTTCGGGGCAGTTTGCCGAAGTGGCTTTGAACGGTGATTCTTTCAGCAATTACTTGAAGTTGAAGCCGTTTGACAAATTGAATCAACGGATTGCGGCTATAAACCAAGCGGAAATTATCGAATCTTCGATGATGCCGTTCCTCAAGGTGTTTAGCTTTTTGCGGTTTAAGACGCTTGCCGATATAGATAAACTTGTTAAGGAACATAGCGAAGATGCGTATCAGCTTGCAGTGATCCAGCTTGCGGATACGGACTTGGACATTATCAATTCTTCGCTTGGCGTGATTAGCTTGCTTGTAGTTTATGTGTTGAAGCATGGCGGCGGCGTTGCCGGAATTCGAGTTATCTTGAATGAGCTTTATGGCGAATCCGCGAGCAACGAGAACTGGGCAAATCGACTGTACAAGAACGCCATGAAGCTTTCGTTTATGAACTGTTAAAAATGTATTTTTGGGCCATGAAACAGCCGATTCGAAATATTGCTATTCTCGCCCATGTCGATGCGGGTAAGACGACTCTTTCTGAGAGGATTCTTTTTGCAGCGGGTGAAATTCACCGCCCTGGAAAAGTGGAAGATGGCCTTGCCACGATGGACTATATGCCCGAAGAAAAAGAACGCGGCATTACTATCGAAAGCGGCGTAGCGCATTTCGAATGGAAAAATACGTGGTTCAACTTTATTGATACGCCGGGGCATGTCGATTTCGGTGCTGAAGTCGATATGGCGCTTACCGCTGTTGAAGGCGCTGTGCTCGTGGTGAGTGCGGCAAGCGGTGTCGAAACGCAGACGGTCGCCTCGTTCCGCAAACTGCGTGAATCCCGCGTACGGACAATCTTGTTTGTAAACAAGCTCGACAATCCCGATTATTCGCTGGACGAGACGCTCATCAACATTGAAGAAACGCTTGGCGTGCGGCCCGTGCTGATGTCGGTGCCGGAATTTAAGAACGGCAAGATGTGCGGCATGCTAGATGTGCTGAGCCAAAGCAGGCTTATGCATTCGGAATCTGGCGAAGAAGTTATAGATGACGATTGGGAGTCGGATGCGTCGGTTGCGGAAGAGCGTGCGCTTCTCAAGAGGTATTACGCCGAAGCGGTAGAATTTGCGAGCAACTTTGACGATGAAATTTTGACGCTCGCGCTTGACAATAAGCCTGTGCCGCCGAAGATGCTTTTGCGTGGGCTCAAAGCGCTTGCCGCAAGCGATGATTATGTTATTTGCTATGCGGGCTCGGCTTTGGAAGGCTATGGCGTCCGTAGTCTCGTGACGGCGCTCTCGTTCTTTTTGCCGGAGGTCCCGACGTTTGATGAAAATGAGTTGGGGCAGGTGGTGCGCTTGAGGCATTTCCGTGGCGTCGGCGAGATTTCGCTGTTCCGCAGCCATGCGGATTTGTTGCGGCGTGACTGGCCGACGGGTTTTGAATTCTCGCGGCTCAAGGCGAACATGCTTTTGCCTGTTGACGAAATCCGCACAGGTGACATTTACGCAATGCGTAGCCCGTTCGAAACGGAACTCGGGCAGGTGATTCGGTTAGATGGTCGCGGAATGTGTGGCGAAACCCCATACCCCAAAGCACCCCCCGAAGGGGTGTGCGACCCCATACCTCAAACCTCTATCAGTGAAAATTATTTGCCGCTCCTCCAGACGCGTGTGGAATGTGTGCGGACGGAAGATTATGCCCATGTGGAGCGCAGCCTTTCGGTGCTTGCGCGAATGGATCCGAGTTTCCGCGTGCAGAAGGATGATGGCGGATTCTGGTACTTGCATACGGTGGGCGAGGTACAGCTCGATGTCTTGCTTGCGCGTCTCAAGCGCGAGTTCGGTTGCGAAGTGCGTGCCGGCAGCCCCGAAGTGCGTTGGCAAGAACGCTTGTGCCGTGCTGTCGGACCAGCGGAAAATACGTTCCAGATTGGGCCGCATAAAATGTCCATCAGCATTTCGGCATCTCCGCTAGATGGTGACGCTCATGACATTCGCTTGTCCGCAGAATTCATGGAAAATGCCCCGCGTGAAATTTTGGCGGGTGTGCGTTCGGCACTTCTGGAATCGACCGAAGTCGGCGTGCTTGGTAAGGGACCACTTGTAGGCGTGCGTTTCGAAGTTCATCGCTTTGAATGGACGGAAGGGGCGCTCCCGCCGATGATCAAGAAGTGCTGTGCCGATGCAGTCGCTAAACTCGTGAAGCCTGCGGATGTTCAGTTGTACGAACCGGTGATGGAACTTTCGCTCGAATGTCCTGTGAATTTTGCAGGCCTTGTGACGGGCGACATCCAAGCGCGTGAGGGCAAGGTGAAGGAAATCGAAGGCGACGGGAAAACGCATTTCTTGAAAGCTGACGTGCCTCTCCGCAAAATTTTTGGTTACGCTACCGGCGTTCGCAGCATCAGCAAGGGCACCGCGCTTTACAGCATGAAACTGCTCGGTTACCGTCCTGCGACGATTTTATATATATTTAGGGTATGAGCGAAAAAATCCCTAATCCAAATACGATTCATCCTATTGCGGGCTACGACAAGGAAATTTACGTCAAGCCCACCATTAAGAACCCGAACATTATCGTCGGGGATTTTACGTACATCGCGGATTCGGAATTCGAAAGCCACGTAACGCACCATTACGATTTTATCGGAGACAAGCTCATCATTGGCAAATTCTGCCAGATTGCGGCGGGTGTAGAATTTGTGATGAACGGCGCGAATCACCAGATGAATGCGGTTTCGACTTTCCCGTTCTATACGCTCGAAGGCTGGAACATGAAACCGCCTGCAAAAAGCGATTTGCCGTTCAAAGGCGATACCGTCATCGGGAACGACGTGTGGATCGGGCAGAATGCGGTGATTTTGCCGGGCGTGCATATTGGCGACGGTGCGATTATCGGCGCGAACAGTGTCGTGGCTAGCGACGTGGAACCTTACACTGTTGTGGTCGGGAACCCTGCAGAAACCATCCGCTACCGCTTTGACGAAGAACTGACTTCGCTGTTGCTAAAGTTTAAGTGGTGGGACAAACCCATTGAAGAAATCAATGCGCTGATTCCCGTGCTTACGAACAGCGATTTGGAATGGGTGAAGCGGGAACTGAAGGGAATGCTCGGCAAAAAAATGCAAGATCCTCGAACGGGTCGAGGATGACGTGATCCGTTTGCTGGATTACTTTTGCTCACAACCTCAAAGGGCGCTTGCGCCCGACCTCATACCTCACGCCTACTTTACATTCTTGCGGCGCGGGCGCGGCGGCGGAAGTGTTCGATGAGCGGGGCGACGGTTTCCTTGAAGTCGTCGTGCGTCTCGATGCGGACAAAGTCAATCGACATGCGCTGGAAGAGTTCCTTGGTCGCCTTGCCTTGGCGCTTGGCTTCGCGGGCGAATGCTTCGCGGAAGGCGGCGTCGCCGGTGTCGATGAGGAGCGTTTCGCCGGTTTCGGGGTCTTCGAGTTCTACGAGGCCTGCGGGCGGGAGTTCCATTTCGCGCGGATCGACAACGGAAACGGCGAGTACATCGTGGCGCTTGCGCAGAATCTTGAATGCGTTTTCGAATCCTTCGTCCAAGAAGTCACTCATCACGACGACGACTGCCTTGCGGTTCAGAATCTTGCCGGCGTATTCGAGAGCGACTTGCGTGTTGGTGCCGTGATGCTGCGGCTTGAAGTAAAGGATTTCGCGGATGAGGCGAAGCACGTGCTTGCGGCCTTTCTCGGGCGGGATGAATAGTTCGACTTGGTCGGTGTAAATGAGGAGGCCGACTTTGTCGTTGTTCTTGATGGCGGCGAATGCGAGGAGAGCCGTGAGCGTTGCCATGACTTCGCCTTTCATCTGCTTGCCCGAACCGAATTCGGAGCTGCTGGAAGCATCGACCATGAGGAGCATGGTCATTTCGCGTTCTTCGATGAACTTTTTGACGTAAGGCGTGCCTGTTCGGGCGGTCACGTTCCAGTCAATGGTGCGGACGTCGTCGCCTGGCATGTACTCGCGGACTTCGCTGAATTCCATGCCGTTGCCTTTGAAGGAGCTGTGGTAAGCTCCGGTCATCACAGTGTCGAGCGTGCCGCGGACGGAGAGTTCGATGCGGCTTACGGTCTTTAAAACTTCTTTATCGAGCAATTCTTTATCGGCCATCGTAAAATCTTCTAGTTTAACGCTAAAGAATATACAAATATCTCAAAAAATAGACCACGCATATGTGACGAGGGACTTGTTATTGGCAATTATTGGCACGAAAAGCTTTAAAAATGAATTGTGTGCGAAAAATTCGCTTTTTTTTGAGTGTTTGTTACTTTGTTTGCGCTTGGTGTAAAATGCTGAAATTGGAAAATGGCCGTTTTTTACGTGAGTAAGTGCCCGAAATTTGAATTATTCACGTAAAATTTTTACGTTGTATGTGAAAATTTTCACTTTTGGGCGGATTTTTATGTTGTTTAAGGGTGAAAAATATTGAAATTGGGGCTTCGAAAGGGTAAAAATGGGCCGAAGGGCATGGGTGCAACCGCTTTTTTGAGAAAAATTACTTCGTTTGTCTGAAAATTTACGTGAAAAAATTGATTTTTTCCATTTTTTCACGTAAAAAATGACGAAAAATTGAATTTTGCTTTTTAGAACTCCGCTTTGGCGAGGATGCTCACGTTTCTGCCTTTTTCGGGCATCACGGATTTGAGGCGGGAAAGGTTGTTTCGCACATTGGCGTTGAACAGGTTTTCGCCTCGGAGGATGATGCTGTAGTGGGCGAGTGCAAGCGACCAGTGGAATTCGAGGGAGGCTCCGAATGTGGCGTAGCCGGGGGTACGTTCTTCGTAGCGGTCCACGCGGTTTTGCGGGAGTGCGAATTCGGCGTTGAGGCCTGCGCGGACATGAGTCCAGAGGTAAGCGATTTCGCCGTGGAACTTGAACGGTGGAATTTGCGGCATGTCGCTCCAGTTTTCGTTTTGGTAGAATCCGCGGACGTAGCTTGCGCCTGCTTGCGCGTAGAATCCTTGTTCTGCCGGGAGTTCGACGGAGGCACTTGCTCCCATGAGGATTGCGTCGTCGCCGCTGACTTGGTAAATCGGCAGAATTTGCGACCAGTTCGTGTCGCCGGAGGCGCGGGGTGCGAGGTGGTTCAGGAACCATGTGCTATGAACAGCGGCACGCCAGTTGATGACTTCGCCGTAGTCGCGGAATTCGAGTTCTGCACCGTAGCCGCTTTCGGCTTTGAGCTTGTGGTTGCCGCGTTCGTAAGTGTAGGCGGCAAGATGCGGGCCTTGGTTGTAGAGTTCTTCGATGGTCGGGGCGCGAGTAGTTCTGAAAACGTCGAGCGTGAGGAATTTGCCGGGAGCGACGCGCTGCGAAAATTCGGCGGCGATGGCCCATAGCGCAAAGTTGCGGTCTTCGATAGAGCCTTTGTCGGCGACGATGCTTTCTTGCGGTCTGAAAAATGTACCGCCGAGTCGTGCAGACAAGGTAATCTCCATGCCGTCCCACCATCCATTAAGGCTTGCGACAGAGAAGATGGAGGCTGCATAAGAATTTGTTGGAGGCGTAAAGACGTAGCCGCCCATTTCGACGGAGCGCATGTCGAATTCTCCGCCGAAGTGGATGCCGAAAAACGGACCGCTTTGTGCGATGAATTTTTCGATGCGGATGTTTTCTTGATTGACCGCGAATTCAGCGCCGACGTATTCCTTGGTTTCGTATTCCGTGTGGTGGTACTGATTCAAGCGAAACGTGACGCTTAGCGTGTCGCTTGATTTTGGGGCGGGGATGTAGAGGCCACGCAATGTCAAGTCGCGTTTGAAAAGGTCGATGTCAACACCGTTGGGGTGCCCACCGATGAAACCTCCGGGGATTCCATAAGTGGAATTGAAGTTGCGGAAAGATGCTCCGAGCTTGAAACGTTCAAAGCTGTAGGCGGCACCGACGGCAAAGCTTTTGTTTTGGATGTCGGTGTTTTTGAGGTTGCCGTTTGGCGTTTGCATGTCGCCCATGTTGCGGGTGGAAAATTCGCCTTTGAGCGATAGCCCGTGGATGTTGACGTTCGTGCCTACGACGGTGGCGAATCCCGGCTGGCCGCTTTCGGCGTAACCGGTGACGTATCCGTGAATTTGTGTGTTGCTTGAATTGCGGGATGATGAATCGTTGAATGACGAATTTTGAATCGATGAATCGCCGGATGGCGAATCGCTGGAAGAAAATGCACGGACGGTCACGAGTTCAAAAGGAATGTCTTGGTGGTTGACGTGAATGACACCGCCTGCGGTAGCGAAAGATTCGCTCAAGATTTTAGGGCCGCGAACGATGTTTAGCTTGTGTGCAGTCAAGACTTCGGATGCGACGGCGTGATCGGGCGAGGTGGCGCTCATGTCTCCGCAAAACGAACCGTCTTCGGTGATGGCGACGTGACTGCCGGAAAGCCCTTTAATGACGGGCCTTGCGGCGGCAGGTCCCATGGAACGGATGGCGATGTTGGGCTCGTTCTTGATGGTTTCTGCAATGGTCGTGGAAATTTTGCGGTTGAGTTTTTCGGCTTGCAGTTCTTCGTCCTTGCGCAAACCGTCTAAAATCGTTTCGGTGGATTGTTCGGCGACAATGGTCGAGTTGCCTAAATCTTGAATAAATTCTTGGGCGAAAGAAAAATGAAGGAAGCCTCCCAGAAGGAGGCTCCCCATGGCAGCCCTAATAAGGCTAATCTTCATCTTCGTCTTCCTGGAACGGGCACTTGTCTGCATCCAAAGCCTTATCGACGACAACCTTGATTTCAGGAGTCTTGGCATCGGCATGGTCGTGGTGCTTGACCTTGAGAATCAAAGTCGTTTCGCCTTTCTTGAGGCCTTTGAGGTGGAATCCCCAGCCACCTTCAAAGTGGATGTCAAGAATCTTTTTGTCGCCGACATCCCAGCCGAGAGAATGTTCGTCGTCATTCGGGCCCGCGATTTCTTTCTTGTTTTCGTCGAGAAACTTCACATGAATGTGTGCGCTCATGCAGTTGGCATTGACTTTGAGGCCTGGGAGTTTAGAATCTTCTTTGCCGCGGTAAACACTGTAGAGCGTGTCCCATTCGGCAGAATAGAGCCTCCAGCCTTCGACTTCGAAGTGTTCGTGCTGTTCGGTGGAGGTGGAATTGCTGTCACCGCAAGCGGCGAAGATGAGGGAGAAAATGGCAAGTGCCAAGAATTGGAGTTTCATCATTATAAATCCTTTGTTTTGTGCCGGACTCTGTTCCGACATCGGTTGTGAAAAATGTGTAAGGAGACCCCGGAATAAATCCGGGGTGACAGGTTGCGCGAGATGACATCAATCCTGTCATTCCAGCCTTGAGCCGGAATCACCTTGCTGTGTTATTATGTTATGCACTCTGTTGTTCTGAAGCGTGAAACGCCGAAAGTTTCGATGATGAATCGTATTGGATTCTATCGGTCGCCTGAAGGCTCCCTCCAGAATGACATGCGGATGCAATTAAGTCTTGGAGGCGGGAGGGCCGCGGGGATTGTAATGAAGAACGAATTGGAGTGGATTTTGTGAGGTGTATTGCGGTTGCTGAATAAATAGCAGAATCCAGAATACGACTGCAATGGGCGTGAAATCTTCTAGATTGTATCCGTCGTGAATCAATACGCAAATAGCACAGTCTTCGTGCTGCTCGAAATCATCATGATGGTGCTGAGCAACAGCCAAAAGGCATGCTGCGATAAGCACGATGATGAACTTGCGTATGGATAGCAGATGGCTCATTGCGTGGCTAAAATTTCAAACGATGTTTCTTTATTTGTAAAGTTTTGCGTTCTTGATAATCGGAAATCCAATGCCGTCTTCTTCTTTTTCGAATTCGAAAGTTCCGATAATGGTGATGGGTGAACCTTCGTCGGGGTAATCGTTAGGATATCTGCGGACTTTTGCCGTTTCAAATGCGAGCCCTTGTGAGCAGCAAGCGAGTGCGTCTTTGATGACGCATCCGAAAAAGCGTCGCCCAGTTTCTTCGTCTTGATAGCTAGAGAAAACGCCTTTCATTTTGATGGTTTTGCCGACGAATTTTTTTGGCTCCGTAACCATCTGGAAAACCATGGAATAGACCATAGTGGCGCTCATGCGTGAAAGGTCTATGTCGATGCGGTTGGCGGAAACTTTTTCGGCAGCATCGCTTGCACTTGCAAATGCGAATAAGCAAAGAACGGCAACGATTAAGGTTTTAGAAAAAATTTTATATAAATTACATTTGTCCATTTCCATTCTCCTATTTACGTTTTTCTATTACGAATGAAACTTGTCAAATAACAAATCAAAAATGCGACAATGTCCATCGCGACAATCGTAGAACCCACGGGAGTTCCTGCGAGAATCGCGACAAGAATTCCGATAAGCGAACAAATGACTGAGATGATAGCGGCAGCGACTGTCACCGAGAAAAAGCTTTTGAAAACTCGCATCGCTGAAAGTGCAGGGAATACGACCAACGCAGAGACGAGCAACGCACCGACGAGATTCATCGCAAGAACGATGATGACTGCAATGATAATCGCGATGAGTAGGTTGAACAAGGTAACGTTTACGCCTGTGGCCCGTGCGAAATTTTCGTCAAATGTAATTGCGAAAATCTTGTGGTAAAAGAGTACGAACGTTATGAGAACTGCAATTGAAAGGGCTACGCAAAGGTAAACGTCTGTTGGCTTGAGCGTGAGAATGGACATCGAGCCGAATAAAGTTGTGCAGACATCGCCCGCGACATTTGCCGACGCGGAGAAAATGTTCATCAGCAGGTAGCCAATGGCAAGTGCCCCAGCAGAAACCATCGCAATCGCGGCATCTCCTTTGATTCGGGCGTCTTTCCCTCCGCAAAGAAGCAGAACCGCAACGATGATTGTTACGGGTAAAATAATGAACATGTTGTTTGTCACCTTGAGGACAGATGCAATCGCTAACGCCCCGAACGCCACATGCGAAAGCCCGTCGCCGATGTAGGAATACCGCTTGAGAACAAGCGTTACACCCAAAAGCGATGAACATAGTGAAATGAGCGTTCCCACGACAATCGCGTAACGTACAAACGGGAAATCAAGATAGAAGAAAAGTTGGTCGAACATGTAAAAGAGGTTAGTGGTTAGTGGCTAGTAAACAGGAATTGTTATCGAGACTGTTAAAATCTAAAACGCGGGTGGCGTATTTTGTTGCGGCATCTATATCGTGCGTGACCATCACGATAGTCATTTTCTTTTGTTCGTGAAGGTCCTTGATGATGCTGTACATGTTCTGCGACGATTCGGGATCAAGGCCTGTGACGGGTTCGTCCAAAAGCAAAAGCCTTTCGGCAGCGCAGAGTGCTCTCGCCAAAAGGACGCGTTGCTTTTGACCTCCAGAAAGCTCGCGGAAGCACGCTTTCCGCAAGTTTTCGGTTCGTGTCAGTGCCAGACATTCGTTTGCTCGATTCCGAAGGCCTCGTCCATAAAACGGCAAGAGCAAGCTTTTGCCTTGGAATGCCGAAAGCACGATTTCTTCGACGGAGGCGGGGAAGTCTTTTTGTGCGATTGTGATTTGCGGCAAGTATCCGATTTGCTTTCGTTGCAGGTTGTCGCAGAGTTCGATTTTCCCAGCTTTAGGATGCAGCACTCCGGCGAGCCCGCGTAAAAACGTCGTCTTTCCGCAGCCGTTCCTGCCGATGATGCAGAGATAATCGCCAGCGTTGATTTCGTAATTGAAACTGTTGACGATGTTCTTGTTCCCGTAACCGAGCGTTAAATTGTGGCACTTGATCATTTTAATTCAAAGCCTTTTTCAGGATTTCTAAGTTTGTTTGCATTATCGACAAATAGCTCTCGCCTTCGGCTATTTGCTGTTCCGTTACCGCTTGCATCGAATTGATGGTGAGAATTTGTGCGTCCTTTGAGTTCTTGCTTGCCGCAAGCACTGCGTTCGCGATTTTCTTGTTCCCCTTTTCGATGGCGAGGATTGCCGGGAGCGAGTCGGAATCCATCTTGCCTGCGAGAAAAGCGATTGTCTCAAAGCTAGCCTCGCTTTCGGCGGAACAGCCCACAAACGCGGCGTAATACTTAATGCCATAATCGTCCACCAGATAACGAAAGGGAAATCTGTCGCCAAAGAGAATCGTCTTGCGGGGCGCGCTTTCGATTGCTGCACGGTAATCGCCGTCAAGAGCCTTGATTCTTGCGATGTAATCGGTGGCGTTGTCCTTGTAGGTTGTGGCGTGAGCCAGATCGAGCTTGGCCAATTCTACGGTAATCTTTTGTACGAAAATCTCGGCATTTTTCAGCGAGAGCCAAACATGTTCATCATTTTCGATTTCATGTTCGTGGTCGTGATGATGCTCATGAGCTTCGGCGTGTTCACTGTGATGTTCGTCATGCTCATGCTCTTCGGCGTGCTCGTGATGCTCGTGTTCATGCTCTTCAGCATGTTCCTCGTGATGATGATGGTGGTGGTGATGTTCTTCTTCCGAAGAAATCTCTTTCGTCTCAAACCCTTCCATGCCTTCAACAATTTCTTCTGCTTTGACGCGGTCGCCAAGTGCTGTCATCAAGTTGATTTCGGAACGCCCCTTTTTCGGAGTGGCTTCAAGAGCGTCTTTAATCCATTCGTCGGATTCGCCGCCTACATAAACAACCATGTTTGCACTTGCAGTCTTTGCAATGTCTTGTGCCGTGGGCTTGTAGCTGTGCAAATCCACGCCGTTCTTGATGAGAAGCGTGAGTTCCACGGAATCGGCTCGCTGCCCGAGGATTTCTTTAACCCAGGCGTATTCCGGGTAAATCGTTGTGACGATAGAAAGCTTAGTTTGCTCCGGCTTTTTGTCGGAGGATTCGTTGCAAGCAACGAGTGAAAAGATTGCTGCCACGAAAACGAAAAGCAGCAAAGAATAAAATGAAACCTTTTTCATTTTATAATCCTTTTATTTTTTTTGAATGTTGAATTTATGAAAACAGTCTTTAAAATCAAACTTCTTTAATTGATTGTCGTTTTGGAAAATAAAGGCCGATAGACCATGGACTCTGTCGCATTGCTCCAAAGTGACATTAAACAGTCAAGAAAAAAGTTTGTTTATTTGATGTTGTTCTTAATTCAATAAAAGGACTTTTTGCGAAACAAGCGTAATCGGGCGCAGTATCACGACTGCGAAACGCACAAGCTTGAACAGAAAACAGCGACAGATAAGTTCCATCGGTGCTGCGACAAGCTCAAAGCAAAATTCCGAAATCAGGTCGAGACACTGATGGATGTGGTGGCAAGTGTGGCAATGTTCGCCATGACAATGATGTTCAACGTGACGCTCCGTATAAATGAGTGCCAAAACGACAATCAGCTTGTCAAAAAGGTGGAACATTATCGACTCTGCTTGCTGCAAGTGGCGCAATGGCCGACCAAAACCGATTGCTGGTTATCGAGCTGAAACCCGTTCAGGCGGGCGACGGAATGCATGAGAATGCGGAGCGCGGGGCCTTCCAGATGGAAAAACTTGCCGCAGTCTTTGCAGACAAGATGCATCTTGGTCTCGCAGCGGCCAGGACCTGTATAACGGTATTGCAGTTCCTTGTTCTCTTCGGCACCCACAATCTGCACGACGCTTGATTTTTCTAGACGCGAAAGGTTGCGGTAAATAGTGCTTGGCGAAACAGACGGCAATTGGCGTGCAATGTCGGATGCCCTGAAAATCCGGTCCGGATTCTTGGCGATAAGATCCATGATCAATTGACGCGTTTGCGTTTTGTATTCCACGTTAACCTCTGTTCGAAATGCTTGAAATTTACATTTTTTTTGTGCAAACTCAATTTGCAAATCATTCGCAAATTTAAAGATAGTAAAAAAAGGGAACTTTGGCAAGTTTTCGGTGATGTGCCACAAAGCAAAAAGGAATTCCCGACATCGCTGCCGGAAATCCCTTTGTTGTTCTAAGGAGGAGTGTATGAAAAAGACTTTGTTTGGCGTTAGCCCTATCGGTTAGGCGATGGTAATCTTGCGGGCTGCGGCCTGAGCTTTCTTGGCAAGGTCGAATTTCAAGATGCCGTTTTCCAAAGAGACCTTGATGTTGTCTGTATCAATGTCTTCGGCCAAGCGGAAGCTGCGTTCGTAAGTGAACTTTTCGTCCTTGCGTGCGCGGGTGGCCTTGACGGTCAAGATGTTCTTTTCGACCTGGATGTCCAAATCTTCTTTCTTGACGCCCGGAATTTCGACTTCGAGAGCGAAACCGCCTTCGGTTTCGTAGTAGTCAGCCTTCGGCGTGTAAGTGCATTCGCCCTGTGCGTTTGCGGCGTTCAAGCTGTCAATGAAGTTCTGGATACCGTAAAAAGCGTTCGGAATAATCTGTGTGTTCATCATAATTTTAACCTCTTTTTTGTTGCGGGCTCGTCGTTTGCGTTGGCCCTGTTTTGTTCTCGCACTACTATTAGCGAAAAGCGTGCCAACTTTTTTGAAAATGATGGATGTTGTCGAAAATTTTTTTGCAGGACCATAAAAAATGGCGAAATTTGCTCGAAAATGGCGTTTTGTGGCGGGTTTGAACGAGAAAAACCGCAGCCTGGAGCGGATTTTTGCAATGTTTTGGGTGCAGTATTTCATCGCGAAACGCCCAGTGTTTCGTGCGTGAAACGTTCGGTGGATCAAATTGAAATGGGGTGGAGTGGCTTATTCTTTTTTCACTTTTTTCTGGATGAGCCGTTTTGTTGAGTGTACTTCTTTTTGTAGTAAACGCATTCGCTCTTCTAACAATTCCTTTGAGGGCAAGGCGTCTTTGATGCGGATGTTGTTGTAGGTCGCTACTCCCATTGGCGTGCCGAGTCCACGAAATGACCATTGTACATCAGTAAAGTCGATGTTTGAACAAATTAAAAGACCGATAGTCGGATTGTCTTCGGGTGCTTTTAGCAATTCGTCAACTGCATTTACATAGAAATTCAGCTTGCCGACATATTCCGGTTCGAATGGTTTGGCTTTCAATTCGCAAACGACGAAACAACGCAATCGGATATGATAAAAAAGTAGGTCAATCTTGCGGCTGCGACCGCTGACAATAACTTCTTTTTGCCGTCCAACGAAGGCGAAACCCGTTCCCATTTCGAGCAAAAGGTCGGTTACGTTTTTCGTAAGGGCTTCTTCCAGTTCAGTTTCGTCATAAACCTCATGCCCTACGGTTGCAAACCCGAAATCGTAGTTTTCTTTCAGAACTTCTTGAACCAGTTTACTTTGTGAATCGGGCAATTTTTCGGTGAAGTTATTGAGAATTTTGCCTTGGTGGCTGTAAAGATCGGCCTTGAGGCAATTCATTAAAGCAGCTCGGCTCATTCCCTGTTCTATAGTCTTTTCAATGTAGAATAAAGCTTCTTTTACAGACTTGCATTTCGTGATGATTTCTACATGGTGACGCCAAGGTATGCCCGCGAATATTGTAGGCATTCTTCCACTAGATTGATTAAAGTTAGACCTTTCTAATTCTGCACCAACTTGGTGCAGTTTTTCGTTTCCAAATTCTGCAACAACCTGTTGCAGAATTTGGTCCACTCCATTTCGCGTATAGAAACAGTACCATTTCTTCATATACCACATATTTCGTGCGGATAAGCCGTCTGCATCTGGGAATTCTCTCTGCAAATCTAGACTAAGCTGTTCTACGACACCCGTCCCCCAGCGTTCCTCTGCTTTTTTGCGAACCAAATCTCGCCCCAACAACCAGTTGAACTGCAATTTTTCAGCGTTAACTCTAATAGTTGCTTTTACCTGCGCTGAGCGATAGCGCTGCTTCAGTTCTGCGACCCACTTGATGTAATCCGAATCGACATGAACATCATGTGACTTTACCATTTTTCCTCCCATAAACGACCTCTTTGGATTTTTCAGTGAATGTGTGGTGCGTTCATGTAAAACCGAAAAAACGATAAACGAAAAACGCACCTCGCCTTTGTACAGCGAGATGCGTCGGCTTTTAATGTACCTAATATTAAAAATGTTGGCAAGGGGCTTAATGAAATTTTACATACAGGGTGACGTTCGTATAAAGTCGCAATTTGCGACTTTAAAGAGTTTAGCGCGGTTGGCTGGTTGATTCGGAGAAAATTTAGGCAACAAAGCGACCCCTTGACGGGGTTTGTTGGGCGGATATAGATTCTGTATTTAGCAAGTCCCGATTGCACAATTAACATTCCTTGTCATTTTCTGTCACGCCCAAATCCTATATTTCCCAGTATGAGACACGACACCACCCTACCCGCCGACACCCTGTACTTCGTCCCCGCAAAAAAGAAGTTCCTCAAGATACAGCCCGGGACCGGCGACAACCTCCTCCGCGAAGACCGCGCGCTAGGCTACCGCGACTACTTCCTCTATTCCGTCTTCTCGCCCGACGACCTCGGGATAGACGACGAACTGGAAATGAACTGCGAGGACAGCGGCATGATACTGCTCAAGGAAATCTGCTGCAACACGGACGAAATCGTTGCCAACTGCGTCAAGATGGCATTCGACGAAGAGCTCGGAACCATCAAGCTGATGACCGGCGATGATTTGTAGCTAGACGTTCCCTACGCATACGCGGGTCGAGCTTTATTGCAAGGCGCCCCGTGCACTCCTTCGGCACGCCCGCGCCACTTTCGCAACGGAGCCTTGCTATGCGAGGTTCCGCCCCCAAGGGGTCTCTATCCCTAACGTTGGAATGCTATTGCTAGTGAAAATATTAGTTGTTGATTAAACGTATTATCATCCCTGCTTGTTTCATGGCTTTTTTTACATCATCATGAATACGTACATTTTTTGCAGCTAGATTGAACACAAAGACGTTTCGATCCCTTCCATTAATGTCTTTTTGAGTTGCTTTGCTTGGCTCTGTTTTCAAAACAAAAAGGCCACAATAAAGATAGCGAGATTTTCTATCTGTACCAAGAGCTTTTCTAAAAACATGAATGGCCGTATTTGTGTTAGGAGATTCTTTTAAGGATCTATTGGCTTTATCCATTGTTTGATTGCCAACAAGACCTTGTCCTGTAAAGCGAACTCCATCCCAATCGTTATTGCTATACCAATCATCTTCATAAGGAGGATTATCTGTGATGCAAACGATTAAACGGTTTGCTTTTGAAAAGTTTATTCCGCTTTGACCGCCTACACCAAATTCAGATGTCCAAGTATCAAAATCAATCCAGTCGCCTTCTTTAAAAGATAAATTCATATTTTGCTTTGTTGAATAGTTCATTTATGAAACTATTTTCCACAATTTGTCATGCCACGCCGTATAGTGCACCATATTGAGACTCAGAAAAACACTGTTCTTAGAACGGCAAATATTCCTTGACTTAATGTCGAATAAAATGAAAACTTTTAATTTTTCTGATATACTGTTTATCTCTAAGATTTTACAAAAACATGTGCACTATATAGCGTGGTAAAAAAAGGCGCTTTTTATACGTTTGAAGAGAACAGTTCAAATGATTTCATTATATGTCTCTTCAAAACAACATTGGTAAAGCTATTCGGTCTTTACGAGCGCAGAAAGGCGTTTCGCAAGAAAAACTAGCACTCGAAACAGGCGTGGGTCGTCGTTATATGAGCGACATTGAAAACGGCCGCCGTAATGTTTCTCTCGAAATTATTGAAAAACTCGCCGATTTCTTCGAATTAAGTCCGAGTGATTTTGTCAAGCAAATCGAGAATGCCAATTTTCCTCCGCTCACGCTTGATACGCTCAAGGAGTATCTTTGCGAGCACGGCTATGAGGATAGCGTAGTTCTTGAAAAGCCTGATTTTGTGGATGCCGTAGTTGGCGTTAGCGAAGATGGCCGTGTCATTTATGCATACGAAAAAATGGTTCGTTCACTGATGCAGTCTGACGGCATGGATTACGAAGAAGCCGCAGAATTTATCGATTACAACACTCTTGGAGCTTTACCTAGCATGGGCGAGAAAGCGCCAATTGTATTGATGGAAATTGAGGGGTAAAATTATGGCACAGCAATTAACGGAAATCTTGAATTATTTTCTTGAAAATTACATTCAAGGAAAAAATGAAAAGAATGGAAAAAACGCTGCAGCGTGGAAAGTTATTCGTGATGGTGCTCCGGAGAAAGTGTATGAAACGGGGTTGGTTGATAAAGAGAAATATTTGGTTAAAGGGAGTGTTGGAAAAGGTGTATGGGCGGATGTTCCTTGGCTAGGAATCTTTAGGAAAGAAATTACAACTAGCGCCCAAAGAGGAGTCTATATAGTTTATCTACTTGCTTCCGATGCTAGTGCGATATATTTGACCTTCAATCAGGGCGTCACAGATCCTATAAAAAATGTTAATCCTTATGTGATGGATAGTAAGGATAGTTTAAAAAAGAGTAGCGGGGAAATTATCCGAGAAAACGTTAAAATTGTACGTAAAGAAATTGGCAAACGTGGTTTTCTTTCGGATGATGGAATACATCTTGCAGATGGTGGTCTTGGAAAAGAATATGAGAAGGGAACCTTTTTTTATAAAAAATATGCCAAAGGAGCTTTACCTACAGAAGAAAAGCTTCAAAAAGACTTAAAAGAGATGCTTGAAATTTACGAAGAATTCTATGGCAAATTTTACAATCCTACGGGCAAAACCTCTCATAACAAGCCTCCAAAAGAGGAAAAGAACATGAACTTAATTTTCTTTGGCGCTCCTGGCACAGGCAAATCTTATAAAGTTAATGATATCATTCAGGATAAGCAGACTTTTCGCACAACTTTCCACCCTGATTACGATTATGCGCAATTTGTAGGCGCATACAAGCCCAAGAAAGAGGGCGAGAAAATCACTTACACCTTCGTTCCGCAAGTTTTCGCAAAGGCTTATGCGGCAGCATGGAAGTTGCAATTGACCGACGCCGCAAATGCCAACGTTTTCCTTGTCATTGAAGAAATCAATCGTGGGAACTGCGCCCAGATTTTCGGCGATATTTTCCAACTGCTTGACCGCGATGGCGATGGATTCTCGCAGTATTCCATAGATGCGGATTGTGATTTCGCGGAATGGCTAGAAACAGACGAAAAGGGACTTAAATTCGTTTGGGATAAATACAAAGAAACCGTCGGCGAAGGCAAGCTAAAACTTCCTCCTAACCTGAACATTCTCGCCACAATGAACACCAGCGACCAGTCGCTTTTCCCCATGGATAGTGCGTTCAAACGTCGCTTTGACTGGGAATATGTGCCTATCAGCTTCGATGGTAAGGATGCGGCCAATTTCCAAATCGACATCGATGGCTTCCAGTATTCCTGGCAAAAGTTTGTCGAGACTGTCAACGAGAAAATTCTCTCTCTCACCGAATCTGAAGACAAACAGCTCGGCGAATTCTTCATCAAGCCCGAAAGCGGCAATGTAATTTCAAAGGATCGTTTCCTCGGCAAGGTGATGTTCTACCTGTGGAACGAAGTCTGCAAGGACGAACACAAGAACGGCTCGTTCTTCCGCACGAAAGATGGCGACAAAGAAAAGTATTTTACCTTCCAAGACCTATACAGGGATAAAGGACTATTAAAACGGTTCATAGAAAAATTGTTTGAAGAAGGTCCTTCACAAGAGTAAGTCGTAATTCAGAAGCTTGCTTTTGCGTTTTTTGTATATTATATTGGTTATATAGGAGTTCAAGATGAATATGGGCACATTGGCGTTTGAAGTTCCCAAGGAAATGGAATCCTTCATTGAGGCGAATGGATGTCGCAGCGAGTTGCTTCGTAATGCGCTGATTCTTTTGCCCTATATACAAGATTTGACAATTTCTCATGGACGTGCTGCAGAGCTACTTGGCATATCGAAAGAAACGCTAATAAATTTGTATGGAGATATGGGCATTCCCTATCTTGATGGCAGCATCCAATCCGTACACGAAGAAATGGCCGTTTACTCCGCAGCGAAGAAAAAAGAATGATTGTTGTTTCCGATACGACCCCGATTATTTCTTTGCTGAAAATGGATCGGTTGCCGCTGCTGCACAGCCTTTTCGGTAGCGTGTGTATCCCGTTCGCTGTATTCGAAGAGTTGACTGGTAATCCCAATTATCAGGAAGAAGTCTTTGTATTGCGAGAATCCGATTATATTCAAGTTGAAGAGGTGGCTAATACTGGAGATGTCCAAGCCATAAAAAATAACGGTCTTGATATTGGCGAAAGCGAAGCCATTGTCCTCGCAAAACAGCTTTCGGCAGATATACTTCTGATGGATGAAGCTAAGGGAAGGCTTGTAGCTTCTCAGCATGGCCTTCAGATTATGGGGACTGTTGGTATTTTACTGCAAGCTTTTAAAGATGGTTTTCTTTCATATCATGAGGTCGTTGATTGTGTATTTTCGTTGCGTAGAAATCATCGCCGGATAAGTGAAAACCTGCTTATGGATCTTATGAAAGAGATCGAGCGTATAGAATCGAGCCGACAGGCATGATTTTCCTCTTTGAACAGTTTTCTTACTCCTTGGATTACCTTAAGAAGGTGCTCCCGACCGATAGCGTGGGGCGTTTCAAGGGATTGCCCAACGGTTTTGTGGGGCGTGACTGCAAATTGGATGGTGTAGGGTACTTTTACAACAAGTCGGCAAAGAAATCTGTTGACAATGCGGCGAAGAACATTGTATTTGTGCTGCCCAAGGTCTTCATGGACGAGGCAAAAACCGCATTTGGCAAAGAGGTAAAACCAGGCGAAGATTTTACTCTAAAAGAAGCTCCCAAGGATTTTTTGGCAAACCTTTCGATGTGGGTATGCTCTTCAATCGCCCAATACCGGAAAGCAAACCCAAGCGACAAAGATATTGAGGCTCCGGATGCCCGGAATTTTGGAAGCGACAAGCAGGCGCCCACGCTTATTGATGTAATGAATGCGATGAAGTTGTTCTATGCCGAGAATCGCAACTTGTTCGTGTTCACCGCCAAGAACAAGCACAGTGGAAACAACCGCATTGACTGGCGCCGTACCGTCGCGCATACGCAGCCGTTCATGCAAGGCGATACGCCCATCTACATGGAACTCGAGAACAAGAAGAAGGTTTTCGACCTGGACGACCGCCTCTTGGTTTTGTTTTTCTCGGCGATGAACTACATCGAGGAAACCTTCGGTTTCAAGATGCCGAAGTCGGAGTTCTACGCACCGATTCGCGTGAACGAATTCCGTCGCTTGCTGGGCCACCGCGGACTTGTGGAACTGCGCCGCATAAAGCACAAGTATTTCGCCGACCGCTTCTTGAAACTGTACAACATCGTGAAGGCTTTCTTCGAGTGGGGCGGCACTTTCAGCGCAAACGATTTCGAAAGCGAATACCTGCTCACGAGCAAGTACAACAACGTTTTCGAGGCGATGATTGACAAGCTCGTGGGCGATGAATTGCCCAAGCAGATGGAATACCTGAAATCGCAGAAAGATGGTAAGGAAGTCGACCATCTTTACAAGGATCGCCAGCTCATCTTTGCCGATGAAGACCAAAAGATTTGGTTTATTGGCGACAGCAAGTATTACAAGGATGGAAGCGATATTGAAGGGACTTCTGTCTATAAGCAATTTACATACGCCCGGAACATTATCCAGTACAACATCAAGGACTTGTTGACAAATGGCTCAGGCAACACCCTGATGCGTTACCGCGATGAATTGACAGAAGGATACAGTATCACGCCAAACTTCTTTATCCGCGGCGAAATTCCCGATTATAAAGAGAAATCGCAGTTTCAGGAACCGTACTTCAGGAAAAATCCCGATTCCCAAAACAAAGACCTGATAAAAAAAGATGATGCGGATTTGTGGGAAGAGCGCAACCGTCATTTTACAAACCGTCTCTTTGACCGCGATACGCTTCTATTGCAAGTGTACAACGTGAACTTCTTATATGTACTCAAGGCGTTCACGTCAAAACGCTCAAGCCTCCGTGAAGAATTTAAACGCACCGCTCGCGAAAAATTCCGCAAAAACTTCATGACTCTGCTGAACGAGAAGTATTACTTCTGGGCTCTTTTCCCGCAACCTCAAGATGTTGAAACAATCAGCAAATTTGTTGATGACAACTTCAAAAAACTTGTAGGTCGCGTTTTCCGGCCTGACGATTTATCCAGTTATTTAATCCTTGCTTTAGAGAAAAATTCTATAAAAGACTCTGATAAAGATTACCGAGAAATTTACGATGCCGTCAATACGGCTGTTGCAAAAAGGGAAATGGAAATTTTCAATGTGAAACCACAAGACCTTTGGTCCGATGGGAAAATTCTAGAAGATTACCTCAAAGACAAATCCAAATCCGGATGGGGAAATAAAGATCCGCGCTAGCTTTCCATTTTTCGGCATTAGCGTTAGGGGAGCCTCTTCTTCATTTCCTTTTAACAATTTCTTTCGTATATAACATTCCAAAATGTTAAAATCAAATAAAAATGTTAAAACATTCGCAAATATGCGAGAAATGCTAATTCTCCGCGACGTATGTTGAAGACAGATGTTGCCTATAAACCCGCCTATAAAATATAAAAGAGATGCCCGATCAGAGTCGGGCATAACATCAACTACGCTCAAGACAGGTTCCGGCTAGCGGTTACTTGTTTTTGAACCCTGCGGTTCTGCCGCTACCCTTTCGCGATCATGTTCATGAGTTCTGAATCAAGGCGTTCGGGGTTGTTGTATTGTTCCAAGTTATTGTGCAGCGATTCGCCCTTTGAAACGAGACCGAAGTCGAGATTCTTGTAATTCCAGTAGCTGTAACCTACGTCGGCATCGCGGAGGATGTCGAGGAAGTCGCGCATCCATGCGATTTGATACTTGCGCGGAACTTGTACATACACACCGAATTCGTTGCAGCTCACGGGCAAGTCATACTTGGCGCGGAAATCGAGGGCGTTTTGGATGCTTGCCTGCAAACGTGCCTTGTCCCACTTGCCGTATTCTACGTCGAGTCGCGTTGTGCCGCCGGCTTCAGGCGCTGCGTAGTCGCCGGGCCACGGGCGTTCAATTTTGAAGAACGGATCGTCAATCCATGCGGCACCTTGGTGCGTGAACGTCACCGGCGTGTAGGTATGGAAACTGTAGATGGCGTTATCGTCATCGAGCGGTGTGAGGAACTCGAATTCCCTTGCACTGTTCCACTTGTTGGCGCCAACGACGATGGTGTTCTTCGGTGCATGCTTGCGGATTTCCCAGAAGATTTCGTCTTTGACTTTATCCCAAACTTTGGAATCGCTTGCTGCGGGCTCGTTCAAAAGCTCCATCATCACGCGGGGCATCGAACTGTAACGCTCCGCCATGAATGCCCAGATTTTGCGGGTGTCCTTGCGGGCGTTCGCATCGGCAAAGAAAGCTTGTTCGTGATTGCTTGCCAAGTGGAAGTCGTGACCTGGGCACTTGTGCAAGTCGAGAATCACGTCGAGATCCGCGTCTTGGATGTCCTTGAGCGCCTTGTCGAGCAGTGCAAAGACTTCTTCGTCCGGGGTGAGGTTGTCGCCTTTGAATAAATTAAAATAATCTACCGGCAGGCGGACGTGGTTGAACCCCGCATCGTGGATGCGTTTGAAATCGCTTGTTCCAAGGAACGTCTTGATGTGTTCGACGACCCCCGGAAAACCGACGGGATCCTTTTCCTCGATACAGTCAACTTGACTGAACCATCCTCCCAAATTCACTCCGCGCAATCTTTCTTTATTCATGCGTGCCATCCCATACTGTGGCTGCCAGAGCAGCCGTTTGAATGAATTTTATTCGTTGACGATGTTTAAATCTTCATCGGCGATATTTAGGTCCATGATGACTTCCATATCGTCGGGAAGGTTATAAAAATCAACAATTAGACCCACCTTTTTGTCTTCGTCCTTTTGTTTGTCGAACTGGACAACGTCGTAAATTTTCATCTTGACGACGGCTTCCTGCGTTACGGGAATTTCAATGGTCATGCCCTTGCTGATGGGTCCTTCTACAATCTTGCCCTTGAAAACCAGACTGGTCTGGTCTTCGCCGAGCGAGGTCTTCTTCACGTGAAATACAGCCATTATTCTTTAGCCATTAACTTATTATTTAATCGGTTTGTTTTTTGATGTGGCCTACATTTTACCACGCGCAAAAATTTAACTTTTTTACATGACTCTCCGTGTTGGCCGAATCCCTTTTTTAGTCTGTGCGCCGTTTTTCTTTAATTCTGTTGGGCGTGAAAATGAATTTCCGGATATAGATTTTGTCGATGGCCCGCCGAGCGCTCACTGTGCCGGCCTCAAGGATGGCTCCATTCATCTTTCTCCAGCATCGTCGATTACGTTTGCACAGAAGCCGGGGGCATTTGTGTTGTCTCCTTCGCTTTGTACGTCCTGTTCATTCGAAGTTCGTTCGGTCAAGCTTTTTTCGCGTTACTCAATCGAAGAACTTTCGGGCAAAAAAATCCGCATGACTTCGCAAAGCAAAACTTCTGTTACGTTATTAAGGATTCTCTTGGAAAACCGCTATGGGCTTAAGCCCGAATATGTGTCGGGGCTTGCTGCGGAGGACGCGGATGATGCTTGCCTTTTGATTGGCGACCTCGCACTAGAAGAAAATGAACGCCATCGATTTGCGTTTAGTTACGACTTGGGTTCGCTTTGGCAGGAATGGCATGGGCTTCCGTTTGTGTTTGGCGCGTGGGTGATCGCCAAAGAAGCCCTTTCGCCTAGTTTGAGGCCCGTGCTTGACAATTACATGGAGCAGCTAGAAAATAGTATTCGGGTGTTCCGTCAAAATCCGTCGCAAGCTTTGGATGTGTGGCTAAAAAAATATCCGGTGAATTTGAATCGCCCTCTTATTGAAGATTATTTTAGCGTTTTGGATTATCGTTTTACGGATGAACGTAAACAGTCGCTTGCGCTTTTCTTTAAATTGGCATCTCAAATGGGCCTCGTGGAGTCTGCACCGCCGATAGAGTTTCTTGATTAATTTATATTTGCAGACTGGATTGGATAGTGTCGGATGGCAAGGAGTACAATATATGATGGAAGAAAAAATCCTGATTGTCGATGATGACGAATCGGAATCGAAAAAAAATTCGAGCATTTTGACGGAAGTCGGCTATGAAGTTATTGTCTGCAAATCTGGCAGCGAAGCTTTGGAATATTTGAACCATAATCCGGTGGAACTTGTTTTGCTTGATGTCAACATGCCGGAAATGAATGGTTATGAAGTTTGTCTGAACATTCGCAAACAGTTTCCACTTGATAATCTTCCCATCATATTCCTCACGAATCAAGAAAACGAAGCTAGCGTGACGCATGGTTTCCAGTCGGGTGCTTCTGATTTTGTCTGCAAGTCTTCTGCTCCGGATATTTTGCTTGCAAGAATTGCGGTTCACTTGCGCTTGACAAGGTCTTTACGTAACTTGCGCGATATTTCACTGACGGACGATTTGACCGGGGCCTACAACCGTAGGCATGCTATATTTTCTCTCCGTGAAATGTTTGCTCGCAGTAAACGTTACGGCACGCAGTTCTCGTTGATTTATTTTGACTTGAATGGCTTGAAACGTATAAACGATGAGCATGGACACATGGCTGGCGATTTGCTGCTCCGCTCTGTTGTGAGCGTCTGCGAAAAGCTACTCCGTGAATCGGATATGTTGTTCAGAATGGGCGGGGACGAGTTCATGGTGCTTTGCCCGGATACCGATTTGAAAGGTACTGTCGTCTGTGCTGAACGTATGCAGGACGCGGTCAAGGGCCTTACGATTGTCAATCAGACGGTCGGCTTTGCGTATGGTATCGCGTGTTCCTCCGAAGATTACAAGGACATGGATGAAATGCTCCAGAGTGCAGATTCCTCAATGTACGAATGCAAACGCAAAATGCGTGCGGGACGAGCTTAGACGACAAATGCGTAAGGTGAATGAAGCGTCGATGCTTGCATCGACATTTCTGAACCTAGCATTTGGTACTTGTACAAAGAATGCTCGCAAGCGGGCTATAGACTAAAGACGAAAGAAGGCGGCTTGTGCCGCCTTTGCTTGTTACTGAAAACCTGTAACCTGAAGCCTAGCCTTACCCAAGTGCGGCTTTCACGGCGTCGAGCAGTTTTTGGAGTCTTGTTTCGATGGTGGTCCAGTCGCCTGCTTTCATAAGCTCTGCGTTGAAGATGCTTCCGCCGAACGAGAGCAGGTTTGCGCTTGCCTTGAGGTAGCTTGCTGCGTTATCGGCGTTCACGCCACCGCATGCCATCAGCGGAATGTCGCGGAACGGCCCACGCAAAGCCTTGATGTATTCGGGACCGCCTACGCAGTTTATGGGGAAAATCTTAATCGCCGTGGCGCCAAGGTCGTAAGCCTTTTGCACTTCGGTCGGCGTGAGCGCGCCCGGAATAATCGGGATGCCTGCGGTATTCGAAAGTCGAATGACTTCGTGACGCGTGTTCGGCGTGACGATGAATTCGGCTCCTGCGGCAATTGCTTTTTCCACATCGCTCCCATGGCGGACGGTGCCTGCACCGACCTTGATGCCAAGAGGCTTGGCGAAGGATTTGAGCTTTGTGAGGATTTCTGTTGCGGCGACGGTATTCATCGTGACTTCAATCGCCTTGAGACCGCATTTGGCGGACACGTTCACGCATGCCTCTTCGGCACCCTGTGGAATGTCGCGGAGAATGCCCACGACCGGCATCGGTTGTAAAAATTCAAGAAAATTCATACCATTAAATTAAAAATTAAAAGTGAAAAATGAAAAAAGTATTTAATCTTTTTTTTATTTCTTCGATAATACAGAAAATGTAAAAAAGGCGGGCTCAATCCCGCCAAAATTACAGGTATTTTTCTTTTCCTAACTCCTAACCCCTAAAACCTAATACCTAAAACCTAATACCTACAACCTATACCCTACCCTATTCAAATCTCAATGCTTCAATTGGGTCGAGTCGGCTTGCCTTGCGGGCGGGGTACCATCCGAAGAATACGCCGGTGGCAAAGCACACGCCGAAGCTTACAAAGATGCTCGTGACCGATATGCTCATGGGCCAGTTCATGACTGTCTTTACGATTTCAGAAGCGGCGATGCCAAGCCCGATGCCGATGGCGCCACCGAGCAAGCTGATGATGATGGATTCGAAGAGGAACTGCAAGAGGATGTCCTTGCCGCGTGCGCCGATTGCCATACGCAGGCCGATTTCCTTAGTGCGTTCGGTCACGGAAACGTACATGATGTTCATGATTCCGATACCGCCGACGAACAAACTAATTCCTGCAATGGCGGTAAGCACAAGCGAAAGCATGTCAGAAGTGCTCGTGACGGTCTTGATCATTTCTTCTTGCGTGAATACGCGGAACGGGTCGGTGGGCTTGGTCCAGCTGCGGCGTTCCTTCAAGATTCCCATGATTTCTTCGGTCGCTTTTTCGGCATAGCCTTCGCCGATGGAGTTCGCATAAATTTGGCGGATGCTTGTGGTCGAAGAAAATCGTCTCATTACGGTTTGGTACGGCGTGAAGATGACATCGTCTTGGTCTTGCCCGAAGTCGCCGGAGCCTTTCGTTTTGAGGGTGCCGATGACTTTCAGCGGAATGCTCTTGTAACGGATGGTCTTGCCGATGGGGTTCTCGCCTGCGAAGAGGTTTCTCACGACGGTCTGCCCGATGACGCAGACTTTTGCCATGCGGTCTGCTTCGTCGTCGAACATGACTCCTTCTGCGATTTCGTAATTGCGGATCTTGAGGTAGTCTGCGGAAACGCCGGAAAGCGTAGTGGGCGAGTTGTTGTTCCCGACGATGGCTTGACCGCCGACCGTGACCATGGGAGAGACGCCGTTGATGTAGGTCGCCTTTTCGCGCAGCTCGATGACGTCTTCTTCTTCGAGCATTTCGGAAGATTCCGATTGCACGCCGCCGCGCCTACTTTGGTTGGGCATGATGGTGATGGCGTTTGTGCCCATCGCGGTCATTTGTTCCTTGATGGATTTTTTAGAACCTTCGCCCATGGCGACCATGGTGATGACGGCGGCGACACCGATGACGATGCCGAGCACCGAGAGGAATGTGCGCATGCGGTTGCGTAGCAGTGCGCGGATAGCTATTTTGATTAAAGTAAATGGTGACATGGCGGTTAGTGGTTAGTAAACGGTGGTTTGTGGTTAGGGGGGGATGAGGTATGAGGTCGCTTCGCTTTGAGGTTTGAGGTCGGTCGCGTTGCTCCCTTTGGGGTCGCTTCGCTTTGAGTCTGCGGCTTTGCCGCCAAGATCTAGCTCAGAGTGCGAAGCACGACCTCATGGCTCATTGCTATTTCTTTCGTCTTTCGTCTATAGGACCGTAGGTCCGTTCTTTCGTCTATTCCTCAAACGTTTCCGGGGGTGGGAGTGCTTCGAACGCTTCCTTTGCGTCTTGCACGTTTTCGTTGATGACATCTTTTTTTACGAGTCCGTCCCGGAGGGTGATGGTGCGGCTCGAAAAAGTCGCGATGTCCGGTTCGTGGGTGACGAACGCGATGGTCTTGCCTTGGCGGTGCAGCTCCTGGAAAATCATCATGATTTCGTAACTCGTTCGCGTGTCGAGGTTGCCGGTCGCTTCGTCGGCGAGGATGATGACCGGATCGTTCACCAATGCTCGGGCGATGGCGACTCGCTGTTGCTGTCCGCCCGAGAGTTGGTTTGGCAAGTGGTTCATGCGGCTTTCGAGTCCGACTCGCTTGAGGGCTTCGATCGCGCGGTGATGGCGTTCCGCTGCCGATATCGCGGGGTTATATAATAATGGGAGTTCTACGTTCTCGATGGCGGTCGTGCGGTTGAGCAGGTTGTAGCTTTGGAAAACAAATCCGATTTTCTGGCTGCGGATTTTGGCGAGGGCGTCGCGTTTGAGCTTTTCGGTATGTTCACCATCTAATATATAGTGTCCTGAAGTCGGGCGGTCCATGCACCCTAGAATGTTCAGCATGGTGGATTTACCAGACCCCGAGGTTCCCATGATGGTGACGAATTCACCTTTATAAATATCGTAGCTTACACCGCGCAAAGCGTGTACGGTTTCAGTTCCCATTTTGAAATCGCGTCGCAAATTTTGAATAGAGAGGATAGGTGTTTCAGTTTGCATAAAGACCTTTTTCTTGCTTGTTTAGATGCTCTAACCTGTTGATTGCGTTGCTTTTACATCGAAAGTGCATGGAGTTTTTCCCGTTTTGAGGGGCAAATATGTTGAAAAAGATTGATTTTTTATTTGAATGTTATGTTGCTGAACATAAACAATAATTTTTTTTTTATTTTATATTCCGAATTGGACTACCTTTGGTGGTTGGTTCTGTGTCTTTGGAGATTTTAATGAACGAGAACACACCTCAAAATGTATCGAAACAGTCGGATGATGACGGAATCGGTATTATTAAAGTATTGGTGTACTTGAAAAGCAAGTGCAAGTTCTTGCTTGTTTTCTTGTTCTTGGGAATTGCTTTCGCTGCAGCTGCTCTTTTACAAACTCCGCAAGTTTTTAAGGTAAGTGATGGCGGCCTCATTGCTCACGAGACTGCTGGTTTTGGTGCCCTCGATGTGCTTGAACAAGGGGGGGAGGTCCTATTGGCCGGTTCGGTGCATGATACGTATTTAAAACAAAATATTGAGATGCGTAGTGCCAACACCGGATTTTACACGAACCTGTTAAACGACGTCCAACAGCTATGCGTGGTTCTGGCTAGTGAAGTTGGTCCTAAGTTGAATTTCGTGGTGTGTATGTTTGTTTTAGGGCTTTTGCTTGCGTATAAGGGCCTTCGATGTGGATATTTGCTCAAATATAGTCTGAAAGGCTTGTGTGAAATGCTTAAAAATGGCACTTTTAGTGACAGGCTCGTTGTCAAGCTGATAGATTATTTCTACGTTCTACGGGCAAATGCTCGCGTCGTGAACCCGGGTTGTCTTTTGAACAGTTTTAGATTTAATGCTTTCCTTGATTTGTTCAAGGATAAGTATGTAGCTCATATTACTAAAAGCATACAAAATGCTATGAATATTTTTGACCGCATTTCGGAAGTACCTTTACTGAAGGCCCTTGTCTTCAATAAGTATGAACGTTTTGCGGAGTACAGCTATGGTAGCTCCGGTTACTATGGCAATCACTGGAATTATTAACCAATAACAAGGAGAATAGATGAAAAAAATAGTCGCAATGTCTCTCTTGGCCGGTAGTTTCGCTTTCGCGCAGTCCGGCCTGACGGGCGGAGCCGATGGTCTTAACCAGAAAACGACACAAACCCTCGGTCAGGGTGCGTTTAGTGCCGGTTTTGGTGGCCAGGTTTCCTTTGACTCATGGTCCCTTACTCGTGGTGGCCAGTTCACCAAGGGCAATAAGCAGGGTGCATTCCATAGTGCTTCCGGAAGCGTGACTGCAAATATCAACATTGCAGCTGGCGTTACGGACTTTATGGACGTAGGCCTTGTCTTGCCGCTCTACTACGATCATGCCAACGCCAACGGCGGCGGCGAAGGTGATATGTGGAAGGCTAGCCGTGGTGACCTCGAACTCTGGGCAAAGGCAAAGCTCCCGCTCGACGAGATGACCGATGGTTTGTTCAACGCTGCCATCGCAGCTCAGTTCTACTTCCCCACTGGCGATAAGTCCGTGGGTGTCCGTCCGCGTCACGCTTGGTACTTGAACGCCAAGGGCGAACAGACTCATCCCTACACCCTCAACGGCATGGCCTTTGGCGGTGAATTGATCCTCACTCTCGACCTCCAGAAGGTTGGCGCTCCGCTCCGTTTCAATGCTAACGTCGGTTTCGTCGGTACTGTGGGTCGTGGTTCCAACACCTTGGTCTATGGTGGTGGTATCAACGTTCTTCCGACCGATTGGATGGACTTCTTCATCGAAGCTAACGGTGAATTCCGCGTAGAAAAGGGTGAATATCCGCGTGATCCGATGTTCGATCCGTTCACTCTTACTCCGGGTTTCCGCTTCCACCTCCCGGCAAACATCGACATCGCCCTCGGTCTCGATGTGGGTATCCGCGCTCTCAACAATTTCACTTGGAAGTATGACAAGGAAATGAAGAAGGCCGACAAGTACACCTTGCATTATGGCGATAAGAATGGTAAGGTGGTTTCTTACGGCTATACCCCGACCCCGCGTTATGCTGGTACGGCAACTCTTAGCTGGCGCTTCGGTAACGTCCGCGGTGCTGACGAAGATAAAGATGGTGTTGCAAACAATATCGACCAGTGCGCAGGCACTCCGGCTGGTGCTGTTGTTGACACTACTGGCTGCCCGGTTGACTCCGACAACGACGGTGTCTTCGACGGTCTCGATCAGTGCGCTGAAACTCCGGCTGGCGCTGTTGTTGACGCTGCTGGCTGCCCGTCTGATGCTGACAATGACGGTGTCTTCGACGGTATCGACCAGTGCGCTGAAACTCCGGCTGGTGTAACTGTTGACGCTGCTGGCTGCCCGGTTGACTCTGACAAGGATGGCATTGCTGATCACCTCGACAAGTGCCCGAACACTGCTTCTGGTGCTCCGATCGACGCTAACGGCTGCCCGCTCGATTCCGACAAGGACGGCGTACCTGACTACCTCGACCAGTGCGCTAATACTCAGGCTGGTGTTCCTGTTGACGGTAAGGGTTGCCCGCGCGATACCGATAAGGATGGCGTGCCTGACTACCTCGACAAGTGCCAGACTCCGAAGGGTCTCCCGGTCAATGCTGAAGGTTGCAGCCCGGATGCAGATAAGGACGGTATTGTTGACTTCCTCGACAAGTGCGCTGAAACTCCGGCTGGTGTCTCTGTTGACGCTGCTGGCTGCCCGGTTGACTCCGACAAGGATGGCGTTGCCGATCACCTCGACAAGTGCCCGAACACCCTCGTTGGCGTGGCTGTTGACAAGAACGGCTGCCCGAACAAGAACCAGGATCTCGACAAGCTCAAGAAGGGTATCCAGTTCAAGAGCGGTTCTGCTAAGCTCACTGCTGGTGGCAACAAGACTTTGAACAAGGTTGTTAAGTTGCTCAAGCAGCTCCCGAACGTGAACCTCGAAATCCAGGGTCATACCGACGACGTTGGTAAGCCTGAAAAGAATCAGAAGATGTCCGAACAGCGTGCACAGGCTGTCGTCAAGTATCTCGTGAAGAAGGGCATTGCAGCCGATCGTCTCCGCGCTGTCGGTTACGGTCCGGATAAGCCGATCGCAGATAACAAGACGAAGAAGGGCCGTGCTCTCAACCGCCGTGTTGAACTCGTTCCGTTCGAAAAGTAATCTTCGAATCTGATTGAGAACTAAAAAGGGGCACCCGCAAGGGTGCCTTTTTTGTATGCATTGTGTGCCTTGGCGCAGTTTGAAGATGTGTGCTATTGCCTCTTTGCTGCGGTTTAAAGCCTTTAATTACTGAGGCTACATCATAGCAGTGGAAATGCTTGAATGCTAGTTGTATTAGAATAAATCCTTCGCGTATGCGAGGGATTTTTGACTAACAAGATAATCAGTACGGTTGTCATGCTGAGTCCGTTAAGGACGATGCCTTCCCTCATTGCTCATCGCTCAAATCTCAAAGTGATACGATCTCGCGGCTCAAAGGGCGTAGCTCGACCTTATGCCTCGCGGCATTGCCGCTCTTCTCTCGTCTAACTTCTAAACACCCATTTCTTATAAAGTGTGTAGCTGACGAGCACATAGACGACGTTTGCGATAAAGTTTGCAAATGTCGTTGGCTTCATGAATGTTGAAATAAAATCGGTAAAGCTTGCGCACCAGGAAGCTGTTGTAAGAATGCATGTTGTACCTTCGAGCACGAGCAGGTTTATCCCGTAAGAGCAGAGGAATACGATGATGAATCGTATGGCTTCGGTGCGTTTTTTGTTGGTGCTTTTAAAGTTCCAGATGCGGTTCATGATGTAGCTGTTGAGGCCACCGGCAATGAATCCGAGAAAATTCGAAAGTTTGTAATCCCAGTCCAAGATTTCGTGAAGAATCCAGAAGGTCGCAAGTGTAATCAAGGTGTTCATTACACCGATGATATTGTATTTGATAAAGTGTTTGTATTTGAGAAGGCGTTTCACAAGCGTTAAAATACTAATTTTGCGATATGACCTGGATTACAAGTAAGAAATGCAGTGCCGCAGATGCGGCTGAAATGATTCAGAATGGTGATGTTTTAGGCGTTTCGGGATTTACTTTGGCTGGATACCCGAAGGCTGTTCCTTTGGCGATAGCCGCTCGTGCCGAAAAGTTGCATGAAGCGGGTCAAGATTTCAAGGTGACTCTTTATGCGGGGGCTTCTACAGGTGATAGTTGCGATGGAGCTTTAGCCCGCGCGAAAGCGCTTTCGCTCCGCATGCCTTACCAGTCCAATCCGAGTTTGCGTAAAGCGATTAACGACGGTAGCATCCATTACATTGACGCTCATTTAGGCAAGATGGGTTATCTTGTGCGTACTGGAGCTGTCCCTGCGCCGACGGTTGCGATTATTGAAGTTTCTGCGATTTTACCGGATGGCCGCGTTTGCCTCTCGACATCGGGCGGTAACTCCGTTTGCTACTTGGAAATGGCTCCGAAGATTATCTTGGAACTGAATACGCGATTGGGCGATAGCTGCATTGGCATTCACGATAATGCACTTCCGGAACTTCCGCCGCATGCGAAACCGCTCCCGATTTACAGTGCTGGCGACCGCGTTGGCGATGAATTTGTCCGCGTTGATCCGAACAAGGTTGTGGCGATTGTCGAAAACGAAGCGTATGATGAAGTGACTCCGTTCGTGGAGCCGGACGAAGTTTCGAGAAATATCGGCGAACGCATTTTGGACTTTATCCGCTTTGAGGAATCGCATGGCAGGCTCCCGAAGGGGCTTGCGTACCAGAGCGGCGTGGGCAAGGTCGCGAATGCCGTGCTTTGTGCGATGGCAAATGACGACCGCTTGGGGCAAATCGACCTCTATACGGAAGTGATTCAAGAAGCGGTGCTTCCGCTTTTGAAAAAGGGCAAACTTGGTGTGGCTAGTGGAACGGCTTTGACGCTTTCGCAAACTGCACAGAAAGAATTTATCGAAAATAGCGCTAGCTGGAAGAAACATTTTATTTTGCGCCAGCAAGAAGTGAGCAATAGCCCTGACGTGATTCGTCGCTTGGGCGTGATTTCGATGAATACCGCATTGGAAGTCGATATTTTCGGTAATGTGAATAGTTCGCTTGTTTGTGGCTCTGCGATGATGAACGGCATTGGCGGTTCTGCTGATTTTGCACGTCATTGCGCTCTTGGATTTTTCCTTACGCCGTCCGTGGCGAAGGGCGGTGCGATTTCGAGCATCGTGCCTTACGTGAGCCATGTGGATCATACGGATCATGATACGCAGATTTTCGTGACGGAACAGGGGCTTGCTGACTTACGCGGCTTGCCGGTCGAAGAACGCGCCCGCTTGATTATCAACAACTGTGCGCATCCGGATTATCGAGCGGAACTCACGGACGTTCTGGAATATGGCATCAAGCATGCAAAGGGTATTCACTTGCCGCTTGCGCTTTCCCGTGCATTCGAAATGCATACCCGTTTCATGGAAACGGGCAAAATGCTGTAAAACGTTATTCTCCGATAATGGTGCTGAAGCCGACAAGAGCGTGTCTAGTCGAATCCATGTATCCTTGGAAATAGACAAGGTGACGCTTTTTGTCGATCGACTTGCAGTGCAGTGGGGAAAGTGGTAGTTTATATTCCGCTTCGTATTTTTCGGGATTGTCGCAAAAGTTGGGATGTTCACGTAAAAAACGTTCTGTTTTTGCTTTTAAGACGTTGTATTCAAAATAAAGTTCGTCGTATTTTTTATCCGTTGTGAAGACGCTATTTGCAGAGCAGTACAGGTTCATCGCCATGGTGTAGAAAATTCCCGAAACAGCCATGGTCGTGACAAGTTCAATTAAAGTAAATCCATGTTTGTTTATAGAATTCATTTGACCGCTCTGTATATGCAGTAGTGGAGAGTGCGTGTTGTATCGGATTTTTGACAGACAGAAGTTGCTCTGTAACACGATTCTTCGGTGTCTTTAATAACGGTTACGATGGTTTCCCAAGAAAATCCGCTGTCATCGGTGTGTGTGATTAAGGTGTCGTTTGTTATTGGTGTGCCCAACAACACGATTTTACTTAATTCTTGCCCGTAATTATTTAACCAGGCTTTGTTTGTTATAGAATTTCTATATAAAAATCCAACAGTAAACACACCCATTGAGGTGAGTATGGCGAAACTGACTAGTACTTCGATCAGTGTACTGCCAATTTTGGAGTGCTTAGTTTTCATAGCTCGCCTCGCCGCCAAGATAGATAATGTCAGGAAGGAGTGTGTGAACTGATGAATCTCCTTTAATCTGTCCGTTCCTTAGAAAACCTCTCCAAAGTGTTTCGCCCTCGTAAAATCCAAAATGGTAAGCAATCATTTGTCCGTTCAATTTTCCACTGAAATTAATCAAGCCTCTTGAAATGATACTTCCTCGAAGATTGACTTTTTCGGCGATAGTTACGGAAATTCCTTTCATGGTTTCGTCCCAGTTGTCACCCATGAATAGAATGAGAATGTTGTTTGCATTTAATTTATCTATGCTTATGGTTCCGGTATATTCGATATCGCCGGTTTTTTGCCCTTGGAGAATTAAATTGATGAGATTATCTTGATTTCGATTTAATGATACCTCGAGTGTATCTTGTGCAAAAAAAGTTCCTGAAAGTAAAGCACTGTCTTTCAATGATATTGTTCGAGCGATGATGTTTGCTTTCAATGTATTTGCTCGTTCCCTTAGAAATATCTTGTCTGCGATAATATTGCAGTGGTTACAACGGCTGTCGCCTTGCATGGTGACGATACGGCAACTGAGTCTTTCGGGAACGGTCTCTGTTCCGTCAAAAACGCAGCGGTCTTTTTCGAATGTCTTTGCAAATTGTTTGCGTGAGAGTTCTGAAAAAAATTTAAGCGTATCAAAACAGGCAAGCGAATCTCCGACATAAACGGTATCGAAATAAGCTTCTTTTTCGGCACGCATCTTGTAGTGGCTGCTGAATGAGACCGCTCCACTTTTTAAAGCGGTTCCTCCTTCAATGCGTGCTTTGCCGACAAGACTTGCGTTAGCCTGTTCTGCAAGTAGTGTGAGTGCCGGGCGATTGGGCGGGATAAATCCTGTATGTGCGATGAAGTTCCGTGATGAATCGCGATTGAAAATTTGAAGCTTGGCGAAAGCTCCGTCTTGAACTTGCGAAATTGAAAAATGAATGCTCCCATCTTTGTTTGTATGTTGCAAACTGTCGGTTCGCCAAGGTTTGTGCTCACTTTGCATGCGGTAGAATGCGTAATTGACTCCGCTTTCTAGCTCAAGTGTCGCCTGTGCGTCAGAAAATCTTCGGAATGACTCAATCCTCTCGTTTTTAATCATTGTATAAAAGGAGGAGATGAGGTATCCAATGATTACAAGAATGGCAATGGTAAAGGGGAGGGTGAATCCGCGCTTGTTCGCCATGTTGTGCATATACTTAAATCATTGCTTCCGAAGCAATTTCTGCTTCCGTGGTAAGTCCCATTGAAATCTTGTCAGCTCCGTCCATGGCGAGCGTTTTCATTCCTTCTGAAATTGCCGCACGACGGAGTTCCGCGTTTGATGTGCCCTTGTGGACCATTTCGCGGAGAGTTTCTGTCATCGGCATCATTTCGAAAATGCCGACTCGTCCCTTGTATCCGTTGCCACCGCAAGTGAGGCAATTTGGATCTTTGCCACCGCATTTGGGACAAACTTTACGTACAAGCCTTTGGGCCATGATGAAGTTCACCGCCGATGCGACGAGGAAAGGCTCTATGCCCATGTCGATCAGTCGTACGACTGCCGATGGCGCATCGTTTGTATGGAGCGTGCTGAATACCAGGTGCCCTGTGAGTGCCGCACGGATGGCTAGATCTGCAGTTTCGCTGTCGCGAATTTCACCGACCATGATAACATCCGGGTCTTGGCGGAGCAGCGTGCGCAAGGTGGCAGCAAAAGTCAAATCGATTTTTGGATTGACTGCCGTTTGCGTGATTCCGTCTAGCTTGTATTCGATTGGTTCTTCGATTGTCGAAATGTTTAGCTCCGGACTTTGAATCATCTGCAAGAGCGTATAAAGTGTCGTTGTTTTTCCGCTACCCGTAGGTCCTGTAATCAAGAACATCCCGTAGGGTTTGTGGATTTCTCTTTCACATAAATCGATTTGTGTGGGCATCATGCCAAGAGAATCCAGCTTGTGTATGATGGATCCCTTGTCTAAAAGACGCAATACCATTTTTTGCCCGTATTCTGTGGGCAATGCTGAAACGCGGATGTCGACTGCCTTGGTGCCGTCGTCAAAGTGTATGCGACCGTCTTGCGGGCGGCGCTTTTCGGCGATGTCGATGCTTGCCATAATCTTGAGGCGAGATGTTATTTCGGAAATGGAACGTAACGGAAGCTTTCGCGCTATTTTCAGTACACCGTCTTTGCGGAATCTGACAAGGAACGACTTTTCGCCTGGCTCAAAGTGAATATCTGAAACCCCGGTATGCATGGCCTCGGATATAATCTCGTTTACCATGCGGATGGCAGGGGAGTTCGCCTTGTTGCCCATGTTGCTCATGCCAAATGCCGGAACCGCACGCTCGGCAAAGGCGTTAATCCATTGGATGACTTTGTCTTCGTCAGCCTTGACTGGGCTGATAAATACTCCCGCCGCAACTTGGATGTCGTTGATTAAGTCGAAGTCGTCAGTGTCGGCCATGGCGACAGTCAGCCGGTGCGATTCTTCGTTATATTCCACAGGAATGACCGAATAACGGATCATGAGTTCTTGCGGTAAAAAACGCAAGGCTGCTTGCGGTGGCGGATTTTTGAGTTCGAAAGACATGCTATTTCGTAGAATCCACTTTGGCGGTGTCTGTCGGCACAAGGAATATGCTGATGGAACGCAAAATGAGGTTCAATGATGTGTCTGGATTGCTGATGACGTCAACCGTATCTTTGGGAAAGTAACCGTTTTTGGTGACGACAATTTGGTTGACGTAGCTCTCTTCAGACGGAAAAATTACGGTGCCGCTGGAGTTGGTTGTGAGCGTTTGTGCGGACTGGACTTCGTTTGTCAGTTCGACCTTGGCTTTTTCGACAGCCTTGCCTGATATCAAGTCAGTGACGATAACCGTGTAACGGACAGGAATGCGATCACTGAGGTTATCATCCTGGATACAGGATGTGAGAAGAATCGCGCAATAGACGAAAATGAGTGTAAATACTTTATTCAATGTGATATCCCTGATGTTAGAAAAAATTTAATAAAAAGTTATGCGAAGTGGTTTATAGAATGCTTGTTTGTAAATTAAATGCCGATGAATATTATAATAATGGATAGGAATTATTAACAAAGGTTAACGAGGGTTTTACTATAACTGGTTATCATAATATGATAATTATATAAAGTTATGAAAATGTGCGAACATGCTTGAGACCGGAAAATTAAAATGTGTCCCCAAAGGGGCTGGCAAACAGAAAGTAAGGGCTGAAAATGGCTGAAACAGGAACATAAATCTTTAGTTTTTTTACTTTATATTTCTAAATTGTTTTTTATGAATTTTATACGCAAATGTAAGTTTGTCTTTGTTTTGTTGTTTGTTTTTGGAACAACAGTGCTTGCTCAGTCTTATCCTCCGCTTCCTATAGATGATTCCATCATCGTCAAGAACCTGAATGTTAAGAATACCGAGATTCGCGACCTGTTGCAGGGAATGGCTGTCCAATATGGCTTGAACTTGTTCTTGGCTCCCGACGTTCGTGGGCCTGTGACTATCAACTTCAATAACCAGCCGCTTAAGGAAGCCTTGCGTTTGCTGTTGCAGTGGAATGGCTACGAGTATGTGATCGACGGCGGTGTCATCCGTGTCCAAAAGCGTGTTGAAAAAGCGCCTGAAACTCCTAAGCTGTCCGAAAAGCGTTTTGTTGTAGACTTCAAGAATAATGCCCTGACTTTGGATGTCGAGGAAATTCAACTGGATAAGCTGGTCCGTAAGATAGTCGAGGTGACGGGGAAGAACATTCTGATGGAGCCGAACACGAACAAGCCGATTTCCATTTTTGTCCAGAACATGCCGTTTGAACGGGCTCTCCGCTACCTGGCAGAATCGGCGGATTTGGAATACGAGGAAGATGATGGCGTTGTGTCCATCAAGAAGGCTTCGTGGAATCTTGGTAGAAAAAATAACGAGAGTGGCGGGCGTTTTAGGGTTAAGCTTGTCAATGATTCCCTATTGAGCATTGAGGCTGTTGATGCTCCGCTAGCATCCCTTTTGAGCGAAATCTTTGCGCAGACAAAGCTGAACACCATGGTCTATGGCAAAATTGAGGGGCAGGTGACTTCGCACATCTCGGGGATTCCGGTACGCGACGCCCTCAAATACTTGTTCCGGGGCACTTCCTATACATTTTGGGAACGAGAAGGCGTCTATTTTGTGGGGCCTCACGAAATGCAAACTGCCGACAATTCGCTTTTAATCAAGCTCAAGCATCTGCGGGCGGAGGATGTCGTTAAGCTTTTGCCGACGACGCTTACGAAGAGCACGCAGATCCAGGTGGTCAAAGCGCAGAACGCACTGATGGCTGTCGGCAACTACGATGTGCTCGATGCGATTTCACATTATGTTGATAAGATGGACTTGCCGGTGGCTCAGATTCTAATTGAAGTTCTTGTTGTGGATATGGATATTGAGAAGGGACATAACCATGGACTCGACCTGTTTTTTGGCAAGGCTTCCCAAAATGTGGGCTCAGAAAAGCTGTTCCCAAGTGTGGATCAGACTTTGAATGCAAGACAGACTCAGAAGATTTTCAATGGGCTTGGACTGGGTGAGATTGTAAGTATTCCTAAGGACATGGTGGCAAAGATCAATGTCATGGAGCAGGAAAAGATTTTGGATGTAAAGGCCCGCTCGCGGATTGCGACGCTTAACGGCGAAACGGCTGTTCTCACGATTGGCCAGACGCAGTATTACATGATGTCGTCTGAGGTGGACTACAATCAGGGCGATGCGGTTACATCAAAGACGACTCAGCGTTTTGAACAAATTGCCGCCAACTCAAATATTACGGTGACGCCTTATGTCACTGGCGATGGCGAGATTAGCTGCGAAATTGTCCCCGATTTTTCGGAACCCGAAGGCAGCTTTAACAGTTCTATTCCGCCGACGATTAATAAGCGCTATGTGAAGTCCTCTGTCCGCTTGCGCGATGGCGAGACGATTGTGCTTGGCGGCATGGTGAAGGAATCTGTGAATGACGTTTACTACCAGGTGCCAATTTTGGGCTCTATTCCAGTGCTTGGCTGGCTGTTCAAGAATGTGGAACGCGTCCACAGCAAGAGCCAGCTTCTGATATTTGTTACTCCGCATATTTACTATGGCGTCGAGGGCAGTGTTGATATTGCCGACGAGATCGAAAAGGCCAAGATGCCGCTTGTCCCTAAGAAAGAGAAGGCCGAAAAGTAGTGCTCAAGTCTTTAAAAAAGATGCTGGATGATGCCACCGGACGTTTTTGGTGGGTGCTCGTTGTAAATTGTGGACTGAGTAATGGCGCTGCCCAGATTTTGCGAGTGATGCGTGGGCACGGGGCTGGCCGCAGCTATATTGACTACTCTTTTGCGGGGTCGCTTGATGAGTGCCGTGAATTTCAGGTGAAAAACGGCGGCGGAGCAGATGGGGTTTTGCTGGTGGATTGCCTCACTCCAGTAAAGATAGTCTCTAGCGAGGTGGGGACTGTGGCAGATTTCCCGGGCTACAAGGCCGAAAATTTGGATAACATAGAATCTATCAGCGGTGACTTTTCGGTGGTGGTGTTGAAAATTGCCCTTGAAAATTTTGCTGCCGAAGTAGGCAAGTCCGGCTTTAAAATTCTGCTCCATGTGCCGTCCATCTTGATTGTCTCGGAACAGCTAGACGTATTGAGTGAACAGCCCTGTCTTTATACAAATTGTGACGGTGGCTTTGTGCGGTTGCTGCTTTCGTCTGGCGGGAAAATTGTCGCTGGCTATAAGGTTGTGGGGGACGATTGCAGGAACTTGGCGAATTATGTCTGTGAGCACTTTTTCTTGAAGAATGTCGCTGAAGAACATTTTGATGTGACTGCGGAATCGCTTGCAAAAACCATTGCCGAAGATACTTGGCTGTTTCGCACCGATGGCGTACCTGCGTTCCATACGATGGCGGATAAGGGAGCCTTAAGTCGAATTCGCGAGGCTGCTTTATCCCGACGGATCTTAAAGTTATGCGTTATCTTACTTACTTTGTCTCTTGTCGCCCTGTTTGCTATCCGTATCGGGACAGGAGTGTATATTAACCGCTCGGAATCGCAAATACAGGGATTCAAGGCCAAGGTGAGCAAACAGAAGGAACTGTCGCTGGTGCTTGAAAATCTCGAAAACGACCGTGCCGAATCAGAATCGTTTTTGAAACACCGAAGCCATGTAGCGACTTCGTTGAGCGTCTTGGCAAACAATGTTACAGATAATGTCTGGATTACCAGTTGGAATGTTTCTAGGGGGTTCCATTCGGTTCAAGGCTATGCTGTCACGCCCGAAGACTTGTCTGAGTTTCTGGCGATTTTGGAAAAGGAGCGCGATCTGGTCAATGTACGGCTCAAGACAACCGAAAAGACGACGTGGATGAAGTCGCCGGTTGTCCGATTCAGTTTAAGCGCGGAGGATGTCCGATGAAGATGTTCCTTTCGCGAAAGAAGTACAGGGTTATCGTTGTCGTAACGACTGTTGTTACGCTGTTCGTTCTTTTCTATTATGTGATTCCTGCCGCTAGGCGTGATATCGAAATATTCTCCATTGCGCGTTCCGAAATTAAAATGTCCGAAACGGTACAGGAAACCGAGTCGTCCCCAGATTCCTTGATTGCAGAATACAAGAAGGTTTCGGCTCGCATCCAAAAATACACGAATGTTCGCGTGACTTCTTCGAAAATACTTACGTTTGTTCACGATGTGGCCGGGAAGTCCGGTATAACCTTGAACGACTTGTCTACTGGCGAAATGCGTTATTCTGGCAATGAGATGGAAATCCCCGTTTCGTTTAGGACAATGGCTCCGTTTGCCGAAGTCTTGAGATTCCTGAAGGAACTGGAGAATGGTGCCTATTGCATCCGTGCCGATGAAGTGAACCTGAATCGCGATGAAAAGGGGCTGATTGTTGTGTCTGTCCGATTCTCGGTTTTGAGTCGTAGCGCAAGCAACTCTGCCAAAAGCTCTAAGGATAAAGGCGAAAAGTCCAGCCTGAATTTGAAGGATATGTTTGCTCTGCTTAAGCCGCAGGAGATTGAAATCGAAAAAGTCCGTGATCCGTTTAGGTTACCCAAACAGCTTTTGCCCAAGCCAAAGGCTACTCCTGTGAAAACTACTACATCGAAGACTCAGTTGGAACCAAAGCAACACCAGCCGGTTACTCTTGATGCTATTTTGCCTGGAAAAAATCCTGTCGCTATTTTGAAATATAATGGGGAATCTGCTGTGGTTAGCGTCGGCCAGAAGGTTTGGAACGTGACCATAGTGGCGATTAAGAATGATCGCGTTATTTTAAGCGATGAAATTGGTAAATTTGAACTTAAGAATTAAGTAAACAGAATTTGGATGTTTTTTTATATATAGATTATATAAAAAACGGATAAAATGCCGTATTTAATTGCTTTGTTTGTAAAAAAATAAAAATAAATGATTTTTTTTGATATATTGCAGTTAAAATAAACTATTATTTATGCACACATTATCTAGAATGGCTTGTATGAAATATTTTATAACTACAATTGCTTCTCTTGCCCTAATGGCAAACTATGCTTGGTCTGATCCGTCTGTCCGACTGCAGTGTGAACGTCATAGAACAGAATGGAACTGGACCGAGTA
>Ga0129307_1000336_pt1 | contig 76656 bp, 77 predicted proteins | sample P1105metagenome_FD_94437 | JGI IMG/M metagenome (GOLD analysis project Ga0129307, IMG submission 94437) | Capybara group fecal microbial communities from Wisconsin, USA - P1105 metagenome | ecosystem: Host-associated > Mammals > Digestive system > Large intestine > Fecal | place: USA: Wisconsin...
CTTATCATGACCAACAAGATCAGCGCGGGCACGATTGCCCGGACCGTTGTACTGCTGCTGGCCCTGGTCAACCAGGTGCTGAGCATGCTGGGCGTCCAGACCATCCCCATCGCGGACGAGGACATCAACACCCTCATCGCCACCGGCTGGACCATCGCCGCCTCCCTGGCGGCGTGGTGGAAGAACAACAGCTTTACACAGGCCGCCCTTGCAGGGGACGCCCTGAAGGACGAAATCAGGGCCAGGGAGGAGTAAGCCATGGCGGAGGACATCGCGGTCAAGGTGGCCGAAATTGAGCAGCGGAGCAAATCGAACACCCACCGGCTGGACAAGGTGGAGGAGCGACAGGACAACCTGGACAAGCTGGTGTCCTCCGTGGAGGTGTTGGCGACACGGCAGGAGACGGTGGAGACCGACGTGAAGGAGATTAAGAGCGACGTGAAGGCCCTCACCGAGAGGCCCGCCAAGCGCTGGGACGGTATCGTGGACAAGCTCATTTGGCTGGCCGTCTCGGGCGCTGTGGGATTCCTTGCGGCACAGATCGTGAGATAGTCGTAAAAAGGCCGGGGATTACTCCCCGGCCTCTCCCCTTTGTGCCCAGAGAATATCGCTTCTAAAGCGGTATATCATTCTCATTGTGATTGGAATATTCAGGACGGGCTGCGGCGGGGGAGGTAACCGGGCACCCTGCCGCCCTTCCTTCCTACTGATTAGAAACAGAAAGACTGGAGTTCGTTTCATAAAATATTTAAAAATTTTTACCCCAAATGCCTTACCATTTTCCTATGGGATGCGGTAGAAATGGCAAGGCCCGAAGGCAGGGACGCCTGTCAAAATATTGCTTGACTTCCCCATAACGCCATGGTATAATTCCAAATTGCGCAGGTGTATCCGCGTACGGTGGAAAACAAGGTGGAAAACCCCGCTTTCCATTGGGACATCTGAAACAGGGGGGATGACGGTTGCTGACCGAACTCAAAGCCGGACCCCGGGTGGTGGGTGCCAAACAGACCCGCCGTGCCCTTGCCGACGGGCGGGCCGTCCGGGTATTTCTGGCAGAGGATGCAGACCCGGGTGTGACGGACCCCGTCGAGGTACTTTGCGCCGAACACGGCGTGCCCGTGGAGCGGATTTCCGCCACGCGGGAGCTGGGCCAGGCCTGCGGCATCGCTGTGGGAGCCGCCGTGGCGGCGCTGGTCCGCTAACTTTGGTTTTAACAGAATAATTCTACCATTATTTTGTTAAAATAATAAAATGAGAACTCGAGAAAGGAGGAACTATTTATGCCTACGTTTAATCAGCTCGTCCGGAAGGGCCGGGAGGCCGCGACTTATAAGTCCAATTCTCCCGCGATGCAGCATGGTCTGAACACCCTGAAGAACCGCGAGACCGACCTGCCTTCTCCTCAGAAGCGCGGCGTGTGCACCGCTGTTCGTACCTCTACTCCGAAGAAGCCGAACTCCGCGCTCCGTAAGATCGCCCGTGTGAAGCTCACCAACGGCTACGAGGTTACCGCTTATATCCCCGGTGTGGGGCACAACCTGCAGGAGCACTCCGTGGTCATGATCCGCGGCGGCCGTGTTAAGGACCTGCCCGGCGTACGCTACCACATCATCCGCGGCACTCTGGATACCCAGGGCGTCAACGGTCGTATGCAGGCCCGTTCCAAGTATGGCGCGAAGCGGCCCAAGGCTGGCAAGAAGTAAGACTTCTTCCAAACATGAAAGCATGTTTGCGCCCCGGCGCAAGACGACAGTCTTGCCAACGTGCGCTTCCTATATAATAGGGGCGTTTCTTTGGCAGGCACTGGACAAGCAGGCACTTGTCTTTACACGGGGGCTGCCCACTGAGGCGGCTTTCGAGTACCTATGAAATCATACTGTGAAGGAGGGAAGCAAAGTGCCCAGAAGAGGAAACGTACCCAAGCGAGAGGTTCTGCCCGACCCGCTGTATAACTCCGTCCTGGTGACCAAGCTGGTCAACAGCATCATGCTGGACGGTAAGAAGGGCGTCTCTCAGAAAGTGGTCTACGGTGCTTTCGATATCATCAAGGAAAAGACCGGGAAAGACCCTCTGGAGGTCTTTACCACCGCTCTGGAGAACATCATGCCGTCCCTGGAGGTCAAGGCCCGCCGCGTGGGCGGCGCCACTTACCAGGTGCCCATCGAGGTTCGGCCTGAGCGCCGTCAGACCCTGGGGCTGCGGTGGCTCACCACTTATGCCCGCAACCGCAGCGAGAAGACCATGAGAGAGCGCCTCGCCGGCGAGATCATGGATGCCGCCAATAACCTCGGCTCCGCGGTCAAAAAGCGCGAGGATACCCACAAGATGGCCGAGTCCAACAAGGCTTTCGCGCACTACCGCTGGTAGTTATAAGGAGTTATTAGAGTATGCCTAGGAAAGTATCCTTAGAGAATACCCGGAACATCGGTATCATGGCTCATATCGACGCCGGCAAGACCACCACGACAGAACGGATTTTGTTCTACACCGGCGTCAACTATAAGATCGGCGAGACCCACGACGGTACCGCCACCATGGACTGGATGGCCCAGGAGCAGGAACGCGGCATCACCATCACCTCCGCTGCCACCACCTGCTATTGGAAGGGCAGCAAGGACCAGTTCCCCCAGACCCGTATCAATATCATCGACACCCCGGGTCACGTGGACTTCACCGTGGAGGTGGAGCGCTCCCTGCGCGTGCTGGACGGCTCTGTGACCGTCATGTGCGCCAAGGGCGGCGTGGAGCCCCAGTCTGAGACTGTGTGGCGCCAGGCCGACCACTACAAGGTCCCCCGCATGATCTATGTCAACAAAATGGACATCATGGGCGCCGATTTCTACAACGTGCTGCGTATGATTCACGACCGCCTGAAATGCAATGCCGTGCCCATTCAGCTCCCCATTGGCAAGGAGGAGACCTTCAAGGGTATCATTGACCTGGTGGAGATGGACGCCGACATCTATTATGACGAGATGGGCAAGGACATGCGCGTGGAGGAGATCCCTGCCGATATGATGGAGTTGGCGCAGGAATACCGCACCAAACTCATCGACGCCTGCGCCGACCTCTCCGACGAGATCATGGAGTTGGCGCTGGAGGAGAAGCCCATCCCCGAGGATCTGATCCGCAAGGTGCTCCGGCAGGGCACCATCGACAACAAGATTGTCCCTGTGACCTGCGGCACCTCTTACAAAAATAAGGGTGTGCAGAAGTTGCTGGACGCCATCGTGGACTTCATGCCCTCTCCTGTTGACATTCCCCCCATCGACGGCATCAACCCGGACACTGAGGAGGAGGACTCCCGCCCTGCGGACGACAACGCCCCCTTCTCCGCGCTGGCATTCAAGATCGCCACGGATCCCTATGTGGGCCGGCTGTCCTTTGTCCGCGTGTACTCCGGTATGCTCAACACCGGTACTTCGGTGCTCAACAGCACAAAGAATCAGAAGGAGCGTATCGGTCGCATCCTGCAGATGCACGCCAACCACCGGGAGGATATCGAGACCGTCTATTCCGGCGATATCGCCGCGGTCATCGGTCTGAAGAACTCCACCACCGGTGATACCCTGTGCGATGAGAAGCACCCCATCATCCTCGAGTCCATGGAGTTCCCCGAGCCGGTCATCCGTGTGGCCATCGAGCCCAAGACCAAGGCTGGTCAGGAGAAGATGGGCCTGGCGCTGATGAAGCTGGCCGAGGAGGACCCCACCTTCAAGACTTGGACCGACGAGGAGACCGGACAGACCATCATCGCCGGTATGGGTGAGCTCCATCTGGAGATTATCGTGGACCGTCTGCTCCGTGAATACAAGGTGGAGGCCAACGTGGGCGCGCCCCAGGTCGCCTATAAGGAGACCATCAAGAAAGCCGTCGAGCAGGACACCAAGTATGCCCGGCAGTCCGGCGGTAAGGGCCAGTACGGCCATGTGCGTATCACCGTGGAGCCCAACGAGCCCGGCAAGGGCTATGAGTTCCTCAACGAGATCACCGGCGGCGTGATCCCCAAGGAGTATATCCCTGCGGTGGATCAGGGCATCCAAGGCGCCATGCAGGCCGGTGTGCTGGCGGGCTATCCCGTGGTGGATGTGAAGGTCCATCTGACCTTCGGCTCCTACCACGAGGTGGACTCCTCCGAAATGGCCTTTAAGATCGCCGGTTCCATGGCGTTCAAGGAGGCCTGCCGGAAGGCCAACCCCATCCTGCTCGAGCCCATCATGAAGGTCTCCGCCATCGCGCCCGACGAGTATATGGGCGATGTGATGGGCGACCTCTCCTCCCGCCGCGGCATGATCCAGGGCACCGAGACCCGTCCCGGCGCCACCCAGATCGACGCGCTGGTCCCCCTCTCCGAGATGTTCGGTTACGCCACCGACCTGCGTTCTTCCACGCAGGGCCGCGGCCAGTACACCATGGAGCCCCACAGCTATGTGGAGATCCCCAAGAGCATCGCGGATAAGATCATTGCCGAGCGCGGCCACAACGCGGAATAAAGGACTTGCAATTCTAGCGTCTATGCGGTAGAATGTAAGCCGTAAAAACTAAATTTTGTCGCTTACAACCTGTAATATAAGGAGGATCACTCAAAATGGCTAAGGCTAAGTTTGAACGCACCAAGCCCCATGTCAACATCGGCACCATCGGCCACGTTGACCACGGCAAGACCACTCTGACCGCCGCTATCACCAAGTACCTGGCCCTGAAGGGTCAGGCTCAGTACGAGGATTATTCCAGCATCGACAAGGCTCCCGAGGAGCGTGAGCGCGGCATCACCATCAACACCGCCCACGTGGAGTACGAGACCGACGCCCGCCACTATGCCCACGTCGACTGCCCGGGCCACGCCGACTATATCAAGAACATGATCACCGGTGCTGCTCAGATGGACGGTGCCATCCTGGTCATCGCCGCCACCGACGGCCCTATGGCTCAGACCAAGGAGCACATCCTGCTGGCCCGCCAGGTGGGCGTGCCCGCCATCGTCGTGTTCCTGAACAAGTGTGATCAGGTGGACGATCCCGAGCTGCTGGAGCTGGTCGAGATGGAGGTCCGCGAGACCCTCGACAAGTATGAGTTCCCCGGCGACGACACCCCCATCATCAAGGGGTCCGCTCTGAACGCCCTGACCTGTGAAGGTGGTGTGGACGATCCCGATTTTGCCTGCATCAAGGAGCTGATGGACGCCGTTGACTCCTATATCCCCACCCCCGCCCGCAACGACGACCTGCCCTTCCTGATGCCCGTCGAGGACGTGTTCACCATCTCCGGCCGTGGCACTGTGGCCACCGGCCGTGTGGAGCGTGGCGTACTGAAGGCTGGTGAGACCGTTGATATCGTCGGTCTGACCGAGGAGAAGAAGTCCACCGTGGTCACCTCCATGGAGATGTTCCGCAAGACGCTGGACTTCATCGAGGCTGGTGACAACGCCGGCTGCCTGCTCCGTGGTATCGCCAAGACCGATATTGAGCGCGGCCAGGTCCTGTGCAAGCCCGGCTCCATCCACCCCCACACCAAGTTCAAGGGCCAGGTCTACGTCCTGTCTAAGGAAGAGGGCGGTCGTCATACCCCCTTCTTCAACAACTATCGTCCCCAGTTCTATTTCCGTACCACCGACGTGACCGGCGTCATCACTCTGCCTGAGGGCACTGAGATGTGCATGCCCGGCGACAACGTCGACATGGACGTGGAGCTGATCACCCCCATCGCCATTGAGAAGGGCCTCCGCTTCGCTATCCGCGAGGGCGGTCGTACCGTCGGTTCCGGCGTGGTCATCGAGATCAACGAGTAATCAAGCGTGAGGGAATACCCCGCCGCAAAATGCGGCGGGGTATTCTTTTTCCAGCCGGGTATGGCAGGGGTGGGAGCATCTTTCCTTTTGATCAAGGATGTGGTATACTGAACCAGCAGCCTGTCAAATGGTGATGATATGTAAGGAGGCCGGTTCCTTGTCCGATATTCTGCCCTTGGAAAGTACTTCACCTGAGGAAGTCACCGAGACCTTTGAAAAGATATCCAGCTCCATGACGTGGAGCAAGGCGCTGTATGTGGCGCTGCTGTTTGTCATCTGTGTGGTGGGGATGCGGCTGGTCATCAGTATTTTGGACCGAACGATGACCCGCCTGCGGATCGAGCCCACAGTCCACAAGTTTACGCGCTCGTGCTTGAAAGTCATCATGTGGATGGTGACGCTTCTTGTTTTGGCCGGATATATCGGCATCCCTGTGGATTCCTTTGTGGCCGTGCTGGGGATTATCGGCGTGGCGCTCTCCCTCGCGCTGCAGGGCATTTTGTCCAATCTGGCCGGTGGTATCATGGTCATGGTGTCCAAGCCCTTTGCCGTGGGGGACTATGTGGATGCAGCGGGACTCTCCGGTACGGTGGCGGAGATCGGACTTGTCTATACCAGGCTGAAGACCATTGACAACAAGATCATCTTCGTGCCCAATGGAGAGATTTCCGGTGAGAAAATCACCAACTATAACAGTCAGGACCGGCGCAGAGTAGACCTCTCCTTTGCCGTGTCCTACGAAGATGATCCGGAACGGGTTAAACAGGTCATGCGGGAGGTCGTGGGGGCCCATCCCAAGGCGCTGTTTACGCCGGAGCCTTTTGTCCGCACCACAGCGCTGGGGGACAGCAGCGTGAGCTATACCCTGAGGGTTTGGTGTGCCACGGAGGACTATTGGGAGCTTTATTATGATCTGCTGGAACAGGTCCGGGCCGCTTTTGACCGGAACGGCATCGGGCTGACCTATAACCACCTGAATGTCCATCTGATCTCAAATCCGGTGGAGAAGGACCGCTGAAAAAGAGGAGTGATTGATTTATGTATGAAGACTACGCGCTGGCCGGAAAGGGACTCAAAACACTGTTTTTATCTGAAATCGTGGGCTTGATCGCCACAGTGCTGAGCGGCGTGGCACTGGTGGGCAGCCTAGCGGGACTGGCGGGTCTGATCCTGGGACTTGTGGGCCTTCACACCGCGTCCCCCACCCATCCCTATTTTAAAAATGCGTTCTTTACCTCGGTCGGCAATATTGTGGCCAACTTTTTGGGCGCATTGCTCGGGGAAAGCGGCTTTTTCTCCGGTATATTGAGTATTTGCAGCGGTATTCTGGGATTGTTGACCGTATACTATGTCTGTATGGCGGCTTCCCATCTGCTCTCTGCCAAGGGGGATCAGGCCTGTGCAGACAAGGGGGGAACCGTCTGGAAGCTGTACGCCGTGTGTACGCTAGTATCCATTGTCTGCGCTGTGCTGGTCCTGGTGCCGATCATCAACATTGCGGCCGCCCTGCTGCTGATTATAGTGGCGCTGGTCATGTTCGTGGCTGGCATCCTGTACTTGGTGTTTCTCTATCAAGCATCCCAGTCGCTCCAATAGGCAGAAGAAAACGGCGCGGCGCTCATTTATGAGCGCCGCGCCGCTGTTATCCAGGCATGGCCAGTCCGTGGATGAAGCCGCCCAGTTGGCTGGAGAGGACTTCGCCACCGACCACGGTGTTTTTGTAGATCAGCAGACCGGCCTGGACGCCGGTCTCTCCTGTGGGATAATTGGATATCTCGTAAGTATAGCGTTTGACCCGCTTGCCCTTGTATTTTTCCAGGTCAAAGCCTTGGCCGGACTGGAGGGAGAGGTACTGGGTATAGGTCTCGTCAAATTCCTCAGGGATGGCCAGCTCTTCTACAGAGAGCGGGTCGGCGGAGACCTGCCAGCCGTAGCTCTCCAGATAGGCGATCCTGTCCTCATTGGTTTTGATGCCCTTGGGGCTGGCCGGGGCGGGAGAGACCGCGTCCACTCCCCTGGCGGACAGTACCCCGCCCACCAGAGCCACGGCGCCACAGAGCACCACGATAGCGGCCACGCCCGCAACAAGTCTCCCACGGCGCAGTTTGGCGGTCCAGATAAACACAGCGCAACGCTCCTTCCATTTCTTTTCGGGTTATTTGTATGTGCAGAAGCCCCCGGGTATGATACAATATTACAAAAAGGACAAGGAGCGAGGCTCCGGAGGGGAGTGGATTCTGATCGAGCGGCTGGACAAAATTCTGGCGGGAACAGGCCGATGGTCCCGGCGGGAGGCCGGAGAACTGGTACGGGCCGGGCGTGTGGAGGTGGCCGGGGCGGTGGCGCGGCGCCCGGAGGAAAAGTATGAGCGGGAGGGGCTGGACCTGCGCGTGGACGGAGAGCAGGTCTGCGGGGAGCGATATGTCTATCTGATGCTCCACAAGCCGGCGGGACTGCTCTCCGCCACGGAGGACCCCAGGCAGCCCACCGTGCTGGATCTGCTGCCGGAGCATCTCAGGCGGGTGGGACTGTTTCCGGTGGGGCGGTTGGACAAGGATACGGAGGGTCTGCTCCTCCTCACCAACGACGGCCCGCTGGGGCACCGCCTTCTCGCGCCCGCGCGTCATGTGGACAAAGTGTACTTTGTCCGCGCCGCAGGGCGTCTGGACGAGGAGGACGCCGCGGCCTTCCGCGCGGGCATGATGCTGGGGGATGGGTTGCGCTGCCTGCCGGCGGAGCTGAAGCTGCTCCCGGAGCCGGATGCCGGCCTTGTTACCCTGCGGGAGGGGAAATACCATCAGGTCAAGCGGATGCTCGCGGCCCGGGGAAAGCCGGTGCTCTACCTGAAAAGGCTCTCTATGGGACCGCTGGAGTTGGACCCGGAATTGGTGACCGGAGGCTGGAGACCTCTGACGGAGGAGGAGCGGAAGAGATTGAAGGAATTGGAATAATTTCCATGTGCACCCCTTCGGCATTTTTCACAAAAAAATACGTTTTCCCTATTGAAAAGGGAGAAAAAAACCAGTATAATAGAAAAGCCGGGTCTGAAAAGAACCGCGGTGTTGAGAGATTAAGCGCCGCAGGCGCATAGAAGGGGGCAAAGCGATGTCCAGCCGGGTTTTCCAGAGTGTGGTTTTGCAAATGAAGGACAGTACCGACCGTGCCATCGGCGTGATTGATTCTGAGGGAACGGTGGTAGCTTGCAATGAACTGACCTGTATTGGAGAGAAGTGGACGGGAGCGGTCGAAGCCATCAACGAGGCCGACACGGAACTGGTGGCCTTTGACGGCAATACGTTTAAACCGCTGGCAGGGTGGAGCTCTCAGTTTGATTGCGCAGCCTTTGCACGCGGGGAGGACGATGCGGCCCGCATGGTATGCTCCATGGCCGCAGTGGCCCTCAACGGCGCCAAGGCCTACTATGAGGAAAAGCACGACAAGGCCACTTTTGTCAAGAGCATCATCTCCGACAATATTTTGTTGGGGGATATCTATGTCCGGGCCAAGGAGCTCCACTTCACCTCCGAGGCGCCCCGGGCGGTGTTCCTGGTCCGCCAGGTGGGCACTACGGATATGGCCGCGATTGACGTGGTACAGTCCCTCTTCCCCGACAAACAGGTGGACTTTGTCCTGTCCATCAATGAGACGGATATCGCCCTCATTAAGCAGCTCTCCGACGGCACGGAGAGTAAGGATCTCTATAAGGTGGCCGAGCAGGTGGAGGCCGCGCTGAGGTCGGAGCTCAATCTCAAGGTCGTGATCGGCGTGGGCACCATCGTGACCCACATCCGGGAGTTGGCACGTGCTTACAAAGAGGCCCAGGTGGCCATCGACGTGGGCAAGGTGTTTGACACAGAGAAGTCCATCATCAACTATGAGAATTTGGGGATCGGGCGTCTCATCTATCAGCTCCCGACCACCCTGTGTGAGATGTTCCTCCAGGAGGTCTTTAAGAAGAACCCCATCGACTCCCTGGATCAGGAGACGCTGTTCACCATCAATAAGTTCTTTGAAAACAATCTGAACGTCTCGGAGACCGCACGCAAGCTCTTTGTCCACCGAAATACCCTGGTATACCGGCTGGAAAAGATCAAAAAGCTCACCGGGCTGGACCTGCGGGAGTTTGACGACGCCATCACCTTTAAGGTGGCGCTGATGGTCAAGAAATATCTGGTGTCCAGGGGCATCAAATCCTGAAAAAGAAATCACAAGATGACCAGCGGCGGAGGCGGACCTTCGTCCTACCGTGTCCCGGCTAACAGATCTGGTAGGGCGGGTGGGGGCCCCGCCGCTCGTTTGTGTCCAAATGTGTGAGGATTGCCAATGATTCGACTCATAGATGTACAAAAGACATATGACAACGGCACCCGTGCCCTGAAAGGGGTGTCCATGCGCATTGAGGACGGGGAGTTTGTCTTCCTGGTGGGGCCTTCCGGGTCCGGGAAGTCGACCATCCTCAAGCTCATCACTGGCGAGGTGAGCTGCACCGAAGGGCGGCTGATGGTGAACGGCTATAACCTCAACAACATTCACGTCCGACAGATCCCTTACCTGCGCCGCACGCTGGGCGTCATCTTCCAGGATTTCAGGCTCATCGAGAAAAAGACGGTGGAGGAGAACCTCACGTTTGTCATGCGGGTGGTGGGTGCTTCTCCGCGGGAGATCCGGAAGCGGGTGTCCTATGTGCTGCAACTGGTGGGCCTGGATCATAAGGGCGACCGCCTGCCCACCGAGCTTTCCGGAGGGGAGCAGCAGCGCGTAGCCATTGCCAGGGCCCTGGTGAACAATCCACAGGTCATCGTTGCCGACGAGCCTACCGGAAACCTGGACCCCCAGCGTTCCCTGGAGATCATGATGCTGTTGGAAAAGATCAACGAGCTGGGCACCACCGTTCTGGTGGTCACCCATGAGAAAGAGCTGGTCAACCGCTTTTCCAAACGGGTGGTGGCCATTGAGAACGGCAGGATCATCAGCGACGGGATGGGTGGTTATTACAACAATGAATCAGTATAACATGGGTTATCACCTGAAGGAGGGCTTCCGCAGTATCTTTACCCACGGCCTGATGTCCTTTGCGGCTGTGTGTATGATCGTGGCCTGCCTGATCATCATGGGCTCATTTTCCCTGGTGGCCGTCAATCTGGACAATACGCTGGGGGACCTGGAGGCCCAGAACGAGTTCACCGCCTATGTGGACGAATCTCTCACTGAGGAGCAGGCCAAAGCCCTCCAGGGCAAGCTGGAGCGCCTCGCCAATGTCTCTTCCGCCACCTTTGTGGACCGGCAGGCCGCCATGGACCAGTATGTGGAACGCTATGCCGACAGCGAGAACAAGGACCTCTTTGAGGACCTGCCGGAAAACACACTCCGCCACCGCTACCGCATCCATGTGGTGGAGATCGAGAAGATGGGGGAGACGGTGAAGGCGGTGGAGCAGATCTCCGGCATCGCAAAGGTCACGGCTTCGCTGGATATTGCAGACGGCTTTGTCACCCTGCGCAATATGGCTGGTGCGGTGGCGTGGATCCTGATCGCTATGCTGCTGATCATCTCCCTCTTTATCATTGCAAACACCATCAAGTTGGCCACCTTCCACCGCCGGGAGGAGATCGCCATTATGAAGATGTGCGGCGCGACCAATTGGTTCGTCCGCTGGCCCTTTATTTTTGAGGGCATGATCCTGGGCCTTTTGGGTGCGGTGCTGGCGTTCTTCCTGCAATGGGGCATCTACAGCCTTATCGTAAGCGCCATCTCCGAACAGGGGGGCCTGCAGCTCATCGCCATCGTTCCATTTCAAACGCTGGCGGCCCGTGTGCTGGGCGCCTTTGTTGCTGCCGGCCTGGCCATCGGCGCCTGCGGAAGCCTGATGGCCATTCGGAAATTCCTTCAGGTTTGAGTTCCACCCCTCCCTCGTGAAAGGAGAAGATCCCGTGTCCAATCCGAAGCAGAACACAAAGCAGAGAAGACCCAGGCGCGACTGGCACAAGACGGTTGTGGCCCTGCTGGCGCTGCTGATGGCCCTCCTGATGATCCTGCCCATGATCACAGTGGTGTTCCAGACCGCGGGCGCCGTCAGTCAGGAGGAGCTGCAGGAGCAGATCAACGCGGGGAAGTCACAGGCCGCCGACTTGAATGCCCAGATCAAAAAACTCAACGAGCAGCTCCAGAGCATCCAGAGCGATAAATCCAAGGCGCTGGAGCAGAAAAGCCTGGTGGAGCAGCAGATCAACGCCCAGAACCAAGCCATTGCCAAGGTGACCGAGACCATTGCACAGTATGATCAGCTCATTGCTGACAAGGAGACCGAGGTAGCCGAGACCCGGGCCAAGGAGGAGGCGCAGTACGCCCTCTTCTGCGAGCGGGTGCGGGTCATGGAGGAGTCCGGCACCGTCAATTATTGGGACATTCTGTTCGGTGCATCAGACTTCTCCGATTTGCTGGAACGGGCCACGATGATAGGTGAGATCATGGAGTATGATAACGCGGTGATGGACCAGTTGGCCGCCACCCGGAAGGAGCTTCAGGACCAGCAGGCCGTGCTGGAGGCCACCAGGGCCGACCAGCAGGCGGAGAAAGAGGATCTGGAGGCGCGGAAAGCGGACCTGAAGGAGAAGGAGGCCACAATCGACCAGCTCATCGCGGACATCAAGGCCGATGAGAACGAGGCCGCCAAGGCGAAGGACGCCCTTACCGCCGAGGCCAACCGGGTCACCAGCGAGATCCTCCAGAAGCAGAAGGAACTCCAGGCTCTGATCGACGCCGGAAAGATCAACTTTGATCCCGGAAGCGGCTGGCAGTGGCCCCTTCACGGCATTTACCGGATTACGTCCACCTTCGGTCCCCGTATCCACCCCATCACCGGGCGACCGGGAAACCACACGGGCACGGACATCGGCGCGCCCAGGAACACCCCCATCCATGCCGCGCGGGGCGGCGTGGTGACCATCTCCACCTACGGCAGTTCCTACGGCAACTATGTGGTGATCCAGCACGACAATGGCATCGCCACTCTTTACGCCCATATGAACTCCCGTGCGGTAAAAGAGGGAGATGTGGTGACCCAGGATCAGGTCATCGGGTATGTGGGGACGACCGGCTCCTCTACCGGCAATCATCTCCACTTCGAGTTCCGGGTCAACGGACAGCGGGCCGACGCGCTGGATTACTATCCCGCGCTGAAAGATCAATTTGTATACAGTTGAGAAAATACAGGCGGGGACAAGGGGGTGACCCCTTGTCCCCGCTGTCTTTCCAGAAAGGACCGAGAAAACCATGAGAGAAAAACGCTTTTCCGTCCGGGCCCTGGTGCTGACGGTGGTGCTAACCGTCCTGCTGACCGCAGCGCTGCTGGCAGGGATCCTCTGCCTGCTGCTGGGGAAGGAGGGGATGAGCATGGCGCAGGCTATGGTGCTCATCAACACACAGTTCGTAGGTGAGCACGACATCGGGGAGGCGGTGGACGGCGCCATGGACAGTCTCATCACCGGACTGGGAGACCGCTGGTCCTATTACATGGACGCCGAGGGATATGCCCGCCAGAAGGAGAACAAAAGCAACGCCTATGTGGGTCTGGGCTGCACGGTGTCCTACCCGGAGACGGAGGGACTTCTGATCGAAGCGGTGACGGAGGCCGGCCCGGCGGACAAGGCGGGCTTGAAGGCCGGAGATCTAATTCTGGAGATAGACGGCGTCCGGATGGAGGGCGAGGCGCGCAGCCGGGCCACAGAGTACACGCGGGGGCCGGATGGGTCCGAAGCGGAGCTGCTGGTCCGGCGGGCGGATGGGATCGAACAGCGTTTCAAAGTGGTCCGCGCCAGAGTGGAGGAGCACCCCGTATCCTATGAGCGCCTGGACGACGGCACCGGCGTGGTGACCATTCGGAACTTCAACAGCCGGTGCGCGGAGGAGGCCGTCGCTGCGGTGGAGGAGCTGGAGGCGCAGGGCGTGGAGCGGCTGGTATTTGATGTGCGCAACAACGGCGGCGGCTACCTGGATGAGCTCACAACGCTGCTGGACTATTTGCTGCCTGAGGGGACCATCTTCCGCAGCGAGGATAAGGCCGGGCATCAGAGCAGCGTCCAGTCCGACGCCGCATGTGTGGACCTCCCTATGGCGGTGCTGGTCAATGGAGATACCTATTCGGCGGCGGAACTCTTTGCCGCTGAGCTCCAGGAGATGGAGTGGGGGATCATTGTGGGGACGCCGACCTTTGGAAAAGGGTTTTCCCAGCAGACCTTTCCGCTCCTCTCAGGCGGCGCGATCAACATCTCAACGGCCAAATACTTTACCGGAAAGGGCGTTTCGCTCATAGGGACGGGCCTTACGCTGGACCGGGAGCTGGAGCTTACGGAGGAGCAGGAACAGAAGCTGAAGAATCATACATTGGACCCGGCGGAGGACCCGCAGCTCCAAGCGGCCATTCAAATGATTGCCGGATGAGGTGTGATCCACAGTAAAATCTCCGCCAGTATCGGCTGAGGGAGCGGAATAGAGCGGAACCATACGGCACGGCCGATAAAAATACCGCTGTCCTCCGGGTGGGTGCGCTCACCCGGGGACGGCGGTAGCTGTTTTTTACAGAGGGGGTTTTCCCCGCGTGAGCAAATATCCGCTGGTAACGGCTGTAAACGGGGCCACGGTCACCAGACCGAAGGAGCCCACAATGGTATCGATGATCTCCGAGGCCACATACTTGTAGTTCAAAATGTTCCATACAGGAGTGCCCTGGGCCATGAAAACCATCAGCAGCGCCACATATCCGCCGGAATAGGCCAGCAGCAGAGTGGTGGTCATGGTCCCCATGGCGGCCCGGCCCACGTTCATACCGGAACGCGCAGCTTCCCGCCAGCCCATGCCGGGCTTTTTATCCACCACTTCCTTGACGGCGGAGGTGATGTCCACGCTCAGGTCCATCACCGCGCCGGATGAGCCGATGAAAATAGAGGCCATAAAGATCCGGGTCAGGTTCAGGCCCTGATAGCCGCTGTAAAGCAGGCTCTCCGAGTTGGGCATGACGGCCCCGTGGATCTGAAAGAGATCGGTGCACAGGCAGCCCAGCGCCGCAGTCACCAGGACGCCCAGCGTCGCGCCCGACACGGCGGAAGCGCAGCGCCGGTCAAAGCCGTAGACCAGGGCGATGATGAGTACAGTAAGAAAGAGCGTGACGGCCAGTCCCACCCAAATGGGGCTGAGCCCCTTCAGATAGAGAGGAACGAGCACCTTCCACAGCGTGAGCACGGTGAGCACAAAGGACAAAATGGCCCTGACGCCGGTGCGCCCGGCAAAAAGAATGAGGAGAAGCGCGAAAGCCAATGCCAGCCATGCCTCTTTGTCCAGGCGGTAGTGGTCGGTCATCGTGACCAGGAGGATCTCATCGCCCTGGTAGCTGATGACGACCAGGGCGCGGTCTCCGGGCGAAAAGATCTTATCCTGCTCAAGGGAGCCGTTCAGGAGGTTCTGAGCCTCGACGGTCCGCCCCTCAAACCTGCCGCCCAGAAGCTCCAGCGTGCAGGTCTGCTCTCCGGAGCGGATCAGCCCGGTGTCGATGATGGAGGAGTTGTCCACGGAAAGGACCCGGGCGGCGCACCGATCCGCCCCCTTATAGATGACCGCATCTTCAAAGCCGGTGGGGAGGAGAACAAGGAGCAGGACCAAAAGCAGACAGACCAGGACGGGAGCGTGGTAACGGAGGCGGTCCGTATTGCGCAGAAGCGTCATGGGTGTGTGTTCCTTTCAGATTTTTCAAATAGTGAAACAGTGCAAAGGATGCGGCATGGGCCGCATCCTTTGCGCGCATGGGAAGGAGCTTCTATTTCACGTCCAGGAGATCGGCCAGCTTGTGGTAGATCTGGGTGTTGTCATAGGAGCCGCCGAACAGATCCTGCCCCGCGCCCTGGGCGAACACGGCTACGGGGAGGCCGGTGTGAGCATAAGAGGAGAAATTGATGCCGGACTTGTTGTTGAGCAGATGGGTAATGGTGACGCTGAGGGGCTCATAGGTGCCGTACAGGACGTATTCAGCCTGGTTGGCGGGATCGGCTTTGGCGCGGTCGGGGTCCATGGTGGCGGCGTAGGCGTCTTTGAGCTTCTGCACCTCGTAGTCGGTGAGGACCAGCTTATCGTCCTCAGCGCCGGAGAGCTTCAGGCCGAAGAGGGCCTCCACGTCCTTCATCACATCCTCAAAGGAGGTGTTGTTCTCCTTGTAGCCGGTCACGTAGTCGCTGTCGTACTTGGCATAACTGATTTTCTGATTGGAGAGGTTGGTGAGGAAGGTATCGTAGTCGGTGCCGGCGTAGCCGATGGTCAGACCGCCGGTCTCGTGGTCGCCGGTGACCAGGATGAGGGTCTCGTCGGGATGCTGCTTGGCGAAAGCGACCGCTTCCTCAACGGCGTCGGAGAGCGCGATGGTGTCGGCGATGGTAGAGCCGGCGTCGTTGGCGTGGCAGGCCCAGTCGATCTTGCCGCCCTCCACCATCATGAAGAAGCCGGTGTCATTGTCCAGCACCTCGATCCCCTTCTTCACATAGTCGGAGAGCGCCCACATATCCTCGGTGCGGTCATTTTCATAGGCAAAGGCGTCGGAGTCGGCCAGATGCTCATCAATGATGAGAACGGGGCCGGCGGTGACGGCCTCGGCCTCAGCCTGGGTCATGACCACCTGATAGCCCGCCTGAGCGGCCAGATCGTAGAGGCTGGTCTTGTCCTTGTCGGAGCCGGTGGGCTTCAGCAGCCCGCCGCCGGCGAAGTACTCGAAGCCGGAGGCCACCAACTCCTCTCCAATTTCGTAGTAGTTGCCGCGGCTGGCCTGATGGGCATAGAAAGCGGCAGGGGTGGCGTGGTTCAGGTTGACGCTGGAAATCACGCCGATCTTCCAGCCGAGCTGATCCCGAAGCTTCTCGGCAATGGTCTCGTAAGCCACAGTGGCGGTCTCATCCATATTGATGGTGCCGGAGTAGGTCTTGTAGCCGGTGGAGATGGAGGTGGCGGTGGAAGCTGAGTCGGGGCAGAAGGAGGTGGAGTCGTAGGTGACGGCGGAGCCGGCCACAGGGAAATCCATGAAGGAGAGGTTCACGTTGCCGTCCAGGATGTCGTCGTTGTTGGTGTCGGCCATGGCGCCCAGGTAGTCGGAGGCCGCCTGGAACTGGGGGTAGCTCATGCCGTCGCCGATAAACAGAAATACGTACTTGGGGGCCTTTTGCGCGGGGGACGTCTGGCTGCTCAGCGTCTGAACAGCGGGCTCTGCGGCGGGTGTTGCGGTGGGGGAGGGCGTTGCAGCGCCTGCCGAGCAGGCGGCGAGGGTTCCTGCCAGAGATGTAGCGGCAAGAGAGAGGGCCAAAGTGCGCTTTAACTTCATTCTTTCTTCACTCCAGTTTTGTTTTTCGGGGTCATCGCTATGATACGGGATAAGGGGCGGACGGCGCTATCAGCGGAGCGTAAAAGATCGGGAAGGAGAGGTAAGAAAAAGAAAAATATGGGTAAAATGGGGCGTTGTCACGATACATCCGCGGTATAATCCGCCGGGCGGCGCATATTCTGTCCCGAGGTGAAGCGGATGAGGATCGGACAGATTGCCGTCGGGCAAAAGAGGTCCCTGCGGATACAGTTTTCCCCGGAACGGGTCCTGGATATGCCCATTCTGCGCGTGGAGATCCCGGAGCCGTGGAGACCCCGGCGGCTCCGCCGGGCGGCCAGGGCGCTCCGGAAGCGGGGTGTGAAGCGGGTGCTGGTCCCGGCGGGGTTCGCGGAGTGGGACACGCTGGAGTCGACCGGCCTGGGGCCGGTGGAGACGGGGGAGTTCTGCCGCGCCATGGCGCCGGCGGTGGCCCTGGCCGCGCTGACCGGGGCGCATATCCGGCCGGAGGGAGCTACGGTGGTCCTGCGGGGGGAGCGCGTGACCCGGGCCATGCGCATGTCGGCTCTGAAGCTGTGTCCGGAGGTGAAAAACCTTCTGATCGCGGCCCCTGTCGGCGGGGCGGGACTCCAGGCGGAGCTGCGGCGGGAATACGGCGTCCCGGCCCTGGAGGATGCGCCCGGGCGTGCACCGGATCTGGCCATCCATTTTGCGCCCTCCGCCGGCGGCAGTGCCAGGATCGTGGACCTGTCCGGGAACAGCCCCCGGATGGATCATTTTTCCTTTGCCCTGCGGGGACAGGCCCTGCCGGAGGACTGTGAAGGGCTTCCTCTGCTGGCGGCCCTGTGGGAGACGGGACGGCTGGACCCGGCGGAGATAACAGTTTTTACCGATTTCCACTCTTGACAGACCGGAACAAACTACATATAATACAGAATAATGCAGAAGCAGATACTTACCTTAATAATAATAAAACCTACCAAGGACCTGGAGCCCGGCGGATATTCCGTGGATTTTAAACGGGTACCGGTCTTTCTAAGATTCGGATTGATTCGCACAGAGAAAGGAAGCAGTGAAGCATGGCGAAAGAATACAAGCTGAGCCCTGAGCGGCTCAAGGCCCTTCAGGACGAGCTCGTTTACCTGAAAACGGTCCGTGAGAAAGAGGTGGCCGATCAGATCAAGGAGGCCCGCTCCTTCGGCGACCTGAGCGAGAACAGCGAATACGACGAGGCGAAGAACGAGCAGGGCAAGCTCTATTCCCGCATCGCGGAAATCGAGACCATTCTGGCCAACTATGTAGTGATCGAGGAGCACGAAACGGCCCATGACGCTGTACGTCTGGGCAGCCGGATCACCGTGTTGGACAAGGAGTTCAACGAGCAGGAGGTCTACCAGGTGGTGGGCTCTCAGGAGGCCGATCCCATGAACGGTCGCATTTCAGAGGAATCTCCCTTCGGCAAGGCCCTGCTGGGCAAGGTCGTTGGAGATGACGTAGTGGTGGAGGCCCCCGCTGGAGTCCTCCACTACCAGGTCCTAGATATACAAAAGGCCTAGTAAGCCGAGAAACAGGAGGAACCCAAAATGACAGAAGAGAAGAACACCGGCGCACCCGAGCAGGAGATGGACCTGTCCGAGCAGAGGCTCATTCGCCGCGCCAAGCTCAAAGAGCTTCAGGACGCGGGGGAAGACCCCTTTCAGATCACCAAATATGTCGTCACCGCCCGCAGCGCTGACGTGAAGGAAAAGTTTGAGGAGATGGAAGGAAAACAGGTCTCCGTCGCTGGACGCATCATGTCCAAGCGCGGGATGGGCAAAGCCGTGTTCTGCGATCTTCAGGACGGCAAGGGACGCATCCAGCTCTATGTCCGCATCGACGAGCTGGGCGAGGAGGCCTTCGCCAAGTTCAAAAAGACCGATATCGGCGATATCGTGGGCGTTGAGGGCGAGGTGTTCAAGACCAAGCGCGGCGAGATCTCCGTAAAGGCCCACAAGGTCACTCTCCTGTCCAAGTCCCTCATCCCCCTGCCGGAGAAGTTCCACGGGCTGAAGGACACGGAGACCCGGTTCCGCCAGCGGTATGTGGACCTCATCATGAATGAGGATGTGCGCCGGACCTTTGAGATCCGCACCAAGTTCATCCGGCACGTCCGGGCCTATCTGGACGCCAGGGACTATATGGAGGTGGAGACCCCTATCCTCAACACCATCTCCGGCGGCGCTACCGCCCGGCCCTTCATCACCCATCACAATACCTTGGACATCGATATGTATATGCGCATCGCAACGGAGCTCCATCTCAAGCGCCTCATCGTGGGCGGCTTCGAGCGGGTCTATGAGATCGGGCGCATCTTCCGCAACGAGGGTATGGACCCCAAGCACAATCCGGAGTTCACGACCATTGAGCTCTATGAGTCCTATGCCGACTTCCACGATATGATGGATATTGCGGAGGGTATCCTCTCCTCCGCCGCCAAGGATATCCTGGGCAGCTATCAGGTGGAGTGGCTGGGCGAGAGCATCGACCTGACCCCTGGATGGAAGCGCCTGACCATGATCGATGCGGTAAAGCAGTATGTGGGCGTAGACTTCGACGCCATCAGCGACGATGAGACCGCCTGCCGCGCTGCCGAGGCCGTGGGCATCGATATGGAAGGGTGTGAGCGCACCTGGGGGACCGCTCTCTATGAGTGCTTCGACCAGCGTGTGGAGGAGAAACTGATCCAGCCCACCTTTATTACCATGTACCCCGTGGAGGTCTCCCCGCTCACCAAGCGCTCCCCCAAGGACCCCAGGCTTACCGAGCGGTTTGAGCTCTTCATCAACCACTGCGAATTTGCAAATGCGTTCTCCGAGCTGAACGATCCCATCGACCAGCGCGGCCGCTTTGAACACGAGCTGGCGCTCCGGGACATGGGCAACGATGAGGCCGGCATGATGGATGAGGACTTTATCAACGCCCTGGAGTACGGCATGACCCCCACGGGCGGTATGGGAATCGGCATTGACCGGGCCGTCATGCTGCTGACCAATTCCGACACCATCCGGGAGGTAATTCTCTTCCCCACCATGAAGCCGCTGGACTGAAGATAGACATGCAGCAGCATACCGTCGGAGAGATCCGCCGGTATGCTGTTGTGCGTTCCGGTAATTTCAATGGGCCCATGCGGCCCGTCTCTAAGGAGGCTTTTTTGTGCCTTTCCAGATCCGCTGGCGTATCCGCAACCGGCTTCGGAGCATGCAGAATCTGAACCCGGCCCGCATCGTGGTCTCCTCCTTCGGTGTGATCATTTTGCTGGGAACACTGCTGCTCATGCTTCCCGTGGCCAGCCGGGACGGGCAGGCCACCGATCCGCTCACCTGCCTTTTTACGGCCACTTCCGCGTCCTGCGTGACCGGTCTTATTCTGGTGGACACCTGGGCGCACTGGACCCTGTTCGGACAGGTGGTCATTCTGGCGATGATCCAGCTTGGCGGCCTGGGGTTTATGACGGTCATTACCCTGGTCTCCTTTGCCCTACGGCGCAGGATCGGGCTCTCCGAGCGGCTCATTATGGTCTCCACACTGAATCTCAACGATATGGACGGGGTGGTCCGTGTGGTGCGCCACGCTCTGATGGGTACCTTCCTGATCGAGGGGACCGGAGCGGTCGTTCTCACGCTGTGCTTCCTGCCGAGGTATGGATTTTTAAAGGGCCTGTGGCGCGGGATCTTTCATGCCGTTTCCGCTTTCTGCAACGCGGGGTTCGACCTGCTGGGGACGGAGGGGGAGTTTTCCAGCCTGGCCTCTTACAATGGAAATCCGGTCGTACTGCTTACGATCATGGCGCTCATCACCATCGGCGGACTGGGCTTTTTTGTATGGGAGGATATTCTGCGCTGCGGAAGAGACCTGAGAAGACTCTCCCTGTACAGCAAGATGGTACTGAGCTTTACCGCCGCCCTGATCCTGGGGGGCGGGCTCTTTTTCCTGCTGGCGGAGTGGGACAATCCTGCAACGCTGGGTGATATGCCCGGCTGGAAGCGTGTGCTCAACGCCGCCTTCCAGGCCGTCACCCTGCGTACGGCCGGCTTTGACACCATCGGACAGGGGAATCTGCGGGACAGCTCCCTGGCGATGTCCTGTATCCTGATGCTCATCGGGGGCTCCAGCGGCTCCACCGCAGGCGGACTCAAGACCGTGACGGTGGGCGTGCTTTTTCTCACCCTGCGGGCGGGCCTGGCGGGCAGAGAAGAGGTCACCCTGCGGGGCAGGAGCATCTCCCACCGCAGGGTGATGAACGCGCTCACCCTCACACTGATCGTGGCGGTGATTTTCCTGGCAGGATCCATGATTATCTCTCTGGTGGACGACGTCCCATTTCTGTCCGCTGCCTTCGAGTCGGCCTCCGCCATGGCCACGGTGGGCGTGACGGTGGGCATCACCCCCACTTTGAGCCTTTTCTCCCACGTGCTGCTCATCTGTATGATGTTCCTGGGTCGCGTGGGTATCATGTCCTTTTCCATCGCTTTTCTGGCGAGGAGCAAGTATCCGGCAAAGATCAAATATCCCACCATGGATATCATGATCGGCTGAGCTGCGGTCAAAAGGAGCTGTATGCTGTGAAAACTTATGTTGTGATCGGATTGGGGCGCTTTGGCACTGCGGTTGCCGCAGAGCTCTGCAAGCTGGGCCATGAGGTGCTGGCGATCGATGGAGACGAGGGACGGGTGCAGGCCATTGCCGACCATGTGACCCATGCTGTCACCGGCGATGCCCGGGACCCGGCCGTCCTCCGGGCCCTTGGAGTGAGAAACTATGACTGCGCCATTGTGGCGGTGGCCGACGATGTGGGCAACAGCGCCCTCATCACTATGAATCTCAAGGAGATCGGTGTCAAACAGGTCATTGCCAAGGCCCAGAGCCACGTCCACCAGAAGGTGCTACAAAAGATCGGCGCAGACAGGGTGGTGTTCCCGGAGCACGAGACAGGCGTGAAGCTGGCGCAGAACCTCTCCAGTTCCAATATCCTCAATTTTATCGAGCTCTCCGACGACTTTGGCATCGTGGAGCTCGCCGCCCCGAAGCCCTGGCAGGGACATTCCATCAAGGATCTGGACGTGCGGGCCAAATATGGCGTCAATATCATCGCCGTTCGGAAGGGCGGAAGTGAAAACGATCTGGTAGTGGCCCCCGGAGCGTCCTATGTGATCTCGCCCGGCGATGTGGTGGTCACGCTGGGCCGCAACGAAAACACCAGTACCCTCCACGATCTATGAGCAGCGTGGAACATATCACCAGCCGCCAAAATCCTCTGGTGGGCCACATCCGCAGACTGAATGCCTCCCGCGCTTATCGCCGGGAGCGGGGGGAGTTTGTCTGTGACGGGCCCAAGCTGCTGGCGGAGGCCCTGCGGTGGGGGGCGGAGATCACCGCCGTGGTGGCGGAAGAGGGGCGGAGCGTCCCATGCCCGCCCGGAGCGCGGGAGGTGTCCGTTCCGCCGGAGCTGCTGAAGAGCCTGTCCACCACAGAGACACCCCAGGGGGTGCTGTTCCTGTGCAGGGCTCCGGATCTGAGCGCGCCGGACAAGCTTACCGGCACCCGCTATCTGGTGCTGGATGGGGTCCAGGACCCGGGCAACGTGGGTACGGTCTGGCGCACAGCCGACGCCTTCGGAGCGGACGGGCTCATCCTGCTGCCCGGCTGTGCGGACCCCTTTTCCCCCAAAACAGTCCGGGCTACCATGGGGGCCTGTTTCCGTCTTCCCGTCTGGGAAATGGAGCGCGAGACCCTGACCGCCCGCCTGACAGACGCGGCGCTCCCACTGTACGCCACTGCGCTGCGGGCGGATACTGAGGATGTGCGCCGGGCAGACCTGCGCCGGTGCGCCGTGGTCATCGGCAGTGAGGGCAAGGGAGTTTCGGAGGAAACGCTGGCCCTGTGCGGACAGACCCTGAAGATTCCCATGCGGGCGCGCTGCGAATCTCTGAACGCCGCAGTGGCGGCCTCAGTGGTGCTGTGGGAGATGGCGCGGAGTGGACTTTCCATCTGAAACGAGAGAGGGGACGGAGGATATGGCGAGTCTGAAATATTGGCTGTGGCTGACCACGCGAAAGGGGCTGCGCCCCGAGCACGCCGTCCGGCTGCTGGAGCATTTCGGCACGCCGGAAGGGGCCTACTTTGCCGATCCCGGCGAGTATGACCTCCTGTCCGACCTCCCTCTTCCCGTGCGGACTGCGCTCCAGGAGAAACACTTGGCGGAGGCGGAGGGCATCCTGGCCGACTGCGAGCGCCTCGGCCTGCGCATCCTCACGCTGGGAGACGCCGACTATCCGGACCGGCTCAAGAATATCTACGATCCGCCCGCCGTCCTCTATGTGAAGGGCCGGCTGCCCGCCTTCGATGAGGAGATCGCCGTGGCCGTGGTGGGAAGCCGCCGGCCCTCGGAGTATGGGAAGCGGATGGCGGGGCGGCTGGGGCTGGAGCTGGCCCGGGAGGGGGCCCTGGTGGTCTCCGGTATTGCTCAGGGCTTGGACACCGAGGCGGTGAGAGGGGCGCTCAAGGGCGGCGGCCCGGTGGTGTCGGTGCTGGGCTGCGGCATTGACGTGGCCTACCCGAGGGAGAACCGTTTCCTCTACGAGGATGTGGCCGCGGCAGGCGCCCTTTTGAGCGAGTACCCGCCCGGTACACCGCCGGAGGGCTGGCACTTTCCTGTGCGCAACCGCATCATCAGCGGCGTAAGTCTGGGTGTGGTGGCGGTGGAGTGCGGCGTGCGGAGCGGTACCATGACCACCGTCCGGCAGGCGTTGGACCAGGACCGGGATGTGTTTGCCGTGCCCGGAAATGCGGATGCCCCCATGAGTGAGGGGCCCAACCGCCTCATCCAGCAGGGGGCCCGGCTGGTCACCTGTGCTCGGGATGTCCTGCGAGAATATGAGGACCGCTTTCCCGGCAAAGTCCGCCGCCCCGTGCCGCTGAGCGGGGAGGAGGCCGCGGCCCGTCTGGAGCCCCGGGCAGAGGAGCCGGAGGAAAAGCATACCGAAGATGCGGAAAAAGCGGTTGACAAGTCCCCGGAGCGGGCATATATTGACAGAAGCGCCCTGACAGACGACCAGATCGAGCTTCTGGCCGCGCTGGAGGAGAAAAAGCTTTTGGCCGATGATCTCATCGAGCTCACGCAGATCCCGGCCCGACGGGTCCTCTCGGCCCTCACCATGCTTCAGGTCCAAGGCCATGTGGCGGAGCGGCCCGGCAGGCGCTTTGAGGCACTGGTCCGGCTCAAAACGGAATAATAGGACGGGCGGCCGGAGGCCGTTTCTATGGCGTCCGGCGGTAGAACCGGCCTGTGGTCGCCCGTTTGCGCATATAGAAGGATGATCTACTGGAGGTATACTGTGGCGAAGACGAACTTAGTAATTGTGGAATCCCCGGCCAAGGCCAAGACCATCGGCAAGTACCTTGGGCCGGGCTATGAGGTGAAGGCATCTATGGGACATGTCCGGGATCTGCCCAAAAGCAAGCTGGGCGTGGACGTGGAGCATGGCTTTCTTCCCGACTATCAGCCCATCAAGGGCAAGGAAGAGGTCATATCCGAGCTCAGGAAGGCGGCCAAGGGGAGCGAGAAAGTGTTCCTCGCCACCGACCCCGACCGGGAGGGGGAGGCGATCTCCTGGCACCTGAAGGAGCTTTTGCGTATCCCCGACGACAAGACCTATCGGGTGACCTTCAACGAGATCACCAAGCGGGTGGTGAACGAGTCTATCGCCTCTCCGCGGAACATCGATATGGACCTGGTGGACGCCCAGCAGGCCCGGCGCATCCTGGACCGCATCGTGGGCTACCAGCTCTCCCCCCTCCTGTGGAAAAAGATCCGCCGGGGGCTCTCCGCCGGGCGGGTCCAGTCCGTAGCCACCCGCCTGGTATGCGAGCGGGAGGAGGAGATCCGCGCCTTCCAGCCGCAGGAGTACTGGTCGCTTGACGTGGATCTTTCCCGGATCGCCCCCAACATGGGGGCTTTCACTGCGGCCTTCCACGGGCGGGAAAAGAAAATGGAGCTCCACAGTGAGCAGGAGATGCAGACGGTGGTGGACGCCGTGCGGGGCGTCCCCTTCTCCGTCAAGGGCGTAAAGCGCCAGGACAAAAACCGCTCCCCCGCGCCTCCCTTCATCACCTCCACCCTCCAGCAGGAGGCCAGCCGGAAGCTCAACATGACGCCCCGCCGCACCATGGCTGTGGCCCAGCAGCTCTATGAGGGCGTGGACATTCAGGGGGAGGGCACCGTAGGCCTGATCACCTACATGAGGACCGACTCTCTGCGTCTCTCCGAAGAGGCTCTGGCCGCCGCCAAGGAGATGATCGTCAGCCGCTACGGAAAGGATTACTATCCCGCCGAGGCCCGCCATTTCAAGGCGAAGTCCGGCGCACAGGACGCTCACGAGGCCATCCGGCCTTCCGACGTCCGCCTTACGCCCGAGGAGATCAAGAAGGACCTGACCAGCGAGCAGTACCGGCTCTATAAGCTCATCTGGAGCAGGTTCCTGGCATGTCAGATGGCCAATGCCGTCTACGACAGCGTGGGGATCGAGGTGGAGTCCGCGGGCTACACCTTCCGGGCCACCCACTCCTCCCTGAAGTTTGCGGGCTTTACAGCGGTCTATGTGGAGGGCCGGGACGAGGAGGACGAGGTGAAGCAGTCCCCTCTGCCCGATCTGAAGGAGGGGGAACCCCTCTCCCTCACCGGCGTAAAGCCGGAACAGCATTTTACCCAGCCTCCCACCAGGTATACCGAGGCCACCCTCATCAAGGCCCTGGAGGAGAAGGGCATCGGACGGCCCTCCACCTATGCGCCCACCATCTCCACCATCCTGGACCGGGAATATGTGGTGAAGGAGGGGAAGTACCTGCGCACCACGCCCCTGGGGGAGGTGGTCACCGGCCTGATGAAGGACAAATTTCCCGACATTGTGGACACCACGTTTACCGCCCATATGGAGGAGCAGTTGGACGAGGTGGAGGAAGGCAAGGAGAAGTGGAAGGACCTCCTGTCCGGGTTCTACGGCGGTTTTGAGAAAGAGCTGCAGCAGGCGGAGAAGGATTTGGACGGGGAGCGCATCAAAGTCCCCGACGAGGTATCCGACGAGGTGTGCGACCTGTGCGGACGGCAGATGGTCATCAAGTCCGGGCGGTTCGGCCGCTTTCTGGCATGCCCGGGGTATCCGGAATGTACCTTTACCAAGCCCATCGTGGTGGAGATGCCCGGAAAATGTCCCAAGTGCGGGGGGCGCATCCTGAAAAAGACCTCCAAGAAGGGGTATGCCTATTATGGCTGCGAGCACAACGGCGGCCGCGGCGGCAGCACCTGTGATTTCATGACCTGGGACGTCCCTGTGAAGGACAACTGCCCGGAGTGTGGCTGGACCATGTTCAAAAAGTCGGGCAGGGGATTTAAAAAGCCCTTCTGCATCAACCCGGACTGCGCCAACTTCACACCGGAGGATAAGCGGGGCGGCTATAAAAAGAAACCGACCGCCGAGAGCGGCAAGGCCGCCGGAGAAGAAAAACAGCCGGCTGCGGCGCCGGAGGAGGCCGAACCGGTGAAAAAAGCGGTGGCTAAGAAGAGCACGACCAAAAAGACAGCCGCGAAAAAGACGGCCAAAAAGAGGACCGCCGCAAAGGCGGAATAAAACGGAACGGGCCGCCGGAGCCGGCGGCCCGTCTTCGATAGAAAGGCTTATGTGTATGGAACCAGTCATCGTAATCGGCGCGGGCCTGGCGGGCAGCGAGGCCGCCTGGCAGTTGGCCCGGCGGGGCATCCCCGTGGTCCTGCGCGAAATGAAGCCTCAGAGGATGACGCCTGCCCACCACACACCCTATTTTGGAGAGCTGGTGTGCTCCAACTCCCTGCGGTCCGACCAGCTGGAGAACGCGGTGGGACTGCTCAAGGAGGAGCTGCGCCGCTGCGGGTCCCTGATCCTAGCCTGCGCGGACGAACACCGCGTGGAGGCCGGCGGGGCGCTCGCCGTGGATCGGGAGGGCTTCAGCCGTGAAGTCACCGAAAGGATCAGAACGCACCCTCTCATCACGGTGGAGGAAGGGGAGGTGTCCAGCATCCCTGAGAAGGGAGACGCCATCGTGGCCTCAGGGCCGCTGACCTCCGACGCGCTGGCCGGAGAGATCCAGCGTCTGGTCCACGCGGATTACCTCAGCTTTTTTGACGCAGCGGCCCCCCTGGTGACCTTTGAGAGCCTGGATATGGAGCATGCCTGGTTTGCCTCGCGGTATGACAAAGGAACGGCGGACTATGTGAACTGCGCCCTCAGCGAGGAGGAGTACGCCGCGTTTTGGGAGGCGCTCACCACCGCGCGGGCGGCGGAGGTCCACGGCTTTGAGGACCAGAATGTGTTCGAGGGCTGTATGCCGGTGGAGGTCATGGCCCGCAGGGGGCGGGATACCCTGCGGTACGGCCCGCTGAAGCCCAAGGGGCTCCGGGACGCCAGAACAGGCCTCACGCCGTATGCTGTGGTGCAGCTCCGCAAGGACAATGCCCAAGGATCTATCTATAACTTGGTGGGATTCCAGACCCACTTGGCCTGGCCGGAGCAGAAACGGGTCTTTTCCATGATCCCGGCGCTGAAGAATGCGGAGTTTGTCCGCTACGGCGTCATGCACCGGAATACCTATCTGGACTCCCCCAGGCTCCTGGACCGGTATTACCGGCTGAGGGGGCGGGAAAACGTGATGTTTGCCGGGCAGATCACCGGCGTGGAGGGCTATGTGGAATCCACCGCCTCCGGCTTTGTGGCGGCGGTGGAACTGGCCCGCCGGCTGTTGGGACAGCGGCCTGTGGACTTCCCACAGGAGACCGCCCTGGGGGCCCTGGCCCTGTATGTCTCCAATGAGACCGTAGGGGAGTTCCAGCCCATGAATGTGAATTTCGGTATCATTCCGCCTCTGGATCATCGGGTCAAGGGCAAGAGGAACAAAAACGCGGAACTGAGCCGGCGCGCACTGGATATCTTGGGCACGCTGGAGATATAGGCGACAGTCGGGCGGCATTTTGCCGCCCGACTGTCACATTTTTATAGGTTGAATCGTTTTTCAAGCAACTGACAGGCAGGATGCCGCGATGGAGCAGGTCGTTCTGCTGGTCCTGCGTCTCTGGGATCAGGCGGCGTGAGGCGCCTTGCGTCCACTTGGGACTTGCCAGAAGTCCCAGAAGCGAGTATGATAGGGACAAGCAAAACGACGCATACTGGCTTAGAAAGAGGGATTTCATGAAGATCATCGTGGACGCCATGGGCGGAGACAACGCCCCCCAGTGCAATGTCCGTGGAGCGCTGCACGCCGTAAAAGAGTACGGTGCGGAGGTGGTCCTGGTGGGCCGCGGGGAGGACATCCTCCGCTGTCTCAAGGAGGACGGCATCGATACGCTGCCCGCAGGTGTGGAGATCGCCCATGCCGACCAAGTGGTGGAGATTTGTGACAATCCGGCCACCGCCTTCAAGGAGAAGAAGGACTCCTCTCTGACGGTGGGGCTGAACCTTCTGAAAAATGGCGGCGGGGACGCTTTTGTCTCGGCGGGCAGCACAGGGGCCCTCCTGTCCGCGGCGACGCTCCTGGTAAAGCGCGTCAAGGGCATCCGCCGGGCGGCCATGGCGCCCGTGGTCCCCACGGGCAAGGGGGGCGCGGTCCTCATCGACTGCGGCGCCACCGCCGAGTGTACGCCGGAATATCTGCTCCAATTCGCTTTTATGGGCTCCTATTACGCAGAACATGTCATGGGCCGCCCGGAGCCGAGGGTGGGGCTGCTGAACATCGGCGCGGAGCCGTCCAAGGGCACTGACCTGCAGCGGGAGGCCTACCAGCTCCTCAAAAAGGCGGGGGACGAGGGCCGCATCAATTTTGCGGGCAATGTGGAGGCCCGGGAGGCGGTCTGCGGCGAGGTGGACGTGATCGTGACCGACGGCTACTCGGGAAATATTTTTCTCAAGACCATGGAGGGAACCGGCGGCTTCCTGGCCAAGGAGCTCAAGGCGATGTTCAAGAAGAGCCTCGTCACCAAGCTGGGGGCCCTGTGCGTCAAGGACGGCATCGCCCACTTCAAAAAGCTGCTGGACTCCGGCGAGGTGGGCGGCACGGCGCTGTTGGGGATATCCAAACCGGTCATCAAGGCCCACGGCTCCTCGGATGATTACGCCATCAAGAACGCCATCCGGCAGGCCGCGTCCTTCGCCGCTTCCGGGATCATCGAGGATATTACGGAAAATATCGACCATATGCGCCTGGAGCGGACGGGCGCGGCGGCGGAGTGAGGGCCTCATTTTTCAAAAATAGTATTGACAGGCCGGAAAAATGTCCCTATTATGTGAGTGTAAATAATCCAGCCTAAGGAGTCGAGTACAATATGATTTTTGAGAAGCTGAGTGAACTCATTTCGGAGCAGTTTGGAGTGGAGCCGGACACGATCACGATGGAGACCACCTTTGAGGATGATCTGGGCGCGGATTCTCTGGATATCGTGGAGCTCTCCATGGCCCTGGAGGAGGAGTTCGGCGTTTCCGAGATGGGAGAGGATGAGATATCCTCCATCACCACGGTGGGCGACTTGGTGCACTATCTCCAGAACAAGCTGGACGCCTGAGAATCGACAAGCATGAAAGGCCCCGCCAAGGCGGGGCCTCTCTTTTCGCGTGTGAAGGAGGGGAGAAACGTATGAAGCAGTTGGAAGAGAGGCTGGGATATCTGTTTCACGACAGGTCCCTGTTGGAGAACGCTCTGACCCACAGCTCCTATGCCAACGAAAACAAGCAGAAGGGCGAGGCCAGCAACGAGCGCCTGGAGTTTCTGGGCGACTCCGTACTGGGCATGGTGGTGGCGGATCACCTGTTCCGGAGCCACCCCGATATGCCGGAGGGGGAGCTCACCCGGACGCGGGCGGCTCTGGTATGTGAGGAGAGCCTGGTGGAGGTGGCCCGAAAGCTGGAGCTGGGGCAGTATCTCAAGCTGGGCCGCGGTGAGGACGCGGGCGGCGGGCGGCAGCGGCCATCCATTCAAGCGGATGCCGTGGAGGCGGTGATCGCTGCGGTTTACCTGGATGGCGGCATCGGCTCGGCGCGGAAATTCATCACAAGTTTTATCCTGACCAACAACGAGCGGGAGCAGGAGGGCGGCATCCGGGACTACAAAACGGCGCTCCAGGAGCTGGTGCAGCGGGAGAGCGGTCAGGTGCTGTCCTATCGCCTGACGGGCGAAAGCGGACCGGACCATGCCAAAGTGTTCCGTGTGGAGGTGGATCTCAACGGGACGCCCGCCGGAAAGGGAGAGGGGCGCAGCAAAAAGGAGGCCGAGCAGAGCGCGGCGAAGGCGGCCATCGCGCACCTGACGGGCGCGGCGGCGGACGGCTGAGAAGAAGAGAAAGGGCCCCACAGGCCGCCCTCCCCAAGGCGCGGCGGGACGGTGGAGAACTGGGCAGAGGGCGCCGAAGCTCTGAAAAAGCGGCGGGGGCGGCAGCGGATGTGAAGTGGTTCGCAATACCATGGTGAAAGCCGGGCGGGGAAGGCGCCGCCGGCCAGCGTGTTATTGCGAGCCGATTCTCAAAGGCAAAGCCGGCCCTGTGTCCGAAAACAAAGAGGTTGGAGGATCTACAATTGGAGAGAGAGAAGTTTTCATCCCGGCTGGGGTTCATCCTCATTTCCGCCGGGTGCGCCATCGGCTTGGGCAACGTATGGCGCTTTCCCTACATCACCGGCAAATACGGCGGAGCGGCATTTGTGCTGGTCTATCTGGTGTTCCTGCTGATCCTGGGCCTGCCCATTATGGTCATGGAGTTTTCTGTGGGCCGGGCCAGCCAGAAGTCGGCGGCGCTGAGCTTCAACATTCTGGAGCCCAAGGGCGCCAAGTGGCACCTCTACCGCTATGGCGCCATGGCGGGCAACTATCTGCTCATGATGTTCTATACCACGGTGGGCGGCTGGATGTTCTCCTATGTCTGCAAAATGTTCCTGGGAGAGTTCAGCGGCCTGGACGCGGCGGGGGTGGAGACGGCTTTTTACGATATGCTGGCCCAGCCGGGGCCTATGATCGGATGGATGCTGGTCGTCACCTTCCTGGGATTTGGAATCTGCTCCCTAGGGCTGCAAAAAGGTGTGGAGCGCATCACCAAGGCGATGATGGTCTGTCTGCTGCTCCTGATGCTGGTCCTGGCGGTTCGCAGCGTTACGCTGCCGGGGGCTGTGGAGGGCCTCAAGTTCTACCTAGTGCCCGATTTCCATGACCTGGCATATGACACGGACGGCAGATTTATTCTGGGCGCGGCGATCTACGACGCCATGAGCCAGGCATTCTTCACCCTGAGCCTGGGCATCGGCGCCCTGGCCATCTTCGGCAGCTACATCGGCAAGGAGCGGTCCCTCACCGGAGAGGCCATCAGCATCAGTGTGCTGGATACCTTTGTGGCCCTCGTCGCGGGCCTGATCATCTTCCCCTCCTGCTTTGCCTTCGGCGTCAACCCCGGTCAGGGTGTGGGGCTGATCTTTGTCACGCTGCCCAACGTCTTCAACCAGATGCCGCTGGGCGGCGTATGGGGCGGGCTCTTTTTTCTGTTCATGTCCTTTGCGGCGCTGTCCACCATCATTGCGGTGTTTGAGAACATCGTCGCCTTTGCCATGGACCTGGGCTGGAGCCGGAAAAAGGCTATCGTGGTCAATGGGATCGCCCTGATCCTGCTGTCCCTGCCCTGTGTGCTGGGGTTCAACGTCTGGAGCGGATTCTCCACGCCCGTGGGCAATATTCAGGATCTGGAGGATTTTATCGTATCCAATAATCTGCTCCCCCTGGGCAGCTTGGTCTATCTGCTCTTCTGCACCTCCCGACGGGGTTGGGGGTGGAAACAATTCCTGGCGGAGGCGGATGCCGGGAAAGGGCTCAAATTCCCCAAGTGGTCGAGAGCTTATGTCACGTATGTCCTGCCCTTCATTGTACTGGTGATCTTTGCTATGGGCTATTATCAGAAGTTCTTCCAATGAAAAACCGGGCGCACCGCATCAGCGGTGCGCCCGGTTTGCGCCGCGCCGGAGGTTCCGCCGGCTGGAGCGTTTTGCGCCCTTAAGACCCGGAGAGCTGGGTGAAGAAGCCCTCCATCTCGGTGAAGGCCTCCGCGCTGTCGGTGGGGGCAAAGAGCATCACGGTGATGAGATAGTCGCCGTCCTTGCGGACGTACTGCCGCTGGTAGGGAGTCTCCTGGCCCTCCATGGCCAGCGGAACCATCAGGTAGCGGCGGCCCGCCAGGGTCACGGTCTCCGTGCTCCCGACGGTATAGGAGGCGCCCTCGGCCTCCGCCCCCTTCTGGAGACCGGAGGTATAGTCGGTAGCGCTGGCACTGTAAGCGTTGACCAGGACCAGAACGCCTGCGCCGGTCTCCGGGTCCTTGGCGGAGAGCTCGTAGTGATAGATGGATTCCGGATGTTCACCGTTTCCGCCTTTCTGGAGGTCCAGGGCCTTGTCGGCAGCGGCGCTCATGTCGGCCAGTTGGTCGGCTCCCGAGGCATCCCACCCCTCGGGCAAGGTAAAGCGCAGGTCCAGAAAGGCGCTGTCGTAGTGGTCTCCGCTCCAGGCGCCTGCGGTAAAGGGCATATCCGATGCGCCCTGTCCCGCGCAGCCAGAGAGCAGTCCAACCAGAATAGACAGAAGCAGTAGCGGTGCAATTCGTCTTTTCATTTCAGTCCTCCAAGCGTTGAATTCCCATGCGGTGTTCCGTACCGTGCGGATCAAGGGTATCATATCACAAAAACCACCTCTTTGAAACAGCAAATATCGGCGGGGAAAGGTTTGCAATGCGACGGCAAAATTGGTATAATATTTTAATTAACACAATGGGCTTATAGGGAGTGCGTGCTTTTGTATTTAAAGGCGCTGGAGATCCAGGGATTCAAATCCTTTCCGGATAAAACAGTGCTGACCTTTGACCACGATGTCACCGCCATCGTGGGGCCAAACGGCAGCGGAAAATCCAATATTTCCGACGCCATCCGCTGGGTGATGGGGGAGCAGTCCACCAAGGCGCTCCGGGGCGGCAAGATGGAGGACGTCATCTTCGGCGGCACCGCCAGGCGGAAGCAGCTGGGCTTTGCAGAGGTCTCTCTGGTGTTGGACAATACCGGGCATCTCTTCGACCGGGAGGAGAGCGAGGTCATGGTCACCCGGCGGTATTACCGTTCGGGGGAGAGCGAATACTACATCAACCGCCATGCCGTCCGGCTCAAGGATGTCAACGAGCTGTTTATGGACACGGGGCTGGGCCGGGAGGGCTACTCCATCATTGGACAGGGTAAGATCGATGAGATCCTGTCCGTCAAGAGCGCCGACCGCCGGGAGGTTTTTGAGGAGGCCGCCGGCATCTCCCGCTACCGTCACCGCAAGGAGGACGCTGAGAGGAAGCTGGAGCGCACCGAAGAGAATCTGGTGCGCATCAACGACAAGGTCGACGAACTGGAGCTCCAGGTGGAGCCCCTGCGCGCTCAATCGGAGAAAGCAAAAAAGTACCTGATCCTCCGGGACGAGCTCCGGGGCCTGGAAATCTCCCTCTGGATGGAGCAGCTGGATAAGATCCGCGCCAATACCATCAAGATCACATCTGACTTTGAAAACGCCGTCCGCCAGAAGGAGGAGGCGCAGCACGAGGTGGAGTCCCTCTATGCGGCCGCGGAGGGATATGCGGCGCAGATGCGGGAAAAGGATATGGAGGCGGAGGGCCTTCGCTTCCAGATGCAGCAGCGGGAGGCCGACGCCAACGAGTGCGAGCGGGCCATCGCGGTACTCAAGTCCCAGATCCAGAGCAATCTGGAAAACGCGGACCGGGTGAAACGGGAACTGGAGGCCCAGGAGGGCCGGGCCGGGTCTATCTCGGCGCAGATCGCGGACCGCCGGGCGCGCCTGGACGAGATCTCCGCGCGGATGGTCGAGTTGAAAGCGGACCTGGAGGAGTCCGAGGCCCAGAGCAGGACGGAGAGCAAGAGTGCAGGCATCCTCCAGGCGGAGCTGGAGGCCCTGCGGGAAAAGGCGGCGGTGGAGAGCGCCTCCGCCGCGGAGGCCAAGGCGTTGCTCTCCGCGCTGGCCGCCGCCGCCCAGGAGCTGCTGGATCGGGATGAGGCCGTCCGGCAGGAACTCTCCGCCGGAGAGGCGAGGATCAGCCAGACCCATGCGGAGGGGGACGGCGTCCGGCGGGAACTGGAACAGGCCCGGGAGGACCGTAACGCGCTGCTGAATGTGATCAGCGGATACGCACTGCGGGTGGAGGCCCGTCAGAAAAAGGCCAAGTCGGCAGAGGAGCGGCATGTCAAACTCCAGATGGAGGAAAATGCCCTCTCCGCCCGTATCCATATGCTCACAGAGATGGAAAAGCTCTATGAGGGGTATTCCAAAGCGGTCAAGCTGGTGATGGGCGAGGCCGGGCGGGGGAGCCTTCGGGGCGTCCACGGTCCGGTGGCCGGGCTTGTCCATGTGCCGGACGCCTATACCGTGGCCATCGAGATCGCCCTCGGGGCGGCCATGCAGAATATTGTGGTGGAGCGCGAGGAGGACGGCAAAGCGGCGATCTCCTACCTGAAGCGGAGAGACGGGGGCCGATGCACGTTCCTCCCCCTTTCCTCCATCCGCCCCGGCGAGTTTCGGGACGCTGGCGTGCGGGGGGAGCGCGGATTTGTGGGCATGGGAGATGAGCTGGTGAAGTTCGACCCCCGCTATCAGCGCGTCTTTTCCAATCTGCTGGGGCGGGTCGTGGTTACGGAGGACATGGACGCCGCCATCGCCATGGCCCGGAAATACCACTATAGGTTCCGCATCGTCACACTGGACGGGCAGGTATTGAACCCGGGCGGCTCCATGACCGGCGGCTCCGCCTCCCGCAGTGCGGGGATCCTCAGCCGGGCCAATGAGCTGGAGCGGCTCAACACCCAGATCGAAGACATCCGCGGCCGCCTCGGAGAGGCGGCCCGGACACTGGAGGAAGCCCGCCGGGAGCACACCGCAGCCGCCTATGAGATGGAGACGGCGCAGGCCCAGCGCCGTGAGCTGGAGGACAGTATCCTCAAACTGGAGGAGCGTTTTCAGGGCTATCAAAAGTCCTATGCCGAGCTGGACGCCCAGCAGGCCGGACTTCGGGAGGAGCTGGCGCAGATCGAGGCCCGATCCCGCCAGACCGAGGCCGATACCCGGAACGCCCGCGCCAGGATCGAGGCGCTGGAGGGCGCGGCGGAGGCCCTGCGGACAGAGGCTGAGGGCAAGGCCGCCGGACAGGAGGAGAGCCGGGCGCGGATGGAGCGGGTGAATGCCCGTATTGCCCAGCTCAGGCTGGAGGTGGCCTCGCTGGAGGCCGAGCAGTCCGCCTCCGAGCAGGCGCTCCGGGAGCTGGAGGCGCTGTGCCGGGACATCACCGGAGACAGGGCCCAGCGGGAGACGTTGCTCACTGGGTACCAGGAGAAAAACGAGAGCCTGACCGCCCGGATCGGGGAGCAGGAGGCGCGTCTCCAGGAGATCCGGGGCGCCACTGAGAGCAAAAAAGAGGCCGTCGCCCGCCTCAGCGAAGAGAAGCTGGCTTTGGAGGCCCAGCGGAACCGGGCGGACCGGGAGAGCCGGGAGAAAAATGCCGCGCTTTTGAATCTGGAGCGGGAAGTCTCGGTGCTGGAGCAGAAGAAGGTTACCGCCGCCCTGGAGGAAAAGCAGATCCTGGACAAGCTGTGGGAGACCTATGAGCTCTCCCACGAGGCAGCCCGGGCCCAGCGCCTGGAGCTGGAGTCCACAGCCAAGGCACAGAAACGGGTCGGTGAGCTCAAACGCGCCATCTCGAGCCTGGGAAACATCAACCTGGACTCCATCGAGGAGTTCGAGCGGGTGAACGAGCGATACACCTATCTCACCGGACAGCGGGACGATGTGGCGCAGTCCAAGCGGGAGTTGGAGAAGGTCATCGCCGAGATCACAGGCGAGATGAAGACGATCTTCTCCCAGCAATTCGGCGTCATCAATACCGCCTTCGGGGAGACCTTTGCGGAGCTGTTTGGCGGCGGCAAGGCCACGTTGGAGCTGGACGATCCGGAGGACATCCTCAACTGCGGCATTGAGATCAGGGTCCAGCCGCCGGGCAAGGCGCTGAAGGTTCTCTCCCTGCTCTCGGGCGGAGAGAAAGCCTTTGTAGCCATTGCGCTCTACTTTGCGATTTTAAAGGTCCGCCCGACCCCCTTCTGCGTCATGGATGAGATCGAGGCTGCGCTGGACGACGCCAATGTCGCCCGCTTCGCCCGCTACCTGCGCGGCATGAGCGACCGGACCCAGTTCATCGTCATCACCCATCGCCGCGGGACCATGGAGGAGGCCGACGTCCTCTACGGCGTCACCATGCAGGAACAGGGGATCAGCCGGCTGCTGACCATCAATCTGAGCGATGTGGAGCGGGAGCTGAACCTGAAGTGACGGGGGAAATATCCGGTACTACCCCCATTGCGGGGAAAAATTAAACTAAAGGAAGGCAGAAAATGGGATTTTTTGATAAGATCAAAAAGCTGAACATTTTTTCCGGCTTTTCCGCCATTGACGACGATTTTTATGACGAGCTGGAGGAGACCCTCATTCTGTCCGATATGGGGATGGATACCACGCTCAAGGCGGTGGAGGAGCTCAAAAGCCGGGTCAAGGGCGAGAAAATCAAGGATGAGGAGGGCGTCCGCGCCTGCCTGCGCCGGGTCCTTCAGGATATGCTCGCCGTGGGCGACCAGGGCCTGAAGCTGGACACCAAACCCTCCGTGGTCCTCTTCATCGGTGTCAACGGGGTGGGAAAGACCACCACCATCGGCAAGCTGGGGGCCAGTCTGAAGGGGGAGGGGAAGAAGGTCCTCCTCTGCGCGGGGGACACCTTCCGGGCCGCCGCCGCGGAACAGCTCACCATCTGGGCACAGCGCTCCGGCGCGGAGATCGTCAAGCAGCATGAGGGAGCCGACCCTGCCGCCGTGGTCTTCGACGCGGTGAGCGCGGCCAAGGCGAGAAACACCGACGTGATCCTGGTAGATACCGCAGGACGGCTCCACAACAAGCAAAACCTGATGAATGAGCTCAACAAGATTTCCCGGGTGATCGACCGCGAGCTTCCCGGCTGTGCCCGTGAAACGCTGCTGGTGCTGGATGCCACCACCGGTCAGAACGGCCTTATCCAGGCCAAACAGTTCCGTGAGGCTGCGGGGGTCACCGGCATTGTACTCACCAAGCTGGACGGCACCGCCAAAGGCGGGATCACGGTGGCGATTGCCAACGAGCTGCAGATCCCGGTGAAATATATCGGCCTGGGAGAGGGTGTGGAGGACCTGCGTCCCTTTGACGCCGAGGCCTTCACCGAGGCGCTGGTATGAGAAAAGCGCCGGAGGTGTCTGTATGAACGGGACGGGACGTATGTTTGCCGCGGGCGTGATCGTGGCGGTTACCGGCACCGTCTATCTGACGGGAGCGAAGTGGATCTCCGGCCGAAGCGGGCGGGGCGGCGGACCCAAGCGCCGCCTGACGGTGGGCGACCTCCGGCGGCGGGGCGCCGTGCTCCTGGCGGTTGGAGCGCTGATCATCGCGGCGGCTTTTTTGCTGTGATCTGAACTTGAGAACAAAAAATTATATTGGGAGGAAACCACATGCCTCGTATCGACGGCAGAGCCTATGATGCGCTCCGCCCCATTGAGATCATTCCAAACGTCAATCGGTTTGCAGAGGGCTCCTGCCTCATCCGCTGCGGCAGCACCCATGTGCTGTGCACGGCTTCCGTGGAGGAGCGCACGCCGCCCCACGTCCCCGAGGGGGAGGGCTGGGTCACGGCGGAGTACTCCATGCTGCCCAGGGCCAACCGGGAGCGCTCCAAGCGGGACATCGCCAAGCTGAAGCTCTCCCCGCGCTCGGCAGAGATCCAGCGCCTGGTGGGCCGCGCCCTTCGGGCGGCGGTGGATATGCGGAAGCTGGGAGCGCGGACCATTACGGTGGACTGCGACGTGCTCCAGGGAGACGGCGGCACACGCACCGCCTCGGTGACCGGCGGCTTTGTGGCCCTCTCCTATGCCCTCCACAAGCTGGTGTCCGAAGGCGTTCTGCCGGAGATGCCGCTGAAGACCTGCGTAGCGGCCGTCTCCGCCGGTATCGTGGACGACCAGCCCATGCTGGACCTTTGCTATGAGGAGGATTCCTCCGCCCAAGTGGACCTCAACTGCGTGATGACGGGAGAGGGCGAGCTGGTGGAGCTCCAGGGTACCGGCGAGGGCCGGGCATTCACCATAGAAGAGCAGCGTGTGCTGGTGGACCTGTGCGCCAAGGGCATCCGGGAAGTGCAGGCCATCCAGCGGCAGGTGCTGGGAGGGTAAAGGATGAAAGTGGTACTAGCCAGTAAAAACCAGCATAAGCTGGTGGAAATGCGGGACATCCTGGCCGCCCAGGGCGTGGAGGTGGTCCTGGAGTCCGAGGTGGGCGCGGACGTGGAAGTGGAGGAGACGGGAACCACCTTTGAGGAAAACTCCCTGCTGAAGGCCAGGGCCGTCATGGAGTGCACCGGGCTCCCGTCCATTGCCGACGACTCGGGGCTTGTGGTGGACGCGCTGAACGGAGCGCCCGGCGTCTATTCCGCCCGCTACGGCGGTGAAGGACTGGACGATGTGGGACGTTACCGCCTTCTGCTGGAGAACATGAGGGGACAGCTGGACCGGACATGCAGGTTTGTCTCGGTCATTACACTGTGTATGCCCAACGGCGACGTGATCACCGCCCGCGGAGAGTGCCGGGGCACACTTGCCTACGCGCCGCAGGGGGAAAACGGCTTCGGGTACGACCCCGTTTTCTTTGTCCCGGAAAAAAAGAAGACCTTCGCCCAGCTCACCGGAGAGGAAAAGAACGCCATCTCCCATCGGGGGAATGCCCTGAAAGAATTTCAAATCAAATTGGAGCGTTATTTAAATGGATCTAACAAGTAAGCAGCGGGCCCAGCTTCGGGGGCTGGCCAATTCCATCGATACCATTGTCCACATCGGCAAGGACGGCCTGGGGGAGAATCTGGTCAAGCAGGCGGACGACGCACTGGAGGCCCGGGAGCTCATCAAATGCCGGGTGCTGGAGAACGCTATGCTCTCCCCCCGGGAGGCCGCCGACGCGCTGAGCAGGGCCACCCGTAGCGAGGTGGTCCAGGTCATTGGAACAAAATTCGTGCTGTATCGTCAAAGCCATAACAAGGACAAGAAGGACAGGATCGCCCTGGTGAAATAAACTCACAATGATCTGTCTGTGGAGGAATCTCTATGAAAATCGGCGTATACGGCGGCACCTTTGATCCGCCGCACCTGGGACACATGGAGGCTGCACGGGCCGCGGCGGAAGCGCTGGGGCTGGACAAGTTGCTGCTGATACCCGCAGCCGTGCCGCCCCACAAGGCTTTGCCGCCTGACGCGGTGGCGCCCCAGGCCAGACTCGCCATGGCGGCCATGGTGGCCGACGGGGTGAACCTGGAGCTGAAAAGCCCGGGGCTTGCCGAGGCCAGCGCCGTCGAGATGGACCGGACAGGGAAGAGCTATACGGCGGATACCCTGGCCCAGCTCCGGGAACGCTATCCCGAGGACGAGCTGTGGCTTTTGCTGGGCACCGACATGTTTCTCTCTCTCCAGACCTGGCGGGATCCGGAAAAGATCATATCCCTGGCCGGGATCGCTGCCTTTGACCGGACGGAGGCAGACAGCGGCGGGATGGAAGGGCAGGCCCGGCGGCTTCGGGAGCGGTATGGGGCCCGTGTGGCCCTGGTCCGGCTGCCCCGGGTGATGGAGATCTCCTCCACACAGGTGCGGGAGCTGTTGGTCCGCAACCGGGTGGAGGCCAGGGCGCTTCTGTGGTGCCAGGTCTACGGCTATATCCTGCGGGAGGGGCTCTATGGCGTGAACGCCGATTTGAAGCGCCTCTCTGACGACGATCTGCGCTGTGCGTCGCTCTCCATGGTGAAGGCCAAGCGCATCCCCCATATCCGGGGTTGTGAGGAGGAGGCGGTCCGGCTGGCGGAGCGGTGGGGAGCGGATGCCGGCCTGGCCCGGCGGGCGGGCATCCTCCACGACTGCACTAAGTATCTGGAGCTGGACGAGCAGCTGGCGCTGTGTGACCGGTATGGGATCGCACTGGACGAGCTGGAGCGGGTGGCGGTCAAGCTTCTCCACGCCAAGACCGGCGCGGCCATTGCACGGCACGTTTTCGGAGAGCCGGAGGCGGTCTGCATGGCCATCTACTGGCACACCACCGGAAAAGCGGATATGGACCTGCTGTCTAAGGTGCTGTATCTGGCCGACTACATTGAGCCCTCCCGGGCCGACTTTCCGGGCCTTTCAAAGCTTCGGAAGCTGGCCTATGAGGATCTGGACGCTGCCCTTCTGCTGGGCTGCGAGCTGACCATCGAGGATATGGAGGAACGGGGGATGCCCGTCCATACCAATACCCTCCAGGCACGTGACTATCTGAAAGGACGAAACCGATGAACCCAGAGAAAGAGCATAAAAAAGGCGGCAGCCGCCTCCAGAAAAGCACCGAGAAACCGGAGAAGCAGAAAAAGCCGCGTGTGCCGCTGACGTCCCGACAGAAAGCCCTGCGGGTGGTCTATATCGTTGTCACGGTCATTGCGGCGATCATTGTGACGGCGTTTGCGGCATCCCGCCTCCTGTTTGTCAAGCCGAACGTCCCCACCACGCAGAACCGCCCCAAGCCGCCGGTCGCCAGCGGGGAGCCGATCTCCTCCGACGCGCCGGAGATCAACGACAGCGGGCGGAAAGAAGATTTCTTCACCTTTCTCATCATTGGGCGGGACACGGGCGGCGGCGGGAACACCGACACGGTGATGCTGGTGGCCTACGATGTGCCCAATCAGAAGCTGAGCGTCATGAACATTCCCCGTGACACCATGGTCAACGTCTCCTGGGACATCAAGCGCATCAACTCCGTCTATAACGTATACGGGGGAGGAGACGAGGGCATCCAGGCGCTCTTCGACGAGGTAAGCCAGCTGGTGGGCTTTATCCCCGACTTTTCCGTAGTGGTGGAGTGGGAGGCCGTGGGCGAGATGGCGGAGGCCATTGGCGGCGTGGACTTTGAGGTCCCCGTCAACATGAATTACGACGATCCGACCCAGGACCTGCATATCCATATCTCCAAGGGGATGCAGCATCTGGATGGGGAGGGCGTGATGAAGGTCCTCCGGTTCCGGGACGGCAACAACAACACCGGATACGTAAACGGAGACATCGGCCGTATCGAGACCCAGCAGAAGTTGCTCAAAGCCATTGTGGAGAAGCTGCTGACAAAGGTAACAGAGCCCTCCACCATCCTGAATTTGGCGGGTGTGTTCACAGAGAACGTGACCACAGATCTCACCGTACAGAATATCTTCTGGTTTGGGCAGCAGGCCGTACTGGGGAAGCCGCCCCTGAGCATTGACAATGTGAACTTTGTCACCATGCCCTGCACCAACAAGAGCGTGTGGAGCCGCAGTTTTGCGGGAAAGAGCTACCAGTTCCAGTCCTATGTGGTGCCCAACACCGAAGAGCTGGTATCCGTGGTGAACGAGTATTTCAACCCCTATCTGGAAGATCTGGACGATAAAGATCTGGATATTATGTATGTCAACAGCGACGGGACCATCGGCTCCAGCACCGGCGTGCTGGAGGATACCAGGCATAACTCGGCCTGGGCCGCTTATAAGAGCACACCCAAGGAGACGCCCACGCCGGAGGTGAGCGAGACCCCTGAGCTCCCTGAGAGCACGGAAACACCGGCTCCCGGCGTCACGCCGGACCCGGGCGCCACCTCCGCTCCACCTGGCGGAGGCGGCGGAGAGACCACGGCACCCACGGCGACACCGTCCGTCGGGCTGGAGGGGCCCACCGACGACGAGCCAGCGGCACCTGAGCCCACGCCTACGCCTGATTCCGGGGCGGAGAGCGGGCCCCCTGAGGGAATCCCCATCATTTGAAATTTCAGATAAGGAGCGAACGCCTATGACGCCCAAAGAAATGGCATTGGTCCTCGCGGAAGCGCTGGACAGCAAAAAGGGACAGGACATCAAGGTCCTGGAGACCGGAGCCCTCACCACCCTGGCGGACTATTTCGTCATCTGTACCGCCACCTCCACCACGCAGGTGAAGGCACTGGCGGATGAGTGCGAAAAGGTCATGAAGGAGCGGGGCGAGGCGCCCCACCACATAGAGGGCCACCGGGGCGGCACTTGGGTGCTGCTGGACTTCTCCAGCGTTGTGGTCCACCTGTTTATGGATGAGGCCCGGCAGTTCTACGATCTGGAGCGGCTGTGGAAGGATGCCGTGGATGTGGACCTGAGCGATATCCTCAAGCCCAACTGAGGCGAAAGAAGAGCGGATCGGCGCGGCGGTGCTTACCGGGCGGCGATCCGCTCTTTTTTTGTCACCTTTTGGCCGGCTGATCCGTGTCATAATTAGAGAAGGGCAAGAGGGGGGATGGAAGATGGACAGGGAAGAGGCGGAACGGCTGGCACGTCGGTTTGCCCCGTCGGTGTACCGGCTGGCCTATGCCAGAACAGGGCACAGAGCGGACGCCGAGGACGTGATGCAGGAGGTGTTCCTCCGGCTGATGCGCGCCGCCCCGGATTTCCAGGATGATGAGCACGCCAAGGCCTGGCTTCTGCGGGTGGCGGCCAACTGCGCGGGGGATCTGTTCCGCTCTGCCTGGCGAAGGAAGGCGCGTCCGCTGGAGGAGGCTCAGGGCCTGACACAGCCTGGGCAGGAGATGAGCGGTGTACTGGAGGCGGTGATGACCCTGCCGTCCAACTATCGGATTCCACTCCACCTGTTTTATTATGAGGGCTACTCCGTGGCGGAGATCGCCAGGCTGTTGGGGAAAAGCGAGGATGTGATCCGCACCCGGCTCCACCGGGGCAGGGGAATGCTGCGGAGAGGGCTGGAAGGAGACGAGGAGCATGTTTGAAGAGGAATACAGAAAGGAGATGGAAGCTGTGGGACCGGATCGGGAACAGATGGAGCGGCTGCTGGCGGCCATGGAGCAAAAGGGACGCCGGCCCAGGCCGCTTCGGCGGACCATACTGCTGGTGGCGGCGGCCTGCGCCGCAATGGTGATGACGGTGGTGGCCTCGACTCCGACGCTGCGGGATACCCTGGAGGAATTCCTGGGGGGCTTTGCGCCCTATGCGCAGCCTGTGGAGGCGGCGGCCTGCACCGCGAACGGGATTGAGATCAAAGTGATTTCCGCCATGGCAGACAGGGCCATGGTCAAGGTCTATGCGCAGGCCCGGGACGTAACAGGGCAGAACAGGCTGAGAGCCGACATGGATGTGTGGGGGGGTGTCGAACGGCCGGAAGAGGACGGAAAGGGGGAGCAGGAGGGGAATTCCCGCACAATGGGCGGCAAGTGCGTCGGATTCGACCCGGAGAGCGGTACGGCACTGCTGGAGTTTGGAACGTGGGGGACCTACTTCGGTGCTGCGGCGGACGGTGGGCTGGAGGGGATGGAGCTGCTGGTTCTGGGCATATATCCAGACGGATTAGGCCGGGGGAAGATAGGGGAGGACCACTGGCGGATTCCTCTGGACATCGAGATCCTCTCCAGTCGGGAGGTCGCGCTCTCAGACATGATCGGCACGGTCCGGCTGCGTACGCTTTACCTGTCCCCGCTGGGACCCTCCATTCTCTTTGAGCAGGAGGCGGAGTCTCTGCTCCAGTACAGTCCCCTGGCAGTCTATTTGTCTGATGGAACGGTCCTGTTCCCACGGTGGGAGGGCGGCGGCGGCTTCGGACTGAAAGACGATCACTGGACGATAGATCCCCGCGGATTGGATTGCTGGACCTTTGAGGAACCGGTGGACCCGGAGGACGTGACCGGCATCTCCCTGGCCTACTGGTACCTCCCCCTGTGCGGCGATGCCGCGGGGGAGGGGCGCTGGCTCTCTGAACTGCCCCGCCAGACGGAGCCGGGCAGCCATACCCCGTAATGTCTCCGCAAATGGACGGGCGGCGCGGAAGACTTGACACGATTACGCCAAGGTGATAATATACTGAGGACATAGGAAAAAACGGCGCGAGGAACGGAAAGAGTAGCGCGGGGGGAGTCATACCGGGCAGAGAGGGAACGCCACCGGCTGAAAGCGGTCCCACGGGAGCCCTGCGCGAAGTGCATCCGGGAGCGCGGGGACGTAACGTCCCACGGGTGGCCCCGTTATCGGCTCCTTGAGTGAGAAACGAGAGTGGAACCGCGTTTTGTCTGTGACGACGCCTCTCATGCCTTTGGGCATGAGAGGCGTTTTTGCTTGTCCAAGAATAGGAGGGACCCTATGTTCAAACGACTTTCCGAGACTCTGGCGGCCTATCAGGCCCGGGACCCGGCGGCCCGATCCAAGCTGGAGATATTTTTGCTGTATCCGGGCGTACACGCCATCCTCTTTCACCGGGTATCCCACTGGCTGTACCTGCACAGACTGTTCTTTCTGGCCCGGCTCAATTCCCAGATCGCCCGACACATCACCGGCATTGAGATCCATCCCGGCGCCCGGATCGGCCGCCGCTTCGTCATCGACCACGGTATGGGCATCGTCATCGGAGAGACCACAGAGATCGGAGACGACGTGCTCCTTTACCACGGCGTTACCTTGGGCGGCACTGGAAAGGACCAGGGGAAGCGGCACCCCACCATTGGAAACGGCGTCATGATCGCCTGCGGGGCCAAGGTCCTGGGGCCTTTTAAGGTGGGGGACGGGGCACGGATCGCCTCCAACGCCGTGGTGCTCAGCGAGATCCCGGCAGAGGCCACGGCCGTGGGCGTCCCGGCCCGGGTGGTGCGCATCGCGGGTGAGAAGATGAACTACGCCGCCGATGTGGACCAGATCCATATCACCGATCCGGTACAAAAAGAGCTTCAGGCCATCAGTTCCCGGCTGGAGTGGCTGGAAAAACTGATGGATGAGCAGGCAAAAAGTGAAAATTTGTAAGGAGCTATCAGTATGAAATTGTACAATTCCGCGTCTCATACCAAGGAGGAGTTTATCCCCCATGAGCCCGGCAAGGTATCCATGTATACCTGCGGCCCTACGGTCTATCATTTTGCCCATATTGGAAATCTCCGCAGCTATATTATGGAGGATATTCTGGAGAAGTTTCTCCGCTACGACGGCTATGAGGTCAAGCGCGTGATGAACATCACCGATGTGGGACACCTCTCCTCCGACGCCGATACCGGCGAGGACAAGATGCTCAAGGGGGCCCAGCGGGAGCACAAGTCCGTCATGGAGATCGCCCGGTTTTATACCGAAGCCTTTTTTGACGACTGCAAGAAGCTCAATATCAAATATCCCGATGTGGTGCAGCCCGCCACCGGTATGATCGAGAGCTATATCAAGGTCATTTCCGGGCTGTTGGAAAAGGGCTACGCTTATCAGGCGGGGGGCAATGTTTATTTTGACACCGCCAAGCTGGAGCACTATTATGTGTTTAACGACCACGACGAGGAGGACCTGGCGGTGGGCGTCCGGGAGGGCGTGGACGCGGACGACAATAAACGGAACAAGACGGATTTTGTGCTCTGGTTCACCAAATCCAAGTTCGAGGATCAGGCCCTCAAGTGGGACTCCCCCTGGGGCATGGGGTACCCGGGCTGGCACATCGAATGTTCCTGTATCTCCATGCGGTACCTGGGCGAATACCTGGACATCCACTGTGGCGGCATCGACAACGCCTTCCCACACCATACCAACGAGATCGCGCAAAGTGAGGCATATCTGGGGCATCCCTGGTGCAGATACTGGGTCCACGTTCACCATCTGGACACCGCCGGCGGAAAAATGTCCAAGTCCAAGGGCGAGTTCACCACCGTCACCACCCTGGAGGAGAGGGGATATGATCCCCTGGTCTACCGCCTTTTCTGCCTCCAGTCGCACTACCGTAAGAGTCTTACCTTCTCCTGGGAGAACCTGGACAACGCCAGAGCGGCCTATGACAAGCTGGTGGCCCGGGTAGCCGCGCTGACCGGAGAGGGTACCGTGGACGAGGCAGCGGTGGAGGCGCATCAAGCGGCGTTCAAGGAGGCACTGGGCAACGATCTGAACACCTCGCTGGCCGTCACCCGTCTCTATGACGTGCTGAAGGCGGACGTGAACGACGAGACCAAGCGCGCCCTGGTCGGAAGCTTTGACCAGGTCCTGGGCCTGGACCTGCTGGAGAAGGCCGCGGCGCTCCGGGAGAAAGAGAAGGTCCCCGTCGAGGGAGCTGAGGAGATCGAGGCGCTCATCGCCCAGCGGGCCGGGGCAAAAAAAGACAAAAATTGGGCGGAAGCGGACCGTATCCGCGACGTGCTCAAGGCCATGGGCGTGGAGATCAAGGACACCCCCGCCGGGGTGGAGTGGAAGCGGATCTGACCCACACGGCAAGGCCCCGCCGTCCGACTGCTGTTCGGACGACGGGGCCTTTCTCATGGTTCTGTGATGGGTTTGGCTTTTTCCTTGGTACGCTTGGGCCCGCCTTGGAGCTCGGGGACCGGCGGGACATCGTTCCGGGGCTGCGTATGGGTCCGCTCCGGACGCTTCATCCCCTGCTTTGCCATCAGCCGTCCCCCCGCAATAGGTTGTCGGCATAGCCCTGGAGATCGTCAAAGGTATTCACGTTCTTGACGCGCATACTGATCTGGTCCCGCACATAATCGGGCAGGGACTCGAAGTAGGCCTCGGCCTTGTGGTCGTGCCGAAACAGGGCGTACATATCCGCATATTCGCGCTGCATGGTGCACCTCACACGTCGTTGCCCGGAATCGACTGTTTCTTGGCGTTCCGGTTCTGGTTTTGGTTCTCTCGGGTGATGGGCGTTTGCCCTTTGCTTTTTTTCATCCGAGCCTGCTTGCTGTCAGGCTGACTGTCCTTCGGCATTTCCAATCACCTCATCGCTAGTCTGTGCGGTGCAAGGCAAAATCAATCAGACAAATTGTGGTTTGGATTTACGAAGCCGAGCCGTTCCAGGAGGGACCCGGCAGCGCGGACTGGGACAACAGCTCAGCTCCGGGTGACGGTGCAGGCCGTCCTTCAGGTCCTTGCGCGCGGGGTAGAGCGCCCGGGTCCTTTCAAGCAGGAGATTCATAGCAAATCCTCTGTCCAGCCGAATCTTTCAGAAATTCGTTCCTTTGCGCGCGGATCAGGCATACAGCGATTTGGCCGCGCGTTGAAAAATCACTGCCTTCATGGTACAATACTGCAAGCAGGAGTGCAGCAGGGATCTGCCGCGGTTGAATGGGAGGCGCCGATAAAATGAAGTGTCCATATTGCCAAAAAGAAATGAGATCCGGTTATATTCCAAACGGAGGCCAGCCGGTCCAGTGGATTCCTGACGGGGAAAGGCCCTCTATGATTGCCTTTTCAACGGCCGAAAAGGGGATTCCCCTCCTAGGTGGGTTCAAGCCGCTGAAGGCGAACGGATATATGGCCCAGGCGCATTACTGTGCAGATTGCAAAATAGTGATCGCAGCGACCCAACCGTGACGGCTGCGTCATAGGCCGTTGGACAAACCAGTCTTTACGGGCAGCCTTCTTCTCGAGGCTGCCCTTCACTGGTTCCAGCACAAATGCACAGGTGGGGAAAAGGGACAGGAGGTCCGCCCTCCTTGCCCCGGGAGGAAATTTGTGCTACAATTTTGTATTATTTTTCTGCAAGATACAACAGAAGGGGAAAGAGTGCCTTGTCGGAACGGAAGAACGACTTTTCAAAGGGAAGCATTCCAAGAAATATTCTGACGCTGGCGGCCCCTATGACGCTGGCGCAGCTCATCAATGTCCTCTACAGCGTGGTGGACCGGATGTACCTCGGACGGCTGCCCGGGCATCTGGCGCTCACCGGACTGGGACTTACCATGCCCATCGTCTCCATTCTGATGGGGTTTGCCAACCTCTGCGGCATGGGCGGCGCGCCGCTGTGCTCCATCTGCCGGGGGCAGGGAGACGATGAGGAGGCCGAGCATATTCTGGGCAATTCCTTCACGTTGCTGCTGATCCTGGGTGCGGCGGCCACCCTGGTCTTTCTCCTGCTCAAGCGCCCGGTGCTCTGTCTCTTCGGCGCCAGTGAGGCCACCTTTCCCTATGCCGACGCCTATCTCACCATCTACCTCTGCGGCACCCTTTTCGTTATGGTGAGCCTAGGCATGAACCCCTTTATCAATGCGCAGGGCTTTGCCGAGATCGGCATGATGACGGTGGGGCTGGGCGCAGTGGTGAATATCGTCCTGGACCCCGTGTTCATCTTTGTGCTGGATATGGGAGTCCAGGGGGCGGCGCTGGCCACTGTGATCGCACAGGGCTGCTCGGCGGTGTGGGTGCTCAAATTCCTCACCGGGAAGAGGGCCATCCTGCGGCTGAAATTTGACTGCCTGGCCCTTTCCGCGCGCCGGGTCAGAAAGATCGTCTCGCTGGGGTTGGCCGGATTCTTTGTAAACCTCACCAACAGTCTGGTCCAGGTGGTCTGCAATACCACGCTCCAGGCCTATGGCGGCGACCTCTATGTGGGGGCCATGACCATCATCAACTCCATCCGCGAGGTGGTCTCCATGCCGGTCCAGGGGCTCTCCAACGGGTCCCAGCCCGTGCTGGGCTACAACTACGGCGCGGGGGAGTCCCGCAGAGTCCGGCAGGGGATTCGCTTCACCTCCATCGTGGTGGTCCTCTATTCGACTGCGGCCTGGGCGATCATCATGCTGGCGCCGGAGGCGATGATCCGCCTGTTCACCAGCGAACAGCCCATTTTGGACGTGGGGATCCCGGCGCTGCGCATCTATTTCAGCCTCTTCATCATCATGTCGCTCCAAATCGCGGGTCAGTCCGTCTTTACCGCGCTGGGCCGCTCCAAAAACGCCATTTTTTTCTCTTTGCTGCGGAAAGCCATCATCAACGCCCCCCTTACGCTGCTGCTTCCCTATTTGGGCATGGGGACCGACGGCGTGTTCGTCGCCGAGGCCGTCTCCCAGCTCATCGGGGGGCTGGCCTGCTTCCTCACCATGTATGCGGTGGTCTACCGGCCGCTGGGCAGCCTGGAGCGGGCGGGGAGCTGAGAGGGAAAACGCCGCGTCCGGCGCAAACTCCCGGGCGGGGCCTGTTTTAGCTTGCCCATGTGGGGGAAAACTGATATACTGTAAGAACTTATTTTGATCCGCAGGCGGGAGGCTTCTCCATGAAACTTATGGTCATCGACGGAAATTCCATCCTCAATCGGGCTTTTTACGGCGTCCGGCCCCTCTCTACCCGGGACGGCACGCCCACCAACGCCGTCTATGGCTTTCTCACCATCCTCCAGAAGCTGGTGGGGGAGGAGGAGCCCGACGCCCTGTGCGTCTGTTTCGATCTGAAGGCGCCCACCTTCCGCCATTTGGCCTATGAGGGCTATAAGGCCCAGCGTAAGCCCATGCCGGAGGACCTGGTGGTCCAGGTGCCCCTCCTCAAGGAGGTGCTGGACGCCATGAACATTCCCCGCTATGAGTTGGAGGGCTGGGAGGCTGACGATCTCATCGGCACCATCTCAAAGCTGGATACCGCCGCCGGCTGGGAGACCGTGATCGTCACCGGGGACAAGGACTCGCTCCAACTGATCACCCAGACGGCCAGGGTCAAGCTGGTGACCACCCGCATGGGGCAGACCGCCACCCGGGATATGACGCCGGAGACCTTTCGGGCGGAGTACGGCTTTGACCCCATCCACATCATCGATCTCAAGGCCCTCATGGGGGATGCCTCCGACAATATACCCGGCGTGAAGGGCGTCGGGGAAAAGACCGCCATGGACCTCATCCAGAGATACCAGAGCGTGGAGGCCATTTACGCCGATCTGGAAGCGGTGGAGGCCAAGCCCGCCGTCCTCAAAAAGCTGGGCGAAGGCCGGGAGCAGGCCCGGATGTCCTACGAGCTGGCCACGATCCGGTGCGACGCCCCTGTGCGTTTCACCCCGGAGGAGGCACTGCGCAGGCCGGTCAACGAGCCGGTGCTCTATGAGCTGTTTCTGCGCCTGGAATTCGCCAAGCTCATCGATAAGCTGGGACTCAAAGGGAACCAGGGGCTGGCGCACGCCGAAAAGGCGGAGGCGCCTCAGGTCCAGGCGGAGCTGATCACCGACCCGGCGGCCCTCGCCGGACTTTTGGAGGAGTGGAAAGGGGCCGAGCGGGTCTTTCTCCAGGCGCTGCCCTCCCTGGACGGCGTATGCGTGCTCCAGGGGGAGCGTATGTCCGCTGTGTTTGCCGAGCGGGTGGGGGCGGGACCCTACCGGGATTTTCTCAAGACCTTTTTCAGCGGTGCGGTGCGCAAGGTATCCCATGACGGGAAGGATCTGATGCATCAGCTCCTGGGGGAGGGGCTCACCGCGGAGGGCTTTGTCTTCGACACGGCCCTGGCGGCCTACCTCCTGGCCCCCACCGACGGGAGCTATGCCATGGATAAGCTGGCCATATCCTATTTCAACACCGAGCTGCCGTCCCGGAAGGATTGGGCGGAGCCGGAGGCGTGGGGACCTCTGGCCGACCCGGCGCCCGCCCTCGCGGCGCTGTCGGCCTGGACGGGGATGGTGGCCGCCCTGTATGAGGCGCTCTCCCCCAAGCTGGAGGAGCTGGGCATGCATGAGCTCTACTATCAGGTGGACCTCCCCCTGTGCCCGGTGCTGGCCCGCATGGAGCGGGCGGGGATGCTGGTGGACCGCAGGGCTCTGGCGGCCTTTGGCGAGATGCTGGACGGGCGCATCGAGGCCGATGTGAGGATCATCTACGAGCTGGCGGGAGAGGAATTCAACATCAACTCCACCCAGCAGTTGGGGCGCGTCCTGTTCGAGCAGCTTGGCCTGCCGCCGGTGAAAAAGACCAAGACCGGCTATTCCACCAATGTGGAGGTGCTGGAAAAGCTGCGGGGAAAACACCCCATCATCGACGTCATCATGGACTACCGCCAGCTTGCCAAGCTCAAGAGCACCTATGTGGACGGGCTGACCAAGGTCATCGCCGACGATGGGCGCATCCACACCTCCTTCCAGAACACCGTCACCACCACCGGGCGCCTCTCCTCCACGGAGCCCAACCTCCAGAACATCCCCGTCCGCACGGAGCTGGGGGCGGAGCTCCGGAAGATGTTTGTGGCGCCGGCGGGGTACAAGCTGGTGGACGCGGATTACTCCCAGATTGAGCTGCGGCTGCTGGCCCATATCTCCGGCGACAAAGCCATGCAGGAGGCGTTCCTCACCGGCGAGGATATCCACACGGCCACCGCCGCCCAGGTGCTGGGCATCCCGCCGGAGCAGGTGACCCACGCCCAGCGTTCCGCCGCCAAGGCGGTGAATTTCGGCATCGTGTACGGCATTTCGGCCTTCTCCCTTTCCGAGGACATCCACGTGAGCGTGGCGGAGGCCAGGGATTATATCGAGCGCTATCTGGGCCATTACGCCGGCGTCCGGGATTACAGGAAGCGGGTGGTGGAACAGGCCAGGCAGGACGGCTACGTCTCCACCCTGATGGGCCGCCGCCGTTGGCTGCCCGAGATCAAGTCCTCCAATTTCAATCTGCGCTCCTTCGGCGAGCGGGTGGCCCTCAATATGCCCATCCAGGGCACCGCCGCCGACCTCATCAAGCTGGCCATGATCCGGGTGGACGACCGCCTGCGCCGGGAGGGGCTGGCGGCCCGGCTGATCCTTCAGGTCCACGATGAGCTCATCGTGGAGTGTCCCGACGCCGAGGTGGAGCGGGTCAAGGCGCTGCTGACCGAGGAGATGGAGGGCGTGTCCGCGCTCTCCGTGCCCATGAAGGCCGACTCCGCCGCCGGACAGAGCTGGGCGGAGGCCAAGGAGTGAGACAGACAGAGGGGAGGACCATCCATGGAGCTGCGGCCGATCTCTGATTTGGCAGGCTGGTATGCGCGGGAGCTCTCTGAGGCGTTCCCGGAGAACGAGCGCAAACCCCTCGCCGATATGATGTCCGAGATGGAACGGGGCTGCTATGAGCCGCTGGGCCTCTATGAGGGGCAGGCGCTGCTGGGCTATGCCACGCTCTGGAGCCGGGAGGCGTTCCCCGGCTATGTGCTGCTGGACTACCTCGGCGTTACCGCCGGACGGCGGAACGGCGGGCTGGGCGCGGCCATCCTCCGGCTGCTGGGGGAGCGGTATGCGGGCCGGGCCCTGATCATCACTGAGGCGGAGGCCCCGGTCCCCGGCGGCCCCGAGGCGGAAAACGCCCTGCGGCTGCGGCGCATCGGTTTTTACGAGCGGTGCGGCTTTGCGCCGGTGTATGACATAGGGTCCTGCGGCGTTCGGTTCCGGGCCCTGGTCCTGGGTCGGATGCCCGCCGGCATGGAGAAGTTGATGGCGGCCCACCGGGCCATTTACGGCCCCGGGCGCCCCGATGTGAAGATCCCGCTGGGGCCCGGCGAGATACCGGAGCCCCCATATTGGATGAAGGGACGAAACTGACTTGAAGAGAAAACTGGTGCCCATGGACCGCTCCCATCTGCCGCAGGTGCTCGCCATTGAGCGGGCCTGCTTTTCCAAGCCCTGGTCGGAGCAGACCTTTGCGGACGAGCTCTACAACGACGCCGTCTCCCTGGTAGTGGCTGAGGGGGAGGACGGCGCCGTGCTGGGCTACGGCGAGGTGAGCGTGGTGCTGGACGAGGGCTGCCTGGAAAAGATCGCCGTGGCGGAGGACAGCCGCCGTCAAGGGGTGGCGGAGGAGATCCTGGGCGCTTTTCTCCGCTTTGGGGAGGCCCATCTGGCGTTTCTCACCCTGGAGGTGCGGGCGTCCAACGCCCCAGCCATCGCCCTCTACGAGAAGATGGGCTTTGAGACGGTGGGCCGGAGAAAGAATTATTACGCGGATCTCCATGAGGACGCGATTTTAATGACGGTGGAGTTTGATCGGATTGGAACAGTATGAATGTAAGCGACTGGATCTGGACGCCCTGCACCTTGTCTACCGGGAACACCTGACGCCGGATTTTCCCCCCGCTGAACGCAAACCCCTCTCCGCCATGGAAAAGCTCCTGTCCGCCGGGCGGTACGAGCCCTGGGGACTCTACCGGGGAGAGGAACTGATGGCGTATGCCCTGCTGTGGAGGGACCCGGAAGGCGGCTTCGTGCTGCTGGACTATCTGGGCGTCTGCCGGGACAAGCCCAGGGGACAGGGCATCGGCACCGTGATGGTGGCCCATCTGATGGAGCAGTACCGCCACGTCAGCGGGATTCTGGTGGAGGCCGAGGCGGAGGGGGACGACGCCTCCCCGGAGGAGAATGGGCTCCGGGCCAGGCGGCTGGCCTTTTACCGCCGCCTGGGGTTCCGGGAGTTGGGCTATGCGGCGCGTATTTTCGGCGTGCGGTACGCCATGCTCCTGTACGGGGACCGGACCGGGGAGGAGGCCATGGAGGCCCACCAGCGGCTCTATCACTATGAGTTCAGCCCCTGGCTCTACGATCGGTTCATCCATATCCCCGAGAGGTCGTGAGAGAGCTCCAGGCCCATGCGCAGTCCGGCGGAAAAGGAGACTTCTCCCCAGGTGTACATGCGGGCATAGGCCGCATCCTCCAGGTCCAGCCAGCTCCCCCCGCGGGCGCGGCGCCACTCCGCCATGGCGGCCTGGTAATCGGGACTGGACAATTGACTTTTGATTACGAATGTGTCATAGAGAATTAGTAAGGATGAGTTCATAGTATCACCTCGGCACGACTATTTTGGTCTATATCCAGTATACTAGACTAAAATAGTCGTGTCAAGAAGGAGTTTTTATGTATCTGCTTCGATTAAAAGAGCTGAGAGAAAGCCGTGGACTGACACAGACGGAGCTGGCCCAGCTCATGCAGGTTGTTCCACGGCAATACCAGCGCTATGAGCGGGGGGAACAGGAGCCGCGGTTGGCCGGTTGGATTTTTTTGGCGGACCTCTATGACGTGTCGCTGGACTACCTAGTGGGCCGCTCCGACGATCCCACCCGATATGGAGCCTCCGCTCCAGAGAAAGAAGGACCTGCCCTTGAACATTCTGGCCTTTGAATCCTCCTGTGACGAGACCGCGGCCGCCGTGGTGCGGGACGGGCGGACCGTCCTCTCCGACGCCATCGCCTCCCAGGCCGACATGCACGCCCTCTACGGAGGCGTGGTGCCTGAGATCGCCTCCCGCAAGCATGTGGAGGCCATCGCGGGTCTGGCGGACGCCGCGCTGGCCGAAGCGGGTCTCCGGAAAGCCGATGTGGACGCGGTGGCCGTCACCTATGGCCCCGGCCTCATTGGGGCGCTGCTGGTGGGGGTGAATTTCGCAAAGTCCGTGGCCTATGGGCTGGGAGTGCCTCTCATCCCCGTCCACCATGTTCGGGGACATATCTCCGCCAACTACATCGCCCACCCGGAGCTGGAGCCCCCCTTCGTGTGCCTGTGCGTCTCCGGCGGCACCACCCTCATTGTGGATGTGCGGGACTACACCGAGATGGAAATCCTGGGCGCCACCAGGGATGATGCGGCGGGGGAGTGCTTTGACAAGGTGGCCCGGGTGCTGGGCATCGGCTACCCCGGAGGGGCCCCCATGGACCGCCTCTCCCGGACGGGAGACGCCGGAAGGTACGCCTTCCCCAGGGTGCAGGTCCACGACGCTCCGCTGGACATGTCCTTTTCCGGCTTGAAGACGGCCGCCATCAATCTCATCCACAACGCCCGGCAGAAGGAGGAGGCGCTGGATCTCCCGTCCCTGGCCGCCTCCTTTTCCGCGGCGGTCAGCGATATGCTGGTCCCCAGGGTCATGGAGGCCGCCCGCCGCTGCGGCCGCCGCAAAGTGGCGGTGGCGGGGGGCGTGGCGGCCAATTCCCGCATCCGCGCGGACCTGGAGGCGGCCTGTGCCGCGGCCGGATGCCGCCTCTACCTGCCTCCGCTCTCCCTGTGCGGGGACAATGGCGCCATGATCGGCTGTCAGGCCTATTACGAATATCTGGCCGGGCATACGGCGGATATGGCGCTCAACGCCTATGCCAACCGGGACATCGCAAAGGGCTGAGGGGGACTCCCTTGGCCCTTTGCAATTTGAGGCGAAAAGAGGTATAATATCCCTTACCAAAGGAGTGGTATCCATGAAAACCGGCATCGTGCTGGAGGGCGGCGCCCTCCGCACCATCTTTTCCAGCGGTGCCTGCGACGGACTTTTGGAGGCGGGACTGCTGCCGGACTATGTGATCGGCGTATCCGCCGGGATCGCCTATGGGGTGAGCTACGTTTCCCGCCAGTTCGGACGCAATCTGGAGATCCTGACCAAGTACGCCAATGACAAGCGGTACATGGGCAAGCGGAACCTGCTGCGGCCCGCCAACCGCTGCTATTTCGGGCTGAAATTCACCTATGAGGACATCCCCAACCGGCTGGTGCCCTTTGACTATGATACGTTTGCCGCCTTTCCCGGAGAGGTGGAGGCGGTGGTCACCAATTTGAACACCGGCAAGGCGGAGTACCTGCCGGTACCCCGGCGGGACGAGCATTTTCTGCTGCTCCAGGCCACCTGCGCCATGCCGCTTCTGTTTCCCGTCTACCACCTGGACGGGATGCCCTGCCTGGACGGCGGAGCGGCGGACGCCATTCCCTATGAGCGGGCCTTTGAGATGGGCTGCGACCGGGTGGTGGTGGTTCTCACCCGGGAGCGGAGCTACCGCAGGGAGCCGGAGAAGCTCCAGCCCTTTATCGACGTGCGGTACAGGCGGTATCCTCACTTCTGCGAGACCATGCGCCGCCGGGCGGAGACCTATAATGCCTCCCGGGAGCACCTCTTCCAGTTGGAGCGGGAGGGGAAGGTCCTCCTGTTTGCGCCCCAAAATACCCAGGGCTTTTCCCGTATCGAGCGGGATGTGGACAAGATCCGGGCGCTCTGGCAGGACGGATACGAGCAGACAAAGGCCCGCGCCGGCGAGGTCCGGTCGTTCTGGGGGCAGTAGACGGAAAAGACGAAAAAACGGCACGGCCTTTCAAAGGCCGTGCCGTTTTTGTGCACCGAAAACCGCCCGTTCTACAGCGAGGAGGCGCCTGCGGCGGGCCGGAAAGCGTCAGCTCCGGGACTTCAGCCGATCCAGAACGGCGGCAAAGAAGCCCTTCCGGCGCTCCGGGGCCGGGGAGACGGCCCCGGGGGCGGGCTCCTGGCGGGCGGCCTCCTCCATGAAGGCGGCCTGCGCATCCAAAGGGGCCTCCCCCCGGTCGGGGACGGGGAAATAATGCCCGTCGGAGCCCATGAGCCGTGCCTTTCCATTGTCCCGGCACAGGACGTCCACATAGTGGGCGATCTGCCGCCGGATGCCCTCGTCCAGCACGGGGCAGGCGATCTCTACCCGCCGCTCGGTGTTTCGGGTCATGAGGTCGGCGGAGCCGATGTACAGCCGGGCGTCCTTCCCGACGCCGAAGGCGAAGATGCGGGGATGCTCCAGGTATCGGCCCACGATGGAAAATACCCGGATACGGTCGGTCTTTCCGGGTACGCCGGGCCGGAGGCAGCAGATGCCGCGGACGTTCAGTACGATGTCCACTCCGGCCTGGCTGGCCTCCGAGAGCTTGTCGATCAGGTCGCGGTCGGTCACGGAGTTGCACTTTATAAAAATATGGGCCGGCTTGCCCGCCCTGGCCTTTGCGGTCTCCCCGTCGATGAGGGATATGAGCCGGTTTTTGAGGCCGTTCGGGGCGACCAGCAGGTGGCGGTACTCCCCCTCCAGGTTGGAGATGGACATGTTCTGGAAGAAAGCGGCCGCATCCGCGCCGATGGCGGGGTTGGAGGTGATCAGGCACAGGTCGGTGTACAGCTTGGCCGTCTTTTCATTGTAATTTCCGGTGCCTACCTGGGTGATATGCTGGATGCTGCCCCGCTCCCGCCGGGTGATGAGACAGATCTTGGAGTGGACCTTGACCCCCTCAAAGCCGTACTGCACCGTGCAGCCGGCGTCCTCCAGCCGCTCGGCCCAAGAAATATTGTTCTGCTCGTCGAAGCGGGCCCGCAGCTCCATGAGGACGGAGACGTCCTTGCCGTTCTCCGCCGCCGCGGCCAGGTACTCAATGAGCTTGGCCTTGGAGGCCAGGCGGTAGATGGTGATCTTGATGGAGAGCACATTGGGGTCGTTGGCCGCCTCGCGGATGAGCTGGAGAAAGGGGTCCATGGAGTGGAAGGGATAGAAGAGGAGCGCGTCGTGCCGCAGGACCTGCGGGAGGATCCTCTCACTCCGGCTGAGGCCCATTGGAAACTTCGGGGTAAAGGGCTCATAGCACAGCGCGGCTCTGCTCTCCCCGGGGAGCTGGCCCTCCAGGGAGTAGACATAGTCCATCGCAAGGGGGGATTTGCTGTGGAAGGCCTGCTCACGGCTCAGATGCAGGCGCTCCAACAGGTGGGACACCAGGGCGTCGCTGGCGTTCCCCTGGATTTCCAGGCGGACGGGGGCCAGCCGGGAGCGCTTTTTGAGGACCTTGCGCATGTGCTGGCGGTAATCGTCGTTGACGTCGTAATCCTCATCCTCCGGGGAGATGTCCGCGTTCCGGGTGACGGAGATGACCGCCTTGCTCTCCACGGCGTACTGGTCAAAGATATCTCCCACGTATTCCAGCACAAGCTGCTCGATGAGCACATAGCGCAGGCCGCGTTCATTGAGCCTGAGGTAGGCGGGGACGCTCTTGGGAATGGGCACGATGCCGAAACAGCTCTCGCCGTCCCGCTTCAGGGACACGGCGATGTTCAGGGTCTTGCTGGGCAGGTGGGGGAAGGGGTGGTGGGCGTCCACCACCTGTGGGGAGAGGATGGGCAGCACATAGTCCCGGAAGTACCGCTCGCACTGCTTGCGCTCCTTTACGTCCAGCTCCTGGACGGTGAGATTGCAGATGTTGCAGGTCCGCAGCCGGGTCTCCAACTGTGCCATGAGCTTGTCCCGCTGCTTGTAGAGGGGCCCCACGGCCTGAAAGATGGCGGCGAGCTGCTGGGCGGGGGTAAGGCCGCTCTTGGTGTCCACATGGGCCTGCTTGATGAGGGTCAGGTCGTAAATGGAGCCCACCCGGATCATAAAGAACTCGTCCAGGTTGCTGGTGAAGATGGCCGCGAATTTGAGCCGCTCAAAGAGGGGGACGCTCTCGTCGCGGGCCTCCTCCATCACGCGCTCGTTGAACCGGAGCCAGGAGAGCTCCCGGTCCTGTGTATAGCTGAAATCCAAGGTTTGTACCGACATGTTTCTCACACTCACAGTTTCATGACTCTGTCCATAAGGTAGCCCTCACGGACGCCGGAGGAGGAAGCGGTCACCAGCTCCACTCCATAGGCCTTGATGATCGTATTCAAAATGACCAGGCCGGGCACCAGAGTGTGGACCCGGTCCGGGGCGGCATGGAGAATTTGACGCAGCGTGTCCCGGCCATCTTTTTTCAGCAGCTTGTATAGCTCACGCAGCTCTTCCGCCGTCATGGAACGGCTCTCGGGCGGCTTGTGGAATACGTCCACGGAGAGCTTGTTGAGGGCCCGGATGGTGCCCCCCACGCCGCACAGGCGGCCGCGGCGGACGCCCGCGGTCCTGGCGCGGTCCAACTGCTCCTCCACATAGGCGCGCATGGCCTTGCGCTCCTCAGACGTGGGGAAGAGCCCGTTTACGAACCGGGTGTAGAGGGAGAGAGAACCCACCGGCAGGGAGCAGGCCGAGGTGATGGACATATCCTCATAGGACACCAGCTCGAAGGAGCCGCCGCCAATGTCCGCCAGCAGGCCGGTGGATACGCCGCCGGGAAGTACGGCGCCCTTAAAGGAGAGGGCGGCCTCCGCGTCGCCCGAGAGGACCTCCACAGGGATGCCGGTCACGTCCCGAATGGTCTCCACCGCCTCTCCGGTGTTGGAGATGTTGCGGAGGGAGGCCGTGGCGAAAACGTGCATTTTCGACACCTGGAAGTTGTCCAGCAGGGCGCGGTAGCTGGAAAGGGTCCGGCAGGCCACCAGGATGCCGCTGTCGGAGAGTACGCCGCCCTGAACGTAGCCGGCCAGGCCGGCTATGGTCTTTTTATTGAGCAGGAGGCGGAAGTCCTGCCCCTCCCAGTGATAAATAGACAGCCGTATGGTATTGGAGCCCAGGTCCACAATGCCGCAGATCATGCTTCATGCCCGCTTTCCATTCCTTGATTTTTATATTCTACACGTTTGGAGACGGATGCGCAACGTGGTTGCGCTGAATTTACAGAGTTTTGACAAGACGACGCATCGGACGAGGCGTCCTGACGGAGGGCCAGAAGCGCCAGGTTATCCGCCAGGGCGGTAAAAAAGGCGGCCAGCACCCCCAGGTCGTCGGCGCTCCTTCCCTGGGCGATTTGGATCGCAGCCGCAGCGCTGAGCAGTACCAGGGTCTCGCCGGATGGGCCGGACGGGGCCGGACAAGACATAGAACCACCCCCAACCTCTCTCCTCCAGGCTATGTAGACGGACGCGCCCTGGTGTGGTAAAATAAATCTGAAAATCCGCCGAGACAGAAAAGAATCCGAACGGAACTGGGGGAGATCAGATGGAATACAGAAAGATGGAAAAGCTGCATGTAAGGCCGTCCCTGCTGGGCTTCGGCTGTATGCGTTTCCCCACGCGCCCGGACGGGGGCATTGACGAGGCGCAGGCGCAGGCCATGCTGGACAGGGCCTACCGCGGCGGCGTCAACTATTTCGACACCGCTTATTTCTACCACAATGGCGCCAGCGAAAATTTTGTCGGACGCGCGCTTGCGGCCTATCCCCGGGAGAGCTATTTCCTCACCAGCAAGCTGCCCACGACCCTGATCCATTCTTTGGATAAGGCCAAGACCATCTTCGACGAGCAGATGGGGCGGCTCCAGAGAGACGACCTGGATTTTTATCTCCTCCACAACATCAACGGGGCCCGCTGGCGGGAGATGGTGGAGCTGGGTGTGGTGGACTGGTGCCTGGAACTCCAGAGACAAGGCGTGTTCCGCCACTTTGGCTTCTCCTTCCACGGCGCCTATGAGGAATTCCGGGAGATCCTGACGGCCCGGGACTGGGACTGCTGCCAGATCCAGTTCAACTATATGGACACGGAGGATCAGGCCGGGATCAGGGGATATCGCCTTGCGGAGGAGCTGGGGGTCCCGCTCATTGTGATGGAGCCCATCAAGGGCGGCTCCCTGGCCAACCCTCCGGAGTCCGTCATGCGGCTTTTCCGGGAGAAACATCCCGGGGCCTCTGCCTCTTCCTGGGCGCTCCGGTGGGTGGCAGGCATGCCCAATGTCATGACGGTCCTCTCGGGTATGTCCACAATGGAGCAGCTGGAAGACAATCTGCGCACCTTTACAGCCTTTCAGCCGCTGGACAGCGGGGAGCAGGCGGTCCTGGAGCGGGCGGCGGCGGAATTCAAGCGCTTGGTCAAGAACGGCTGCACGGGGTGCCGCTACTGTATGCCCTGCCCTGCGGGGGTGGATATCCCGCTGAATTTCAAGCTCTGGAACGACTGGGGCATGTTTCACAATCCGCCCCGCTTTCAGGCCCGGTGGGGCAATATGGAGGAAGCCAGCCGGGCGACGAGCTGTGTGGGGTGCGGGGCCTGTGAGGAGAAATGTCCTCAGGGACTGGACATACGGGGAGACCTGCTCCGCCTGCGGGAGGAGCTGGCGGCGCTGGAGCAGTAAAAGGGCGGGCGGGAGCACCCCGCCCGCCCGCTCATCAGGGCGCCAGGTCCTGCGGGGTCACGTCCCTGCCTAGGGCGCTGACAAAAGACCGCATCTCGGCCTTCGAGGTGATGCGGTGGGTCTGGTCGATCAGATCCCGCTGCTCATCAGGGGAAAGGCTTGCGAAGCGGTCCATGGCGGAGAGATCCTGGGCCAGAGCCATGCCGAAGCCCATGGGCAGGTCGGCGATCGGGTTGAGCGCGTCCATTTGTGACAACCTCCTTTTGTAGTTGGAATTCCGGAGATAGCTTTCCCGGAAAGGCGCGGAAATAAAGGAGAGAGGCGTGAAAAAATTGGGAGATGAAATCGGACTGACGCTCCCGGATGAGCAGTGGGAGAATGACGTGATGGATTACCGAAAAGAATTTATAGAAATGGGAGAGAGATTGCACGGTGCAGGGAACCTGCATGAGTCAGAGTCCTACGCCGAATGGCTTGCGGGAGTAAGGAACAACATGGACCCAGCAACGGTGCGGGGCGGGTTGGTGCCCGCCACCTCCTATCTGGGGGTACGGGCCTCCGACGGGACTCTGGTAGGCATGATTCAGATTCGGCATGCCCTCAATGATTACCTGCGTCGGTTCGGTGGCCATATCGGATACAGCGTCCAAAAAGGGGAGCGTCGGAAGGGATACGCGGGGGAGATGCTTCACCTCGCCCTGGAAAAGTGCAGAGAGATGGGGATTTCCCGCGTATTGGTGACCTGTGACCGGGAAAACACCGCTTCGGCCCGAACCATCCTGTCCAATGGCGGCATGCTGGAAGGAGAGGTACGGGAGGGCGCGGGCGTCACACAGCGGTACTGGATCGAGGTGTAAAAGATGGAGCTTTTGCAGATACTGGAGCGCTATGCCCCCTTCAACGAGCAGGAGGCGCGGGACCGGGCGGTTTTGATGGGATTACTGCGTACCGGCCAGAACCTGTGGACCCGGGAGAATGAGGCCGCCCATCTGACCGCTTCGGCCTGGGTGGTGAACGGGGACAGAGAGCGGGTGTTGATGGCCTATCACAATATTTACGATTCCTGGTCCTGGCTGGGCGGACATGCGGACGGAGAGCGGGATCTGCTGGCCGTGGCGATGCGGGAGGTACGGGAAGAGAGCGGACTGGCCCGGGTGGCGCCGGTGTCGGAGGCGCTCTTTTCCCTGGAGATCCTGACGGTGGACGGCCATGAGAAGCGCGGGAGGTATGTCCCCTCTCACCTTCATCTGAACCTCACCTATCTCTTGGAGGCCGACGAGCACGAACTTCTGGCGGTAAAACCCGACGAAAACAGCGCAGTGGCCTGGTTTGGCAGGGAGGAGGCCGTGGAGGCCTCCTCCGAACCCTGGTTCCGGGCCCGCGTCTATTCCAAGCTCAACGCCAAGCTGGCACGGCTGTAACAATAAAACGGCGGCCTCCCACGTCAACGTGGGAGGCCGCCGTTTTATCTATGACTTCTGCCGCAGCAGGGAGAGGAGCTGCTCGCCGGATCTGGACAGGGAGCAGCCTGCCCTTCCGCGGCCGAAGACCACGTAGCCGTTCTGACTCAAATAGTTCAAAAGCTCCCGCAGGCGGTATTCGGTCATGTAGAGCTCCTCTTCTGAAAGCGCCCGGAGGAGTCCGCGCCGACCGGCGGGCTTTCGCTTCAGCAGGATTAAAATATTCGTGATGGCCTCGCGGTCATACTGGGTCAGCTCGCCTACCCGCTTGTGGAGAAGGGCCTGGGAAGAGCGGGAGGACTCGTAAGTCTCCCGTATATAGTCCGGGAGGTGGTCCGCCGTGATGGGACCGTCGGAGAGATTGGCCATATACTCCACACAGTTCCTCAGCTCCCGAATGTTGCCCTTCCAGGGGTAATCCATCAAAAAAGCGCGCACCGCAGGCTCCATCTCCATTTTTTCCTTGCCCTCGTGGAGAAGAAATTCCTGGATGAGCAAGGGAATGTCGGAACGCCGGGAGCGTAGGGGCGGCACGTTGATGATAAGGGTGTTGAGCCGATAGTAGAGGTCCAGCCGGAAAGTGCCGCAGTCTACCAACGCGTTCAGATCACGGTTGGTGGCGGCGATGATGCGGACGTCCACACGGATAAGCTCTCCGCTGCCTACTTTCATGATCTCGCGTTCCTCCAGTACCCGCAGGAGCTTTGCCTGGGTGGGAAGGGAGAGCTCGCCGATCTCATCCAGAAAGAGGGTCCCCTTCTGCGCCATCTGGAAAAGGCCCTCTTTTCCGCCCTTGCGGGCACCGGTAAAGGCGCCCTCTTCATAACCAAAGAGCTCCGATTCCAGCAGGGTGGGGGGGATCGCCGCGCAGTTCATGGCCACAAAGGGGAAATGGGCCCGGGAGGAGGCGCTGTGGATGGACTGGGCGAAGAGCTCCTTGCCTGTGCCACTCTCGCCGACGATCAGCGTGGGCTTATCGATCTGCGCGATGCGCCGGGCCTTCTCCAGGCACTGGGACATGGCCGGACTGTTCCCCTTGATATCCGAGAAGGTGTAGCGGGCCACATGCCCCCGCTTTGCAATCTGATGCCGGAGGGATCGCTCCAGATTGGTCAGCTCCGTAATGTCCTTGAGCAACAGGATGTAGAGGTCCCACTGCCTGTCCCCTTTGTTGATCTTTTCTTTGGAGACAGTAAAGCTTTTTCCTCTGCCATGGAGTGTGCACAATCGGTTGCGGAATTCGCGGTCGGAAAAGATGAGGTCCTTCAGCTCGGCTTCCCAGGGGAAATCCCGGAGGACCCTTCCATAAAGATTGGGGCTTAGGCCAAAGAGCCGGATGAAGTTCTGGTTGAAGTTAATGATCCGCCAGTTCTGGTCGTAGATGACGATGCCGTAGTCGATGCACTCCATCACAGCTTTGAGCTGAAGCGTGGAGGCGCCGGAGGAGTCATAGAAGTAGGAGAGAAAGTTGTCCGGTACGGAAATCGTCCTGGAATAGCGGATGATCGCCTCCTCCAGGGCACTGTCGAGGATATTGGCCTTTACGGCAATCTCCAGCATGGTGGTCAGGGAAAGCTTGCGTGGGCCGAGATCAAAGACCCGTGTGACCCCGTCCGGCACCTGGTCGGTCTGGCCGGAGACAATGGCCAGGCCGATCCGCTTTTTATTCAAATTCCGATTGCCGGGATAGTTGACGTAGAGATTGAGATTCGTCACCCCCGCCTCATACAGGGCGTTGACCGCCTGATGGGCGGAGGAATAGTAATTAAAGCAGGCCAGGGCCTCCGTACCCACGGGGAAAAGCTTCAGCGCGTCCACCTTGTCTCTGGAAAAGGAGAAATTCAGATTGATGATTTGGGCATCCGGCCGCATCTGGCGCCTGGCCAAGGGGAAGGAGTAGGGGTTGGTGATCAGTACGATATCCGCCTGAGCAATGCCGCTGTCGGATGTGAAATCGGTCCCGTCGTCGGACTGGACGCAGGGGAGGATATTGAGCCGTTCGCCAAAGACCTTGACAAGCTCTTCGTAGTACATCTCCTGTACGGCTCTCCGCTTTGTGACCAAAAGCAGTGTCTTCATTGGTGCCACCCCAAAACGCCCCATAAACATCTCACAATCAGATTAATAATATTATTATAGAATAAATAAATTAGAAATGCAAGCAAAATATATACAATTTGAAAGATATTTAGTGATTTTATGGAGATAAACGCCTAATGCTAGAGAAACAAAAGAATTTTTGGGCGATAGAGCCCGCAAATAGCCCCATAACAGGCCGGTAAAGCACGAAAGCGATGAATTTCAGTAAACGTGATGGAATTGGGCCCTTGAAAATACAGTGGGTTGCGGCTTTTTTGGGGAAAAAGAAAAAGTTGGCACACGATTTGCTTCATACAAAATTGAAAGCGGCGGCATGAGGCCGGCGCAAGCGGAGAAAAAGAGGAGGAAGCTTCAATGAGTGAGCAAGTCAAGAAGAAAACGGTAAAACCCTGGCAAGCGATGCTGATGCTGATCTTGGGCATCGCCATCATCTTCATAGGGCTGAAGATGGGCATCAACAACCGCATCATCCTGCTGTTTGACGGTGTACTGATGTGCGTGCTCTCCTGCTGCTTTGGTATTCGGTATGACGATCTACAGGCGGATATGAAGGCGACCATCAGCTCGATGCTGGTGGCCATTCTGATTCTGATTGCGGTCGGCGTGCTGGTGGGAACTTGGATGATTTCCGGTACTGTGCCCGTCATGATCTATTATGGCATGAAAGTGCTGACGCCGGGGCTGTTCCTGCCCATCGTCTGCGTTGTCTGTACGCTGATGTCCACCATGGCCGGAACCTCCTGGGGCACTCTGGCCACCGTGGGCGTGGCCTTTATGGGCGTGGCCCAGGGTTTGGGCGTGCCGCTGCCGGTCACCGCCGGCGCAATCGTAGTAGGGGCTTTTTTCGGGGATAAGATTTCACCGCTGTCGGACTCCCCTGTGCTGGTCTCCAGCGTGACGGAGGTGCCCCTGATGGAGGGGATCAAGCACGCGCTTTTGTCCACCGGCCCGGCCTATCTCGTATCGCTGGTGTTCCTGAGTATATACGGGTTGCGCTTCGGCGGGGGCACCGTGGGCGGTGAGACCTATGAAGCCATTCTGAGCACGGTGACTAGCCAGTTCAACCTCTCGCCCCTGCTGCTCCTGCCTCCCATTGTGGTGGTGGTCCTGATCGTCCTGAAAAAGCCGACCCTGCCAACCTTCACCGCCGGTATCTTTGTGGCTGTGGTCCTGGCCATGGCGCTCCAGGGAGAGAATGTGCACTCGGTGGCCTCCGCCATGTACGGCGGCTTTGTCAGCGACACCGGCGTGGAGGTGGTGGACAGCATGCTGACCCGGGGCGGCTTTACCAGCATGCTCGGGACGATCGGTCTGCTCATCGCCGCCGGTGTGTTCGGCGCCCCCCTGCGTACCGCCGGCGTGGTGGATATCCTGTTGGACTATGTGCACAGGATAGCCGGAAACTCCAAAATCATGGCCACCGGCGTCCTGGTCATCCACGCGCTGTTCTTCACCATTACCGGAGCCTACTATGTCTCTTACCCTGTGGTGGGCTCCATGGTGAAGGATATGTTCCCGGAATACGGCCTGGACAAAAAGAACCTGATGCGCATCATGCTGGACACCGGCACGGGTCTCGCGCCCCTGGTGCCCTGGGCCACCACTGGAGCCTATGTAGTGAGCACCCTGGGCATTGACAATATGTCCTTTGCCCCCTTTGCCCCCATGCTGTGGCTGTCCATCATCATCTCCTTGGCGATGGGGCTTACCGGTATCGGGATGGCCAAGCTGAAGGCCCCAACAACCGCTCAGATGTGAGAGAGGAGAAGATCGGAATGGAAAAGATCATCAAGCGCTGGTACGATATGATTCGGATCAACAGCGTCAACGGGCATGAAGTCAATCTGGCAGATTACATCGCCAAGGAGCTTCGCACCATGAACCTGGAGCCCCACTACAGCTACTTTCCCGAGGACCGGACGGAGAAGGCCCGCCCCTCTGTCTGGACGGTGCTCGACAGCGGAAAGCCGGGAAAGACCATCATGCTCATTGGGCATATCGACACGGTGGATGTGGCCAATGGCTGGAACACGGACCCCTTTGTGCCCACCGAGGACGGGGATAAGGTCCACGGCCTGGGCGCCATGGATATGAAAGGTGGGCTGGCCGCCATTCTGGAGACCTTGGAGTATTATGCCCAGCATACCGACGCATTTACCGGGACGATTGAGGCGTGCTTTGTCTCCGATGAGGAGGGGCTTTCCAAGGGAACTTACCAACTGGTGGAGGAGGGTATCACAGCCGATTACGCCATTATGGCGGAGTGCCGGTATGATAACGTCGCCATCGGGTTTCGGGGCCGCTACAGCTTTGAGGTGACGGTCCATGGCGTGGCCGCACATGCCAGCCACTATCCGGCGGTAGGTGAGAACGCATTGATCTCAGGAGGCAGGCTGGCTGCGGCCATCGAGGCCCTGCCTACCCTGACCCATCCCAACCTGAAGCATGGAACCTGGTGTGTCCGGCACATGGAGGGGGGCAACAAGGGCACTCTGGTGGTACCCGAGGTCTGCAATATCTTCGTAGACCGGTATGTGGTGCCGGGAGAGGACGAAAAAACCTGTATCCAACAGATGCTGGATGCCGCACGCGCATTGGGCCTGGAAGAGAAGGTGGAGGTCCGCCTTAAGCCCCGGAATTCCCCTTACATGCAGTCCTTTGCCCTGGAGCCGGATGACGGCCTGGTCACCACCCTCCAGCGTGCGTTCAAAGAGGTTACGGGTGAGGAGCTGCCGGTGGAATACGACCCATCGGTCTGCGATTCCAATATTTTGGCGGTATCTCTGGGGATACCCACCGTGACCTTCGGCCCCTCCGGCGGCGGTATGCACGCTGCAAACGAGTACGGCCATGCCTGGCAGGTGAAAAACTGTGCAGAGGTCTATAGGCGGACCGTAGCGGAATTGCTCAAATGAACTCCCCCAACCCAATCCCATGTGGTTGTCACACCCCCATCCGGCCCCGCTTCACAAAGAGGTGGGGCCGGATGGGGGTATTTGGCCTCGCCGCACTCAGGGCGCGCCGCAGCGCTCCATCAGCTGCTCCAGATTGTGGAGGGTCTCCTTGCGGATATAGTGCTCTACCTGCTCCACCTGCTCCAGTTCATCCGTGGTGCCGTTGACCCAGCAGAAAAAACGGTGGAGCAGGTCATGGCGGTAGAGCAGATAGGCCCCCAGTTCCGTTCCGGCGGACGTGGGGCGGATCAGACCGTACTTTTCAAATGCCACCAGACCCAGATCCCGGAGCTGATAGACCATTTTAGAGGCCGATGAGGGTCTCACATTGAGCCGCTGCGCCAGAAAATTGATGCGTGCATAGCCCTCCGTCCTGGCCTGGCGACAGATCATTTCCAGATAATCCTCCATGGCGCTGGTCACGGTTTGGCCGCTGCGCATCTCATAGCCCTTCTGGGTGTAGAACGCCTGCTCCTCTTCCATAGTCACCCATCGACCCCCTTCGCATAAGATAGGGTGCGGAAACAAAGTTTCCCTCCCATAACATCTTATGATTGGAGCTGCCAGATATGTTTGAACAGCTTTCTATGAACACGCTTCTGGACGGGCAGAGCGCCCTTGTGAGCCGGGTGGACGCGGAGCCGTCCATGCGCCGCCGGCTGCTGGACATCGGGCTCATCCCGGGGACCAGGGTGACATGCCAGGGACACAGCCCCGCCGGGGACCCGGCGGCCTATCTGATTCGCGGAGCGGTCATCGCGTTGCGGGAGCAGGACGCCCGCTGCGTGGCGCTGGAGCGAGAGAACGTGCCCCAGGCCGTCGGCCGGGCGGTGCTGGCCTGATGGGCCTTACACATACCTCCACCGGCGCGGGGGCTGCCGACGCCGGACTGATCATCGACAGACGCAGCCCGGAGGATCGGGTCATCGCCCTGGCGGGGAATCCCAACGTGGGCAAGTCCACGGTATTCAATGCGCTGACCAACCTCCGTCAACACACCGGGAATTGGCCGGGAAAGACGGTGACCAACGCGCAGGGGCGGCATACCCACCGGGGCCGGGACTATATTCTGGTGGATCTGCCGGGGACCTATTCCCTTATGGCCCATTCCGCCGAGGAAGAGGTGGCCCGGGACTTCCTCTGTTTTGGCGGCGCCGACGGCGCGGTGGTGGTCTGCGATGCCACCTGCCTGGAGCGCAACCTGAATCTGGTGCTCCAGACGTTGGAGATCACCCCGCGCACCGTTGTGTGCGTCAATTTGATGGACGAGGCACGGAGCAAGGGGATCGAGGTGGATACTGTGGAGCTTTCACGCCTTCTGGGCGTGCCGGTAGTGGCTACCGCCGCCGGGAGGAACGAGGGCTTGGGGCAACTGATGGAGGCCGTTGCGGATATGGCGGCGGCGGAGGAGGCGCCCCATACGTTCCGGCCTGGCTACCCCTCAGCCGTAGAGAGGGCGCTGGCCCGCCTGGAGCCAGTGCTGGCCCGGCGGCTGGAGGGGCGGCTTCCGGCGCGGTGGACGGCCCTGCGGCTGCTGGATCAGGACCCCTCTCTGCTGTGTGCCTTGGAAAAATTCCTCGAAATCGACCTGATGGAGGACCCGGAGGTGCGCGTCGCCCTGCTGGAAGCGCAGGCGGGGCTGAAGGAAGAGGGACTGGACCAGGAGAGCCTGCGGGAGACCGTGGTGGCCTCTCTGGTCCGGGCGGGGGCGGAGATTGCCGGGGAGACGGTGACGTTCCACCGGGAGGACGCGGCCAGGAGGGACCGACAATTGGACCGTATCCTCACCAGCCGGGCCACCGGAATCCCAGTGATGCTGTGCCTGCTGGCCGTGGTATTCTGGATCACCATTGCCGGGGCCAATGTTCCGTCGGCCCTCCTGGCGGACGGCCTGTTCTGGGTGCAGGATCGACTTACCGATCTCTTTGCGTACTTACAGGTCCCCGAGTGGCTCCACGGCGCGCTGGTGCTGGGGGTCTATCGGGTGCTGGCCTGGGTGATCTCCGTCATGCTGCCGCCGATGGCTATCTTCTTTCCCCTCTTTACCCTGCTGGAGGACTTCGGGTATCTGCCGCGGGTGGCTTTTGTGCTGGACCACGCTTTCCAAAAGGCGCGGGCCTGCGGCAAACAGGCCCTGACCATGTGTATGGGCTTTGGATGCAACGCTGCGGGAATCGTAGGCTGTCGGATCATCGACTCCCCAAGAGAACGACTGATCGCCATCCTGACCAATAATTTTGTACCCTGCAACGGGCGATTTCCGACCCTCATTGCGATTATCAGCATGTTCTTTGTGGGGGTGAACGCCGGCCCGGGAAAATCGCTGCTGGCGGCCGTTATGCTCACCGGCGTCATCCTCCTGGGCGTGGTCATGACCTTCTGGGTGTCCCGGCTCCTGTCCGCCACCATACTGAAAGGCGTGCCTTCCTCTTTCACCCTGGAGCTGCCGCCCTACCGCAGGCCCAGAGTGGGGCAGGTCATCGCCCGGTCGGTGCTGGACCGGACCCTCTTTGTACTGGGGCGGGCTGTAGCAGTGGCCGCTCCGGCGGGCCTTGTCATTTGGCTGTGCGCCAATGTGCAGGTGGGGGGCGTCAGTGTGCTCGCCCACTGTACCGGGTTCCTGGACCCCTTTGCCCGGCTTCTGGGGTTGGACGGAGTGATCCTTATGGCCTTTATTTTGGGGTTCCCGGCCAACGAGATCGTGATTCCCATCATCATCATGAGCTATCTCTCCACCGGAACCCTACTGGAACTGGACGATTTGGGGGCGCTGCATGAGCTGTTGGTCCGAAACGGTTGGACCTGGCTGACCGCAGTGTGCACGATGCTGTTTTCCCTGATGCACTGGCCCTGTTCCACTACCTGTATGACCATCGGGAAGGAGACCAAAAGTATGAAGTGGACGCTGCTCTCCTTCGCCATCCCTACGGGGATCGGCATGGTGGTCTGCTTTCTGGTGGCGAGCGGCGCACGGATCCTTCAACTTGTTTGACCCCGCGCTTTGCGATAAGAGCCGGACCTTTTTCTTTCGAAAGGCCCGGCTCTTATCATGGGCTTTATGGGGAACGGAAAAAATCCTTCCGGTCGGATGGCTGGTGCATAGAAAGGATAGGGGAAGCCACGCGGATATACGGTTTGAAAATGGAACAGGAGGCAGAGACGCCGGGGGAATCTGAGCGTTCTCCGGCGGTTACCGTGAAATTTTTGAATGCGGCAGAAAAGAGACAGAAGAGAACGGAATGGGAGGAGGGAAGCGGCAAAAAATTTGCTGAAAATATATGGTTTGTACCTCATAATTTCGACACCCTGTTACTTGACTTCCACTTTCATATGCCTATAATTAAAAGCCGGAAAAGCGAATAACGAAAGAATAAAAGCTTTCGGAAGGCGCTTTTTGTGCGTTGGGACCGGCTTTTTGTGGAAGGAGCCGGAAAGAAAAAAGGAGGGAACTCTATGATCACATTTTTTGCTTGCCTGGTCCTGCTGGTCGTGGGCTTTTTCACCTACGGCAAGTTGGTGGAAAAAGTATTCCGCGTGGACAACAGGCAAACCCCCGCAGTGGCCCATCCGGACGGGGTGGACTTTGTTCCCATGAAGACATGGAGAATTTATTTGATCCAGCTGTTGAACATCGCGGGTTTGGGTCCCATTTACGGCGCGCTGGCGGGCGCGTGCTGGGGACCTGTGGTCTACCTTTGGATTGTGTTCGGGACCATTTTGGGCGGCGGAGTCCATGACTTCCTGTCCGGCATGATGTCCGAGCGGCATGATGGCAAGTCCATCTCTGAACTTGTGGGTATCTACATGGGGAAGGTCATGACCTTCATCATGCGTGTCTTTTCCGTGGTCCTGCTGGTGATGGTGGGCGTCAACTTCTCCGTGGGCCCCGCCAAGCTGATCGGTATGCTCACTCCGCCTGTCGTCGGCACATCATTCTGGCTGGCGGTCATCCTGATCTACTATCTGCTGGCAACGTTTCTCCCCGTCGACAAGATCATCGGAAAGATCTACCCGATTTTCGGCATCTGCCTGATCATCATGGCGCTGGGGATCGCGGGGGCGATCCTGATCAACCCCGCCTATGAGCTGCCCGAGCTGACAGCCGCCGCGTTCTCCGTGGTACATCCCAAAGGACTGCCTATGTGGGCCATGATGTTTGTCACCGTGGCCTGTGGCGCGATCTCCGGCTTCCATGCCACACAGTCCCCCATCATGGCTCGCTGCCTCACCTCTGAGCAGGAGGGGCGTACCGTGTTTTACGGCGCCATGGTAACAGAGGGTATCATTGCCCTGATCTGGGCGGCTGCCGGTGTAACCTTCTATAACGGTGTGGGGCCGCTGTCCGATGCCATCGACGCACTGGGACAGGGCGGTGTGGTCTATGAGATCTCCACTACACTGATGGGCCCGGTGGGCGGCGTGCTGGCCATGATCGGCGTGATCGCTTGCCCCATCACCTCAGGTGACACGGCTTTTCGCTCCGCACGGCTCACCATCGCGGACTGGTTCCACATCGACCAGTCCAGCGTCAAAAAGCGCGCCGCGCTGTCCGCCCCCCTGCTGGTGGTGGGCGCGGTGATTGCTACGGCGCTGCCTTGGGATATCCTGTGGCGTTATTTCTCCTGGTCCAACCAGACGCTGGCCATGATGGTGCTGTGGACCGGCGCAGTGTTTCTCTTCCGGTTCGGCTACCCACCCGTGTGCTGCTTCATGGCGGCTTTGCCGGCGACCTTTATGTCCGCGGTCTCCATGACTTACATCCTGCAGGCGCCTGAGGGGTTTCAACTCTCTACCTCCATCGCCTACCCGGTGGGCGTGATCTTTGCCGCGGCCTGCTTGGTGCTTTTTGTGGTCCAGACCTATGTGAGGAATCGGGATTCCGCCGGCACCGCTGAGGTCAGGGCGTAGAAAGCGATCCCCTTTTCCTGCAATAAAAACCCACCGGCTTAGCTGGGTGCTCATAAGACAGTAAGCCTAAAATACTGAAACTTATGGCATCTGTCAAACGGGAACGGTCAAAAAGAGTGTCGGACTTAACCCTTGCGGTTGAGTCCGGCACTTTTCTTTTGCCTTGAAGTTGATCCGTCTGAGACAAGTTGTCCCAAAGTAAGGTATATCCTTCAGAGCCGCCCCCTTGCCCATGATTGGGCAAGGGCGGGGGGATTGGGTTGAACGCTTAAAATCAGGGGTGCATCTGTTAGCTTTTTGTGTTCTGACCCATTGTGGTGCAAGGGCTCCAAGGCGTGATTTTGGGGTGGGGTATATAATATCATTCCTCGCCCCCGATTTGGGCATATATGTTCCACATTTCTGGGGCCGGAAATAAGGGGCAGACCCGATAGGGGCTGTGACGCAACAACTGAGCTTTGGGACAATTTGTCCCGAAGCTCCGCCGGGTTTGGGGAGGTCCCCAACAAGCAAAATCGCAAGTGTGGCCACACTTGCATTGCTTGCCGGAATGTGCAGGGCCAGAAAGTGAGCGATTGAGCAAGGCTTGTTAATCGTGTTGACTTTCCTCACTTTTGGGTATATGCTATAACAAGTTTTAAAGATGCAAAAACATACAAGGCGGTTATAGCAATGGAATCTATGAATTTGAAAATTGGTGAGAAGCTGAAAAGCCTCCGCAACACCCGAACTATGTCTCTGGATGATGTTTCGGCTCTGACTGGCGTAAGCAAGCCCATGTTGGGCCAAATCGAGCGCGGTCAGTCCATCCCCACGATGACAATACTCTGGAAGATCGCCACGGGACTGAAAACGCCGTTGTCCTACTTCCTGGAAGGGCCACAAGCTGAATACACCATCGTCAGCCCGGATCAGGCCAATGTGATTTTAGGGGACGGCGGAAAAATGCGGGCCTATCCTCTATTCACCTATGACCCGGTGCGGAGCGTGGAAACATTCTACATCGAATTTGACCCAGATTGCCGCCATTCCTCGGACAAGCACAATGACGGTGTGGAGGAACACGTCTTTGTTCTGCGCGGGACGCTGCGGCTTGTCCTGGGAGACAAAACGGTGGATGTTGGTGAGAAACAGGCTGTCCGTTACCGGGCCGATATGCCCCATGCCTATCAGAATTTGTCCGAGAGCGGGTGCGCGGTCTATAACACAATCTTTTATCCGAGCCACTAAAGGAGGGCTGTCATCATGTATGAATTGATCCAGGTTTCAGAGCAAAGTTACTACATCCAAAGTCCAGCAAAAATTGGGCTGGTGAAGCTGAACAAGCAGGACGTTTGCCTGATTGACAGCGGCAACGATAAGGACGCAGGGCGTAAGGTGCGGAAACTTCTGGAAGCCAACGGCTGGCGGCTTACCGCCATCTACAACACCCACTCCAACGCTGACCACATCGGCGGCAATAAGTATTTGCAGGGCCAGACCGGGTGCATGATTTACGCTCCAGGGATTGACTGCGCCTTTACCCATCACCCCATCCTGGAGCCGTCCTTTTTGTATGGCGGCTACCCATGTAAGGAGCTGCGGCACAAATTCCTCATGGCCCAGGAGAGCGACGCCCAGGAGCTGACCAAAGAATCCTTGCCGGAGGGCTTTGAGATCATCCCCCTGCCGGGACATTTCTTTGATATGGTAGGCTTTCGGACGCCTGATGATGTGGTCTATCTGGCGGATTGCCTGTCCAGCCGGGAAACGCTGGACAAGTATCAGATCGGCTTCATCTATGATGTTGCCGCCTATCTGAACACGCTGGAAATGGTCAAATCCCTGCGGGCAAAAATGTTCGTTCCGGCCCACGCTGCCGCCTCCGAGGATGTGACAGAGCTGGCACAGTATAACATCGACAAGGTGTTGGAGATTGCGGATAAGATCACCGGCATCTGCCGAGAACCGCTTTGCTTTGAAGTGATCCTGCAAAAATTGTTTGCGGACTACGGGCTTACCATGAACTTTGAACAGTATGTTTTGGTGGGCAGCACCGTCCGCTCCTATCTAGCGTGGCTGAAAGACAACGGCAGGGTGAACACTCTATTTGAAGACAATATGCTGCTCTGGCAGAGGGCATAGCAGCCATACAACGGCGCAGGGATTGGTTGGCCCATCCCTGCGCCGTTTGCTCCGTCACGCACAAAAATGAAGATATTTTACAAGCCAGCACAATCCCCAGGCTGTTATAATGGGACGGGCAAGGAGGTACACCGTATGAAAAAAGAAGTGCGAACGGTGGTCTACGATGACGAACTCCACATTGAGGCTTACCGTTTTGAGGGCATTGCACAGCCTTTTCCGAACCATTTCCATGAATACTATGTGATCGGATTTATGGAGGACGGGGAACGTATCTTGTCGTGCAAAAATCAGGAGTACACCATCACAAGAGAGCATTTGTCAAGGGGGATTTCACCCAAAAGATGAAATCCCCCGACAAACTGGAAACTGTATGCCCATTAAATTTCATCATGATAATACCGAGTAATAAGTTCCACCATACTTGCGGCTACTTGTTTCCAACAAAACATTTCGTGTTCCCAAATGTAGATAGCGTTTTCATCAATAACTCCGTCAGAGTCTGCATGATAGCAATAATAGTCCCCGCAGCCGTTTGTAGCAAAAAAGATAAACTTGTCTAATTCCTTCGCAAATTCTTCATCGCTGTACATTTCTTGAGTTTCTCTGTTTAATATGGCTTGCGCGAGTATCTCCTTTGCAGACAAGAGAAGATATTTGTCCCCGTCCAATTCATAAAGAAGTTCCCGTAGCTCTTTCGGAAAGGGGTAGCCGACTGCCTTTTCTGCTTTCTCAATTTCTTCTCCGGTACAAGGCGATTGTATCTTTACATACTCATTGTTTTGCGTTAATTCTAAAATCAATTCTTTGTACACAATTAGGCCTTGTTTGAAAAATAAAAGTTGCACAAGAAACCAAGTTATGCGAAGCTACGAGCATGAAACGATATGAATTAACAAAAGAACAATGGGAACGGATCAAGCCGCTGCTGCCACCGGAAGAAACGGGAAAGCGGGGTCGTCCCCGGAAGGATAACCGGATCATGCTCAACGGAATGCTCTGGATCGTCCGGAGCGGTGCGCAGTGGCGTGAGCTGCCGGAGACCTATGGCCCTTGGCAGTCTATATACGCCCGATTCGCCAAATGGCGGGATGACGGCACTCTGGAAGCGGTATTCCACACACTGTCTGCGGACGCGGATATGGAGAACCTGAGCATGGACTCCACTTGCGTAAAGGTGCATGAAAGCGCAAATGGCGGGGAAAAAAACGGCGGATAAGGCGGTTGGCCGTACCAAAGGCGGGTGGAACACAAAACTCCACGCTGTCGTAGACGGTCTGGGAAACCCGGTGGAGTTCCTGCTCTCCGCTGGAAATGACCACGATTCGGTTCACGCTGTTGAACTGCTGAAAAAGGTCAGAATCGGCGGGAGTGCCGTGCTGGCAGACCGGGCCTATGGTGCCCGGACGATTCGGGAATATATCTCAGCGCACGGGGCCAGCTATGTGATCCCGCCGCAAAGCAACGTTTCCGATCCCTGGCCGGTTGACTGGCATCTGTATAAAGAACGCCATCTGGTGGAGTGTTTTTTCCAGAAAATCAAGTGGTTTCGCAGAATCGCCACCCGATATGACAAGTCGGATGCTTCCTTCCTGGCCTTTGTGTATCTTGCCTCCATCGCTATTTTGTTGCTTTAGCACAATCTCCGCCTTTTTTCAAACAAGCCCTAGAGTACTCCCTCTAAAAAATATGATTTGTCGAATTGGCATGAGCAAAGTGTACCACCAAACCGAGCGGCATTCAACCCCCTTGATAGGTTATGATAGTAGTGGCAAGCAATGCGCCGGTATATACCCGGCGCAGCTTGTTGGTGGCCGGCGGCCCCCAAGCTCCCAGTGCATCGACGCAGCGGCGCTCGATGCACAAGCCGCCGTTGGCGTCTGCTGTATATACTGGCAGGGGAAAGCTGATGGCGGAGCCCTCCCGTCCCAGTTCCTCTAGGAGGGCGCACGATGGCCGCAGGCCATACCACCACCTGCCAGCGGCGGTGGTGAGTAAGTACGCCCTTAGCCGGGAGCCTATAAAGAAAGAGCGTCCAGGGTATCCCCAGACGCTCCCCGATCCGCTTTCTCCTGCTGGTCAATCGCCTCCCCTCCAGCTTCTGCCATTCTGCCACAAATGAGCCGTCAGCCAACGTAATGTATTGGGTGGTTAACTTACCCTTTACATAGTACGTCTCAGGATTTTTGCTGTGTAAGGGAGGGATAAAATATGAGAAAAGCTTTGCCAAAGTCCCTTGAGACTGGAATTTCAGGGTGCTATACTCGACTTCGCAGTTCCGGGAGGGGCGGCTGCCCGGCACGGAACCGGCAAATTGAGACAAGGGAGTA
>Ga0129307_1000337_pt1 | contig 76382 bp, 66 predicted proteins | sample P1105metagenome_FD_94437 | JGI IMG/M metagenome (GOLD analysis project Ga0129307, IMG submission 94437) | Capybara group fecal microbial communities from Wisconsin, USA - P1105 metagenome | ecosystem: Host-associated > Mammals > Digestive system > Large intestine > Fecal | place: USA: Wisconsin...
CCATATATAGATTATACCATATGAGTTCAAACTCTGCAAATAAAACGCTCGCCCGCCTAACTCACGACTGAAGTCACGAGTGTGCGACGGGAGAACATCAAAATAGAAGGACGGTGCGCTGAAGAAACGGTCTGCAATGAGAATGCCGATCAGTGCGCCTTCCCTGTTCTCCTGCGTGGACACGGCATAGTGGTAGCCCATTTCTCTGGCTGTCTCGATGATTTTTTCCCTCACGGAGTCACTGACGCCGGCCTTTCCGCTCAGTGCTTTGGAAATGGTGACCGTGCTCACGCCCAGTCTGGCACCGATATCCCGCATCGTTGTCGTTTTCTTCATTGTTAGCTTCCCATCCCGTCATTTATCCAAAATCATTGAATATATCCCAAAAGCTATTGTAGCATTTTTCCCTTCTGAGCTCAACAATTCCATCAGACGATATGAAGGGATGATCCGGGACTCTGCACGCACCATTTCAGATCCACCACTGCGGTGTCAGCTCTCCGAGTTTTACCGTGCGTCCGGATTCCATGTCCATCATGATTTCGATTTCCCGATAGTCCTTCGGCATCAGCTGCACCATCAGCTCACGACACGCCCCGCACGGTACACCGCACTTCCCGGTAGACATGATGGTCACAACGCGCTCCATCCGGTTTTCCCCTGCCGTCAGCATGCTGAAGATGGCACTGCGCTCCGCGCAGATGCCAAGCGTCGAGCAGGTATCCACGCACACGCCCGTATAGATCTTCCCTGAAGAGGAAAGAATGGCTGCCGCCACACCGCCCGCCTCAACATAATCGGACACACTTCGGCTTCTCCGGACAGCCGCAGCCGCCTCGTACATTCTCTTCCAGATCCATGCATCCTTTGTCAGGCTGCTGACATGCCCGGTCCGCTTTTCATGCATCAGCGGAACATCCACATCCTGTGTCGTCCACTGGTAGCGGAACCCGAGTTTCTCCTGAACACGTTTTGATTTCGTATTCCCCTCGTAGTAGCCGCACCAGATTCTGCGCATGCCAAGGTCTTCAAAACCGTACCGGATCAGCTCCGAGGCCGCTTCCGGCATGATGCCCTGACCCCAGAAGGGTTTCGCCAGCCAGTAGCCCAGCTCGCATTCATCATCCCGCTCCGTCATATCCGTATGCCCGTTCAGCTTCAGCTCGACCGCACCGATCGGCCGGTTTTCCGGCTTCAGGCAGATCGCAAAGCAGGCCTCTGCGCAGAACACATGACGGATCACCGAAAGGCTTTCGTCCACGGACTGATGCGGAGGCCATCCTGCAATCGGTCCCACATCCGGGCACTGCGCATGCCGATAGAGTTCTTCCGCGTCATCTTCCTGCCACGCCCGGAGAATCAGCCGTCCTGTTTCCAGATATTTCACGCTGTTTTCATCTCTTTCCTTTGCAGATGGTCCGGGAAGCAGTATCGCACAGACTGCAGTGCTTCCCCGAAATGTTCTGCTCCTATTGTATACACAGGTCTTCCTCCTGTAAACATGACGGCACAGCAAAACCCTGCGCAGATCAGTCTGCACAGGGCCTGTACGCTGCCCGGAGGCAGCTTTCCGGGATTATGAACTCTTTTTCTGCTCAAGAATTTCAAGGATCTGCTGTGCGGCCTGACGCATGCCTGTCTGTATTTCACTGTCCCCGTCGCACTGCAAGATGAAACTCCGGATGAGCTCAATACTGTCTTCGCACCGATCGCCATCACTCCTTGAACGCTTCCACCTCAACTGCTGGGCAAAGCATTTGTTCCTGCTCGTTGTCCTGTTTCTTCTCTTCCAGGCCTCCTGGGCCTCGGTGTAATCGATCTGGTTCTCCTCACAGAAGCGGACAATCTTTCTCATGGCCGTATAATTGGGGTAGCATCTGTTCCGTTCCCAGTTCACCACAGACCGCACGCCGATCCTTTTTGCGAATTCTTTCTGGGTCATTCCTGTCATCTGACGGATCCGGATAAACGGATTATTCTGCGTTTCCACTCGAAGCCTTTTCCCCCTGCTCTTTTTTGTCCACACTGTTTTCACATCATCGCAGTCAATCTTTCGGCTCCTGCAGTAGGCAAACAGTTTATTCATGGAAGCATAGCTTGGAAAATGTGTTCCCTGTTCCCAGCCTCCAACCGAGGCCACACCGATCGCATGGGCAAATTCCTTCTGGGTCATTCCTGTCGTCTGACGGATACGGGCAAATACATTGTTATCCATAGGAAACCTTTCTCTCCTCCTTGTATTTCACCACACAGAGCAGACAGCAGGAAAACCAGTCGCACATTTTCCCTGTAAAAGCCCCGAAGCCGAACCCGAAGCATTTTACAGAAGCATGGTGCCACTGTGCGGATATACTTACTTCTCTTCCTCCTGTATTATAACCACATTATGATGTTTCTGTCAGTAATATTATGTTATTTTTAATAAAAATAAATAACCAATTGTACAGGTTGTTCTCCGCAATATACACCCGTTCTTTTCCAGTCTCAGAAAAAGCAGGACCGGATCAGCTTTGCTGACCCGGTCCTGCTGTACTGCCGCTTTCGATCGCAGTCGATTTTACCTTCTTATGGATTGTCTGCTTTCATCCCTGCGGCACGGTAAGATTTCAGCCTCCGCCCTGCGCAGACTGCAGACAGTGAAAAGCATCGAGCCTCAGGCATGATGGACACTCAGGATGCCAGAAACGCCAGCACAGCATCCATCCACCGGCATGCTGTTTTGTCCACACAGCGATAGATTTCATGTTTGGCCCCTTCAAAGCGTTCAATCTTTCCATATTTCAGCCTCTGGGCAAAGCGGTCCATCGGTTCGTTCTGAACGCTCTGGTCTTCCGATGCCTGGAGAACCAGGACCGGCACACCGATCTTTTCCACTTCGCCGGCCTTCAGAATCCGGTTCGTCACCTGCACCGATTCTTTGGTCCAGCAGAATGTCGGGCTGCTGTTCTGGAACTCTTTGACTTCATACTTCATGTTGTCATACCAGTCAAAGCGCGCTTTGGAGGTTGTGGCACTGGTGGGGAAGTCCTCATGCCCCTGATAGCCCTTGTTCATCATGACCCGTTTTTTGCCTTTTCCGATCGCCGTCATGGTGGAGCAGATGGTCAGCACAACCGGCTTGGGAATCCCATAGGTGCACGGGGCAATCATCGGGGAAGACAGCACAGCCCGTTCGAAAACACCCGGATGTTTTTCAAGATACAGCGCTCCGACGGCTCCGCCCATGGAATGGCAGAGGAGGCAGAACGGTTTGGGGAGATCGCGGTAAACCGTCCCCATCAGGGTATGCAGGTCCTCCACATAATCATCAAAATGTGCAACATATGTATCGCCGGATGCCTTGTCCACGCCGGGTTCCGTCCATGATCTCCCGTGCCCGCGGGCGTCATGCATGCCGACGGTATATCCTGCCCTGTTCAGGGCATAAATCACTTCAGAAAACTTCTCCACGGATTCCGTAAAGCCGTGCAGTATGATCACGGTGCCTTTCTGTCCCTCAGACGGGAACACCGACACAAACAGCTTGTGTCCGTCCCTTCCGGGCACCATGCTGTCCTTCCGGATCTGATTGAGCGCCGGGCGCACCACATGCTCCATGGTTTCAGAGAAATGCTCCTCGTGAATCATGCCATTGGAATAAAACTGGTCCATTGTTATTCTCCTGCCTTCTGGCCGGGTCACGCTGCCCAGACAGCGTGATGTACTGCCTTTTTATCGGAAAAATTATACCGTTTCCTCTCTGCAAAAGCAAGAAATACGCGCAATCCCCCACTTGCCTTCACGGAAAAACGGCTTCCGCAGAAGCCGTTTTCAGACAGGGATTATTCCGTTACACCCTCAAGGGCTGTGCCGTTGACATACAGCGTATAACCGTTGCTGATGACATTGGCTGCATCGCCTGTGAACTCAGTAATATAGCTGTCAGCCGTCAGCTTCCAGGTGCTGGTTTCATCCAGGGTCACCGACACGCTGCCCGCCTCCGTGGAAACCACGGTTCCCTTGCTGTTGGTGATGTTTCCGCTGACATACCCTTCCAGCGTGGAGGCGTTGGAGAGCGTCAGGTTCAGGGAAGAATTGCTGCCCACCAGCACGGCACCGGACAGGGCCTGCGCATCCGCATAGAGGTCTGCTGTGTTGTCTGCACCGCTCCATCCGTCATCGCACACAGAAATCAGGACATTTTCCTCATCTTCGTTGATGAGGGTGACATTGCTCAGGCGGATGACTGCATGGGTATTGGTCACATGGAAGATATGCCCGTTCATGCTCCGCAGGGTGCCGTCGGTCATGGTGAAGGAAGAGGTGCCGCTGTCTGCATCGCCGCTCATGGACTGATAGATCATGATGCTGTCCAGGAACGTGGCGTTTCCGTTGCACTTTGTGTTGTTGGCCGTCAGCGTGCAGTTGTTCAGGGTGATGGAGTTCAGGCCCTCAATGCACACGCCCTCGGACAGGTTGGATACCAGTTCCGCATTGGAAACCGTAATGTCCGCCGTGGAGTAAATGGCCGGAGAACCGAGCCCGTTGGATGTATAGGTGCCGCCGTCCACAACGACCACTCCGCCGCCGCGGTCGGTACGGATCGGAGCGGAAGAGCCGCCCGATGTGGTGACGGTCAGGTTATTCGCATAAGTGACGCCGCCGCCTGTTGTCATGATGCCGCCGGATCCGGAACCGGTGGTGGTGATGACGGTATCGGAGATGACAACGGTTGTGCCGTCGCCGTCTGCCCCGTTCTGTCCGCCATTGCCTCCGTAGCTGAACACGCCGTTCGCGCCGTCCGCCGAGCTCTCAATGGTGCCGCCTGTGATTGTGACCGTCGCGCCGCCCATGGCCAGGACCGCCGCATTCAGGCCGTAGAAATTGCAGTTATCCCCGCCTGTGGAACTGCCCGTCTTGGTCACTGTCGGGTTTTCAATGGTGACGCTGCCGTCTGTATTGATGATCAGTGCGCTCTCATCGACCGTTTCCGATGCATAGGTCTTGTCGGCCTGGGTTTCGGATGCCGTGATTTCCACGGCGGCCGTATAAGTCAGATCTGCGCTGGAAGATCCTCCGCCGGGCATTCCCGGAGGCGTACCGTCCATGCCGCCTTCCGGCATATCCGGCGGCGTGCCGCCCATCCCGCCCTCGGGAGGCGTCGGGGGTGTGCTGCCTTCCGCAGCTGCCAGGCTCATACTCATCAGAAAGATCATTGCAATCAGAATAGATAACAGTTTTTTCATGTCAACCCCTCCAAAATCTCAAAGAACCTGCCGGGATTCCCTCCCGGCAGGTTCTATCATAAATAAGATGTCTGTATAACAGTTGACTGCAATCTGAAGATTCTGTGAACATTTTTCAGGCCTGCGTCTCAGGCTCTGTCTTCTGCGGATCCTGCATTTCCCCGTCCGCTGTGTTTTCGCCCTCTTCCTCCAGTTCCTCGCTCTGCGGTCTGAGGATCATGCCGGCCGTGTCTGTGACAGGGAGAGAAAACACGATGGCCCCGGCCCGGGTGCCTGCCCCGGCCTCGTGCATGATCTGCCGCATCATTTCCGCTTTCATCTCTGTCGGCGCAACAATCAGAATAATATCCTTTTCACTGGCCAGGGAGATGCCGAGGAACTGCTCTGCCTTCTCATGGCCTGTGCCTCTGGCATGAATCACTGTGCCGCCGCGGGCTCCGGCCTTGCGGGCTGCATCCATAATCTGTTCACTGTGTCCCTGATTGCCGATGACAACCAGCAGTTCCTGTTCTGTTCCTTTCAAGGCTGTTTCCGCTCCCCTCTCATAGTCAAGACCGTCCGTCAGAAGCATCAGTTCACGTTTTCCGCCGATGGCAGAAAGCGGCACCACATACGCAATGCCTACGCCCGGCGCTTCGATGCGCAGGCGGACCGACATCGCCTTTTTGACTTCCAGCCATTTGCGCCCGGTCACAATGGTCATGCAGACCATTTTCTCCGTTTCATCCAGACCCAGCAGACGCATGTACATTTCCGCCGCCGTGCCCACGCCCAGGGAGATCAGGTGCATATCGAGTCCCTTATCCTTGTAAAGACGGATGAAGTCAGGCATGCGCCTGCGGCCGGTCACCGTCATCATCAGATACAGATCGGAATGATTCATCACGCTCACTCATCCCCCTTACAGTTCAATCACGGCATCATCAGCCAGGTCCGCATAGGGATCCGGGATCGGCTCGGTCCTGACATGATGGCGCGTCCTGAAGCGGTAGATCAGCCCGAGGGCCTGAATCGTGATCAGCGGCGTCATCGCGACGAGTGCCACCACACCGAATGCATCTGTCGCAATATTGCCGCCCTTGGCTGTACAGAATCCCATCGTCATGGGCAGCAGGAATGCTGCCGTCATCGGGCCGGATGCAACTCCGCCCGAGTCAAAGGCAATGGCCGTAAACAGTTTCGGGCACAGGAAGCTCATGGCAAGGGCCAGCGCATAGCCCGGGACAATAAACCAGAGCACATTGATGCCCAGGATCACCCGCAGCATCGACAGGCCGACGGATACACCGACGCCCACGCACATGCTCAGCTGCAGGCTGGTTCCCGAGATCGCGCCGTCCGTCAGATCTTCCACCTGACGCATGAGGACATACACGGCAGGCTCTGCGCGCACCACCAGATAGCCGATCAGCACGCCCACGGGGACAATCAGCCAGCTGTACGGAAGTATTCCGAGCAGCTGTCCCAGATAGGCGCCGGCCGGCATGAAGCCGTAATTCGCGCCGGTCATAAAGACCGTCAGTCCAATATACGTGTAGAGAATGCCCAGCCCGATGCGCGACAGCTGCTGGAATTCCAGTTTCAGCAGGATATAGTTAAAGACCAGGAAGAACACGGTAATGGGCAGGATGGAGATCAGCATTTCCTTCATCTGGTCCGGAAAGCCGTCGCCAAAGAGCGTTCTCAGCTCAATGGAGTCGGCCACATTGGATACCTGAATGGGGCTGTAATCCACCCCGTCCGCCCGGTAGATCATGCTCAGCACCAGAACCGCAAGGATCGGTCCGATGGAACAGAGCGCCACCATGCCGAATGAATCGTTGGACGCATTGCTGTCGCTTCGGATCGCGGTAATGCCAAGGCTGAAGGCCATAATGAAGGGAACGGTCATGGGACCTGTGGTCACGCCGCCCGAATCGAATGCGACAGCCCGAAAGCTTTCCGGGGCGAGAAAGGTCAGACCGAGGACCAGCATGTAAAAGCCAAACAGCATCACCCGCAGGGGAATCCCGTACAGAATGCGCAGAAGCGCAATCACAAGAAAGGCGCCGACCCCGATGCCCACGGAGAGAATCAGGACGAGATTGGGGATGGCCTGGACCTGTTCGGCCAGCACCTGCAGGTCCGGTTCTGAAACCGTGATCAGAAGACCCAGTGCACAACCGAGAATCAGAATCAGCTTCAGGTTTTTCGTTCGCGTGACGCGTGCCCCGATCAGCTCGCCCATCGGTTCCATGGCCAATTCCGCGCCCACGGAAAAGAACATCATGCCTGCAATGAGCATGGAAGCGCCCAGAAGAAAGCTGAGCATCACGCCGCTGGGAATCGGGGCAACCGTCATGCTGAGAAAGAGGACCAGCACCACAATGGGAAGCACGGCGGCAAGCGCCTCACTCAGCTTGTCGAGAAGTTTATTTTTCAGAATCATCTCTGCATTCATTCTTTCTGTCTGATGAACCCGGAACGCACCGGTTTTGGCGTACAGAAAATCAGCCCGTGCCTATCCAGATCGGTTCAGCTCCGGCTGACAGTCATGTCCTGCATATGATCAGAGTATATCATATTTTTTTGTTTTCCGGGGAGTTATATCCCCGCTAAGATCATCCGCAGAGCATCCTCATGCATGCTCTGCTGTCTGCCCGGGGCTCACGGGGTCCTTCCTGTCAGAACGGAAGCTCTCCCGGCTCCGGGTCCTCAAATGGTTCTCTGTCCGGCTCCGCTTCCGGCCAGTCCCCGGCTTCCTGTTCTTCCTCGTCCAGTTCCCAGGGTTCCGGTTCTTCCTCTTCCGGAACCCGGTTCCCGTGCTCAGCCACCCACCGGTCGATCTCTGCCTGCTCCTCCCAGGTGACGCCGTATGGAATGCCCCAGGGCGTATAACCGACAATATAGGCAAACCGCTCATCATGATCAGGCAGCATATCCTCCCATCGGGAATCCCTGCCTTTCTTTTTCTTCCTGCTCATTGCCGCATCCTTCATCTCCATCTGTCCGCGGGATTCTGTGCCGCACACGCTCTGCCTTACGGGATCATGGCCTCCAGAACCGTCTGCAGCTGGGGAATGGAGGCCACCGCCCCGGGATGCGTCACCGCAATGGCCGAAGCGCACGAGGCCAGCGCCATCGCGCTGCCCACAGAGAGCCCGCGCAGAATCCCGGAGAGAAAATAGCCGGTATAGGTGTCGCCGGCCGCCGTCGTATCCACCGCACTGACCGGAACGGCCGGCTGTGTCTTCCGGACAGCTGCCCGGGCATAGATGGACCCGTTTTCACCCAGTGTCAGCACAACCTGCATGCCCGGATACTGTTCCACAAGCCGGTCAAGAATCTCTTCCGGCTCGCGGGTGCCCGTCAGGTCAGCCCCTTCCACTTCATTGAGCATCAGCCAGTCCACAAGGGGAAGAAGGCTCCGGAGCTTCTCCTCCATGGGAGAGGGATTCAGGACTATCTGCATGCCTCTGCGTTTTGCTTCCCCGACAATCTCTTCCAGACAGTTGATCTCATTCTGGACAAGCAGCCAGTCCCCCTGCTCCATGCCTTCCAGAAGGCGTGGAATATCCTCTGCACGGAAGCTCCTGTTGGCACCGCCAAAGAGCAGGATCGCATTCTCCCCGTCCGGCGTGACCTGTATGATCGCATGGCCGGTTGCTTCGTCCCGGATCAGAAGGCGGGAAGTATCCACCCTGTTCTGCTTCAGTTCCTCCATCAGAAACATGCCGTCCCGGCCGATGCCGCCTGCAAAGCAGACTTCCGCCCCGGCCCGGCTCAGGGCAATCGCCTGGTTGAGGCCCTTGCCTCCGGCATTCCTTGTATATCCTTCGGAAGAAAGTGTTTCCCCTTCGCGGACAAAGTGCGGCACCTGATAGGTGTCATCCATATTCGCAGACCCGCATACCAGTATCTTCATGCATTTCGGCCCCGCTCTGTGCACGGAAGCCTTCTCTCCTTTATCTTGCTCTGTTTTTATCCCTGTCATCTGAAGGGCAGGACCTGCTCTTCGAGAAACTCCGCGATCCCGTCCTGATCACAGCTTCCCGTCACCCAGTCGGCCCCTTGCAGTGTGGCGGCATCGGCATTTTCCATCGCCACACCCCAGCCGCAGGCCCGGAAAAAGCCCAGGTCACAGTCCTCATCCCCAAACCCGAGCGCTTCACCCTTTGCGCATCCAAAGGCAGAGAGCAGCTGCTCTGTACCTGTTTCCTTGTTTCTCCCGCCTGTGCAGAAATTGCACCAGATGTCCCGCACATAGTGTGTAGCCGTCACGCTAAGAAGCCGTTCCGTTTCCTTCACGCGCTCCACCGGCATTCCCCAGCATGCCGCCGAGAGTGTTTCCGGTGCTTCGCGGGCTGCCGCTTCCAGTGTGCTCCTGTCAGGATCTCTCATCTCCAGGCTTGTGCCGCTCCTGTACCAGAAGTCCACCCGGCTGCAGCCCTCCGCCCTTCGGGCAATGCCCAGGATCGCTTCCGGAGACAGCGCATAGTCCACCCGCCTGTCCCCGTAGAACATCTGTGCGCCGTATGCCAGCACACAGCCCTCCGGATGCAGGATGTCCCGGTATTCGCCTGCGGTGATATAATTGCGGCCGGTCGCAAACGCGAGTCGGATGCCCTTTTCCCGGCATGCAAACAGCGCATCAAGCGTTCTCCCGGTGATCTTTTTCTCTGCATTGAGCAGCGTGCCGTCCAGATCCGTCAGAATCCACTTCACCCTGCGCGCCTGTTCGGGTGTCATCCGTCTTTTTTCTGCCATGTGCTCTGCTCCCGTCCTGATCGTTTTCGTGTCAATCTCTTCGACAGCCTGCACCGGATTCCTCTTCCGCTTTGTCCCTCAGACGCCGCCATCCCAGTACATCATAAAAACATTTGCAACTCTTGACATCTTTTTTTCCGGCTTTTATCATTAGACCCATCATAGACAAACCTTTGAAGCGGAGATCAAACCGTACAGCGCACGCACAGAGAGCCGGGGCAGCTGGAAACCGGCCGAAAGCGGGACGGCAAATGGACCGCCGAGGGAAAGGTGAAGGGCTTCACGCCTCTAGCTGGACCGTATGCCTGCGTTAAAGGCTGGAAATGTGTTGGCATTTCTGTAAAGAGGATCCGGCAAACCGGATCAAAAAAGGTGGTACCGCAAGGCTTCAGGCCCTGTCCTTTTCAAGGACAGGGCCTTTTTGCATCCATCGTGCATTCTTCAGAAAGGTGGTCAGGATATGACATCCATGCCGGATTATTCCATCCGCCTCCCCTCATGGACCATCGGGACCCATGCACTCGACAAAGTATCCGAGGTCTGCAGGGAAAGCGGAACGCGCGCGGTCATCATCGGCGGCAGGCGGGCCATGGCAGCCATCGCCCCGAAGATTGAGAAAGCCGTACGCCCTGTCCTTGAGATCACAGACCGTATCTGGTACGGCGGGGAGGCAGCCGAAGAAAACATTGCCATGTTGTCCGCCGCTCCGTCCGTCCGCTCCGCTGACATGATCTTTGCCGTCGGCGGCGGAAAAGCGCTTGATACATGCAAAACACTCGGTTTCCGGCTCGGCAAGCCGGTTTATGCTTTCCCGACCATTGCCTCTACCTGTGCAGCGTGCACAGCCGTCGCCATTCTCTACCATCCCGACGGCCGCTTCGCCGGTCCCTGCTTCCTGCCCGGACCTCCGAAACACACTTTCATTGACACAGCCGTCATTGCCTCCGCCCCGCCCCGGTATCTCTGGGCCGGGCTCGGCGACACCTACGCCAAGTATTTCGAGGCCTCCATGTCCTCAAGGGGCGATACGCTCGCCTATTACCATGCGCTCGGCGTATCCGTCAGCCGCTCCTGCCTCGATCCGCTCCTCGCCTACGGTGAAAAGGGCTACAGGGACCACCTGCAGGGAGAGGTCACAGAGGAGCTCACGCAGGTGATTCTCACCATCATCGTCACCACGGCTGCCGCCTCCATTCTTCTCACAGCCGACCGCATCATTGATTACAATACCGGGCTTGCCCACGCCATCTTCTACGCCCTGACCGCCTTTCCCGAACTGAAGATTGAGCAGGATCACCTGCACGGCGAAGTCGTCGGGTTCGGCGTTCTCCTCCTTCTGCTCACCGACGGCCAGGATGCCATGTTCCGAACCATGCATGCTTTCAACCGGTCCGTTCAGCTGCCCACATCCCTCGAAGAGATCGGCATCAGGGAGGAAGACCTTGAGCGTGTGCTCCCCCAGGTCCTGCGCATGCATGACATTGACCATAACCCCTATCCCATAACCCTCCCCATGCTCACGGAAGCCTTCCGGAAGCTCGGGGATTACAATCTGAAACTCAAAGAAGAAAATCAATAATCTGAAAAGGAGATTCCAGCCATGAAAAAGATCATTTCTGTACTGCTCACCCTGTCCCTGATTCTCTGCTGCTTCCCGTCCGCTTCCGCCGAGACCGCCCAGTACAAAGTGGGCATCGTCCTGCTCATCGAAAACGGCGCGTTCATGGATATGAAAAAGGGCATTATTGAAGGCCTCGCCGAGCTCGGCTATGTCGAGGGCACCAACCTGACCATCGATTATCAGTGCGCCCAGGGCGACGCCACCAACCTCCAGACGATCTGTCAGAACATGGATGACGGATCCTACGACCTCGTCTTTACCATTGCCACCCCGCCCACTCAGGCGTTTGTCGGTCTGGAAAGCAAGACGCCCAACGTCTTCTGTTCCGTCGCCGCGCCTGTCGCTGCCGGCGTCATGAGCGCACTGGACACCCCGGACATGAACGCCACCGGAACCAGCAACGCGATTCCTTCCGGCGACATCATTTCCATGGGCCTGCAGATTACCCCCAACGTCAAGACCTTCGGTCTGGTGTATTCCACCAGTGAAGTCAATGCAGTCAATGCCATGAATACAGCCAAGGCCTTCCTTGACGCCAACGGCTACGCCTATGTGGAAAAGACCGTGGCCAATTCCGGTGAAGTCCAGACCGCTACCCAGGCCGTCCTCGACCAGGGCGCCGATGTGCTCTTTGTCGCCAACGACTCTGTGGTGCAGGCCGCTGTGGATATTCTTGCCGAGATCTGCAAAGAGGAAGGCGTTCCCACCTACTGCTGCTCTGCAACCACCGTCCAGTCCGGCTGTCTTGCCACCCTGGCCATGAGCGACGTGTTTATCGGAAAAGAAACGGCCAAAATTGCCGCCCAGGTCCTTTCCGGAACGCCCATTGAAAGCATTCCCTGCCTCGTGGTACCAGCGGACATCGTTTCCGTCAACTCGGACACCCTCGAAGCGCTGGGTCTGACCCTGCCCGAATCGCTCTCAGAGCTGGGTGAGATTCAGTATCTCTCTTCCAAGTAATCCCCTTCCGGTGCTGAGGCTCCTCCTTCACCTCAGCACCACTCTCTATTTCAGGACAAGGCAGGCATTTCGCATATGAAGTTATTCATCGGGTCCCTTCAGCTCGGACTTCTCTACGGTATTCTGGCTCTGGGCATTTATATCAGCTTCCGGATCCTCTCCATTCCGGACCTGACCACCGAAGGCAGTTTTGCCTTCGGCCTTTCGGTGTCCGCGGCTGTCACAGCCTCCGGGCACCCGCTTCTTGCCCTGCCGGCAAGCCTTCTGGCCGGTGCCTGTGCCGGCGCGTGCACCGGCATCCTGCAGACACGCTACCGCATTCATCCGATCCTCTCGGGCATCATTACCACAAGCGGGCTGTATTCCATCAATCTCATGGTACTGGGCGGGGCGCCCAACCTGTCGCTGGTACGCGCCGCCACGATTTTCAAGATCGTTCCCTTCCTTTCCAAGAACGACGCCATGACAGTGCTGCCCATCTTCTTTGCCGTCCTGTGCACTGTGCTGATCATCCTCTTTTATCACACGCATCTGGGCATGTGCATCCGGGCGGTGGGTGACAATGAAGAGATGGTCCGTGCCTCTTCCATCAATGTGGATGCCTGCAAAGTCCTTGCCTTCAGCATTTCCAATGCCCTGATCGCCCTGTCCGGCGCGGTCATCGCCCAGTATCAGGGCTATGCGGATATTTCCTCCTCCACGGGCATTCTGGTCGTCGGACTGGCTTCCGTCATCATTGGGGAAGCCGTCTTCGGAAAGCGCGGCATAACACTGGGGTTTATTTCCGCCATTGTCGGTTCCCTGATCTACCGGTATATCATTGCGCTAGCCACCCGCTATTCTCCGCTGGACGCCTATATGCTCAAGCTGGTCTCCGCCGTGATTGTCGGCATCACCCTGGCCATGCCCGCCGTGAAAAGCAACTTTGCCGCAGCCCGGCAGAAGCGTGGAGGTGCTCAGGATGATTGAACTACGCAATGCGGTCAAGATTTTCGAAAAAGGAACAGCCATTGAGCATACCGCGCTCAACCGTCTTTCCCTGCATGTGGACAGCGGAGAGTTTGTCACGATCCTCGGCTCCAACGGTGCCGGGAAGTCCACCCTGTTCAATGCCATCTGCGGAACCTTCCTGCTCGACAGCGGGCGTGTCTTCCTGGACGGGATGGACATCACCTATATGCCGGAGCATAAGCGATCGGCCATGATCGGCCGTGTATTCCAGGATCCGATGAAAGGGACAGCCCCCCATATGACCATTGAGGAGAACCTTTCCCTGGCCTATTCCCGCCGCAACGCAAAGCCTTTGAGCTTTGCCCCTTCCCGCAGACAGACAGCTCTTTTCCGCGAGCGCCTTGCCGAGTTCGGCATGGGGCTCGAAGACCGCATGAAAACAAAAGTGGGGCTGCTCTCCGGCGGGCAGCGGCAGGCCGTTACACTGCTCATGTGCACCATTGTCCCGCCGAAACTGCTCCTGCTCGATGAACACACCGCTGCCCTGGACCCTGCCACGGCGGACAAGGTGATGGCGATTACCCGGAAAGCCGTCGCAGACGATCACCTGACAACCCTGATGATCACCCACAACATGGCCTCCGCACTGTCCACCGGCACGCGGACCATCATGATGGATGAGGGAAGCATCCTGCTGGACCTTTCCGGAGAGGAGCGGGAACACACTTCCGTGGATGACCTGTTGAAACTCTACGCCGGGAGCAAGCATCGGGCCTTTGACAACGACCGGATGATGCTGCAGTAAACGGCACAGACCATACAGTCCCTGTTTCAGACAGGGACTTTATTCTTCCCATCCTGTCAGGAAGAAGCAGGAAACTCTGCTGAAATGTTCATCCGGATGATATGCGAAAATTGAATATCATGATATGAATAATAACCATTGGCATAAAACGATTCAATCCTGTATCATGATTCCGGGGGGTTGCATCAACCTGTGTCTGGTTGAAAAGCCGGCCGCAGGGCCCCGAGAATAAGCAGATCACTACCAGATACAGCAGGGAGGCAACACTATGATTTACAGAGATTTTCAGGATATCAAACTGTCTGCGCTGGGCTTTGGCGCCATGCGTCTTCCGGTTCTTGACGGGGATGACAGTTGCATCGATGAACCGGCTGCCCTGCAAATGGTGGATACCGCGATGCACAGCGGCATCAACTATTATGACACCGCCTGGGGCTATCACGGCGAGCATTCCGAGGTGGTCATGGGCAAAGCGCTCTCCCGCTATCCCCGTAACAGTTTCTATCTGGCCACAAAGTTTCCCGGCTATGATGCCTCGAACTGGGGCAAAGTGAAGGAAATCTTCGAAGCCCAGCTTCAGAAGCTGCATGTCGAATACTTTGATTTCTATCTGTTCCACAATGTCTGCGAAATGAACATTGATGCCTATCTGGACGATGAAAAATACGGCATCTACAGTTACCTCATCGAGCAGAAGCGCAACGGCCGCATCAAGCACCTGGGCTTTTCGTGCCACGGTGAACTCCCTGTGCTCAAACGTTTTCTGGAAGCCTACGGCAAAGATATGGAATTCTGCCAGCTGCAGCTGAACTACCTGGACTGGACCTTCCAGCACGGCAGGGAAAAGGTGGAGCTACTCCGCGAGTGGAACATCCCTGTCTGGGTCATGGAACCTCTTCGCGGCGGGAAGCTGGCCGCTCTTGCTCCTGAATATGAGAAGGAACTGAAAGCGCTGCGGCCGGATGAGGAGATTCCCGCCTGGGCCTTCCGCTTCCTGCAGAGCATCCCAGGTGTCACTGTAATTCTGTCGGGCATGTCCACACAGGACCAGCTGGAAAAGAACCTGTCCACCTTTGCAGAAGACCGGAAACTGAATGGCGCTGAGATGAACACACTGATGGGGATTGCAAAGCGCATGCTCTCTCTTGGCACCGTGCCCTGCACTGCCTGTCACTACTGCGTCAGCCACTGCCCGATGGGACTGGATATTCCGCGTCTTCTGGCACTGTACAATGAACATGCATATACCGGCGGCGGATTCATCGCACCCATGGCGCTCAGTGCCCTGCCTGCAGATAAACTGCCCTCGGCCTGCCTGCAGTGCCGCAGCTGCGAACGCGTCTGCCCGCAGCAGATCAAAATATCCAGGGTGCTCGCAGATTTCGCTGAAAAGCTGGGCTGATCACAGGGAACAGGAGGATTTCAGATGAAGGTACTGGCCATCAACGGCAGCGCAAGAAAAAGCTGAAACACTTCGCTCCTGATCCAGACGGTCTTTGAAGAGATCAGCAGAGAAGGCATTGAAGCAGAAGTCATCTCACTGGCGGGTCAGGTCATTGAACCCTGCAGAGCCTGCTGTGGATGCGGTTCCCAGGAAAACTGTATCCACAGGAAGGATGCCTTTCAGGAGATTTTCCGGAAAATGACAGAAGCAGACGGGCTGCTGCTTGCCTCCCCCGTATATTCCGCGAACATTTCATCGGGCATGCAGGCTGTGCTGGAACGGGCAGCCGTTGTGTGTGAAATGCACCCGGGGCTGATGAAGCACAAAGTCGGCGCGGCTGTGGCAGCCGCACGCCGGGGCGGAGCGCTGCAGGCCATTGACGCCATGCATCATTTTTTCCTCAACCATGAGATGTTTGTCGCCGGTGCCACCTACTGGAATATGTCCTACGGCCAGATGCCGGGCGATGTGCTGAAAGATGAAGAAGGCCTGAAGAACATGCAGTCCCTCGGCCGGAATATGGCATTTCTTCTGAAAGCACTGCATCAGGAGGACAGAAGATGAAACGACTCGTCGGACTTGTACTCATACTGGCTGTCCTGGCAGCATGCGCTGCAGGATTCGGCCAGAGCCTGCCATCCGGCCGGATCCTTGTGGTGTATTTTTCCGCCACAGGCACCACAAAGGCTGTGGCGCAGGAAGCCGCCGGGCTTCTCGGCGCAGATCTCTACGAGATTGTGCCCTCCCAGCCCTATACCGAGGCAGACCTCGCCTACTACACCAACGGCCGCTGCGATCAGGAACAGGCGGATCCCTCCGTTCGTCCCGCCATTGCAGGTGAAATTCCTTCCATGGAAGCCTATGATACGGTACTCATCGGTTATCCGATCTGGCACGGTCAGGCCCCGCGGATCATCAGCACGTTTCTTGACATGTGTGACCTGCGCGGAAAGACAGTGGCCTGCTTCTGCACCTCCCATTCCAGCGGTCTGGGGAGGAGCGCGGCCGATCTGCAGGCACTCACATCCCCTTCCGCCTGCTGGCTGGAAAGTCGGCGTTTCCCTGCCGGCGCATCCCGCGAGGATGTGAAAAACTGGCTGGATGAAATTGGCATCCAGGCCAATCAGGAGGCTGCTCAGGTGGGAACCTTTGACTTTGAAAACAGAACGGTACTGCTCAACAGCGGTTACACCATGCCGATTCTGGGTCTTGGCACCTATTCGCTGGATTATGATACCTGTGTCCACTCTGTCATGACCCTGATCCAGCACGGCGGCAGGCTCATCGACACAGCCTATATGTACGGTAATGAGGACGCTGTAGGGGAAGGTGTGCGCCGGGCTATGGCGGAATACGGTGTCAAACGGGAAGAGATCTTTGTCATCACAAAAATCTATCCCAGCCAGTTCCATGACCCCGAGAAAGCCATCGAACTGGCGCTTCAGAAACTGAACCTCGGGTACATCGACATGATGCTCCTGCACCACCCCGGCACCCATGATGTCGAAGCATACAGGGCTATGGAAAAATATGTCGAGCAGGGCAAAATCCGCTCCCTCGGTCTTTCCAACTGGTATATTGAGGAGCTGACCGACTTTCTGCCTCAGGTGAGCATCATGCCCGCCCTGGTGCAGAATGAAATCCATCCCTACTATCAGGAGCAGGATGTGGTGCCCTTCATTCAGGAAAAGGGCATTGTGGTACAGTGCTGGTATCCGCTGGGCGGGAGAGGATATACCGCTGAACTGCTTGGCAATGAAACAATCCAGAAGATTGCCTCCGCACATGGCGCCTCTGCCGCACAGGTGATCCTGCGCTGGGATCTGCAAAGAGGCATTGTGGTGATCCCCGGCTCCGGAAATCCGGACCATATCATTGAAAATCTCAATCTATTCGGTTTTGCTCTGTCCGATGAGGAAATGGATCAGATCCATGCCCTCGACCGCGGAGAAAAGCATGACTGGTATTGAATCCGAAAAAACTTAAAAAACCAGTGTCCATCCACAGCATGCCATGGATGGACACTGGTTTTTCTGATTCTGAATATGTACTGAAACACCCGGAAGGCATTTCACCTCGAAGCTTATTATGCCAGCCAGGGAGTGTACTCTTTTCCTTCCAGAATATCTGCGATTCTCTCGCATGCATGGCCATCCCCATAGGGATTAACAGCCTTGCTCATTTTACTGTATTCTTCTTCATTCTCCAGCAGTTCCTTAAAAGAGCGATAAATCGTTTCTTCATCCGTTCCGACCAGTTTGAGTGTTCCTGCCTCTACGCCTTCCGGCCGTTCTGTTGTGTCTCTCATCACAAGAACCGGCACGCCGTAAGACGGGCACTCCTCCTGAATTCCGCCGGAATCAGTCAGGCAGAGAAAAGACCTTGCCTCAAAGTTGTGGCAGTCAAAGACCTCGATGGGTTCGATGATATGAATGCGGTCGCATCCGCCCAGTTCCTCTTCTGCTGCTTTTCTGACCACCGGATTCATGTGGATGGGATACACTGCTTTGCATTCGGGATGCTCATCCAGCACCCGGCGAATGGCGCGGAACATATGATGCATCGGTTCGCCCAGGTTTTCCCGGCGATGGGCAGTGATAAAGATCAGCTTGTCCTTGCCGACCCATTCGAGTTCTGGATGTGTATAATTCTCTTTCACAGTATGCTGCATGGCATCAATGACTGTATTGCCTGTCACATAAATGGTATTGGGATTTCTTCCCTCCCGCAGCAGGTTGTCTCTGGAAAGAGGGGTCGGCGCAAAGTTGTATTGGCTTACAATACTTACCGCTTCGCGGTTGAACTCCTCAGGATACGGAGAATAAATATTATATGTTCTCAGGCCCGCTTCAACGTGGCCCACCGGGATCTGAAGATAGAAGCAGGCCAATGCTGCAACAAAGGTTGTGGAAGTATCTCCATGGACAAGGACGATATCCGGTTTCTCTTTTTCCAGCACTTCCTTGATCCCGTTCAGGACACCCGTAGTAATGTCAAAAAGAGTCTGGCGCTCTTTCATAATATTCAAATCATAATCAGGCGTCACCCCGAATGTCTCCAGTACCTGGTCCAGCATCTGGCGATGCTGCGCGGTGACACAAACCACGGTCTGAATGCCTTTTCTCGTCTTCAGTTCATTGATCAGCGGACACATTTTAATGGCTTCAGGTCTTGTTCCGAAGACAAGCATCACTTTTTTCATCTGATCCACCATCTTTCAATTCGTTTCTGCGCTTCCATTCACCCATACAATCCTCATTCAAAGCTCTTTCCGAAACGCACAGTACAATCTTACGGATCGATACACCCTGCACCTCGGAAGCGCCACCCCTTCCAAGATGTATGATGGTATCGGCATGATTCAGAATGCGTTCACCTGCTTCACTGCATGCTGACATGTTGTTTTTGATCCCTGATTCTTTGAATCAGTTGTTGAGTAGCACACTTTTTTGTGTTATTCTTTATGGCGTCGGCTTTCCTTAGGGGTATCCTGTGGCTGCATTATTATACCTTAAAGAATATCCGATGTCATCTTTTTTCTGGCCGAAACGCTTTAAAAGTTCAGATTTCTCCTGTTTCTTATACAGGAAGATCGCAAGGGGTTGTCATTTTGAATTCCTGTATCTCCCTGAGCGGCACATTCATTGTGTCATCGGAAAGATAGTGCAGGTGAAAAAATCCGGGGGTTTGAGAAGAATATAATGGATTATGAAAAGCATTCAGACAACTTGATTGATGCGTTAAAAGTGTCTCTTGAATATGACCAGCACCACGACAGTGATCTGATCCATTTGGAGCAGCTTCGAGCTCAGACAAAGGCTCCCCGGCATATGGTCAAGGCGTTGATGAAATGTATATTCAGCCAGCAATGCGGCTCACTGCTTCAATCCTCATTTCGATATGTTGTCAGAAAGGAACGCCTGCCTTTAAAGGAGACGATTCTTTCCGCCACCGCTCTGGGCAGGGAATTATTGAATTTCGAAAAGGCACTAAAAGAAAAAGAGCTGACGCGATTCAGGAACGCAGAAAAATGTTTTTGGGAACTGCTTCGTCACTCTCAGGCAGAAGGAAAGAGAATATTGCTCTTTTTTGCCCCCTATTACAGCGAAGACCGCATCAACGATGGTTACTTCCAGAGAATCAAAGCGATCGACGATTTTTTCGGAGATCATGCGCTTCGGATATATGCTTCCTGGCTGAACACAATGAAAGATCAGGCGGCTCCCAACATCCGGGTGTGGGACAATCTGCATCTCGAGATTGAATACTCGCCATTGGCAGAGTTGCATAATCAATGGATCATTCAACTTGCCCAGTTCACAAAAATCGTTTATCTGCACAGTGTGACATTTGCCAATGAGAAAGTGACTCTGCTCCCGGATGTGCAGAAACTGCTTGATGTGCACGGTGCTTATCCTGAAGAAGAACGCATGTACGGAAAAGAGACTCAGGCAGGACTCGATGAGCACCAGGAAAAACTCCTGATGGAGCATGGAAATCTGATGATCTGCGTCACAGAATCCATGATCTCCCATATGTTGAAAAAGTATCCAAACAGCAGAATTGAGTCCCTTCTGCTTCCGATACACAGTGCTTATCCGCTTCAGACAGAGTTCTTACCGAGAAATCCTGTCCATAATAAGCCGGTGGTGATTTATTCGGGCGGCGTTCAGAAATGGCAGTGCATCGACGAAGTCTTCCAGGCAATTGAAGTCCAGAAAGATCATTACGTATTTAAACTGTTTGGGAAGGCTTCAGAGGAACTGACCAGAAGGGCCGACAGCATTCAGGGCACAAAAGATATCCAGGTTGGGTCGCTGACGAAAGCTGAGCTCGATACCGAGTATGACCAATGCCATTATGGATTTATCCTTCGAAAAGACAGCGTCGTCAATGCTGTCGCCTGCCCCACCAAGCTGGTTGAATATCTGCAGCATGGAATTGTTCCGATTATGGACTCCACTAAATTGGGAGACTTCGTTGGACTTGGAATGAAATACATTTCCATTGAAGATTTCATCAACAACCGAATGCCCGACGAGCAGGAAAGAATACGAATGGCCAATCACAACGTCACTGTGCTGCGCATACTCAGAGAACGCTTTGAAAGCGGCAGGGAAAAACTCGTGCAGCGCACGCTTCATCAGGGTGGATCGGAATCAGAACATTGACATGTGTTTTTCAGGTGTGAACTACCTGTATTCCGGGCAATTTGTGGTATATTGTCCAGGATTCCCAGGAAAAAACATAGCGTCTGCTCTGTAATAAGGAGCAGAAGAAGGACAGAGGGAAAATGACAAAAGCGAAAGATGGCCACTTTTATCGATGGCTTGCCATAGGCATTGCTGTTTACTTTTTGCTGGCAGGACTTTTTTACTGGATTATTCATAAAGACTGGAGCGAGACTTTTATATCGACCGCCCCGGTGAATTCTGATGCCTTATTGCCTGAGCTTACAGAGGATTCAGAAGTCCGGCAGACATTTCATACGAACGTGGATCAGCTCCAGCAGATTCAACTGCATGCCAGCCTTATTACACTGGCAGGCAATGAGCCAAGAGAGGTCCAGGTTAAGCTGCTCGATGCAAATGAACAAATCATGGCAGAGCAGACCATCAATGTATCCGAACAGCTGAATGACAATCAATTCGTCATCTTTTTTCCAGACTTAATGCTTCAGAAAAACCAGTACACACTGGTTCTCTCAGGCCACGGCGGGATAGCCTTCTGGTATGGTGCAACAAGAAGTGCCGGCAAGTTTGATATAAGCGTCAAAACAGACGAGATTCTCTACTCCGGTTCACAGCTTGTTCAGGGTGAACTGGTCATGTCTCAGTCCGGCATTCGCCATTTGCCCTATACCCGGATTTTCTGGCCTGTCGCCATTGGTTTCTGCTTTATTCTGATCATTATTGCAGTGGTCACCCATCTTCGCAGGATGAAAGGGAAAATCGGACTGATCCAGCGATCTTTTGAAACTGTACAAAAATTCAGATACCTTCTGAAAACACTGGTCATCCGTGATTTTAAAGTGCGGTATAAAGCATCGACGCTTGGTGTTCTCTGGAGTTTTCTGAATCCGCTGATGATGACCATGGTATATCTGTTTGTGTTCTCTACGCTGTTTCAAAGCAGTATAGAACACTTTCCGGTTTATCTGATGAGCGGCATTGTGCTTTTTAACTATTTTTCCGAAGCAACCAATCTGGGTATGGTATCTATCGTTGGAAATGCAGGACTGATCACAAAGGTGTATATACCCAAGTATATTTTCCCTGTTTCCAAAGCACTTTCATCCGCCATCAATCTGGTTATATCACTGATCCCTGTCATCATTATGATGGTGGTTACAGGCGTTCCGCTCAGAAAAAGCCTCCTGCTCATTCCAATCCTGATTGTATTCCTGGTTTCATTCAGCATAGGGGTCAGCCTGATTCTTTCAGCATGCATGGTTTATTTCCGCGACACACAGTTTTTATGGGGGATTGTGCTGACCATTCTGAATTTTTATTCTCCCATTTTCTATCCGGAATCCATTATCCCGGCAAGATTTGCAATGATCTATCACCTAAATCCAATGTATCAGTTCCTGTTCTTTATGCGAACGATTATGATAGGAGGAATATCACCGACACCTGTCACATACCTGTATTGTTCGCTGTCCAGTTTAGCCGCTCTGTTCATTGGACTGTATGTTTTCAAGCGAACACAGAATCAATTTGTGTTGCACCTGTGAGGGGGCGTAGATATGGATGAGATTATTCGCGTGGATCATGTCAGCATGAACTTCCGGAAGAATGTGAATCATGCAACCAGCATGAAAGAGTGGGTAATCGCAAAGCTGAAAGGCCAGCTGAAATATGAAGACTTTTTTGCGCTGAACGATGTATCTTTTACTGTATCCACGGGCGAAGTTGTCGGAATTGTCGGAACGAATGGTTCAGGGAAGTCGACCCTGCTCAAGGTTATTTCCGGAATCTATAAGCCGACCAGCGGTTCAGTTGTCACAGCAGGACGCATTGCTCCAATGCTCGAGCTGGGAAGCGGGTTTGACTATGAACTGAGCGGCCGTGAAAATGTGTTCCTTAACGGCGCCATTATGGGATACAGCGAAGAATTTCTGAAGAACAAATATGACGAGATTCTGGCGTTCTCTGAATTGGAGGATTTTATTGAGCAGCCTCTGAAGACATATTCATCGGGCATGATCATGCGGCTTGCTTTTTCTGTCGCTACACTTGTAAATCCTGAAATACTGATTGTAGACGAAATCCTTGCCGTGGGTGACGAACGCTTCCAAAAGAAAAGTTTTGAACGCATGATGAACCTGATTCACGGCGGAACAACCGTACTGATGGTAAGTCACAATCTGAATCAGATTCAGGAAATCTGCTCCAGAGCAATCTGGCTGAACAAAGGCAGTCTGGTATTATCAGGCAGTACGGAAGAAGTTTGCGGAGCATATCACCAGTTCATGATGCAGTGAAAGGATTGAAAAAAGATGGAAAACGCCAAAAAAGTTTATGACTATGTTGTCGTCGGCGCAGGCTATGCGGGCTCTATCTGTGCAAGAAGACTGGCCGAAGAAGCAGGAAAGAAAGTCCTTCTGATTGATAAACGGCCTCATATTGCAGGAAATATGTATGACGAGCTGGACGATCGCGGCATCCTGGTCCATCGCTATGGTCCTCACATCTCCGTGATGAATGAGCAGCGGAGCTATGATTTCCTGTCCCGATTCACAGAGTGGGTACCCTATCTGCATCGTGTGAATGCTGTGATTGACGATAAAGAAGTACCGCTGCCAATCAGTTTTTATTCCATCGATCAGCTGTTCCCCTACGAAAAAGCTTCTGAGATTAAAAAGCAGCTCCTGGCGAAATATCCGGAAAACGCAAACGTGCCGATTCTGGAGCTGCTCAGCAATGAGAACCCTGTCGTTCGTGAGTTTGCCGCCTATATTTACGAGAAGGTATTCCTGCACTACACCATGAAAATGTGGGGGCTTGATCCCAAGGAAATCGATCCCTCCGTTACAGCCCGAATCCCTGTCCGTCTGAATTATGACACGCGTCACTTCACCCATAAAATTCAGGTCATGCCCAAAAATGGTTTTACATATCTTTTCCAGAATATGTTGAATCATCCCAATATTGAAATACGCCTGAATACCCCTGCGCATGATCTGCTGAAAATCAACATGGAAACCATGAAGGTCGAATACCGTGATATGGAAGTCAGAGAAGGTCTGGTATATACCGGTGCTCTGGACGAACTGTTCGAATATACATTCGGAGAAATGCCGTACAGATCACTGCGCTTCGAGTTTGAATCCCACGATGTCACGATGCTTCAGAATCCCACTGTCCTGAACTGGCCGGACGACAGGCCTGCTACGCGCCGGACTGAAATGAAGAGGCTTACACAGCAGGTGAAGGAGAATGTCACATCAACCATCACCGAATATCCTGGAAAATACATTCGGGGGGATCAGGTTTGGGGAGAACCGTTATATCCGATCAACAATCCCGAATGCATGAAAAAGTATTCGATGTACGCTAAGCTGGCACAGAAAGTGCCCGGGCTGACAATTCTTGGACGTCTGGCAGCCTATAAATATTACAATATGGAAGCCACTGTTCTCGCTGCGCTGGACGTCAGTGATGGATTGCTGGCAAAAACAGGGAGGTAACCCGGATGAAAGGCTTTGTTGCCGCATGGTTTTTCCCGCCGCAGACAAGTGCGGAAGGGCTCGTCACATTTAAACTTTTGAAGTATTCCAAGCATCAGTACGATGTATGTTCTTCCGCGTCCGATCTGTGGAGCTATCACGCTGAATCACAGTTGGCCTGCGACAACATTTCCGTTTTCCCGATTCAGGCAGAAAGCCTGGAAGATTGGACAAACAAAGCTTTTGATCTGTTCGAGCAGCGAAACAAAACCGAAAAATACGATTTCGTCATGACCAGAAGCATGCCTCCCGAAAGTCTTCTGTTTGGCTTTAAAGTCAAAGAGAAGTATCCGGATATGAAGTGGATTGCGAGTTTCGCGGATCCGATTGCTCGAAACCCCTATGAACTGGCCGCATATGTTAAGGAAGACGATCGGCTTTCCCCTACAGAAAAGATCGAGATTCTCCGCGATCTGAAAAACAATCACCTTCTGCATTGGAAACAAAGCAGGCTTCCGTCTATTCAGCTGCTGTGCAAATTAAGCGAGTGGGAGAAAAAGGCGCTTGATTTAGCCGATCATTATATTTTCCCCTCCGTTGAACAAAAGAATTACACCCTTCAGGACACTCTTTCACCCAAAGCATGGGTTATTCCACACAGCTACGATGCCGAGTTTATTCCGACAGATATCAGGAAGCCTGACAGTGAACGGGTTACTATCACCTATTGCGGCTTCACGGATAAAAGAAGGTCCCTTCAGCCTCTGGTGCAGGCCGTACGCAAACTGAAGCTGAAAAACAATCCGAATTTTGAAAAACTTCAGATTCGCGTGATCGGAAATACGCCTCGTGAAATCAAGGACATGGTCTTTGATTACCACATCCAGGATACCATTTTGTTTGAGCGAAGCGTCGATTATATCACGAGTCTTCGACTCATGGGTGAATCAGACTGGCTGCTTCATGTTGAGGCATATTTTGAAGATCTGGAAGGCGGTTCCTTCTTTTTTGCTTCCAAACTGGCGGACTATTTTGCACTGAAAAAACCAATCCTTGCCCTGTGCTCCCCCGAATCAGCCGCCGGGAAAAAGCTGGTGAAAGCAGGCGCTGAGGTCATTCCGGTCTCAGAGCAGGAACACCTTGTGAACTTCCTTGAAAAGCTGATCAATGGAGAGGCAAAGCCCTGTGTCAATGAGGATTACTGCAAACTGTATGATGCGAAGACCGTGGCAGGAGAATATGATCGGCTGCTTGAAAAAGGCACCACTGTCGAGGATTATATCGATTCGCACAGCAGAAAATGGCCTGTCCGGGAAGCAAAGGATACAAAACTGATTTCGATATGCATTCCCAGCTACAATGCCGAGCGCTATCTGGACCGCTGCCTGTTGTCCCTGGTCCGGGCAGAAGAAGCCGGATATCTGGATATCATCGTTGTCAATGACGGATCAAAAGATCATACTCAGGAAATCGCGGAAATCTATACTTCCAGATATCCGGGCATTGTCAGGTGCATTCATAAAGCGAACGGTGGCCACGGATCTACGATCAACGCGGCCCTGGGCACCGCACTTGGCAAGTATTATATGGTGCTGGACTCGGATGACTGGGTCAATACAGACGCTTTGGATCAGCTGATTCAAAAGATACATGCTGATGCACTGGATGAAGATCTGATTCTGACACATTACTATAAAGTGGATCTGGAATCCGGGGAATACAGAGATTCTCTGATGCAGAATGGTATTCCGTTCGATACACCTTTTACGTTTGAAAGCGTGGATGTCGAAGGAATGTATATTGCCCTGGCCAACAGCTTAATGAAGACATCCATGCTGCAGAAAGCAGGGTTGAAACTCCAGGAAAAAACGTTCTATGTGGATGTTGAATATATCCTTCTTCCCATTCCCTATATCCAGACGATGAGATATCTTGATTTCTCCCTGTATCGTTATTGTGTAGGAAACGCCAACCAGAGTATTGACCTGCAGAACATGGTGATGCGATATGATCATCATGAAAGAGTGATGAAGCGCGTCATCCAGTTTTATGCTGCTGCAGAACTCTCAGAGAGCAAAAAGAAATATATGCGCAATATTCTGGAACAGCTGCTGATCACCCATTACAATCTGTGCCTGCATGACGATCATCAGACTAAGCGTGGACTGGAAAGGGCCCGCGAGTTTGACCGATTCCTGGCAGAAACCGCAAATGATTTGTACAAAGCCGCAGGGAAAAAGGTGATCGGTCTCAGGAGGGCAAGAGCAACAAACTATAAAATTTCAGGATCCATTCGTGAACAAGTCAAAACCAATCTTGCCCAATTCTCCCGCTCTTCCTTCGGGAAAAAACTGATTTACAATCCCGTGACGCACGCGATTGCACACAGCCGCATCGTGAAAATCAAGCCGATTGAACGGGCTGTATTATTCCTTGTTTCGAATAAGGAAGAAAAGAAATAATCCACCAGCCGGCAATCACCGCTCCATAAAAGACACCTCCCTGGATGAGCATTTCATGCTCTCCAGGAAGGTGTTTTTCAAAATCTTTTTGCCCTACTTCTTTTTTCATGGATACGGTCTGCACTATCCTGATTGCTCGTCTTCCCAATCAGCCGGCATGGTCCATTTGTTTCAGATAGGCTTCTGTCATCTGTTCCGCCAGTCTTTCTGCCTCCCCGGGCACTGCCGGAAGCCGTTTGTAGAGGAACGTGCTTTCCAGCGCTGCATAGGACCCTCTGGCAATGTCATCCCTCGTCGGGAGATACCCGCGCAGCTCCTCAGCGCATCCCAGAACCATGGCATCGTCTGAACCGATTCCCTCGCGGATCTTCATCCCGATCGCCGTAAACCCTTCAAAGGGAAGCGCCAGCACCGGAACACCGCCCAGAACAAAACAGGCTGCCGTGCCCGGCTCAATCTCCCTGAGACGGTCCACTTTTTCCAGCATTTCTTTTTCCCATGTCCGTGCCACCCTCGCCGCAGGCATGTCCGGCCCGCCGGCCCTGCGCTCCGCCTCGTCCGCTGCCGCCCGGATATCCTCCTGCGTCACACGCCGAAGCCGGATACTGAAAGGCAGCCGGCCCGCCCTGAGCGTCATCCCAATGGGCTTCAGACTGGAAAGAAAACTTTCCGCCGCTCTCTTTCCAAACGCGCACATTGCCTCCTCGCCGGTATGGAAGGGATCAATGTCCCCGCACAGTCCATTGAGATACACTGTATCCATATCCCCGAGGCTCCGGATGATCTCGCCGGAAAAATCCGCGCTCGCCAGATGGGTTCTTCCCAGGAAAACCCCATGGCAGGCACAACCCATGAGCGCAAGTTTCTTACCTTTTTCACGCGTCAGGACAAAGCCGCGCACGTCCCGGTCCACCGGCCCTTCCTTCGCCGCCCGGTTATAGATCCAGTCCCCTTCCACTGCCGTACGCCCATATGCGATCCCGGTCACTTTCTGCAGATCGGCCATGGCCGCATCCAGCGCAGGAAACATTCTTTCAGCGAGGACGGCTGTGTACGCCGGATTGACCTCTCCGCAGCCCTCATGGTACTTGATCGCAGGCCCGGTGTGCGTGTGGACGCTGACAATCATGACCTCCGTGCATCCGAGTGCCTTCCCGTGCCGGATCAGCGCATCCGCGACGTCCTGGGAGAGTCCGAGCAGTTCACAGGAAATGACCAGCACCCGGACACTGCCCTCCTCGAGTACGGCGGCCCGGATGTGCAGCGGGTCCCGGACGCCCTCCATCCGCCGCTCAAGATAGTATCCAAACCCTGCCAGTTCGGTTCCCACAGGCGGTGTAATCTCTGCCATGCCAAAACCAGCGCGCAATCTCTGTCCCTTCTTTCTATTTCAGTCCCGGAATCACTCCGCCGTACTTTTCCACGAGCAGGTCGTTGACCGCGTCTCCCCCGTCCACATTGCTGCTGACAAAAAATTCCGCGTCAATCCCTTCCTCCATGGCCTTCTCCTTGACCCGGCAGACCACGGCCTGCAGAAGGGCGGCACCGACCGCCGTGCTCGTGGGTCCCACGCGGCGGCCGTCCGGAAACTCCACCGACGCATCCCCGGGAATCCCGCAGTTGTCCAGCACCAGGTCCGCCGCTTCAAAGAGACGGAGTCCACGGGGCGAGCGGCTGGAGACCGAGGACGAATGCTGGAGACTCGTCAGGGCAATCACCTTTGTGCCCCGCTTTCGTGCTTCCACGGCCAGCCCCACCGGGACTGCATTCCTGCCCGAATTGGAAAAGATCAGAAGCGTGTCCCCTTCGCCCATGGGATACCGCCGGAGCAGTTCATCCACCCACTCTTCCTTCCGCTCCTCCTGTGTGCTGCCCGCCGCACTGATGTGCAGCATCAGCTTTTCATCGAGCACCGGACAGACTCTGGCCATGCCCCCGGCCCGGTAGAAGATTTCCAGCGCCAGCAGGTGTCCATGGCCTGTGCCGAAGGTATAGACCATTTTCCCGGCCTTCAGGGTGTCCAGAATGCGGTCTGCCGCCTCTTCCAGCTTCTCCTCCTGCGTGGCAAACGCCCTGTCCAGCGTCTTCATGAGATTCTCCCGGTAACGGTCAATTGCTGTCATTCTCTGTTCCTTCCTTCCAAAATGCTTGAGATTTCCTGCACCGTCTTTCCGTCCTCCAGCATGCCCAGCACCACCGCCCCGATTTCCGGGGTATGGCGCGGTGCGGTCACCTGCACGGCAGAGCAGCGCTCTGCGAGCGCGTCGGTAAAGAGCTGCCTGGCCAGGGGACTGTGCTGCATGACCCCGCCGTACACCGCACAGACCGCAGCCTCCGGCACCTGACGGTACAGCGCCTCCGCCAGGCACGCGAGCCGCGTCATCTCCTGTTCCACAATGTGCAGTGCATCCGCGTTCCCCATCTTTGCTGCCTCCAGCACCCGTGCGCCGAATGCCGCCATTTTTTCCGTTCCCATCGCAGGATCGTACAGCCGGACAATCAGGTCCCGGGGCTCCGCAGCCGAGAAGAACCCAAGCGCCTCCTCCATCAGGACGCTCCTGCGCCCGGTCAGATCAAAATCCTCAGCCGCGCGGGCCAGCGCATTTCTTGCCAGAGTATAGCCGCTTCCGGCATCCCCCATCTTCCATCCCCAGCCGCCGAGCACGTGTTCTCTCCCGTTCCGGTCCAGGGCCATGAGCATTGAGCCTGTCCCGCAGATCACCATCATGCCCGGCGCACCTGTCGTGTGCCCCATCAGGGCAATCAGCGCATCGCTGCTCAGATGCAAGCTGCAGCCCTCGGGGAGGCGTGCACGGAATGCACGGAGCGTCTCCGCATCCGCCGGCCCGTCGAGTGCTGCAAGGCCTGCCGATACCACAACATCCCCGGGCTCTGTCTCCCCGATCAGCTCCCGGGCAAGCTGTTCAAACCGGTCCAGGCAGGGGTCCAGCCCATCCTGAAGATAATTCAGGCCGCCTCCCTGCGCGCGTCCGGCCACTGTGCCGTCTTCACGGACCGCCACGGCACTTGTCTTTGTGCCGCCGCCGTCCATCCCTATATACAGCCTCATGCTGCCTCCCTCTGCGGGCCGGATACCGGCCCATCTGCGTCATACGGAATGTATCATTCTCTGTTTTCCCTCCCAATCCTGCCGGTCACAATTCCTGTATTGCACCCTTCCGCGGCGTGTGCTACACTTCGGCCAGAACCATAGACTCTGCCGGGCTGCCGGCAGACATACAGGAGGGATTGCCCCATGGCTTCACTGGATTACCCGGTTTCACAGGAAGAACTGGTCGCACTGCGGCGGGAACTGCATATGTATCCGGAACTGCGGTGGGATCTGAACCGGACAAACGCGCTTGTCCGCAGGGAGCTGGACAATGCAGGGATCCCTTACGAATCGGACCGCTACGGACGGAATTCCGTGGTGGTCACCATTCACCCGGAAATCACGTCCTTCACCGTGGGTCTTCGTGCCGATATGGACGCTCTGCCCATTGAAGAAAACAATCCCGATAAGCCTTACCGTTCCCGCTGCCCCGGCATCATGCACGCCTGCGGGCACGACGCACATACCGCCATGATGATCGGCACAGCCAAAGCACTCTGGGCCATCCGGGACCAGCTCCGCTGCCGCGTCAAACTGATTTTCCAGCCCTGCGAGGAGGGCCGGCCTTCCGGTGCACGCACGCTGTGCGAAAACGGCATCATGAAGGATATCGACTGCATTGTCATGTGTCATGTCAACTGTGTGGACCCGACGCATGTCATTTCCACGAACGCCGGCTGCACCAACTGCTCCTCGGTGGCCTTTAAAATCACGCTGGGCGGAAAATCCGTGCATGCCGCGACCCCACACCTGGGCATTGACGCCCTGGCCGCAGGCGTCAAAATCTACAACGATATTCAGATGGTCCTCAGCCGTGAAGTCGATCCCTTTGACGCGTGCGTCATGGGCGTGTGCAGCATGCATGCCGGCACCACGGTTTCCACCAATGCCGACTCCTGCGTTATGGAAGGCACCATCCGCTGCCGGAAGGATGAAACCATGTCCTGGGCGAGAGCACGCCTGGAAAGCCTGGTCCGGAGCGTCGCGGAGGAGAGCCGCACCACCTGGGAGCTCACCTGGAGCGGGGACCCGCTGCCTGCTGCACACAATGATCCGCACCTGTATGCCGCCTTTGTGCCCTCTGCCCGGTCTGTCGTCGGTACAGATCGCGTCATTGAGCTGCCCACATCGCCCGGCGCGGAAGATTTTGCATACTATGAAAAGGAAAAGCCCGGGCTGCTCTTCGGCCTGGGCATGCGCAATGAAGCAAAGGGTGCCTGTCATCCCGCGCACACGCGCGACTGGGATATCGACGAGGACGCCCTGTCTACGGGCGTCCGGGTCTTCGTGCAGTTCGTTCTGGACCATATGGACGGTATTGAGGGCATCCACTGCCCCGGGAAAGGAAGCAGTCTATGAAAACACCGCCTGTCTTCTACTGTCAGCTGGACTATGCCGACCGTCCCTACCCCGGTCCCGGCGGAAGGGGCACCATTGCCGACAACGGCTGCGGCCCCTGCTGCGCCTCCATGGTGGCGGAGAACCTGACCGATGCCTCCTTCCCGCCCTGGGAGGCCTGCCGCATGGCCATTGACTGCGGCGCAAGGGAAAAGCCGGGTACAGACCTGTATATCTTTTCTCCCGTTTTTGCTGAGGCATTCGGCTTCAGCCTGGAGGTGACTGAGGACGCCGATACGGCCTTCCGTTTTCTCCGCGAGGGCCGCGGACTGGTCATTGCCAATACCTACGGCGACCGGCCCGAGGATGGCTGGATCGGTGTGTTCTCCGACAGTGGGCACTATATCGTGCTCGCAGGCATCGAAGGGAATACCGTACGCGTCTGGGATCCCATGTACCGTCCCGGCCGCTTTGATACCCCCGGGCGGAAGGGCAAGGTGCGCATGGAAGGCAACGAGGCGTTTGCGGATGCCTCCGTGATCCGTGAGGACTGCATGCACCGTCCGTTCTTCCTCTTCGGCCGCCCCTGATTTCATTTGTTCTGTATCCTGCCGCTTTCCGGCCTATTCCTGAAGGAGGTGCATCCATGCACATTGTGATTCTCGACGGAGACGCACTCAATCCGGGTGATCTTTCCTGGGACGGGTTTGCTGCCCTGGGCGATCTGACCGTCTACGGACATACACTGCCCACCGACATTGTCCCCCGCATCGGAGAGGCTGAAATCGTCATCACCAACAAGACGGTCATCAGCCGGGATGTCATTGAACAGTGCCCGTCGATCCGGTATATCGGCATCCTCTCCACCGGCTACAATGTTGTTGACCTGGACGCCGCACGTGCCCGCGGCATTCCCGTGACCAATGTGCCCGCCTACAGCACGGAAGCGGTGGCACAGTATGTCTTTGCCCTGCTCCTGGAGCTGACCAGCCACGTCGGCCGGCACAGCCGCGCGGTCGCGGAAGGCCGCTGGGCCGCCTGCCGGGATTTCTGCTTCTGGGATGCCCCGCTCATGGAACTGCACGGCAAGACCATGGGGATTATCGGGTACGGGCATATCGGACAGGCAGCGGCCCGCATCGCACGCGCCTTCGGCATGCGCGTCCTGATCAACAGCCCGCATGCACAGGGGGATGAGGCCGTGGATCTGGATACCCTTCTGCGCGAAAGCGACGTGATCTCCCTCCACTGCCCGCTCAATGAGCGGAGTCAGGGACTGATCTGCAGGGAAACCCTGTCCAGGATGAAACCCGACGTCCTGTTGATTAACACCGCCCGCGGCGGGCTCATCAATGAAAACGACCTGCGCGACGCGCTTCTCTCAGGCCATGTCGGCGGTGCCGCCGTCGATGTCGTCTCCCAGGAGCCCATGGGAACAGATCACCCGCTGTTCGGTCTGGAAAATTGCCTGATCACACCGCACGTCGCCTGGGCTTCGTTTGAGAGCCGCCAGCGCCTCCTGAATACAGCCGTGAACAATACCAGGGCTTTCCTGGACGGACATCCCGTCAACGATGTCACCCGGCTCTGACAGCTTGCATGCCGCACCTGAAAAAACACGGTTCCTGTCCCTGAATGGGACCTTTTGTCACTATTTGCAACTTGCGCGTTCATTCCCCGGGTGGTATGCTCTGCCTGTAGACTGCTCTCTCTGGTTCTTCACGAAAGGAGAGAGGAATTGGTCCGACATCTGACCCCGAGGCAGACTTCCCTTTCAGGCGGCAGTGACCTGAAAAGCCTGATCTCCGACGAACTGCTCCTGTGTCTCTCACGCAGGGCAGACGATGCGCCGCCTCCGCATCCGACCCAGGCCCGGCTGCTGGTCCTGAGCACAGTTGAGCGCTGCATCAGCCGGGGTGATTTCCGCGGGCTGAGATTTCTCACGGAACTCGCGGGCATCGGGGAAAAGGCCGATATCCGGCGGGAACAGCTGTGTCTTGAAAAAGAAAAGGCTGCCCGGAAGACAGCCGGCGAGGCCGATGCCCGGCACAAAGGCCCGGATCTCTCGGCGGCCATGGAAGTATACCATGCGCTTCAGGCAGCCCTGGACGCTCCGGCCATCAACAGAACCATCGATGAACTCATGCAGCCGCCCTCAGACAAACCGCCTGCATGAGCCCACCGAAAAATGACCGCTTCTTCTGCGGTCATTTTTCGGTGGGGGCATTTTCATTTCAGGTTGCCTTTGGCGTCTCCTTTTTCACCGGCCAGCGGTACACGCCCGTCAGCGCGCCTTCCAGAAACGCCTGTGCCAGAGATCCCGGAAGGATCTGCTGCCGCGCTTCATCCCGTGTAAACCAGGCATAGCTGTCCACTTCCGTGTTGGCATGCACCTCTTCGCTCTCCACTTCGGCTGTAAAGTTCAGCATCAGTGTGTTGGACGGCGCGAAGAAATGGCTGTGATTGAACCGCACCGCGGTCACCTTCAGCCCCATTTCTTCCCGGACTTCCCGCACAGCAGCATCCTCTGCATCCTCGCCGCGGTTCACATACCCCGCCACCAGAATGAATCCCGGCCGCCCGTACTGACGGATCAGGGCAATCCTGCCGGTGGCCGGACAGGTCACAATCATGCTCACGGCTGTATTGAACACCGGGAAGCGAAAGTCCCCGCACGCCGTGCAGTAAGGGATCTCCCTGCCTTCCGAAGGCAGATAGCGCAGTTCAAGTTTTTCCCCGCACTGCATGCAGTGCAGCATCTGTGGTATCATCGCGAATTCCTCCATAACCGGTCCATTTTGAAGAGATCCGTGAATGACAGGCCGCCTTATCTTCTTCCGGTTTTCCCTGTCAGTCCGACGCGCCGTTGAGCAGGGCATTCTCTTCCTCTGTCAGAATAAGGTCCAGTGCTTCCGCGTTCTGGCGCATACGTTCCGCACTCGATGACCCGATCACGGCAAACGCATTGACCCCCTGCCGGAAAAGCCATGCAATGGCCACCTGAGGTACCGTGACGCCGCGCCGGCGGACAATCTCCTCGCAGCCCCTCAGGCGCTCGTAGTTTTCCGGCCAGTTAAAGCCTTTGACCGCAAACCGGTCCAGCACCCTCTCTCCGCTGGTCTCATCCTCCCCGTGCACACGCCCGGAGAGAAAGCCGTGGGCCAGACTGGAATACGAAACCACCGGCAGCTGCGTCTGTCTGTACCATGCTCTGGCTTCTTTCCCTTCTTCACCGGAAATACTGACGCAGTTTCCGCCCCAGGGATCCACCACCTGCCGGGCCAGGGAAAAATTGGGGCTCGAGACTGAAAAGGGCGTCAGGCCATGCGCAGATGCATAGGCATTGGCCTGCGCGATCCGCTCGTGCGTCCAGTTGGATCCGCCGTAGGCCCGGATTTTTCCTTCCCGGATCAGTGCGCTGCAGGTTTCCACCACTTCACCCACTTCAACGGACGGATCATCCCGGTGCAGGACCAGAAGATCGACATCATCCGTTCCCAGCATCCTCAGAGAGGTCTCCAGATCCCCGCGGATGCCTTTTTCGCTGACCCTGCGTGTTCCGTCAGGCAGAGGATGGCAGCACTTGGTCAGCAGAATAACGCTGCGCCGGTTTCCGCGCTTTTTCATCCATCTGCCAATGACCTCCTCGGAATGCCCGTACACGCGGGCGGTGTCCAGCGCATTGATGCCCATGCCTGTGACGGCATCCAGCAGTTCATCCGCATCCCTCCCGGATGAAAACATGGATGTGCCGTAAAAAATCCGTGAGACGTCTTCCCCGATTCCGGGAATCTTTCCGTACAGCATGTCTGTGTCCTCCTGACTGCCCGTTGTATCCGATCCATGGTCTATGTGCTTGCGTGTCTGTATTCACCACGCTGTGCAGATTCCCTTCCCGGAGCATTTCCATCCCGCAAAAAAACAGACTGAAATCAGCGAATTCAGTCTGCCTTCGTGTGCTTATCAATCAATCGGCTGGCGGTGTTCCAGCGGCGGTTCCCTTCGTTCTTCCTCCTGTACATCCAGAATGGAACGATGCTCCGCCGCTTCCGGATTCTCTGTCCATTCCGTCACGTGTTCAAGCGGTCCGGCCTGTCCGTCCTCTCCCGGATAAAACGCGGAGGTCTCTTTTTCAAAGAAGGCCCGGCGGCATGTTCCGTCCGCCATCACCCAGACTGCACGGGAATCAGCAGGAAGCGTTTCCGATGTCTTCAGCCAGCAGTCCGCCTGGTCTTCATACGGGCACGGCAGCTCAGGACGATGGGCCTTCACCCATGCCTGCGCATGCTCCAGACTGATCAGGCAGTCCTGGTCCTCGTCGAGAAACACCATGCCGAAGGCCAGAATGCCAATGCCCTTTTCCAGAACGACAACGCCGTCAATGGCCCCGCGGTTTCGGATGATGGCGTAGCCCTGCTCAACCCCGACTGCATAGAGGTCTCCGCCCGGCTGAAAGGGAATATCAGATAAATCTGCAGGATAAGAAAACATGTGCTGTCACCTGATCTTTCTTCTTTACAGTTGGCAGTATAACACATTTTCATCTATAGGGTCAATTACATCATTTTTATAAAATTATCTGGTTTTTGTGCCGCCATGCTCCAGACACAGCGCAGCCCCCCTGCGTCGGGCAGGGGGGCATCCGTGGATCCCGGGGAGATCTGCAGCCTTACGGCTTGTCTTCTTCCGACATCGTCTTCAGTGCTTCTTTTTCAGCCGTCAGTTTCACGATGTCCTGTTCGGCCTTCTCCAGGTCTTTCTTTGCTTTGTCCAGTTCCTTCTGAAGTTCTGTGACCTTCGCATCGACAGCTGCCTTGTCCGTCTGTGCATTCTTGAGCTGCTTGGTCATATCCTCCAGCGTCTTCTGGGCATCCTGAAGCTGTTTGGCTGTATCGTCCAGCGTCTTCTGGACCGTTTTCAGACTGTCTTCTGTCTCCTTCTGCTGCTTTGCTGCCGCTTCCAGATCTTTGGTCGATTTGGTCAGAGCCGCATCCGCTTCCGCTTTGAGCTTGGTCATGTCCTCCAGCTTCGTCCTGGTTTCCTCCAGCGCCTTGGCTGTGGTCTCCTGAAGGGCTTTCGCATCGGTCAGCTCTTTCTTTGTGCTTTCCAGGGAAGTGTTCGCTGCTTCAAGACTCTTGGCTGTGGTTTCCTGAAGTGCCTTGCTCTCTGTCAGCTCGGTTTTTGTGGTTTCCAGTGCGGCAGTCGTTTCCTGCAGCGTCTTGGATGTCGTATCAGCCAGCGCTTTGGAATCCGTCAGCTCGGTCTGTGCCGTTTCCAGCGCAGCAGCGGTTTCCTTCAGGGTCTTGTCTGTGGTCTCCTGGAGTGCTTTGGAATCCGTCAGCTCGGTCTGTGCCGTTTCCAGCGCAGCAGCGGTTTCCTCAAGGGTCTTTGCTGTGGTCTCCTGGAGTGTTTTGGAATCTGTCAGTTCAGTCTGTGCCGTCTCAAGGGCAGCCGCCGTCTCTTCCTGCTTTTTGGTGAGATCGGAAATCTGTTTTTCCGCCTCTCTCAGTGTGGCTTCCACCGCTGTCAGATCGGTTTTCAGCGCATTTTTCTGGGTCGTCATGACAATGCCGAAAATCAGTGCAATCACGAAAAGAACGCCTAAAATCACAGCAAGTTTGTTTTTCATGGATGTGCCTCCGTTTTTTTTTATTATTTTATCACAACTTGCGCACAAAATCCAACTTTCTGGTTTTTTTCGGCCGCTTCCGCCTTGTTCTTTCCATGCTTATCCTGCGCAGCTGCCTGTTTCGGTCAGCAGCATTTCAATGCCCGGATCAGAAGGCGTCTTCAGGAAGTCACAAACGGGATTCCGCGCGCCCGGTCGTATAGGAGATATTCTCCATGGGCTCCCATGCGCCGCTGCCATAGACATACTCACGCAGCATGCAGATCCGCTCTGCCGCACGCTGCACCGACGTTTCCACCATATCCTGAAACGTCTCAGGCCAGTACCGCCTGCTTTCGTTTTCAGCGTCTTCCTCCTTCCAGTCCATGCACCGGTAGGAAAACACCCGCATTCTTCGCCAATGGGAAAAGAGACCATTCCACAGGCCATGCGGATCTTCGCAGAGCCTGTAAAACCGCTGTGCATCCCGCACCGCCGCCTGCATCTCCGGCCAGACATGCTCCCAGCCATAGAGCCGGTATACCTCTTCCAGGCCGCTTCTCATCTCTTCCGGGAGCGAACGCAGAGCCGGGACCGATGTAATGGGCCGTTTCGAGCAGATCCCCTGTCTGCGCAGTTCCAGACGATCCAGCTCCCTCTCCAGCGCAGTGTGACGAACCGAATCGGAGCAGGTTCTGTCAAAGATATAGGGATGAACACAGGAATCGAGATAGAAATGGCAGAGATATCCTGCCGTATAGGCAAAGAGCAGGTCCTTCTGCTCTGAAGGCGCGCATTTTGCCGCATCTGCCAGCCTGTTGAAAAACTCCCCTGTCTTCTCTTCATGCATGACGCGCGCGCGTTTCCGGTACCGCATCCATATCCACGGAAAAAAGAACCGGACATACCCCCAGTCATCCGGACCGGAAAGGGCATACCGGAACACATCCTTCGCCGGCATCTCAAAAGGCAGACGGGAAAGCACCTTCCCGCCCATACTCCTGTGAACCACGATATCCGGCATGCTGCCTCTCCCCTCTGCTGTTCCGCCTGATCCGTATGCTCTCTCAGATGCAATCTCTCAGCCGCATTCAGGCCGAAGCCCGGCCATACATATATCATATCACAGACCTTCCCCTTTGTGACGCAGAAAGGCCGCCCCGCTGCGCTTTCCGGCTTCCGCCCGAATACCGGTGCCTTCCTCCGCTGCCGGATCGGATCCTCTGATTCCCCGTTTTCCGTCCGGAAAAAAGGCGCAGGCTCCAGAGAAAATCCACAGGGCATGCACGGCCTGTGGAAAGAGAAAAGCGCTGTGAAGCTTTGATCTTCACAGCGCTTTTGTCAATTTGCATTTCCGAAGTGCTTTTTCTCTTTCACGTAGAATATCAGGCCAATGACGATCCAGGTCACCAGCATTATGTAGCTTTCCCGTCCGAAATGGACACCGGACAGCCCGGGAATCGGAATCAGCTGAAGGATCATGAATGCGATCGAGAATATTACGCCAAGGATCGCCATCATCCTGAGGAACAGCGTACCGTCACGGTCCTTCTTCGTGGTCACCAGCGTGCTGGCACAGGTGAAGAAATAGCCGATGCTGGCCCCGATGGCACTCATGTCCACAAACCATCCGAGCGCTTCTCTTCCGAGAATCGGTCCGGACAGGCTGATGAGGATGCAGAACAGCATGGCATTTTTCGGGGTTCCGTACCTGCTGTCCACTTTTCCAAACCATGCCGGGAGAAATCCGTCGCGGCTCATGGAGTACATCAGGCGGGAGGACGCAAGATAGAATCCCATAATTCCCGAAAGCACAGCACATGAAACACCCACGCCGATGAGTACTTTTCCAAACGTGCCCAGCAGTTCTTCCGCCGCAATGAGCAGCACCCATTCCCCTGCCATGACGCGGTCGGGCCAGTTTTCCAGGGCTGCGGCAGCCACCGTGTTATTGCTTGTGTAAACAAAGCAGCCGAAGGCAATGGCTATGATCATGATCACCGATACTTTTTTAAATGAAAAGTTAAATTCCTCTGCCGCCTGCGGGATCGCATCAAAACCGACGTATGCCCACGGCGCAATGGCAAAGGTTGCCAGAATGGCAGAAAGGATGCCCGCCGTTCCGGTATGTGCGTATTTTCCAATCTCAGCGGTCGTCGCATGGGCTTCCATCGCCGCCTGTTTGTCAAAGCCCCAGACCGGCTGCATGTTGATGCCCTTTGCCTTTGCAGAAACAAGGGCTGAAACGAAAAGCGTAAATGCACAGATCACCAGCATGGAGGACAGCAGGGTCTGTACAATGCCGGCCTTCCTCACGCCGATGATATTCAGCCATCCGAAGAGGATCAGGATGGCCATGGCCAAGAGCATTTCACCCATATAGATGTCAAAACCGGCAATGGTGTAGTGGAAGCCGAATTTCAGAATGTCCGCGCTTCCGTCCAGACCGTCCACAATCAGCCCGATCGCTGTGCTGTTCATCGGCACATTGGTCAGGTAAGCGGCCACCAGGAACCATCCGCAGAGGAAAGCCAGGTTCTTCCCGAAACACATCCGGGTAAACGTAAATTCACCGCCGGCCCTGGGATATTTGGGCACCATGTAGGTGTAGGAGAATGCGATGATGATCATCACCGCCGCGCCGAGAATCATGGCGATCGCAGTTCCTGCCACGCCGGAATTGGGAAGAAACTTCTTTCCCGGGTTAATGAAGGAACCCCAGCCAATCACACATCCAAAGGCAATCGCCCATACATTCAGCGGATTCAGCTGACGCTTCAGTCCGTTTTCATTGCCTTTCGGCATCTTTGCATTCATCGGAAATCTCCTCTTTTACCTTTCTGCCCTGCAGCCCGCCCTGCTTTGTTCATATTTCCCAGGTTCTTACCGTTTGTAATGAACATGTGCGTCGGGAGAAGCCTGCTGTTTCTCGCGCCTTGACTTTATGAATATATCAAAAAGTCAGAAGTGAGTATACCCTCATTCTTTTTTCTCTGTCAAGCTGATTTGTTCATTTTTGTTTTATTTACTGCTGTAATTTGAACCCGCCTTCATGACTTCGCAGCCTGCAGACGGTGATTTTCTTATCCTGTCCCACATGTCCCGGATCCTCTTCCGAACGGATTCTTCACAAAACAAAAACTCCGGCGGCGCCAGAGTTTCTGTTCTGATTATCTGAGAAAACAGGCCGCACAGGATCACCAGGTATAATCCATCGCAGCCGCAACCGCATTCTGATGCGCAGCATCCTTTTTCTTGGTGCTGTGCGTCATGCTGCCATAAAAGTGGATGCAGAAATGTCCCGCAAACTGATTGTCTGAAATCGTTGTTGTTCCATGCGGCATGCCGTTCATGGACGCTGCATAGATCCGTCCGTTATACTTCACCAGAATGGGACGGCGGTTCCATGACCACTTTCCGTAAATGCCATTCATGATTTCCGTATCCTTCTTGGTCAGCGGCTCTGCATCGAGATGATTGGCTCCGGCCCAGCGTTTGCACTGAAAGGTCTTTCCTGTTTTGCAGTCTTTCACCGTGAAGGTTGCTCCCCGCGGAATTCGATCAATCCCATCTCTGAACCAGTTCAGCCGCTCTGTCGTTCCTTTTGCCACAGGGGCTGTGTTTTCACCAAACATCGCCGCAATGGTTTCGCTGTCCGCATTGCCTGTCTGCTTTAATTTCAGTTCCTTCTGCAGCTTCTGGACAGCACTCTTGGTTTCCCGGCCGTAATCCCCATCAATCTTTCCCTGATAGTAGCCCAGTGCAGCCAGACATTTCTGCAGCTTTTTCACATTGCTGCCTTTTGCCCCGACCTCACACGCAGCGGGTTTCCCGATTTTTTTCAGGGAGGCAACATCAGAACCTGAGGATGCAGTGCTCTTTGAATCGGACGATTCCGCAGGCGCCGCATCTGTGGAAATATAGGCCTTCATGACATAACCGGTATATTTCCCATAATTGACTTTATACCAGTCTCCGGAAGTACTCATAATCCTGACCGAATCCCCCCGGCTCAGGGTCTGGAGTGCTTTCGAATTCTTTGTGGCTTTCGAGCGAAGATTCAGGGATGAACAGTTGACCGTTCCGACGCTTTCTGCAAACGTGAGTACCGGAATCATGATCAGAAGCATCAGCATCGCGGCCACTCGCAGCACCATTTTATATTCTTTCCTGAAAAGCATAGCATATCTCCTCTCTATGATATCAAGCTGGTTCAAACAACATTGCTGCTTATCTATATATGCAGGGCGTTCAAAACATACATCAATGATCCAAACGCTCATTGGCATCTGGCTATGTCATACTTTATATGTTTTTTGTGGTATTGTCAATATTTTATTTCATTTTTTACAATTTTTGTGTCAAATTGTCATATTTGTTACACTGAAAAATTTTTTCCTGCGTTTGGAGGCTGGTTCTCCCTGCCAAAACACTCTTCGCGCTGACCGGAGATCCCATCACGCCGCATGAAAGTCTGAAATCTTCCTGTTTTGCGGGACCCCCGGATCCCTGCATTCCCGCGCATGGGATCTGGATGTCATAGAGCACACACCGGATTTTCGCGTTCCATCCGCATCAAAGGAAAGCTCTTCCGCTGAAATGCGGGAAACGGGAGAGATCAGATCATGTATGCGGTATTCCTTGCTCTCGAAAGGTCTCCATGCTACAATCCTTCTGGATCTTCCGAACCTTTCACCATCAGTATCTCATTTTCTTCTGTTGGTTTCCTTTGTACCTGGGAAGGAGGACAGTCAGTTTGAAACACATTAAGGTAGTAACCTTCAATATCCGCCTGGACTGCAAATGGGACGGCGAAAACAATTTTGAATTCCGTCAGCCCCTGATTCTCAAAACGCTCCGGAAGGAATGCCCCGATATTGTCTGTTTTCAGGAAGTGCTCCCCCATGTCCAGACCTGGCTGAAAGAAAGCCTCCCCGAATATACCGTGGTCGGCTGCGGGCGTGAGCCCGGACTTCGCGGCGAATCAGTCTGCATCGCTTTCCGGGCAAATCTGTTCAGTGTGATTCATATGGACACCTTCTGGCTCTCCCCCGAGCCATTCACGCCCGGCAGCCGGTATGCAGAACAGAGTGACTGTCCGAGAACGGCTGTGGAGCTCCTGCTTCATCTGGATGGCACGGAACAGGTCCTTCGAATTCTCAACACCCATCTGGATCATCAGGGAACTCTGGCCCGCTCGCTCGGACTTCAGCAGATCCTCCGGCATCTTGATCATGCTCCGCTCTTCCCTGATGCCCCGGTGATTCTGACCGGAGACCTCAATGCGCCGCCCGAAAGCCCGGAGATTTCGGTATTCAGGGCGTATCCTGAGTACCGCAATGCCACAGAGGGCATCGGAATGACCTATCATGGTTACATGAAAGGCACACCGGGTTCCATTGATTACATCTTCCTCAGGGGCCCCATCTCCTGCCTGAAAACGGAAAAATGGATGGATTGCGAAAATGGGGTTTACCTTTCCGATCATTATCCGGTCTGCGCACACCTCGAACTGCTGCCCACCATGCATCAGTCAAATGCAGTTTGAATATTTGTTCTGATTCCCGGATCGCCTCGCTCCACACTGAATTTCAATTCAGTGACTCAAACTTCCCACAGGAATCATGTGGATCGGGCTTTGAAAACTCGATAGGAACCAGGCAAAAAACAGCTGGAAACGTTGAAAAAAGTGTTTTCTGCATATCAGCCCCCTCTGCCGGAAATTCCGTCTGCTTTGGTTTTGTACATTCATTTTGCCGGCAAAGAAAACAAAAGAACTGAAAAATCACGGAATGAGAAAAAAGTGAATATATCCGCTTCCTGTTTTGTATTGAAAAACATGTAGAAAAAGAGGGATCCGATGGTGTCGGATCCCTCTCGCCTTTGAAAGTCTACTGTCGAAAATTTGTCCTTGACAGGGGTACCACATTCTTTTGAGATGGCACCGGGATCATACAGCTGTTTCCATTCATGGAAAACAGTTTCAGATTGGGTTCACTGTAGAAACCACGATCCACGATCAACAGAATATGCCAGGTCGTTTTCATCTGAACAGGATCGGACCGCATGGCCGTCAATGGCAACTTCGGATGATGAATGAACCAGGAGATGCCTTATGACTAAGATCCCATGTTTTTTTCGAGCAGATCTTCGATGGTACATCCGAGTACTTTGGAGATGCGGTATAGAGCCTCAGCGCTGGCTTTATTGATGTCCTTGTTTCTCTGTTCATACATTTGAATGGAGCGCAGCGATACGCCAGAGAGTTTAGCCAGGTCAGCCTGTGTGCATTCGTAAGATGAGCGAATGCGCTTCAGATTCGTTTCTTTAAAGTGATCACGGATCCGCTCGTCAGCGATATCGGCAAATTTGCTGATATCCGCTTCATGGAGCGTGCAATACATGTTCTGCAGATCATTATATGAGAATACCTCGAATATATCGCTGAAGCTTCTCGCAGAATACCACTGGTAATAGCAGACAGCCCAACCAATCCAATACTCCCTTGACCGCCCGAAATGTTCTTGTGGCTCAGTATCCAGGTGCTTGCCGGTTGTTTCAAGCATGACATCTGACACAATATCCATCCCGCTTTTTCCCGCAAGGTAGGCAGGTTCTCCATTCTCCATCCGTTTGCTGATGGAACTGGCGGTAAAAAGCTTAATGAAATGATCACCAGGAATGCTGCAGGTGTTGATCGCGTAATCGAATGCATCCCCGAGTGCGGCTTGCGCTTTACTTAGATACGTTTCTTGGTATCCGCGGATCGTCATTCGTAATGCCTCCCCTCAGAATATCCTGCATGTACAGGCCATCGCCTTCTTCCTCCTGAATATCCAGGTATGTTTGATTGGCTTTATCGTTTCTGGCTTTGCGGAGAACATAGAATCGCGCTCTCTCTGCCACCTCAAAACCCTCGAATTTGATCTTTGAGAAGGCAAATTGGGACTTCAGGACGATCTGTTCTCCCAGTTTTCCCAGACGCATGGCGCGGGATAGCTGCTCTACCGTGATGGCGTTACTCAGAAAAGCCTCCGCGAAGTCGAAATAGGAATCATCAGCTCTGTAACCGGTAACCAGGTCGTATGCGTTTACGTTGATCCCAAAGTTTTCAATCAGGTATTGCTTTGCTCTTCTGGCAATCGGAGTCTTGATGCTGAAAAGGCGATGCTCAACCAGGACAGCGATCCAATTGAGGATCGTATAATCCGGACTGGTCAGATTCAGGATTCTCAGGTACTCCGTGTCCAAAGTGTAGCGGTTTGAAAAGCCATCTTGAAGAGAAGAGACAGCCCATTCCTTTGCAAGGTCATTGCTTTCGGTGCAATAGAAGCCCAGACCAAAGTCATTATTTTTCCGGCCTAATCCGAAAGTCGGAGAATCCACAACCCTCGATGAGCCGTGGTATATGGTGAGTAAGTTTTCCATCAGGTTTCCTCCAGTCAGCCGATCACCTGACACTATTGTATCACTGTGGTGATACAAAGTCAAACAGAGAACCAAAAATATCACCAAAGTGATACTGAACAGGTATGACAACATATTATCGAAGCAGATCGCGCTTGTATTACAGCAAAAGGAGTTTTTCTGTCCTCTGCATAGCTGTAAGCTCTACCGGACCCCACGCCTGCGTGGGGTTTTATCGTAACAAAAAGCCCGAAAGGATTCCCCTTCGGGCCTGACGCACATCATTTATCCGGCCTCATCTGCCTCTCAGCTTCCACATTCCGCTGAGTCTGAAACCACACACAATATGCTTATCCTCAAGGTTGCAGCGCGGACAGACGCCGCGTTTTGCCTCATAATGGCAGTCTTTTGGATACAGGTGCACACCGGTCATGGAGTTGATACAGTGTCGGCATACATTGCCGCCCAATTCACGCCGGATTCTTTTTGTCGTCCACATCGTGCCAGCTTCCTCTCTTCAGGATCACTTTTTTCTATTCAAAGGTCCAGTCTTTTCCCGGCTTCCCCTGCCGATGGCCACACGGCTGGTCCTCTTTCACCTTTTCAGATCGCTGACAGCATTCTATTCTTCTGCCCTTTGTCTGTCAACGTTTTCCCTGTACTGTCTGTGTGCATTTTGCACATCGTCCGGAACAGCATCTTCCAGCTCCTGCATTGCCGTGCGGTGCCTGCGATACACCGTATGCAGGCTGCAGCCCAGGATGTCCGCGATTTCCTGCCACGACTTTCCGTTCAGATACCGCAGCTGCAGAACTGTCCGGTTTTCCGGTTTTTTCATCCGGTTCAGGCAAACCATCATCCTCTCCCGGACCTTCATCAGCTGGCAGATTTCCCCTGAGATTTCCTTCTCCAGGTCCACCATGCTGACCACGGCCCGCTCCATCATGTCGTGCTGTCCGCTCCTTTTTCCGCAGCCTTCCGACAGGATGGCAGTCATTCTGCCCGCAGCTTCTCTCAGGGAAATCATCTGTTCCGTCTTGCTTCGGATGTCTATCTCCAGCCATCGGCTTTCTTCAATGGCCTGCCGGAGACCCGCCGTCTCCTGTTCTGATGTACATTCCGTCCGGGCTGCCGCACTGGTTTTCACGTCCGTGTTCTGATTCCGAATACGCTCCGTCATTTTCTCCCCGCCTTTCCCTGTACCTGCTCCATCCTGTACATGTGCTTTTACCATCCGTCTTCCATCTTTTCCCACTTTGTTTCAATCTATCACCGAATTTTCTCATGTTTTTTCCATTCTTCTGCTTCCTTTCTTCGAATCTCTGTTCTTTCTATCCACCTATGCTCCACTTATGCGCATCCCGATTCCACTTTTTCTTTCATGAAATCAGACCGGCATGCTCTTTCCGATCATCAGCCACGCCCGGCCCGTTCCCCTTCACCTCCCTCCGCTGTCTGAAAAGCATGCCCTGCCAGCGGCTTCCTCCACCTGGCTTTCCGCATCATGCCAAGGTAAAAACTTCTCACCTTTTTGCCTGCAGCCCGGGCCTGATGGATGACTTCCCGTGCGTTTTGCGTATTTTTGCCTCCGCTGCTCCCGAAAACCCACACTTCTCTGCACGCCTCCAGCAGGCATATGCTCCTGGCGCGATAGAGCATTTCGTCGATTTCCGGATCCTGGGAAAAACGCTGCTTCTCATTCCAGCAGGGAATTCTTCCCCTGTGCACAATGTAGTCCACGATCGGCCTTCTTTTCTCCCTGGCCTCCTCCCCGTCCGCCTCGTCCAGAGCCGGGATCAGCACATAGACCAAGCCGGACTCCCGCATCTTTTTCACCTTTTCCCTCCGCGCTCTCTGCAGATCCCTGTCTGCGCGCTCCACCGCCTTCTCTGCGGTCACATCCCGATACATTTCCCAGTTCATGAAACCAACTCCCTTCTGTACAGGTTCTTGATCTTCTGCCTTTTCAGGCGTTTCCCCGTTTTGTGCAGATATACAGCGACCGGATCTGCTTCTCTGGGCAGTTCCGGCCGTTACCATCTCTTTTTTGATTCCGTTTTCAGGATGCAGCGTCCCGTGCATTACGCAGCTGTGCCTGCACATATTCCTGCTCATCCGCCTCCCGGCTCAGAAATCCCCGGACGCGCTGCCTGCGGCTTCTCTTCCGCCTGCTGCCGCGTCGACAGATGTTCAGCGCCTGGACCGCGCACATACAGCTGCCCCATACGCCCTGCCTTCTCGGCCAGCCTGCACAGGGGCGGACACAGAGCGCAGAACCGCTTCGAACGGCTCCGGATCCGGCTGCTGTGCCTCTGTCCTGATCTGTTCTTTTTTCGTTGGTTATGATTGTATATTGATGATTACGAAATGTCAATAGATTTTTTTATTTCCTGAATGTAAATTTTCTTGACACAGATCCTCGGTCTGGTTTACAATACCGTTAGTGGCATGTTTGTCTACTTTCACAGACATTTTTGCACGGTTCTTATTCAGACAGGCCTGCCCTGTCATCCGGAACCGTTTCCGTTCCCAGACGCATCTTCTGCGGTTCCCGCTTCCATTCCAGATGAAAGGAGCTCAGGCAGACCGGCCGATCCCGGTCCGGTCTGCCGCACAGCATGATCAAGCAGCTGCCTGTCACCCCCGAAATCACTGGCACGCCCGACACCCTGCCCGGTCTGGGCGCCTCCATTGCTGCCCTGCGCAGAGCGCAGCAGCTCCCCCAGCAGACATGCTGTGAAGCGCTCGGGCACTGCGGCATCCCGATGTCTTCCGCCGCGCTCTCCCGCTGGGAAAACAATTCCAACCAGCCCGGCTGTTATGAGCTGCTGGCACTGAGCCATGCGCTCGGGCAGGAAGGGCGGCTTGAACGCTTTGGGCATGCCGCCGCAGCAACTGATCCGTCCGACCTCCCCGGGACCACCGGCAGCGCCCTTTCCGATTATTTCCTCCGCGAGGAACTCCGGGAATCTCTGCGCCGCCGTCCGCGCATGATTTCGTTCCCGGTTGCGGAGAACTACGCATCCGCCGGCACCGGCCAGCCGCTCGACGACGATCTCTTCTCCATGATTTCCCTGCCTGCGTCGGAGATTCCGCGCCGGGCCGCGTTTGCCGTCCGCATTGCCGGCGACAGCATGGAGCCCCGCTATCATGACGGGCAGATGGTCTTTGTCGAAAAAGTATCCCGGCTCACCGACGGCGAGATCGGCGTCTTTTCGCTGGACGGGGAAGGCTATATCAAGCAGTACAGAGAGATGCCGCTCCCGGGCAGCGTATCCATGGACGACTTTTTTGACGAGGACAACGTGTACACCGGCATTTCCCTGGTCTCCGTCAATCCTGACTACACACCCATCCGGGTGTTCTCCGGCTCTGCGTTCATGATCTTCGGCCGCGTTCTGTAAGCTGTTCTTTCCACCCCATCCGCGCCCTGCCCGGTCTCCGGGCAGGGCTGCATCATCCCCGCACAGCGCGCCCCGAAGCGCACACGGCCAGGAGGGCGTCCTGTTTTCAGCTTTCATGTTTCCCTGACAGGATCGGGAAGGAGGTGTCTGCATGCCGGACATGTATATCTGCATTGATCTGAAATCCTATTACGCCTCAGTGGAATGCGTGGCGCGCGGCCTGGACCCGCTCAGGGCCCATCTGCTCGTCGCCGACGAAAGCCGCACCGACCAGACCATCTGTCTGGCCGTATCCCCGGCCCTCAAAGCCGTCGGCGTGCCGTCCCGGCCGCGTCTGTTCGAGGCCCGCCGCGCCATCCGGGAGGCCGAGGCGCGCGGGCGCACGCGGATCGAGTACATCGTTGCCCCGCCGCGCATGCAGCTCTATCTGGACACATCCGCCGAGATCTACGGCATTTATCTGCGCTATATCGCCCAGGAAGACATTCATGTCTATTCCATCGATGAATGCTTTATCCACGCCGCGCCCTACCTGCATCTCTATCACGGGTCCGCGCACGACCTGGCCATGACGCTCATCCGGGATGTCCTGAAATCGACCGGCATTACAGCCACCGTCGGCATCGGGACCAATCTTTACCTGGCCAAGGTCGCCATGGACATTGTCGCAAAAAAAGCCCCGCCCGACCGGGACGGGGTGCGCATTGCCGAGCTGGATGAAAAGAGCTACTGCCGCCTGCTCTGGCCGCATGTCCCGATCACTGACTTCTGGATGGTTGCCGCCGGCACTTCCCGCCGCCTTTACGCGCACGACATGTTTACCATGGGGGACGTCGCCCGCATGTCCCTGCGCAATGAGGAAATGCTTTATTCCCTCTTCGGGGTCAACGCTGAGCTGCTCATCGACCACGCCTGGGGTCAGGAAACCTGTACCATGGAGGACATCCGGACCTACCGCCCCGTCTCCCGTTCCCGCAGTGTCGGCCAGGTGCTCTCCCGGCCCTACCGCTTCCGCGAAGCGCTGGCCGTCTTTCAGGAAATGGCGGAAAAAGTCGCCTATGACCTCACCGCCCGCGCTCTGGTCGCAAAAACGTTTGTTTTTTATGTCTGCTATGACCACGAATCCGTCGACCAGGGCCTCTATCACGGACCGCTGTACATGGATTTTTACGGCCGGCTCATCCCGCCCCACACCGTGGCCACAGTCCACCTGCTCTCGCCCTCCGCCTCCAGCCGCGAGATCCGCGAGCTGCTTTCCAGCCGCTTTGAATCGGATGTTCCGCCCCAGCTGCTCATCCGCCGCCTGGGGATTGCCGCCGAGGACGTCCAGCCGTCGGACATGCTGCGCCAGCTCGATTTCTTTACCGACTATGAGACGCAGGAAAAAGAGCGCCATCTGCAGGAAACCGTGCTGGATCTGCGCGGAAAACACGGCCTGAGCGTTATTCTCAAGGGCACGGACTTTGTCCCCGGCGCGACCACGCGCGAGAGGAACCAGCAGATCGGCGGCCATCAGGCGTAAAAACAGCATCCGGAAAGGAGGATCACGCATGCAGCTTGCCTGGAAGATTGCGACCAGCCCGTCGCTTCCCAGAGACTATGCGGACCTGGCCGATGCCAGCCGCCCCGTGCACGCTCACGACGCGTTCTCCCTGCGGCACCCCGCCATGCCCGCCGAAAAACGCGCCAAGCTCTTTCAGCCCTATGACGCGCTCGACGGCTACAGCGATGCCATCCGCAGAAAACACCGGCAGTATGAAAAACGCCGGGTGCATACACCCGAGAGTGAGGAAAAACTGGGCAGACAGCTCGCCAAGCTCTCCCGCCTCTGTCCGAACAGCCGCGCCGCCCTGCGTCTGCAGGCCGTGCTCACGGTCTGCCGCTTTGTGCCCAACGATCTGCCGGACACGGATGACCGCTGGGGCATGGGGGATTACGTCACCGTGACCGGCCTTCTGCGCGCGGTTTCCCCCGTCGATGAAACGCTCCTGATCGGGGACACCCTGATTCCCTTCCGGGACATCTGGTCGCTCCGCTGTCTCTCCCTGAACGCCCCGCTGAACACCGCAGCGTCCGGGTCAGCCTGCAGCACGCACGCCTGATTCAGTGCAAACGTTTTTGGCTTAACAAAAATGCAAAACGGACTATAATGAATGTGGTTCCAATTTCATTCAAACGGAGGCAGCGTATGCAGCTTTTTGTTATGGTCCTGAACCGGACAGAATATCTCGATGAGATCTTTTCCCGCATGCTGGAAAAGAAAATCGGCGGAGCCACTGTGCTCGACTCCACCGGCATGATGCGCGTGCTGGATGACGATGACGTGGACTTCCCCATGACCGGCATTCTCCGCCAGCTGTTTAACCCTGAGCGCAAGCATTCCAAGACCTTTTTCTGTGTACTGAAGGATGAACAGATCCCCGACATGATGGAGATCATCAACTCTGTCACCGGCGGTCTTCACACCCCTGACTCCGGCGTCGCTTTCGCCCTGCCCCTGTCCTTTGTGGAAGGAGTGGAAAAGAAGCGATGAGTCAGTATCCTCTGCTCTGCCTGGCCATCGCCATGGCCGCAGGCCTTGCCATGAGCCGCGTTATCCGCTATGTCCATCTCCCCAACGTCACCGCCTATCTCATCGCCGGTGTCCTCCTCGGACCCGTCTTCGGCGTGCTCGATGTCAGCGCCACCTCGTCGCTGAGCATCATCTCCGATGTCGCCCTGGGCTTTATCGCCTACTCCATCGGCGCGGAATTCAAGCTGAGCTACCTGAAAAACATCGGCATCAAGCCGATTGTCATCACCTGCTTTGAGAGCGCGTTCGCCTCGCTCGTTGTCTTCCTTGCCCTGAACGCCATCTCGCAGCCGCTCCCCGTCTCCCTGACCCTCGCTGCGATTGCCGCCGCCACAGCCCCGGCCGCCACGCTTATGGTCATCCGGCAGTACAAGGCCAAAGGCCCGGTCTGCTCCATGCTCCTGCCCGTGGTCGCCATGGACGATGCCACCGGCCTCATTCTCTATGCAGTGCTCTCCAATCTGGCCATCTCGCTGGACCGCGAGGGAACACAGCTGAGCGCCGTTTCGCTGCTGCTCATGCCGCTTCTGCAGATCATTTTCTCCCTGCTGCTGGGCGTCGCGATCGGCTTTGTGCTGAGCCTGGTCCTGCGTTTCTTCCACAGCCGCGGCAACAAGCTTGCCCTGACCCTGTGCGCCGTATTCCTTGGCGTGGGCCTTTCCGCGACCAATGTGCTGAACCTCTCCAGCCTCCTGGTGTGCATGATGATCGGCGCAACCATGGTCAATCTGTGCCATGACAGCACCGCCATGCTCGAGCAGTGCGACCGCTTCACGCCGCCGCTGTTCATGCTCTTCTTTGTGCTCAGCGGAGCCGGCCTGAACTTCTCCGTGCTCACCACGGTGGGCCTGGTCGGCGTCATCTATGTGATCGCCCGCGTGGCCGGCAAGGTACTGGGCGCAACGCTCGGCGCCGTGGTGGAAAAGTGTGACCGCAATATCGTCCGTTATCTCGGCCTGACCCTCATCCCGCAGGCCGGTGTAGCCATCGGCATGGCCCGTCTGTCCATGCAGGACCTCCCCGAGTACGGTGCAATCATCAACGCCGTGGTTCTCGCAGGCACCCTGGTATATGAGCTCACAGGCCCGGTCATCACCAAGACCGCACTGCTGAAGGCCGGGGAAATCACACCGGAAAACGCGGGTGACAAAAAGAAAACCGCCTGATCTGCCCATCCATCTGAAAACGCTTCCGCAGTCTGCGAAAGCGTTTTTTGTCTGTCCGGGAACCCCTTCTGTTTCTATTGTTCATCCTCTTCCGCTGCCTGAAATCTGCCGCCCCGGGTGCGGTACTTTCCCGGGCTCATGCCGTACGCCTTCTGAAACGCTTTTCCGAAATAGCTCTGGTCTGAAAATCCGCATGAGAGCGCAATGGATGCAATCGCTTCCGTTCCGTCCAGCAGCATTTCCGAAGCAGCCTGCAGGCGGTAGATATTCAGAAATTCCACCGGCGCATGGTCCATATATTTCCGGAACAGCCGTGCACAACGGCTGCGGCTGGCGGCAATCTCCCCCGCAATGTCATCCAGCCCGATCTTCTCCTGGTAATGCGCATAGATATAGGACAGCATGCGCCGCACATCCCTCAGCTCCGCGCTGTCCCGGGTATCCGGATCCGGAAGGATTTCGCACCTGCACGCCCGCGTCAGGAGCGAGAGCAGCATATAGGCCGCGCCGGTCAGCCCGGCCGCGCGCTCAGCGTCTGCCTCAAGGGTAAAACGAAAGCACAGATCAAAGAGGGTGTGCCATGTTTCAGCGTCCGGATCGCCTGAGGCAATGTGCACATAGCTGCACCTCCGGCTGTTCATGAGCGGAAGCACGGTTCTGCGCGTCAGGACCAGATCGCCGTAGAGCGCCGAGGGATGAAACTGCATGATCTGGAAAACACATGCGGCCGTCTGTCCCCCGCGCATCATGCGCTTGCTGCGATGCATCCTGCGCACGTTGACAAAGAGAAGATCGCCTGCTCTGAGTTCCACCGTAACGCCTTCGACCTCATGGAGCATGCCGCCTGAGAGGATCCTCAGAAACTCAAACTCCTCATGCCAGTGCGTGAGGGTCCGGAAATGCATCATCTCCGACAATTCTTCCTGCCCCAGATAGGCCGGATAACTTCCCTGGTTGTAATGCACCGCCAGGGCATCCTCATGGCGGTTCCCGCTGTTTTTCATCATCTGTGCTCCGATCTTACCAGAATTTGAGGAAAAAATCCTATATTTTCCCTGTCAGCTGATGATATTATACAATTATACCGTTATCCGGGCAAGGATCCGGATGCAGCGGAACAATTCAATTGAAAATCACGGAGGTTACTGAGATGAGCGAAGTCAAGAGCACAAACCGCTATGCCGGCACCAAAACCGAAAAGAACCTGATGGAAGCCTTTGCCGGCGAATCCATGGCAAGAAACAAGTATACCTATTTCGCTTCCGTCGCCAAAAAGGCCGGATATGAGCAGATTGCTGCCCTCTTCCTGCACACTGCTGACAACGAGAAGGAGCACGCCAAGCTCTGGTTCAAAGCGCTGGGCGGTGTCGGCACGACGGAAGAAAACCTTCTGCATGCCGCAGAGGGCGAGAACGCCGAGTGGACCGACATGTATGAGCGCATGGCCCGTGAAGCCGACGAGGAAGGCTTCCATGACCTCGCTGAGCAGTTCCGCGGCGTGGGTGCCATTGAAAAGATGCACGAAGAGCGCTACCGCAAGCTCCTGGCCAATGTCCAGGCCATGGAAGTCTTCAAGAAGTCCGGCGTGACCATCTGGGAATGCCGCAACTGCGGTCACATCGTGGTCGGCACCTCCGCCCCCGATGTATGCCCTGTCTGCAACCATCCGCAGAGCTATTTTGAAGTCCGTGCAGAAAACTACTGATCTCTCACAGGCACTGAAAGGGTAAAAGAAAGAGCAGCGAAGCTCAGGATGTCCATCCTCTGCTTCGCTGCTCTTTGAATTTCCGGAATTCAGCCGGCTGCTGCCATGCCGTCTTCCACCGGCATGCCCAGCTTCGTGAGCACTTCCTCAACCGATCCAACCGGAATGATCTTCAGATCCCTTTGAATTTCTTCCGGCACATCCTGCAGATCATCGACGTTCTCCTTCGGGATAAAGACCGTTTTGACGCCGCTTCTCTGGGCTGCCATCAGCTTTTCCGGCAGTCCGCCGATCGGATTGACATCCCCCTGCAGACTGACTTCCCCGGTCATCGCCGTATCGGGACGCACCGGTATGCCGGTTACAAGCGAGGCCAGTGCACAGGTCAGCGTGATGCCGGCACTCGGACCATCCTTGGGCGTCGCGCCGTCAGGCACATGGATATGCAGGTCATGATCCTGAAAGATTTCCGCCTTGTCCGGAAACAGCGATTTGACCAGGGAAACCGCAATCTGAGCCGACTCCTTCATGACGTCCCCAAGCTGTCCGGTGATCGTCATCTTTCCACTGCCACGGGTCAGCAGGGACTGGATGTACAGAATTTCTCCGCCCACACTGGTCCATGCAAGGCCGGTCACAATGCCCGGCCGGCTCTCCTCTGGCACCTGCTGGCGGTGCATGGGATGACGATCCATGAAAGTCTGGAGATTGTCCTCTGTGACTTCAATCCTCTCGCCGGGATGCTCCACCATCTCCACCGCCGCGCTGCGACAGATCTGGTCCATCCGCTTTTTCAGCCCTCTGACGCCGGCCTCCCGGGTATATCCTGAGATCACCTTTTCCAGAGCGCCGTCTGTCACCTCAAGCACATCCTGCCCGATGCCCACCGCCTCCATGGCCTTTGGCAGCAGGTGCTCCCGGGCGATCCGCATCTTCTCCAGCGGCGTATAGCCCTCGAAGGGGATCACTTCCATGCGGTTGAGCAGGGGTTCCGGTATGGTATCGAGCGTATTGGCCGTGCAGATAAAGAGCACATCGGACAGATCAAAGGGCACATTGAGATAGTGATCGGTAAACGCTGCATTCTGCTCCGGATCCAGCACTTCGAGAAGCGCGCTGGCCGGATCGCCGGCATAGCCTGCGCTGAGCTTGTCGATTTCATCGAGCACCATCACAGGGTTGGATACGCCGCACTTGTGGATTCCGTCAATGATCCGTCCGGGCATGGACCCGATATAGGTTCTCCGGTGTCCGCGGATATCCGCCTCATCCCGGATGCCGCCGAGACTGACACGGACATATCTGCGTCCGAGCGCGTTCGCTATGCTCTGCCCAATGCTGGTTTTCCCGGTGCCCGGCGCGCCGACAAAGCACAGAATGGAACCCGACTGCTGCCCGCGCAGCGTCATCACGGCGAGCTGCTGGATGATCCGCTTTTTCACCTTCTCCAGACCGGAATGGTCATGGTCCAGGACTTCCCTGGCCGTCCCGAGGGAAATCGGCTGGGCCGGCTCCTTCTTCCAGGGCAGCGAGGTCAGCAATTCGAGGTAGTCGGTCAGCATGCCGGCTTCCGGGCCCTGGCCGCCCTCATTCTTCAGGCGGGAGAGCACGCGCCTGCCTTCTCTCTGGGCCGTCTCATTCATGCCGGATGACTCCAGCAGCAGTTCAAGCCGGCGCACATCCGATACTTCCTCTGGATGCATGCCGTCCAGTTCCTTCTGCAGATATTCCATCTGCTTTTTGATCGCCGATTCCCGGTATAGCTTCTGGTAGTCTTCCTCCTGAGCGCTCTCGGCCTCAGTATGGATGCGCATCAGTTCCAGATTTTCAAGCACCAGCTTCTCTGTCATGTCAAAGCGGGTCTGGAGGCTGTCCTCTTCAAGAAGCGCATACCGCTCCGCAGCACTCGCCGCCATCCACGGAGACAGGGCGCAGGCCACGTCCCACAGGTTTTCCCATCTCTGGGCCTGTACGCGGACCATCTGACCCCACTGGTAGGGTTCTGCAAAATCAATAATGTGCTTCTTGACCTGCTCCAGCCGTGCCGCGGCCTCTTCCCCGCGCAGATCTTCCCGCTCGGGACGCCTGGACATGCTCAGAGATACGGTACGGTTCGGCAGGACCGTCACTTCATCAATATGGACGCGGTTTTCAATCAGTATACTCAGGTATCCCGCTGGATTGACCTCTGTCACCGTGCCGGATGCACCGATGGGATAAAAACTGTCAGAGGTCATATTTTCACGGGGTGTTTCTTCTTTCAGCAGGACAAACGTCATGCGCTCGCCCGCTGCGGGTTTTCTGTCGGTCATGGATTCAACATCAGACGTGCGCAGGTACACATGGGCACCCGGCAGGATCACATGACGATATACCGGCATTACGGACATGGTATTCCCTCCCTGGATTCCGCGCCGCACAGACGGCTTCTGTCCGGCGCATCGGATCTGGTACCTTGACAATTGTCAAGGTTGTGTCAGGGAGCATACACCCAACCTTGACAATTGTCAAGCTTTGGAGTAGACTCAGGCAGAAAAAAATCCGGAACCCGCTCCAGCGTCCGGTTTTCAGTCTTTTCAGGGAGGCAGACCATGTATTGTGGCAACAACAAGGTAGCCCTGTCCTCACAGCGCCAGATCGCACAGGCGCTCATGCAGCTCATTGACGAGAAGCCCTATCAGGACATTACCATCAGCGAACTGTGCAAAACTGCCGGCATTTCACGGCAGACGTTTTATACGCTCTTTACCTCCCGTGAAAACGTCGTCACCTTTACCCTGCAGGAACAGTACGGCTATGCGCCGGAAGAAGAGGCGGATCCCTGCGACGCAAGTCTCTCCCACCTGTGCAGCGGATACGGTGCCTATATTACATCCAACCGGGATTTTCTCCGGATGCTCGTGGAAAACCACATCGAATATCTGCTCTACGACAGCATTCACGATGCTCTGTCCGACTGTCCCTGTTTCCTGCATTCTGTCCCCAATGACAGGCGGCAGTATGCAGCCGATTTCTACGCCGGCGGCATCACCGGGGTGGTCAAACGCTATGCCCTGTCCGGCTGCCGCACCTCTTCCGCGGAGCTTGCCGAAATTCTCTATGATCTCTTTGGCGGAAGCTGCTTTTCATGAGAAAGAAACTGCCGAAGTTCTCTGCAGCTTCCATATGAAGACATCAAGGAGACGCTGAGCTATGTGCCGGTACACGGAACCAACTGGCTGCTGACCTACCTGATTCGGGAAAGCATTATCAGCGATCATGTCAGCACCATATCAAACGGAATCATTACGCGAAGCGTGATTCAGTCCCTGCTGACCGTTTTTGTTCTTCTGTCTCTGTTTGCGTTTATTATCCGGCAGACCCGGAAAAACGCACAGCTGATGCTGGAGAAGGAAACGTCCGATACCGAAAACCGCATCAAGCGTGAAGAGATGGAGCAGAGGCTGCAGCTGCAGGAGGAGCTTCTTGCACAGAAAAAACAGCAGGAAGAACAGAACCGCATGATTACCGCGCTGGCCTCGGACTACTGGAGTGTTTATTATCTCGATCTGGATCAGGACGAGGGCGTGTGCTATCAGGCGCATGAGAACCTGGAAAACGGATATAAGGCAGGTGAGCGTTTTCCATATGTGGACACGTTTGCTGCCTACGCCGACAGGAACATCAGGGAGGAGTACCGGGAGGATTTCCTCCGCTTTATTCAGCCGGAAAATGTGAAGGCCCAGCTGCAGACGCAGCGGGTCATTGCGCACCGGTATATGGTTCACAGGCATGGCGTGGACGCATGGGAAGAAGTGCGCTTTGCCGGTGTGCGCCATATTGAAGACCGGGACGATCATACGGTGCATGCGGTTGGTGCCTGCTTCGTGGATGTCGATCTGGAAACCAGAAAGAGCATGGAGCAGAACCAGGCTCTGCAGGAAGCCCTGACTGCCGCCACGTCTGCCAATAAGGCAAAGACGGCCTTCCTTTCCAATATGAGCCATGAAATACGCACACCCATGAATGCCATCATCGGTCTGGACAACATTGCATTAAGTGACCCGAATATTTCCGCGCAGACAAGGGAACACCTGGAAAAAATCGGCACTTCGGCACATCATCTGCTGGGAATTATCAATGACATTCTGAACATGAGCCGCATTGAGTCCGGCCGCATGACCATCAAAAATGAGGAATTCTCCTTCCAGAAGGCACTGGCCCAGGTGAATACCATCATCAGCGGTCAGTGCAGGGAAAAGGGACTGGAGTATGAGTGCAGGACGTTCGGGCGGATCGACGAGTACTATATCGGCGACGATATGAAACTGCGTCAGGTGCTGCTCATTATTCTCGGCAACGCGGTCAAGTTCACACCGGAGGGCGGCAAGGTCACCTTCCACATTGAAGATGTGACAAGGATGGACAACAAAGCAACCCTGCGCTTTACGATCCGTGATACCGGCATCGGGATGAGTAAGGAATACCTGCCCAAACTATTTGAAGCTTTTTCACAGGAAGACAGTTCGGCTACAAACCGGTATGGTTCCACGGGCCTGGGAATGCCCATTACCAAGAGTATCATCGAACTGATGAACGGGCATGTCGAGGTGGAAAGCGAGAAGGGAAAGGGAACCACGTTCACCGTGACCATTACGCTGGGTCAGTCCAACCTGCATGCTGCCTTAGATGATGATCCCGGCCTTCCTGCGCATGAGATGAACGTCCTGGTGATTGATGATGACCCTATTGCCTGCGAACATGCTTCGCTGGTTCTCGAACAGATCGGCGTCAGCTGCGATACGGTTTTAAACGGCAGGGAAGCCATCGAAATGGTCAAAATGCGCCATGCACGCCGTGAGGATTATGATCTGATCCTTGTGGACTGGAAAATGCCGGAAATGGACGGGCTGGAAACCACAAGACAGATCCGGGCGATCGTGGGAAAGAGCACGCCGATCATTATTCTGACCTCCTACAACTGGGAAGACATTATCGATGAGGCAAAGGAAGCCGGCGTGGATACCTTTTCAGCGAAACCGCTGTTTGCATCCACGGTGATGGATGAGTTCCGCACCGCCTTCCGGCAGAAAAACGTCAAGCTGGAGCGGAAAACGGCGAATCTGAAGGGCAGAAGAGTTCTGCTGGCAGAGGATGTCGATGTGAACGCGGAAATCATGATGATGGTCCTGTCCATGCGCGAGATGGAAGTCGAGCATGCGGAAAACGGGCGCGTGGCAGTGGAAATGTATGAAAAGCACGAACCCGGATATTACGATGCGGTCCTCATGGACATGCGGATACCGGAAATGGACGGGCTCGAAGCCACCAAAGCCATCCGCGCCTCCGGGAGGGAGGATGCAAAGGTGATTCCGATTATTGCGCTGACAGCGAACGCGTTTGACGAGGATATGCAGCGCAGCATGCAGGCAGGGCTCAACGCCCACCTGTCCAAGCCGGTTGAACCGAACACCCTGTTTGAAACACTGGAAAGCCTGATCCGGACCTGATGCCGAAGGGCAAAAGAATCCACGTAAAAGAAGGCCTGCCCCGGGCAGGTCTTCTCTTGCGTATCCGGCCCCTTTCAGCGGATCGCAGGCGGCCTTCTGTTGTGATTGTTTCCCGGCGCATGGGCCCATTCGCCTTTCGATGGCATCGGCGCATGTCTCCGTGTATGCGGTTTCACGTCTTCGTATCCCGTTTTGAACGGTATCTGCCTGTGCCCCATTTACATGCCCTTCTTCTCATAGAGCTCCCGGTAAAAGGCCGAGTCATTCCCGGTCATGCATTCGGCGAGCCTTCCCTGGAGATCCGGGTCGCTCAGGAAGGAAACGACAATGGGAGAAAACCGCATTCCTTCCTGCTCCGCCACCGCCTGGAAAGCAGCCGCGGGACCGTTTTGGGCGTGGGCGATGAGATAGGCGACAACGGCCACGACGTCCGTCATCTGACGGTAAGGCGAGAGGTTGCGCACATACATCTCCGGATACCCGCCTCCCTGATACCAGCTGTGATGGCCCAGGGCGATATCCGCATAGATTTTGGTGGACTCGCGCCGGTTCAGTTCCTCATATCCGGCAATCGCGTGCAGGCGCTCCATCTGGAATTCCACCTCAAACAGGTTGCGGACAAGGGGAATGCGCTGCATGTTCATCTTGGCCCTGCCGAGATCATGGAACAGGCCGCAGCACCAGGCATAATCCATCAGCGCGGTCCTTTTTTCCTCCGTGCTCTGAATTGCTGCGAGGAAGGGAATGTCATCGAAAAAGTCGGGGAGCTCCCTGAGAATCACATCACAGAAAAGCGCGAGCATTTCCCCGGCCCTGCGCCCCTCTATGTAAAGGCGGGCAAAGAAATACTCCAGGAGCTGTTCAAGAATGCTGCGGTAGCTTTCCACTCCGTCCATTTCAAAGTAATCGCAGAGCACCAGCCGGACGTTATACTGAAACAGATCGTTGGACCGCTCGCCGGGATAAGTCGTCAGCGTGCGCATCATTTTCCGGTACGCCCGGGCGAGAAACGCGACGCGCTCCGGATCCTCCCGCAGGGCAGGATGATTGCGCAGGAGCTTGCCATAATTGATGGCCAGCTGTATGTTGGCATAAAGCCCGGATACATCATACTGGTCGTAGGAAGCGCCGGAAATCAGCTTTTCCAGGCGTTCCGCCGTTGTCCTGACATCGGCGAACCCGCAGGTGTACTCCATCTCATAGTATGGCCAGAGCCAGCGTACATTGGGCGTCGTGCTCTCCGATTCCGGCTTGAAAACCTCGTAACAGCTCTCCAGCACCTGCATGAGCTCCTGCGCGGAAAGGTCGCCATTCCCCATCACACGGCGGTTGGAACTCATCTGCTGGTGCGTCTTTTTGAGAAAAGAATCCCACGGAAGAGAAGGTGCCATGGCCCGGTACTCCGGGTCCTGCACGATATCGAGTATTTTTGCGCTGACGCGGATGCGGCGCTTGTTTTCCGGGGTGCACAGCGCAATGTTGGCCAGGCACCGGATGATGTAGCCCTTCGTCGCTTCATCCGGGACCTGTGCAAAGAATTTCAGGTAGGACCCGCCCTCGGTAAACACCATTTCGTTCTGGAAAAGGTAATGCGTGATATAGGCCGGATCAATCCCCTGCAGGGCCCGGTCCTGATAGTACAGGCCCATGCCGAGATGGTACAGCTCCCTGATGATCCCGGCCCGGTCCTTTCGAATGCGGTACAGGCTCAGCAGTGCATCATGAATCAGGACATAAACGCCGCAGTCCAGGTTGGACGACCAGTCCATCAGGGCGGCGGCGAATGCCTCAAGGTCGGAAATTTTGTCCCCGGAAGCGTTGTGCAGGTCATCCAGACGCGGAAACAGGAAGTCATTGAGCAGGCGGACATTGTCCTGACGCAGGGCCTCGATGCGTTCATCCGTCTGCTTCAGGAACGCCAGCCATTCGTCGAAACTCCCCTGCAGGGTTTCCCTTGCGTCATCCAGACGGCCGATTTCCTGTGTGTTCTGAACATACTGTTCCTGATAGGGAAGCATGGAGACAACCTCCTTCCTGCGCGTCAGATTTGCCGGAGCATACGCATGAAAAGCTGAATATCAATCGGTTTGGCGAGATGGCCGTTCATCCCGGCGTCCGTCGCCCTTGCGATATCCTCGGCAAACGCATTGGCGGTCATGGCGACAATTTTGACGCTTTCCGAGTCTGGCCGTCCGCTCCGGCGGATTTCGCGCGTGGCGGCATACCCATCCTTGACGGGCATCTGGATGTCCATCAGGATCAGGTCATAATAGCCCGGATCGGAGGCGAGATACTTTTCGACCGCGATCTGTCCGTTTTCGGCCTGATCGATCGATGCCATGGTCGACTGGAGCAGTTCCATGGCAATCATCCGGTTGATTTCATTGTCCTCCACCAGCAGGATATGCCTGCTGCGCAGATCGGGAGCGCCGAAATCGTCGGCCTTTTCCTGATCGCCCTGAAGGGCCAGATTCAGCCCGCTGATCAGGGACTTGCGGAAAAAGGGCACCGGGATAAAGGCGGTGATGCCGCTGCGGTTGGCGCGGTATTCAATCTCATTCCACGAATCCTCGCTGGCGAGGATCAGCGTGAGGTTCGGATAGGCCTTTTTGAGGTAGGCAGCCAGATCAAAGATATTATCGGTCTCCTGAACCTTCTTCCCGATCAGAACGGCGTCGATCGGCTTTCCGGCATAGTCCGCCTCGGTGAGCGCGGCGATGGCCTCGGAGTGCGACGGTACGATCTGGAACGATGTTTCCGTCTCCCCGAGGTAGAGCCGGTAGAGGGCGGCCAGGTCCGTGTCCGCTTCAAGAATCAGCAGCTTCCTGCCTTTGAGCGGGGCGGAATTGGCCTGAATGTTCTCATAGTACAGGGGAATGCGTACCGTCACGGCCGTGCCCTCCCCCGGACGGCTGCGAATCGCAATCGTGCCGTCCATGGAATCGACCAGTTTTTTGACAATGCTCATGCCCAGACCTGTCCCCTCAATCCTGGAGGTGGTGGAAGACTGGACGCGCTCAAAGGGCTGATAAATGCGCTGCAGAAACTCCTCGCTCATGCCGATGCCGTTGTCTTCGCAGTGGAATTCAAGCACGCAGCGGTCGCCCTCGTATTCCTCCCTGACAAACAGGCTGATCTTCCCTCCGCCCGGCGTGTATTTCACGGCGTTGGAGGCAATGTTCAGATAAATCTGCCTCAGCCGCAGAGGGTCGCCGTAAAGGGTCTCCCGGAGAATCTCGCCTGCGCGGAACACAAGCGCATGGCCCTTCTGCGCGGCCTGCAGACGGACAATGGTCAGCAGGTCATGGAGCAGGTCGCTCAGCGCAAACTGTTCGGTGGAAATCTGGATTTTCCCGGAATTGATGCGGGACATGTCCAGTACATCGTTGATCAGGCTCAGCAGGTGCGCGCTGGCCGTTTCAATCCGGTCGAGCGCATCGGCAACCCTTGCCTTCTCATCGATATGCTTCTTCGCAAGCGCCGTCATCCCGATAATCGCGTTCATGGGCGTGCGGATATCGTGACTCATGCTGCTTAAAAAGGCTTCCTTTGCGACATTTTCGGCTTCCGCTTCGCGCAGCCGCTGGCGCAGTTCATCGTTCTCCTGCTGTGTCTGATCGCTGCCTGAAATCCAGATTTCCCGCAGATTGCCAAGGTCGATCTTCTGGGTTACAGAAAGCGCATCAAAACTGGACTCGGAGTACAGAATGTCCTCGTGCCCTTTACTGCGGTCAATAATTGCATATGCTTTCGCCATTGTCTTTCTGCCTCCCAAAGCGTATCCAGGATACGCAGATAATCCCGCGGACCCATGTGTCAGGGCTCCCTGGGAGCGCACCGGCTCCTCCGCGGTCCCAATCCCGCTGCGCGCAGGAAGAATTCAGAATACGGCGCACCCGCAGTGGCGCATCTGCTTCATGCGCCGCAGGGCTGTCTGCGCGTCCTGAAATATGTTGCCCTCCGGTCTGGGACGGTCCGAAAAGGCCACGCCGACGCTGAGGGTGACCGGCATCCGATCCTCCCGGGGCACAGCAAGAAGATCATTGACGCGCTCCAGCTTGTCAAACACAAGCGCCTGCATGGAACTGTTCATGCGCGTCATAATGATCACGAACTCATTCTCTTTGGTGCGGCAGATCGGATCGGTCGAACGGAAGATATCCTTCAGAATGCCGACGACATCGGTAACCAGCCTGTCCGCATAGTCTTTCCCCATGCCGGCCCGGATCTCCTCATACCCGTCCACCTGCGCGATCAGCACGGCCAGGTGGTCCTGGTCCGCATCCTGGAAAAGGACGTCAAAGGCTGCCTGGTTATAGAGGCCGGTGAGCGGATCGTGCAGGGCCTCATAGGTGAACCAGGTGTGCTCCACGTGACGGTCACTGCGCACGGAGAGCGGCGCGGACTCGGTCTGTCCCTTTTCAACCACGAAGCGCTCGAACTCATCAGCCGGAAGCGGCCTTGAGAAATAATAGCCCTGAACAATATCGCAGTTCATTTTCTTCAGTGCCAGCAGCTGCTCGGCCGTTTCCACGCCCTCGGCAATAGTCGGCAGCTCCAGCGCTTTCGCTAGCTGAATCACAGCCTCCAGCAGGCGCGTGTCCTTGTGTTCCTTGAACGCCGAGCGGATAAACTGCATGTCCAGCTTCAGCGCGTCAATGGGGAGCTCGGAGATCATGTTCAGGGAGGAATAGCCGGAGCCGAAGTCATCCATCTCAATGCGGAATCCCTTTTCGCGAAGCCGGGTGACCTTCTCCACAATCTCCTCGGCGTCCCCCGTATAGGCGGACTCCGTCACTTCCAGAAGCAGCTCATGGTAGGAAAGCCCGTTCTTTTCGACGAGCTCGGTGAGCTTATCGATCAGAAGCGGATCATACATGTCCACGCGGGAGATATTGATGGAAACCGGTACCGAGACGTTCAGTCTTTCCTTCCAGTCCCGGATCTGCGCCGCGGTCACCTGCCACACATAGTTGTCCAGATCCCGGATCAGGCCGTTCTGTTCGAACAGGGGAATGAATACGCCGGGACTGACCATGCCGAGGGTCGGGTGCTTCCAGCGCACAAGCGCCTCGGCACTGCACATGACGGGCTGGTTGCCCTGAATATTGAACTTGGGCTGATAATAGACCAGGAACTGATGGTTCGCCATGGCGCCGGGAAATTCCTCAATGAGCTGCTCGGAGAAGATTTCCGATTCACGCAGCGAGTCGTCATAGACGGCGATGGATTGGGTATAGTTGTTGCGGACGGTGTCCGCAGCAAGCTTTGCGCGGTCAAAGCGGCGCTCAATGTCAATGGAACGGTCGACATTGGGATAGACGCCCATGCGCAGGTGTACGCGCGTCTCTTTTTTGCCCTTTCTGTCAAGAATGACGGAGGCGGACTCGAGAATATCGGCGTATTCGCTGCGGTGCGGGGTGTAGACCAGGAAGGTATCGGCTTCCCGGCGGCATACAATGCCGCCCGCCTCCTGAACCGTACCCCGGATGCGTTCGCCGACGCGCTTGAGCAGTTCGTCCCCGAAGGCCTTGCCGTAGCGGTCATTGATCATGTGAAAATGATTGATGTCAATGACAATCGCGTCCGTCGGCAGATCCTTGTGGTAGACGTCAAACTGGCCTGCGTAGCGGTAGAAATACTCGCGGTTGTAGAGTCCCGTCAGATGATCCCGCTCTGTCCAGCGGATGATGTCGCGGTCCTCGGACAGCTCAATGGTACGCAGAACGCGCGCAAGAATCACCTTGGGCTGCGGATAGGGCTTGGGAATGAAATCGATCGCACCGAGCGACAGACTTTCCACCTCGGAATCCCGGTCCGCGGTCATGACAATGACGGGCAGTCTGGCATAGCGTCCGTCCGCCTTCAGCTCTCTGAGCACATCCAGTCCGTGCATGTCCGGCAGGTTCAGATCCAGCAGGATCAGACTGAGAATGTCATAGTGCTCGCGGACTTCGGTCAGGGCTTCCTTTCCGGTGCCGGCAAGGATGACCTCATAGGTTTCATCCAGGATGAGCCGGAGCATTTCCTGATTGATGATTTCATCTTCGATCACCAGAATACGGCGTTTGGCATTGGTGGAATGAAATGCGAGATTTCGTTCCGACATACCCGTTACCTCCCTTATGCTTGATCCGCATACTGCCTCAGGGTGCGAGAGGCGGCAGCGGCGTTATGATATGGTTTCCTGGATCAGATTTTCCAGCGCGGAGAACAGTGCCTCCGGCTCGACCGGCTTGCTCAGGTGCACATTCAGCCCGGCCTGCATGCTGCGCTGCACGTCCTCGTCAAAGGCGTTGGCGGTCAGGGCAATGATCGGGATGCTCTTTGCATCCGGGCGGTCCATGTCACGGATGCGGCGCGTCGCTTCCAGGCCGTCCATTTCCGGCATCCGCATGTCCATGAGGATGGCGTGGTAATAGCCCGGCTCATGCGCGGCGAACATCTCCACGGCAATCCGGCCGTTCTCGGCGTGCTCCACGCTCATCTCGCGCATGGAGAGGATCATCATCATGATTTCCGCATTGACCGGCATATCCTCCGCGAGCAGCACGCGCTTGCCGGCAAGATCGGCTGTTTTCCTGACAAGGCTCGCGTTCTTCCTTCTGAAGGCTTCCCGGAATTCATCGAGCACAGTGCCGGCAAAGAGCGGTTTGGCCACAAAGGTATCGACGCCCGCCGCCCTGGCCTCATCCATGATGTCTTCCCAGCTGTAGGAAGTCAGGATAATAACCGGCGTTTCGCTTCCGACGGCTGCGCGGAGGCGGCGCGTGGTTTCGATGCCGTCCATATCCGGCATTTTCCAGTCCACCAGAATCAGATTGTACGGCGCACGCCGGGCATGCCGAAGCCTGGCCATTTCCAGGCCGTCCCGGCCGCACTGCGCGGTCTCACAGGAAATCCCGACCTGACCGAGGATGATCTGGGCATGCTCGCAGGCGATGGGATCGTCATCGATCACCAGAACGCACATTTCATGGGGCTGCGGCATTCCGCCCTCGTTTTCATTTTCCCGGAGGGTCTGCCTCTCGGAATCCAGCAGGGTCACCGTGACGGTAAAGGTCGTTCCCCTGCCCTTTTCGCTTTCGACCGCAATGGTCCCGTTCATGAGCTCGACAATGCTTTTGGTGATCGGCATGCCCAGGCCTGTGCTCCCATACTTGCTCGTGGAGGAGGAATCCTCCTGGGAGAAGGCGTCGAAGAGCCTTGGCAGATATTCGCTGCTCATGCCGATGCCGGTATCGGAAATGGTAAAGCGGAGTGTGGATTTGCCGCTGAAATGGGTGACCTCCTCCACCGTGAAGGAGACGCTGCCGCCCGCGGGCGTAAACTTGACCGCGTTGCCGAGGATATTGACCATGACCTGCCGCAGCTTCATGTCATCGCCGATATAGTAGTCGCTGACATGTCCATGGATGCGGCATTCATAGGTCAGTCCCTTGTCCCGGCACTGTCCGCTGATCATGGTATTGACCTGCTCGAGCGCCTTGGCAAAGGAGAATTCCTCGCTCTTGATCACCATCCGTCCGCTCTCAATCCGGCTCATATCCAGAATATCGTTGATGATTCCGAGCAGATGATGGGCGGAGATGTTGATCTTCTCCAGATACTCCCGGACCTTGCCGCTCGCGGTGGGCTCATTCATGGCAATGTTGTTCAGACCGATGATGGCGTTCATCGGGGTGCGGATCTCATGGCTCATGCTGGACAGGAAGGCCGTTTTTGCCTTGTTTGCATCCTCGGCTGCCGCAAGCGCATCCTGCAGCGCATGATTGCGGGCGAGCTGCTCGCGCATCTCCACGTCGATCACCGTAAACCCGATGCCGACGGCGTGCACTTTGCAGTCGTCCCGGTCGCCGGGATGGCGCACGCCTGCCATGCGGAGCATTTCATAGTAGTCCTGCCCGTTGCGATGCGCAAGATACCTGTAGGCCATGATGTTCTCTTTTCCGAGAACGGAGCGGATGTTGTCCAGGTCAATAAAGCGCATGAATCCGGCCTGGAATTCCGGGTCCACATAGAGCTGGCAGTACTCAGTAAACCGTTTCAGGAAGGGGAAATGCACGCCTTCCGGCGTCTGGTTCGGGTCATTCCCGTCCGCTCGGTAGCACACGGCGTCATCCGCATCGATATCCACATGATATACACTGCGGTAATCGGAGGCCATGGCGGTAATCATGCTGTCCAGTTCCTTCTGGTGCTTTTCCTGCTCAAGGATCTGCTCCTGCAGCGCAAGCTTTTCCTCCAGTTCCTGCGCCCTGGCCTGGGCTTTTGCTTCCGCGGTTTTAATGCGCGTCATCTCCGTCACATCCACGCACATGCCCAGAAGACAGAGCTTTCCTGAAGGATCCGTAAACTTGAGCTTGGTGGTCTGGAGGTTGTGGAAGACCGTGCCGGTCGCATCCGGCACATCCTCAAAGTAGACATACGCGCCGTCCATCTCAATGGCTTTGGTGTCATCCTCAACGAAATGGTCCGCGGTTTCCGGGTCGAAGATCTCATGATCGGTCAGGCCGACCACTTCTTCAGGGGATTTCTTTCCGGCATACTCGGCGAACGCCTGATTGCAGGCGAGATAGACGCGGGTCTCCATGTCCTTGGAAAAGCTCATCGCCGGCATATTGGAAAGGAGGGAGGATACGGAACCCATCAGCTCGGCCAGTTTGGCGGCGGACTGGATTTCGCTGACCAGCCGCCTGTTTTCCTCCTCAGCCTTCCTGCCCTCCTCGAGCGCCTTTTTCATGGCACGCTCCTGACGGACTTCCTCTTCGACATCCTTGAATCCCATCATGACGCCGGTCCGTCCGCCGGGCATATGGACTTTGCCGAAATCAATGCGGTAATGCCGGGGACCGCTCTCCAGGGCACGGATAAAGTTGACAGAAAACTGGTCTTTCTTTTCGAACTGCCTGAGGATATACGGCAGCCCGATCTGCTCCTGCATCCGCTCCTGATCCTCCGGCACAACCATGGTCGCCACATATTCCGTTTTCGTATCGCTGTAGCGGGCATGACTGAGCGCGTTGCGGATGGCCTTTTCATGCGATGCGTCCAGGTCGGAGTGATAGAGCGTGCTTTCCTCGGTGACCACGTCCTGGATCAGCCAGACGGTGTTGTAGGCATTGATGAGCGCAGCAATCACGGCTTCGCGGGTGGCGACATCCTCTTCCCGCTGCTCGTGCTTCTCGGTGATATCCGAGATAAAGACAACGTAAACGCCGCCGTAATTCTTCGTTTCCGCATAATGGCCATAGTCATCGACCCAGCGTACGCTTCCGTCCTTGCGGATAATGCGGTATTCCGCATAATCCATCTGCTCCCTGCTTTCCGTGATCTGATGCGTAATGGACGAAGTGATGCTCCGGTAATCCTCGGGATGCACCATGCCCTGAAAGCTCCATCCAGTCAGCTCGCGGAATTCCTCCCGGTCTGCGCAGCCGTAAATCTGAAAAACGGCTTTGTTGGCATAGATGAGCTTCATCGGCTCTTTTGCCTCGTAAAGAAAGAACCCTCCGGGCATATGCCCGCCGATTTCCTCAATCACAGAGAGCGTTTCTTCATTCAGTTCAAATTTTCTGGCCGCCATCGTATGCGTCCCCTCTCGACTGTCATCGTTGTCTGCGTGTCCGTGCAGGAATGCGGTGCTGGCTTTTCGTTTCTGGGGCGTATGCAGCGCGCCGGTGTGCTGACTCCGTGGTGCCTGCGCTGCGGGGCTTGCCTGGCCGTTCATTCAAGGCGTCCATGATCCCGGGAATATCGTAAGGCTTTGCAGGATGTCCGTTCATGCCGCAGGCGGGCGCGGCCTTGTGCTCCTCCCCGACCGCGTTTGCGGCTACTGCCGCAATGGGAATCCGGGCTTTCCCTGCGAAGGGCTTTGCCATGATGCTTCTCAGTTCAGACATGAACAGGGGCCTGAAGCTGATGGAAAGACAGGTTTCCGTATCGTCATCGGCGACGAGTGCGCCAGGCCCCTTCACATCAGCAACAGGCTCCGTCCTCATCTTTTCGCAGAAGGATTCCGGCTCACGTGACCTTCTTTTCTCCGGCAGGGGGATGCTTTCTGGAAGACGGGGACGGAAACGCTGTATGAAAGGGCAGGCAAACGCAGACAGACTGAAACACAAAGGCGGCTGAACAGCTTCAGATGGGAATGCCTCCATTGGGAAATCACGATCAGAAACCTCTCCTGCATGAAGAAACGGAACAGACGGCACCGTTTTTCGAACATGGATGCAGGGACTCTTTCATCCGTCTCCCGGACGGGAAAGACCTTCGTGTCCGGCTTTGGCGTGCCGGTCATGAGAACAATCTTCTATGTATTGTACCATAATGGATATGCCCTGACAAACTGAAGTTTCAAACAGGGTGTGAATACAAATTGTTGGTAAAAGAAGGAGACCGTGGCGTATCATACGTCCTGACGTCTCCACTGCTTCTCTGGTTCAATCGCATTTTCCGATTCTGTCTTTTCCGGGAGCTCCTGTTCTTTTTCCCTCTTGGCAGTTTGCCTGGAATACTTTCCCGGAGCAGTTTGTTTACGAAGGGAATAACATATGATTCCCACATTCTGCTTTGTTCTTTTGCATCAGGCGAAAGGATATATCTGGCAGTAACAACATGCCACCGCATTCCGGAACGCTTAAGCCTGTTCTGGAGATCAGCATGTCAAGTGCACAGACTGGGATTCCCTCTTTTGGTCTTTGTCTTTTTCCACGGGAAGCATACAGAACGATCGTGATTTTCTTTCTGTTTTTCCTGCGATTTCAGAGCGTTCGTATCGGATATATTGTATATGCTTTTGCGAAAGTATTGACAAGCATTCATAGGAAGGTATAATTTTAAAGTATCAATATAACTGCATAACAGTCGATATAGGATGAGAGGAGTAGGGGCTGATGATTGAACAGCAACTGCAGATTCGCATGTTGGGCGGATTTGTGATTGAAGCGCATGGATGTCTGTATGACAGTCTTCCGGTGAAAAGCCATAAAGGCGTCAGCCTGCTGCAGTACCTGATCCTGGAAAAGGGAAAGCCGATTTCAACCCAGCGACTGATCCGTGAACTGTGGAACAGCAGGAGGTCTGAGAATCCCGACAACGCGCTGAAGACCATGATCAGCAGAACCCGTGCTCTGCTTGAGCAGATCGATCCGCTTCTGAGCTCAGGCATCCAGTCGGCACCGGGGGGTTATCTGTGGAAATGCGACGGCATTTGGGTGGATGCGCTGGAGATGATGGAAATCATCGACCAGCTGAAGAAGGGATGCACACCCGCAGAACGGGCAGAGCTCACCAGCCGCATGCTGTCCATCTATCACGGTGATCTCTTCCAGACCGGGGACATGAACAACGGAGCCACACTGGTCAAATGGCTTCACCGAGAATATCTGGATGCGATACTCAAGTATATTGAGCAGCTGAAAAAAGGGGAAGAATACAACGAGATCTGCGATGTCTGCCGGCAGGCACTGACGGTGGACGATCTGGATGAGCAGCTGCATATTGAGCTTATGCAGGCGATGATGAACCTCAACCGGGCTTCGGAGGCCATGGCGGAATACCGCAAGGTGGTCAAGACAAACCGGAGAGTGCTGGACATGGAGCCCAGCGATGAGATGCAGGCCTGCTATAAGGAACTGGCGGAAGCGGGGCAGACCCTGAAGTTCAATCTGGATGTCATCCGCAACGAGCTGGCGGAGCAGGATAGCGACCGGAGAGGTCCTTTCTTCTGTGATTACCGTGCCTTCAAGGAGATCTACAACATACAGATGCGCAACCTGGAGCGCCTGGGCTCCACGATGTTCCTGGGAGTGATCCTCCTGGGGGAGCCCGGAAACGACATGAGCTCCGTGAGCCGGGAGAGCGGTATGGCCGGGCTGCAGGAGATTCTTAAGAATAATCTGCGCAAAGGCGATATTATCACTCGTTTTTCCGACAACATCTATGCCATGCTGCTTCCTACCGTGAATTATGAAACAGGCAGCATCGTGATTGAGCGTATTGAAAGCCTTTTCTATAAGGAATTTCCCGGTAATATCGCATTCCATGCAAGAATCAGTCCGCTTGGGGGCGTCCGAAAATAGCAATTGCAAAAACCTTCAGAGAGATCGAAAGCCTCTGCTGAGATCATAGAATACTGCCGCAAACAAGGCGAAAATATACCTTTCAGGGGGTATTTTGCGCCTTTTTGCTTGTTCACTTATCTGGCTCTCTCACTCATCAGGTGGTTGTTTTTTTATTCAAATCATCTTCCTGCAATGTATGTTTTACTGATCGCCACTGCAATTTTCGAACAAAACCAGCAACGTGAAAAAAACAGACATAGTCGCCTGATCTTTTTACGTTGCTGCTTTTGTTCTATGGTATGAAAAATACGGTTCCGATTATCCGGTTCCACTTTTCTTGTGTTGGCACTTCCTTGAAACCGCCGGTAACACCGTGTCGTAATGCTGTTGGCAACGCTTTGCTTGCGCTGATTGCGGCGCACACTGCTGACGTCAGTACAGAAAACTATGTGACGTTTATGCTTCCGGCAAAGTGTCGCCGGACACTTGATGCAAAAAAGTACTCGACGTTCAATAACTTATAAGTTATTATATGCATGTAAGGAGGGATTTCATATTGCATGACATTCAATCTACAAGGATTCCTCCGGAGTCCAACCGGCAAAGGAATACATCAGGAAATTACAAAGTCAGAAGGGAAAAAACGCGAGGATCCAGGCCAAGCAAACAGCAACCTACATTCAGCTCTTGGCAGAGAAAGGTTTTTCCCTCACTAAGAACTACATTGATAAGATCAATGAGGAATACAATATTTGGGAACTCCGTCCAGGCAGTAATCGGGTATTCTTCGTAGCATGGATCGATGGCATGTTTGTCCTTTTACACGCTTTTCCAAAGAAAACACAGAAAACTCCACAGCGAGAGATTGACCAGGCAATTCGCGAAGTGAAAGATCTTCGCGAGCGAGGATTAAGGGAGGAATAATAATCATGAAAAAGATTAATAACAGTGCTATTGGTGACAGCTGGGAAGATGTAAAGAAAGAACTCTTTACCCCCGAGGAAATTGATGAAATCGAAGCTGGCGCTGCATTGATGGGACAACTTATCGAAGCAAGACACACGAAAGGTATTTCGCAAAAGCGGCTCGGGGAACTAAGCGGTGTTTCTCAGCCTGTCATTGCTCGTATGGAAAGAGGATCAACCAGTCCGCAAGTTAGCACACTTTTAAAAGTCCTTCGTCCTTTAGGACTCACTGTAAGAATCGTCCCTGTATCAGAGACATAATAAGCTATGGATTCACGCCCGGCCAGACTTCATCTATGAAGCGCTGTCTGGGCTTTTTCTTTTCCTGCTCCCGTGCCGCATCCCATGCCCGCAGCCTCAGGAAGCTCAGCATGTCCATTTCGTCAATTTCCTTCATCCGCCAACCGTTTTTCATCAGTTCGTGGCAGGTGGCGTACACGTGTTCCGGCAGTGTCAGGGTTTCTGACCGATCGCCTTCAGGATCTGATCCGCTTCCTGCGTCACCGGAATCGTAGGGAAAGTGTCCAGCACCTCTTTGGTCCTTGTCTGCACTGCCATCATTGCCAGCACAATGTCATGCATCAGCCGGTCGGCAGGATAGTTATCGTACATCTCATCAGACGTGAACTGGTTCTTGAACAGGACGCAGAACCAGTTCGCCATGACATTCAAAGCGTCTGGAACGGTCGCTGCTCCTGAGAGACTTTAAATACATAGTGTCACAGAAGTTGTTCATGGTATCTTTCATTGTGCTCAAGTCGTAATCCCTGCAGTTCATTACACGGCTGACATTATAACCAGCCCGCCTACGATACGGTAACCCGGCAGTACACGGTTCAGTGGACATGGTGCTGGAGGAAGGATGTGGACTATGGCAATTGAACTGCGCGGCTTTGATGACCTGAAGGTCGATCTGGTGAACATAGCTTATGCGCTGGATCAGGGTCCCGGTGTCAATCGTGCAACGAAAACGGGAGGGGCTGTTCCCATTGAACAGCAGATGCTGCATAACGGCAATACAGATCCGAAGATCTTCACAGATACCCTTCACTCTTCCATCCACACTGGCAAGGTCAAAAGCGGCGCGGCAACTCTGCTCCCGCTCCCCCATATCCTCAAGTAGTGGATGTCTTGCTGCTTATGAATGACATTACTTTTTCTGAACATTAGGTAATTTACCGCTTACAACAGAATAGACTTCTTCCACGTTTCTTTTCCGCTCTTTCCATGCTTACTTTTCAGAATCATTTCCCGGCCTTCCGGGAGCGCAGGCCATATCCCTCGCAGCAATGCTTTCACCGAAAGCAGACAAAACAAAGCCCCCGAAGATCCCTTTGTCGGGATCTTCGGGGCTGGAACATCCATATGCAGTTCGCTGATTGTCTTTCTGCCCGCAGACAGGAAATAGACGCCCTTGCATCCACCTCCCACCGTCCGCGGTCCTTCTGTTCCTCCACCAAAGCAAAACTGTAGAAGCAGCACCCCGTATGGAGGCGGGTAACTGGCTCAGATCCTCTTGGCCAGGGTTTCCGGGTTTGCAGCGTAAATCAATGCTGTTTCCCGGGTGATTCTTCTCTCCCGTACCATGCGCGCAAGCTCGCTGTCCATGGACATCATGTTTTTATCCGTTCCACCATAGATCACGTTGTCGATCTGATGTGTCCGGCCGTCCCTTATCATATTCTGGATCGCCGGATTCACCGTCATGACTTCAAACACGGCCTCTCGTCCGCCGTCAACGGTGGGGATCAGACGCTGGGAGACCACCGCCTTGAGCACCATGGAAAGCTGGACGCGGATCTGTGCCTGCTGCTCGGCCGGGAAGGTGTCAATTACACGATCGACTGTCTTGGCCGCCCCGATCGTATGCAGTGAGGAGAGAACCAGGTGTCCCGTTTCCGCCGCCGTAATGGCCGTGCGGATCGTATCCAGATCACGCATTTCACCGAGCATGATGACATCCGGTGCCTGCCGCAGGGCTGCACGCAGGGCACGTGAGAAGGTTGCTGCATCGTTTGGCACCTCGCGCTGGCTGACCAGCGACTTCTTATGACGGTGCAGATATTCGATGGGATCCTCAATGGTGACGATATGCGCGCTGCGTGTGCTGTTGATCCGGTCCACCATACAGGCCAGGGTTGTACTCTTGCCGCTCCCCGCAGGCCCTGTGACCAGGACCATGCCGCTGCGCTGTCCGGACAGCTCCATGACCATGGGCGGGATATGCATCCGCTGCGGATCCGGAAGCTCAAAATTCACAATGCGGCAGATTGCGGCGACCGTGCCGCGCTGTTTATACGCATTGCAGCGGAAGCGGCTGACATCCTGGATCGCAAAGGAGAAATCGTCATCCCCTTCCCGGTTCAGAAGGGCGTAATCCCTGTGCGCCAGCTCATACATCTTCCGGATCAGTTCCTCGGACATGGGCGGGGTCAGGCGCCCGTCGGCCAGGCTCTCCATGTTGCTGTTGATTTTCACCGTGACGCCGGCACCGGGGACAATAAAGATATCCGAGCCGCCTCGCGCCACCGCCTGTTTCAGCATTTCCACCAGTTCCATCTGCTTATTCGACCTCTTCCGTTTCTTCCTGAGTGTATTCCGTTTCCCCCGCGTCCTCGAAGTCTTCCTCAAAGCCCTCGATCGCATCCCCAATGCTGCTGGTCAGGATGTGCCGCAGCCATTTTCTTTCAGGAAGAACTGTCATGGCACAGTCCAGCGTCCGCGTGCCGTCCGTTTCCTTCCAGACCACCGCTTCGCCGTCCAGTTCTGCCCAGTCGGGCAGCTGGAAATCCAGCGTCTGCCAGAACGCGTCTGCGGATTCTCCCTTTGCAAGAAGTTCCAGGGTGAGTTCACTCACCTCGGCAAAGTGTTCCTCCGCCTGTTCACTGAGAAGATAGACATCCTGCACCACTTCCGCGCTCCGTCGGCTGAGCCGGTCATCATTGCGCGCGGTCATCAGGGCGAGCATGCCCAGAACGGCCAGGCTGAGCACCACAAAAATCAGAATCAGCGAGGAAGCACCGGGACCCAGGCTGACATTGCTCTTCTTTTTCACGGGCTCACCTCCAGATAGCGCGAGCAGGGCAGGCACAGCCACTCCCTGTCTTCCGGGCCGTACACGCGCACGCTCTGGCGGCGCATGACCCCATATGCGGAAGGTTCTTCCGTGACCGTCACCGCAAAGCGGTGCGTCACCCTGTCACACACCCAGAGTGCCTCAGACCGGGAAAACCCCAGAGACTGAAGCAGAGCTTCCGCGTCCTGCGCCGCATACAGCTGGTCCGCCACGTTCTGCGCCTCGGCCGCTGCCCCGGCAATCTGTTCCGCCTCGACGCTCTGGTTTCTGGCCGCAGCAAAAACCTGCAGCAGCACAGTGGCCGCCAGCATGAAAAACAGTACCACGATCAGCAGCTCCACCAGAAGTGCATTGCTGCGATTGTTCGATCTCATTAATTCATCCCCTTACGGATTTGCCGCACGGACAGCACACTGCACCGTGCTCCAGACGCCGTCCGTCCTGACATCCACGGTAAGCAGTCCCTGTCCGGCGGAGGCCTTCATCTCCTCCGCCACGCACACTGCCTCCCCCATCTCCGGGTCAAATGCTTCCTCTGTATCGGTAAACAGCTCGCAGAGCATGCCGTCCCAGACATACAGGCGCGTGACGTAGTTTTCACCGTCATAGTCCTGATAAAGGGCAATGCAGTCCACTCCGTCCAGGCTTTCCAGACGGATCGCGTCCGCCTCGTCATCCGAGCGGAGCATGGAGCGCAGGTATGCCGAAGTGATACGGGCATTGTTGTGTACGCCGGCCCGCTCGGCTGTCGCCCGGTAGGCTTTCACGCCAAAGAGCACGACGACCGTGGCAAACACGGCAAAAATGCCCATCAGAAGAAAGACAAACACACCGGAAATGGAGTGCTGTATCAGCTTTTTTCTCATGGCGCGCCTGCCCCCCTTTCGGTGACCCAGATATCCGGCAGACGGTTGGAGGCAAACGCCTCATAGGTGATAAAATACCGTTCCTCGTCGTAGGCAAGCTGATAGTGCTGCCGCAGATATTCCACGCTGTCCGGGTACGCGCCTTCCACTGCATAGCAGGTCAGGGCGGCATCCTTGACGGCGGCACGGACAATCTCGGTTTCCTCCGTATCCTGCGCCACATCAATGCGGGCGATCAGAATCACCGAGAGCACCAGCACAGCGGCAGTCAGCGCCAGCTTGATCCAATCGCGTTTGTTCATCGCTGTCCCTCCGTGCTTACAGACTGGACAGAATGCCTGCCATGGGCAGCATGACTGCCAGAAGCACCGCGCCGATGACGATCGAAAGGAGGGCCACGAGCGTGGGCTCAATGATGGAGACCAGACGGGTGATCTCCTCCTCCACCTGCTCTTCATAGAGTTCAGCCAGCTTGCCCAGCACCTTATCCTCGCGTCCGGTCGCGCTGCCCATTTTAATCATCCGGTCATGAAGTTCGTCAAAGAGTTTCGTTTCCGATACCGCGTCTGCAAACGAACTTCCGGCGTTCAGGCGCTCACGGATCAGCAGCTTTAAGAAAGAGAAATATCATGTCGTCCGGCTGGACGTTGGCGGCGTTGCCGCCCTTTCCGAAAGGCAGGACGACGAAGCGGCGGCGCGGCAGATGAAAGCGGCTTGCGAGAAA
>Ga0129307_1000338_pt1 | contig 76075 bp, 66 predicted proteins | sample P1105metagenome_FD_94437 | JGI IMG/M metagenome (GOLD analysis project Ga0129307, IMG submission 94437) | Capybara group fecal microbial communities from Wisconsin, USA - P1105 metagenome | ecosystem: Host-associated > Mammals > Digestive system > Large intestine > Fecal | place: USA: Wisconsin...
AGACCATGCGGTCCTGTGCGCTTATGCGGTATTAGCAGTCGTTTCCAACTGTTGTCCCCCAGTACATGGCAGGTTACCCACGCGTTACTCACCCGTCCGCCACTAAAACTACTCAAGAATTGAACGAGTTCGCTTCAGCGAGTAGTTTCCGTTCGACTTGCATGTGTTAAGCACGCCGCCAGCGTTCATCCTGAGCCAGGATCAAACTCTCATGTTAAATGTTTGTTGATCCGGTCAAGATAGTCTGGCTATCTAAACCGAAAATTTACTAATTAAAGGTTTTTGTTCTCTGAACAATTTTTTAGGAATTGTTTCAGGGTTGCATTGTTGTTCATTTGTCAAGGTACTAAGGTAGATGAACTACCAACGGAGAAGGAGGGATTTGAACCCTCGCGCCGCTATTAACGACCTGCACCCTTTCCAGGGGTGTCCCTTCAACCTCTTGGGTACTTCTCCATAGCAAGTTGAATTACTTTACGTATTCAATTCCCGTGGAGAAAAACTCCAGCGGAGAGGGTGGGATTCGAACCCACGCGCCCTTGCGGACAAACGGTTTTCAAGACCGCCTCGTTATGACCACTTCGATACCTCTCCAGACGCGTTAGTCTCAAATCAGCGCAAAAATGATTTTATCAAAATGGCGAATTGATGTCAACATGTTTTTTAATTTTTTGAAGCAATTTTGGCTAAAATTCTTTCGGCGATTTCAATGTCCTTAGGTGTGGTGATTTTGATATTGTCATAGTCACCCATAATAACCTTTACTGTCGCCCCGCCAAACTGCTCTGCCACCATGGCGTCATCGGTGATATTTATGCCGGCCTTAAGAGTTTCTTCCTCTTTAATAATAAGTTCCTCATAGGCATTCTTTATTAACTCATACGAGAAAGCCTGAGGCGTCTGCATTGCCCAGAGTGTTTTTCGGTCAGGAGTCTCAAGAACTTTACCCTCTGAGTCAACAATTTTGATTGTATCCGTAACAGGTACCGCCGCCACGCAGGAGATTCCGCCCTCGACGCACTCTCTGACCCTGTCAATCACTTCTTCTGAAACCAGGGGTCTTGCTCCATCGTGAATCAAAGCATAGTCTGCCGTCTCCGCAGCCACCAGTCCGTTGTAAACCGAATGATATCTTTCTTTTCCTCCGGCCACAATAGCTTTTACCTTGGTAAAACCGTACTTATCTACAATCTCTTCCTTAATATAATTCTCATCGCCCTCTCCGCAGACAATAACAATCTCATCCACGTAAGAAGACTCAAATGCCGATACTGAATAATACAGTACCGGCTTGTGGTTAATGTCTATATACTGTTTTGGTGTCTCAGAGTTCATCCGCTTGCCTTTGCCGGCGGACAGAACTATCGCAACAGTTTTGGCCATTATCTCTCTCCAAGCTTTAGTCCGGGAACGGCATTCAAATCCATTCCGCTTCTGACTCCCTTAATGTATTCGTAATAACCCGCCACACCGATCATTGCCGCATTGTCTGTGCAGAATATGGGTGACGGATGGTAGAATTCAATTTTTCTTTTGGCACAGGCATCTTCAAATGCGGCTCTTAAACCGCTGTTGGAAGCCACGCCTCCGGCGATTGCAAACTTCCCAAAGCCAAATTCTTTGATGGCCTGCATGGAATGCTCCACCAGCACATCCACAACCGACTTCTGGAATGAAGCGGCAACATCGGGAACCACAATCTTGATCCCCTTCATCTCACACTGGTTAAGATAGTTTAAAACCGCAGACTTAAGTCCACTGAAGCTGAAGTCGTAGACATTCTCATCCACCTTGGCTCTGGGAAAATGAATTGCCTCGGGATTACCCTCCTTTGAAACCTTGTCAATCTTAGGTCCTCCGGGATAGCCCAGTCCAATGGCTCTCGCCACCTTGTCGAAAGCTTCGCCGGCAGCATCATCTCTGGTTCTGCCTATAATCTCGTACTCTCCGTAATCCTTAACCCTTACAAGGTGCGAATGTCCGCCGGATACCACAAGACATCCAAAGGGTGGCTCCAGTTCCTTGTTCTCGATATAGTTGGCACAAATATGACCTTCAATGTGGTGTACACCCACCAGTGGTTTGCCTGCTGCGAAAGCGATGGCTTTTGCCGCAGATACACCCACAAGCAAAGCCCCAACCAAGCCGGGGCCATAGGTAACCGCTATTGCGGTTATATCGTCTAAAGTTACATTCGCTTCCTTGAGAGCCTGCTCAATTACCTGGTTTATTTTCTCGATGTGTTTCCTTGAGGCAATCTCCGGAACGACTCCGCCGTAGAGGGTGTGTAAATCAATCTGGGAAAAAATAATGTTGCTCAGAACTTCCCTTCCGTTTCGCACCACCGCCGCTGCAGTTTCATCACAGGAACTCTCTATTGCAAGGATTAAAACATCTTCCTTATTATTAATACTTTCCAATTTCTTTATTCCTCTGTCTTATCGACACTTACATTCGAAGATAAATCCCAGCCGAAAATCTTCCACTTCCCGGTATCGTCCTTTCTGAGTAAGAAAATCTCACTCACAGGTTCCGACGCGGCTTTCTCTTTTCTGTAGAATGTGCATTGGATTCGTGCCCACTCCGATGAGTTTACAGAGAAGTAATCAACGCTCGAACTTCCCGCGGGAATGTAGCTGGATATTTTTCTGTCGTTTTCGTTATAGTCATGAACATCTTCCCTGAGTCTTAGAATATACTCGTTCCAGGGATTGTTTGCAACCAAATCATCATCATACAGGTAAAGCATCTGTTTGGCAAGTCGGTCAAGGTCGGAGTCACTGCAGTTGCCGCTGTACATGCAAAGGAGCACGTCTCCGTAATACTTAACCACCTCTTTGACCGTAGGCGGATAGTTGATTGAAAGGTCTCTTAAGAGCACAGTATCAACAGCAGACATTTCTTTGTCTGCCTCTGCGGCCTCCTTTCCGGATTTGTTACTAAGATAGAAATAGTAACCAACCATCAAGGCAACCAACACTATTAGGATAATTACTCCCTTGGTGCCCTTAAACCTTTTCATCTTAATCCTCGTCAGTAAATCTTAATTCTGTGGTTCTTCCGTCCTTGGTAATTACCGTGGCGGGGAAAATCTTCTTAACTTCCTTAGCATATTCCTCCGGATGATTAAGTGAGGGGCTGTAATGTGTAAGCCACATCTCCTTAACCCCCGCATCCGCTGCAAGAGAGGCTGCCTCGTACATGGTCATATGCTTGTTCTCTTTGGCCTTTGCAAGCTTGTCCGGTTCTCCGTACATACCCTCACAGATAAACAAATCAGATCCGGCAGCGTTTTCCCTTATGCTTGCTGTGGGTCTTGTGTCTGTGCAGTAGGTTAATTTAATGCCCTTTCTTGAGGGGCCGAGAACCATGTCGGAAGTGAAGATTTTACCATCACAGGAAACCTCTTCCCCTTTCTGCAAAAGATTCCAGAACTTCTTCTCTATTCCCAAAGACTCTGCCTTCGTTACATCGAACTTTCCGATTCGGTCAAGAGTCATTGTGTATCCGTAACAAACCACGTTGTGGTTGACTTTAAAGGCCTTAACCTTTAATCCGTCAAAATCGAAATCTCCTCCTTCGGGTCCAAGTTCAACACACTGAATCTCGAAGGGAAGCTCGGGAGCTATAACTCTTAAGTTGTTAACCACTCGGGTCAGGCCCTTTGGCCCAATGAGCGTCAAAGGCTCAACTCTTTCTGCATTTCCCATGGTCAAAAGCATTCCGGGAAGACCTGAAATATGGTCGGCGTGAAAGTGTGTAAACAGTATCACGTCAATGGGCTTGGGGCTCCAGCCCTTTTCCCTTAAAGCAATCTGTGTACCTTCACCGCAATCTATAAGAATACTTTTGCCGTTGTATCTGACCATCAAAGATGTCAGCCATCTGTAGGGAAGAGGAAGCATGCCTCCCGTTCCCAGCAAACAAACATCTAACATTTATTAAACCTTTCGTTTATCTTCCATTCGCCACATAATCATGGCGTCCTCCTTGGGATTCTCATAAAAGCCCGGTCGTATTCCACAGGACTCAAATCCCAATCTCTCATATACATGTATGGCGCTCGAATTGCCTACTCTGACCTCCAGGGTGAAATTTCTGACGCCTGACTTTTCGCCTTCTTCAATAAGGGCCTGCATCAAAGCTGTTCCGATGCCGTGTCCCCGGTATTCTTTAAGAACTGACACGTTTGTCATGTCCGCTTCTTCAAAGCTTCGGATATATCCGCACAGGCCAACAAGCTTACCGTCCACCTCACATACAAGATAGACCGTATCCCCTGCTTTAATCTGTGATTCAAATCCTGCCTTGGTCCATGGATTGGAAAAATTGGCCTCCTCAATCCGGGTCACTTCCTCCAGATCATCCAGGGTCATCTTACGGATATGCATGAAGTGTCTATTCCTTCCATTCTTTCTCTCTCAGCCTGGCTGAGTCGAAGATACTCAGGTGCATGTTCTGCAGCGCTCTCGTACTTGCCGGCCTCATAAAGAACCCTTCCGTATGCCGCAACTGCACCGGCACGCTGTCTGTTCATGTGGGCAGGAGCAAAGGAAAAGGGAGTCTTACATTTCTCCTTTATTGTCTCAGCAAACACCGGAACTCCGTCTCCAAGGAACATGACATCTGTGTCAAGTTTGTTGATTTCCTCCAAAAGGTTGTCGATATCGGTGGCACACTGCCCCTTTATCGTCTTCATCTCATATATCGTCCCATTCTTCTCAAAGGAATAGAGTCCGGTATAAACCTGATTCCTTCTGGCATCCATTATGGGGCAGATTATCTTGTCGCTTCCGTAGAAAATATAAGCAAGGCCCTCAAGGGTAGGAACCGAAATAATGGGGGTGTTAAGAGCCAGCCCAAGTCCCTTAGCTGTTGCGGAGCCGATTCGAAGGCCGGTAAAGGATCCGGGACCTGCTGCCACCGCTATTGCATCTATGGTGGAAAGGTCAAGATCCGTCAATTCCTTGACTGCCTCAAGCATGGGAAGCAGTGTCTGAGAATGGGTCTTCTTATAATTCATTGTATATTCGGATTGAATAGTATCTCCGTCAAGAACGGCAACACTTGCCACCAGTCCGGAGCTGTCCAAAGCCAAAATCTTCATAATCAACCTTCTTCTATAGTAATTCTTCTGTAGTCAAAACCCTTGTCCAGGTTCTTCTCGATGGTTACTTTCCTGGCGTAATCGGGAATAAGTTCCTCTATAAGGTCCGCCCATTCAATAAGACAGACTCCCTCGCCGAAAAAATAGTCCTCGTATCCAAGCTCATCCATTTCCTCAGGATCTCCGATTCTGTACACATCGAAATGGTAAAAAGGAAGACGACCCTCCTCATATTCCTGAATAATGGTAAATGTGGGGCTGCTTACGGGTTCATTAATCCCAAGCCCCTTGGCGAAACCCTGGGTAAAAACAGTCTTGCCTGTTCCAAGGTCACCGTTTAATGTAAAAATCTCGCCCTTTAAAGCCTTTTCTCCAAATGACTTGCCAAGTTCAAAGGTTTCCTCGGGAGAGTTGGTTTCATATATCCTGCTCATTCCTTAATCTTCACTTTCCTTGCGGGCAGATGGGTTGAAATAACTGCAATCAAATCCTGCTTCTTCTCAAGCAAATACCTCTTGGGGATAATTGTGGCATTAATGGGTGATGTGTAGAGGATGATGCTTTTACCTGTGGAGACTGCCTTGTACATGTCATCCCACTTGCACCTTGCGCTCTCTTCCCCAACGGAAACAGTAAGTCCTTCATCATTAAAAAGGTAGATCATCTCGTTCTTGAATGCCGGATTGGTCTTGGCCTGAGTCCTGCTTTTAAGGAAGGAGACCCAGGGCAGATACAAAAGAATAACCAGACCTGCCACAATAAAAATCCATGTGTTTGTCAGAAAGGCAGACACAACAAGAAGCGCGCCCACACAACTTCCTATCAAACCGGCCGCACTTGTATAATGGTGGTACAGAAGATAATCGTAAATATCCCCTGCAGTAATCTTTACTTTTAGTGATACTTCCATAAAAACTCCAAATGTATTTCTACGTAATAATTATAAATTTTGGCGGGCAAAAAATCAATTTTTTACTACAGAATCTCTCTCCAGCAATTTGCCCGGTAATCGGGGATTTTCTGCCCCTTTGTGCTTCTTTCCCGGATGCACGATCATTTCCACAAGTCTTGCCATGGCCGCAAATCCAAGATCCCAAAGAGGAAGCTGATATGTGGTAAGCTCCGGGGTCAAAAACTGCGCGCACTCATGATCGTCATATCCTATAACCGAAATATCCTTGCCGGGAATCAGACCCTTCTCAAAGAGGCACTGATAGGCTCCCGTTGCAATAATATCAGACATGCAAAAAACTGCCTCGACCTTCTTATCCATCAGGTTCTTCATACCGTTGTATCCCGCTTCCTTGCTCCATCTTCCATAGAATAAAAGCTCCGGATCAAAGGATATTCCCTCGGCCTTCAATGCTTTCTTGACACCGATAAGCCTGTTGTCCGCATGGGCGTTTCCGTATTCGCCGGCGATGATTCCGATTCTCCTGTGGCCATGGGCTACGAGATACTTGATAACCTTCTCTCCGCCCCCCACATCGTCAAGTCTGTAAGTGGGGATGGTGGAATAGGCCGGAGTCGAGTAAAGCATTACGGTGGGTATGTCATTGAAATTGAGAGGGTTCCTTACTTCATGCTCGAAAGCACCGATGTAAAGAACTCCATCAAGATTAAATGTCCCGGTCTTAGAAAGGGTTGGCAAAAGAATGGACTGGAAAAGGTCCTCATCATATATCCATTCGCCGCTTAATTTACCGAATAATCTCATGTCCTGAATGATGGCATTGATATTCTGTCCATCACAGTAATTCATGATTCCGTTAAGCATTCTGATGGTGCTGAAAGCGCCCAAATCTTCGGCAATAATACATATTCTTAAAGGTTGATTCTTCTTATCCTTGTCCATACATTTATAATATCATATCCTCTGACCTATTGACCACGAATAAATTATGGTTTATAGTATGTGGCGGAAACTAAATAACTTTAGTTCTTCGGGGTTGGGTGAAATTCCCTACCGGCGGTGAGTGGTCACACAAGTCCGCGACCCGTGTGAAATATTAGCACACGGCTGACTCGGTGTAAATCCGAGACCGACAGTAAAGTCTGGATGGAAGGAGACTAACAATGAGTACCTTATTCAAAACAGTAGCAGAAAACCTGCTATATGTCCTGAGCTTTTTGCTCATCATCTTCGCAATGTTCGTCATCGCTTATGTGGTTGAGAAAGCCGCAAAAAAGAAATTTGGCGACACCGAGCGAGTTCTTACAACAAGAAAAGTTGCAGTGTGCGGTGTGTTCTCCGCTATCGCAGCGGTTCTGATGTTACTTGAGATTCCACTTTTCTTTGCTCCCGCTTTTTACAAATTAGACTTGAGTGAGTTGCCTATTCTTATCGGCAGTTTTGCTTTCGGTCCCGTTGCCGGAGTAATGATGGAATTCGTCAAGATTGTTCTTAAGCTTTTCATCAAAGGAACAAGCACCGCTTTCGTGGGAGAACTTGCAAATTTTGCAGTAGGATGCAGCTTCATAATGCCTGCCTCCGTGTATTATCTCTTCCACAAGAATAAAAAGGGTGCATTGGTATCCTGCGTAATCGGAACTGTTATCATAACAATTTTCGGTACACTTTTCAATGCCGTATATCTTTTGCCTACGTTTGCAAAGCTTTTCGGTATGCCTCTTGAGGCGATCATCGAAATGGGAACCGCAGTTAACAAGTTCAGCGGAAGCTCAGTTACAAGCTTTGTAATCGCCTGTGTTGCTCCCCTTAACCTCATAAAGGGTGCAGTCAACTCACTGGTTACTCTTCTTGTTTACAAGAAGGTAAGCCCCATTATCAAAGAAGGCCATGTAAAGGCCTCTGCAAAGGTTAAAATCAGCACAGAAGACTAAACTTAAGCATATAAAAACCGCGCCACCCCGAGCGCGGTTTTTTTGTACCTATTTATTTGTTGTCTTTACCGATCTTCATGGTAAGTGAAATTCTCTTCTTTGGAACATCCACGGAAAGAACCTGTACGTCAACGATATCGCCTACCTTTACTGCCTCTAAAGGATGCTTGATGTACTTATCTGTAATCTGAGAGATATGCACCAGTCCATCCTGGTGAACTCCTATGTCCACAAAAGCACCAAAGTCAATAACGTTTCTGACGGTTCCCTTAAGAACCATGCCGGGCTTAAGGTCTTCCATGTCAAGAACATCACTTCTGAGAATAGGTGCAGGCATATCCTCTCTGGGATCTCTCGCAGGCTTCTCCAGCTCCTTAAGAATATCTGTCAAAGTAATCTCACCGATTCCCAGTTCCTCAGCAAGTTTCTTCTTGTCTTTTATCTTTCTTTCGAAGGAACCGACACTTGTGTCAGGTACATTTTGAACAGCTTTGTCAGCCTTGGAATCATCAGTATTTTCAAGGGCTTGACCACCAAGTGCCATAGCCAGAGCCTTACCCATTGCAGTGTTGGTATTCTTAATCTGGATGGGCTTCTTCTCGGGCTTCTTTGGAGCAGGCTTCGCTGCCTGTTTCTTAAGGGGAGCTGCCTTCCAGGCTGCCTTAACATCATCCATTGTGATTCCAAGTTTCTCCATGAGCTTCATGGCTGCTTCATAGGACTCGGGATGAACGCTTGTGGCATCAAGAGGGTTGTCTCCGTCTGTGATTCTCATAAAGCCCGCACACTGCTCATAGGCTTTGGGACCGAGCTTTGCAACCTTAAGAAGTTCCTTTCTGTCTCTGAATCTTCCGTTCTTCTCTCTGTAGTCAACTATGTTCTTGGCAATAACCTTGGTTATGCCGGAAATGTACTCAAGTAATGATACCGATGCGGTATTAAGATCCACGCCAACCTTGTTAACTGAATCCTCTACAACTCCGCCAAGAGCCTCTGCCAGTTTCTTCTGGTTCATGTCATGCTGATACTGGCCAACACCGATGGACTGGGGGTCAATCTTAACAAGCTCAGCCAGAGGATCCTGAAGTCTTCTTGCTATGGATGCTGCGCTTCTTTGTCCCACATCAAAGTTGGGGAACTCTTCAGTAGCCAGCTTACTTGCAGAGTAAACGGAAGCTCCTGCCTCATTTACAATCACGTACTGAACAGGGCCTGTCTTTGACACTTCAAGTTCCTTAAGCATCTCAACAATAATCTGCTCAGACTCTCTTGAAGCAGTTCCGTTACCTACAGAAATCAGGTTGATATGGTATTTATTTATCAGGTCCTTTACTGCCTTTTTGGACTCCTCCACCTTGTTCTGAGGAGCTGTAGGGTAGATAACCTTGGTATCTAACACCTTGCCTGTCTCATCAACAACCGCAAGTTTACATCCCGTTCTGAAAGCGGGGTCCCACCCCAAAACAACCTTACCCTTGATGGGTGGCTGCAAGAGGAGCTGCTCTAAGTTTTTACCAAATACAGTGATGGCACCGTCCTCTGCCTTCTCCGTCAGCTCGTTTCTGAGTTCTCTTTCAATGGCAGGGGCAATAAGTCTGTCGTAGGAATCAGCGATTGCCTCTTTGATGACAGGGGTCGTAAACTCGTTGTCCTTTGTGATAACCATCTTCTCAAGATAGGTCAGAATGCGCTCAACAGGGGCTTCGATTTTGACTGTCAAAAACTTCTCGTTCTCACCTCTGTTAATAGCCAGAGTTCTGTGGCCCACAACCTTGTTCACAGGCTCCTCATAGTCGTAATACATCTCGTAAACGCTTGTGGCCTTCTCATCCTTTGCCTTGCTGATAAGCTTGCCTTCCTCGAAGGTAGCCTTTCTGATGTAGGCTCTGTAATCCGCATTATCTGAAATGCTCTCGGCAATAATGTCTCTTGCTCCTGCAAGGGCATCCTCAGCCGTGGCAACTTCCTTCTCAGGATCTATGTACTTCTCAGCTTCCTTTAACACATCCTCGGATGCGTCCTGATTAAGCACGTATTGGGAGAGAGGCTCCAGGCCCCTCTCCTTTGCAACACTTGCTCTTGTTTTACGTTTAGGTCTGTAGGGTCTGTACAAATCTTCAACCACTACCAGGGTTTCGGCCTCTTCTATCTTCTTCTTAAGTTCTTCGGTCAAAGCGCCCTGCTCTTCTATGCTTGCAATAACGCTTGCCTTCTTCTCCTCAAGGTTTCTGAGATAGTTAAGCCTCTCAAAAAGGTTTCTTAACTGTTCATCGTTGAGAGAACCTGTTGCCTCCTTACGGTATCTTGAAATGAAGGGGATGGTATTTCCCTCATCAATGAGCTTCACGGCAGCCTCAACCTGCCATTTCTCTACATTAAGCTCCTCTTTGATCTTTAAAACAATATCCATTTACTACTTCCTTAATCTATATTTTGATACTTGCTTTCAGTCTCACATATGAGACATTTTCACATATAATTTTACATCGTTTCTTTTTTGCAGTAAAGGTGGTAAAATATAGGCATTGCAGACATTTTAAGTCCTTGGAGAAACAGTATGAACGACGAATTTGACTACAGAGATATGTACTCTGTCCCAACCAACAAATTTGCAGTAGCTTCATTGGCATGCGGAGTCATAGCCATCATTACCTTTGCAAGCCTATACCTGCCCATAATCCTTGGCTCTCTGGCTATTATTTTTGCCTTTCTTTCAAGAAACGGCACCAGAAAGCTTGCTCAGTATTCACGGATTGGAATTGTTTGCGGTTCCATAACCATAGTTGGCGTCATTGCCACAGTTGTTTACTGGTACATACATCTTCCCGAGCTTCTTCAGAATCCCACATACAGGGATTTAGTTCAAAGACTCCTTAACAATGCCCTCGGTGGCGATATCGATTTGGAGAAGTTTTTTGGAATTACAGATACATCAGGTTATCTGTTTAGATTATTTATTTGATTGGAGTAAAGATAATGCCTCATCAGACATTTGGAGAAATTAAAGCTCATGCCAGAGGTTCCCTCAACGGAAGCTACGGCATAGCCATTCTTTCATTTATAGACACAATGCTCCTCAGTTTTCTTCCCGCATACATTGTTGACTACCTTTTCCCAAACAAAAGCGTATTCGAAATGATCGGTTCGGAGATAGTTAGTTTTATCCTGACCTGCTTCGTGGGAATTCTGGAAGTTGGACTAAGTCTCATATACCTTAAGATCTGCTCCAGGCAGAAAGCCACCATAGCCGATCTTTTCTACGGATACAGAGTCAACAGAAATCACAGCCTTATGGTCTGTTTTGTTTCCACCGTCATTGCGGAAATCTGCTCGCTTCCTTATGTGATTCTTTCCTCACATAATGCGGCAAATGCAGTTTATGCCCCCCAGGCAGAATATCTTACCCTGATATGCGGAATGCTCCTTACATTAATCCTAAGGCTCCCCATATCACAGAGTTTCTTTATTCTGGTGGACTTTCCCGAGTATTCAGGGTTGGAAGCTTTAAAGCTAAGCATGAAGCTTATGAAGGGAAATTATATTCGCTACATTCTCTTCCTGCTAAGCTTCGTTCCCTTTATCCTGTTGTCCATCTTAAGCTTCTTTATCGGGCTTTTATGGACCATCCCTTACATCTATGCAAGCACCGCAGCCTTTTATTTGGAGCTTGCGAAGTCAAGGAAGTAACACAACAAATAAGGCGGCCACATGGCCGCCTGTTTTTTTGGCAAAATCTACTGTATCCACTTTAAGTAAGCATTGATGAAAGGATCAAGGCCGCCGTCCAAAACCGCATCCACGTTTCCGGATTCGGCGTTGGTTCTGTGGTCTTTCACCATTGTGTAAGGCTGAAGGACATAGGACCTTATCTGGTTACCCCAGGCAATATCCTTAACCTCACCTCTGATATCAGAAAGCTTCTCCTCATTAGCTTCCTTCTGAAGCATGTAGAGTTTGGCCTTCAACATCTGCATAGCCTTATCCTTGTTCTGGAACTGGCTTCGCTCGTTCTGGCAGGTTACCACGATTCCTGTGGGAAGGTGGGTAATTCGAATTGCGGATGAGGTCTTGTTGATGTGCTGACCGCCGGCACCGCTGGAACGGTAGGTGTCGATTCGAATCTCATCATCATTTATCTCAATATCGATATCATCATCTATTTCAGGCATAACATCCAGTGAAACGAAGGATGTCTGGCGCTTACCCTGGGCATTGAAGGGTGAAATACGAACCAGTCTGTGAACGCCCTTTTCAGACTTAAGATAACCGTATGCGTTCTCTCCGTTTACCTGGAAGGTAATGGACTTGATTCCGGCTTCATCACCGTCCAGTGAATCAAGAACCTCCACATCAAAGCCCTTCTTCTCTGCCCATCTGGTGTACATTCGGTAAAGCATCTGACACCAGTCGCAGCTCTCTGTTCCGCCGGCACCTGCATTCAGTTTAAGAATGGCATTGTTTCTGTCGTACTCGCCGGATAAAAGGGTGCTGATACGAATCTCCTCGAAGGTATTGATGAAATCGTCAAGCTCCTGTCTGATTTCGGGAATCAGGGATTCATCATTCTCCTCATAACCCATCTCAATAAGGGTTAAGATATCATCCTTCTGGCGATAGAGATTGTCGCAAAGCTCCACCGTATCCTTGGTATTCTTAAGCTCCTTCATAAGCTTGTTGGCTCTGTCGGGCTCATCCCAGAATCCGGGCGCTTCTATCTCACGCTCAAGCTCTTCTATTCGATTCTTCTTAACATCAAGATTAAGGGAATCCTTAACCTCGTTAAGAGGCTCCTCATATGAGAGGATCTCCGTTTTCATCTGGTCTAATTCAACCATTTTAATTCTCCGTATGATTCTCAAAAAGAGCCGGCATTACTGCCGGTTCTTTAGGTTTCTTATGCGTTGATTCGTCCGTGACAGTTCTTGTACTTCTTACCGCTTCCGCAAGGGCAGGGATCATTGGGATAAACCTTTGCTTCCATACGCTTAACGGGAGTCTTAACAGCTGAGTCGTCCTTGTTGGTTCCTGTAACCTTGGCAACCTGCTCACGCTCAACCTTCTGCTCAATCTTAACGTGGAGAAGAAGTCTTACGGTCTCCTCACGGATGTTCTGGGTCATTTCATCGAACATGTCATAACCGGCCATCTTGTACTCTACAAGGGGATCCTTCTGACCGTATGCGGCAAGGCCAACACCCTGACGGAGCTGATCCATGTCGTCGATGTGATCCATCCACTTTCTGTCTATAACCTTAAGAAGGATTACACGCTCCAATTCTCTGATAGCTTCGGCATTGGGGAACTCAGCCTCCTTGTTCTTATAAAGGTTGAAAGCTTCCTCCTTAAGCTGATGCTTTAAGGTGTTCTTCTTCTTGGGATTTGCAACTCTTTCGTAGCTTACAGGCTCGATGGGGATTGTGGGAAGCAGGAGCTCATTAAGCTCTGTGTAATCCCAATCTCTTGCATCCACTTCATCGCTTATGCAGATATCTACGCAGTTCTCGGCGATGTTTGTAATCATGTTGAAGATTACGTCTCTCATGGACTCGCCGTCAAGAACCTTGGCTCTTTCCTCGTAGATAATCTCACGCTGTTCGTTCATAACCTGGTCGTACTCTAAGAGGTTCTTACGAATACCGTAGTTGTTGTTCTCTATCTTCTTCTGAGCACCCTCAATGGCTCTTGATAATGTCTTATGTTCAATCTCCTGTCCCTCAGGGATTCCAAGAGCGTTAAACATTGCAATCATTCTGTCGGAACCAAAAAGTCTCATTAAGTCATCTTCAAGTGAAATGTAGAATCTTGAAACACCGGGGTCACCCTGACGTCCGGAACGACCTCTTAACTGGTTATCGATACGTCTGGATTCATGACGCTCTGTACCGATAATCATAAGACCGCCGGCAGCTCTTGATTCATCATCAAGCTTAATATCGGTACCACGACCTGCCATGTTGGTAGCGATGGTAACTGCTCCGTGAACACCGGCATCGGCAACGATTTCAGCCTCCATCTCATGGTACTTAGCATTAAGTACTTTATGCTGGATGCCTTCCTTTGTAAGGAGACGGCTGATTTCCTCGGATGCATCGATGTTGATGGTACCAACCAGTACAGGCTGTCCCTTAGCGTGAGCTTCCTTAACCGCATTGATAATAGCGTTAAGTTTCTCTCTCTTTGTCTTATAAACCGCATCCTGAAGGTCGATTCTCTGAACGGGACGGTTTGTGGGAACCACAACTACGTCCATGCCGTAAATATCTCTGAACTCTCGCTCCTCTGTAAGGGCTGTACCTGTCATACCTGACTTCTTCTCAAACTTGTTAAAGAAGTTCTGGAATGTGATGGTAGCAAGAGTCTTACTCTCTCTCTTAACCTTAACGTGCTCCTTAGCCTCGATTGCCTGATGGAGACCGTCTGAGTAACGACGTCCGGGCATTACACGTCCGGTGAACTCATCGACAATAAGTACCTGATCGTCTTTAACGATGTAATCCTGATCTCTGAACATCAGGTTATGAGCACGAAGTGCAAGGATGATATTGTGCTGGATATCAAGGTTCTCGGGATCGGCAAAGTTTTCGATATGGAAGAATCTCTCAACCTTTGCCACACCGTCTGCGGTAAGGTTAACAACCTTATCCTTCTCGTTAACGATGAAGTCACCGGTCTCTTCCTGCTCGATACCCATGATGATATCCATCTTGGACTGCTCCTCAAGATCCTTACCACGCTTCATCTGACGAGCGAGAATATCGCAGGCCTCGTAAAGGCTTGTGGACTTTGATGACTGTCCGGAAATAATAAGAGGGGTTCTTGCTTCATCGATAAGAACTGAGTCGACCTCATCGATGATGGCATAGTGAAGACCTCTTAAAACAAGGTTGTTCTTATATACAACCATGTTGTCTCTAAGGTAATCGAAACCAAGCTCATTGTTGGTTACGTATGTAATATCGCAATTGTATGCTTCCTGTCTCTCAGAAGGGGTCATGGAGTTAAGAACCACGCCAACCTTAAGTCCCAGGAATTCATGTACCTGACCCATCCACTCGGCGTCACGCTTTGCCAGATAGTCGTTGACGGTAACTACGTGCACACCCTTGCCCTCAAGAGCGTTAAGGTATGCGGGACAGGTGGAAACAAGTGTCTTACCTTCACCTGTACGCATCTCAGGGATACGGCCCTGGTGAAGTATGATACCACCGATAAGCTGAACTCTGAAGTGTTCCATGTTAAGGACACGCTTCGCTGCCTCTCTTACTACTGCGAAAGCCTCGGGAAGCAAATCGTCCAAAGTCTCACCTTCTGCAAGTCTCTTCTTGAATTCGGGAGTCTTGGCCTTAAGCTCCTCATCAGTCATAGCCTGCATGGTCGGGCGGAGAGCCTCAATCTTATCAACAATAGGATAGATTCTCTTAAGCTCTCTTTCCGAGTGAGTTCCAAATATTTTATCTACTAAACTCATGTGAAAATTGCTCCTTTATAGTAACCGCAAGGCGGATGTCGGCAAATTAAGCCTAAAGGATATTCTAACAGATTAGAGCCTATACTTCAACAGGTGTATAGGCTCTAAAAAATTAAGTTTTTGTAAACTTTATATTATATTTTTGGTCTTCCCCACCAGTCCAAGATGCAGGGCCTTCCTCTCTGCCTCTGCCCTGTCTCTGGCTCCCAATTTCCTGTAGATGTTCTTGTTGTGTTTCTTAAGACCGTCGTAGGAAATTCCACACTCTTCACAGATCTCGTCCGTGCCCATTCCCATACAGAGCATGGAGAGGATCTGGCTCTCGCGCTTGGTGAGGTTTACGGTGGGCTCAGGAATAAAGAGCATATAATCAGGGTAATATCCGGAAACGAAGGTTGCCTCGTTTTCAATACTCTTGATATACTTCCTCATCTCAATGCTGGCTGCATCGGAATTAAACTCCTTTAAAAGAGGTAAAATCGCCGATCCCTCCAACGAAAACAATCTGGTGAAATGATACTCAAAGCCTTTTATGAATACGTCCGCCAGCTGTTCTCTCCAGGCCGGATCCCCTTTTCTGTAGAGAATTATCGAGGTCAGGGTCTCACATTCCATCTGGATAAAATGTCTTTGATAAGGAATGTAATAGGTCCTTAAAATGCTTAATATATCAAGGGCCTCATCAAGGCGGTTCTCCTCCACCAGACATCTGGCCTTAATAAGCTGCCTGAATTTGTCCAGAGTGGAAAATCCCTCTCTGATATCCGAAACAGAATTAATATATCTTCTGACAACGGACACATCCCCTGAGTAAAGGCTTATCCAAGCTTCAAAGGCCTCCATGTTGCCCCTCAGATTCCTGGCTTTCTCCGCCTCGGCTTTGGCCTTAAAGCCGTTAAAAACTCGTAAAGCTGCGGAAACGTTTCCGTCAAGTATATGCTGCCTTGTAAGGATACCGGTAGCCACGAAGCACATCTCTAAGCTTCCGCCGTGGCCGGCCTGCTCATAGCCTTCGTTACACCTGTTAAGGACCTCAAGGGAGGACATGGTGCCTTTCTCAAGGCCGCTTTCGGCAAGGGCCAAAGTAACCAGACCTTTTCCGTGTTTTCCCACGACGCCTTCCACAGGACCCCCCATCATTTTAGCTAACTGCTTATCGTTTTTGGACCAGTCACAAAAATCCAATCCGCCGTTCATAACAGATGGCATATTGCTGGTTACGGACATTTCGGGCAATGATAAATCGCCCTTTTTTACCATAGCAAATACGCCCTTGAGGATTGAGATAATACCTCTTATTCCCCTTTGAGGAAGAGCTATGTCAAGGTAGGCGATAAGGCTTTTCGCCTCTTTTCGCTTCTCCTTGGGATTGTTCCTGTTTTTCTCGTATTTAACCAGCTCATCATACCACTCATCGGATTTGGCCGGTTCCACAACCAGAGCGCATAACATGCATATTCCGGAAATAAGTATGGGATTGTCAAGAATTTCTTCTCTCGGAAGATTAAAGTAGTAATCCTTTGTTTCTATATATTGACCGTTTCCGGGGTTTAATTCCGCATTATAAATAAGGAGCCTCTTGATGCTTGCGGTGTCCCCTGCCTCATCATAGAACCTTAAGGCATTTTTGATGTCACCGTTTTCTTCATAATACTTTGCGGCCAAAACGTAGTTTTCTATGGATTTCTCCCTGCTCCAGGAAAGATTGCGCTTCCAGAGATAGAATCTCTTTAGAGAAAGCCTAAAGGAGTATGTGCCGTCTTCCTCATGCTGAAGCTGCGCCATGACGGTTCGGCAATACTCGATTACCTCCGCTATTCGTGTATTTCCTGTAAGATACTCTGCAAGAGGAATAGAGAAGGTGTCGTAGGGACAGACTGCCAGTGCAAAATCAATAAAGGCCGTATCCCATGTGTGGAATAAATTGGTATCCCACAGGTGGAAAAGATCTTCCCTTACCAAAGTTCTTAAACTCTCAGAGAAGTGTTCCCCGTGCTCCATTCGATTGGCAAAATAATAAACGGAAGGGGCATATCCTCCGGAAGTTTCCCAGACCTTCTCAAGGTCATCATCACTTATTTCCGTTCCCATGGACGCAAAAAAGCTCCGCACTTCTTTGGGCCCCATAAGAAAATCCTTCTCAGTTATTCGTACAAATCCAAGGGAAAGCTCCAAAGGAGCAAGATATGAGGGGAAATCGCCCCTGGTTAATATGACAGTCTGAATTCCGGGGAAGTTTAAAAGCTCTTTAATATATCTTATGCCTTCCTCGTCATTAAGCCACTGGGCGTCCTCAATAACGACTACACTTTGTCTTATGGAAGAGGGCGCGGGCATATCCTCCGGTTTGCCACTCTTACAGCTAAGAATAAGTGTCTTCTTTCGACGATAGTAATATGAAATTGCCGCGCTCTTTCCACACCCTGACGGTGCCATAAGAACCATGGGCGCGTAAGTCTCTTCTGCCCGTTTCATCTTGTCATAAACGGCAGGTACCCTTATATACTCCAAACCTTTTACTCCCTAAGTCAGATTTGTATTATCTCGGCATCAAAAAGCTTTGGTTCAGCAGGATCATGAGTTGTCATAATGACAATTTTGCCCTCTGTCAGCTCACGAATCAACTCCACTACACTCCCCTTTGTTTCCTCATCAAGCCCATTTAAGGGCTCATCCATAACAAGAATGTCGAAATCCGCCATAAGCGCTCTAAGAATGGCCACGCGTCTCTTCATCCCTCCACTGAAGTCGCTTACCGGTTTCTTATCCTCTCCGTCGATTCCGATTCTCTTAAACATATTTATAATATCGGACCGGGAATATCGTCCCGAAATGTCCGTTACCATCTTCACATTAAGAAGAGCCGTCAGGTTCTCACACAGCCTGTTCTCCTGGAAAACTGCGCTGAATTTGGCATTCTCCCTGCCGCATATTTCACCGGCATCCTGCTTCGTGACCCCTAATATCACATTAAGCAGGGTGGTTTTGCCCACTCCTGACTTACCCATTATACACGTAAATGAATTATCTTCAAAGACTTTTGAAAAGTCATTTAAGACCTTGTTTTCTCCGTAGGATTTGGAGAGATTCTTAACACTTATCGCCATGTTATCTTCCCTCCAATCTGTCCATTGCCTTATTTATGGCAAAACCCACTATCTTCTCAAACACCACACTTATGACAATTATTGTCACCGTCCATGCAAACATTCTGTCAGTGTTAAGATAAATCTTTGCTTCGTAAAGCCTCTCTCCCATGGAGCCTCTGGGAAGCCCTATGATTTCCGCTGCGATTCCTGCCTTCCAGGAAAAGCTTAAGGCTAACGAACAGGCCGCCTTAAAGAAAGGTATTACTCCGGGAATGTAGATATATCTGATTTGACCTGATATGGGTAAACGAAAAACATCCGCCATGGCCTTCATCTTATCGTCCACCGTGGAAAGTCCCTTAAATATGTTGGTGTAGAAAACAGGGAACGCCATAAGGAAAGAAATAAACACCGACAGGTTCTTGGATGGAATCCAGATAAGTACAAGAATGATAAAGGATGCCACCGGCGTTACTTTGATAACCGACAGCGGGAGTTCGATGAACTCCCGAATCGGCTTAATGTCATAAGAAATTGTAGCAAATATAATGCCCAGAATTAAAGCAAGCAGAAAGCCCGCAATTATCCTTATGAAGGAAAAACCTACCGCTCTCCAAAAATCAAAAGTGACTATAAGCTCCCCCAAACACTTCACTACCTTTATTGGGGAAACGAGAAGGATATCCGACTTAAGGCACATGGAAACAATCTGCCATATGAGAAGCCAGAAAACAATTGCAAATATAGTCCCTTTTCTCTTTCTAAAGAACTTAGTAGTAGAATTCATCCTTCGGCAGCTCTCCACCTACTGATTCCGGATTCTGGTTGTAAAGCTCACCAAGGTATCCGGAGAGTTTCTCTTTCATCTCATCGCCTGCCATGCAGGTTATGTTACAGTAAGGAATTGCCTTGGCTGCAACAGCTGCTTTAATAATACCATAGTTCTCAATAAGTGTAGAAGCTTCGTCTATATTCTCATTGGTAAAATCTACAGATTTCCCATATTGCTCAAGGAACAGATCAACTGCTTCGGGATATTCTTCAGCGAACTGGGTTCTTGCAATTACTACACCGGTTATTAATGTAGCACCGGAACCCGATGCACTTGCTGCATTCTGCCACTCCTTGGTCATATCAAGAGCAATTCTTGTTTTCTCGTTCTGTAACTGAGCTGTGGTAACGAAGGGCTGTGGAAGCATTGCAACACCGTCGGGGTCGCTCTCCAAAGCGCTTACACACTCGGCATGTTCTGCTTTATACTCAATTGTGACATCTGTGTCAGGATTGATTCCATTGGCTGATAGCATATAGTTAAGGGCATACTCGGGAGTTGCTCCTTTACCTGATGCATAGATTGTCTTTCCTCTTAAATCCTCTACGGTGTTAATGGTCTCACCGTTTTCTACTATATATAAGACTCCGAGGGTATTAACCGCAATTACCTTTACTCCACCCTTGGTCTTGTTGTATAGAACTGCTGCCAGGTTTGCAGGTACCGCTGCAATGTCAAGATTGCCCTGAACGATAGCGGGTGTTATCTCATCCGGTGCTGCACTTATGGTAAAGGTGTAGTGATTGGTAGCTGTCTCACCTTTGTCAGACTCATCCATAAGCTTAACCATACCCATTGCAGTGGGTCCTTTAAGGGCAGCGACATTAATGTCAACATCCTCGTAGACCACAGCAGGAGCCTCTTCCACAACTTCTGTAGGCTCCGGTGTCACTTCTTCAGTGACTTCTTCAGTCACCGTTTCAGATTCCGTTACAGGTGTTTCTTCAGGCTTGTTTGCGGTTTCATTTCCGCAACCCATGAGGGCTGTGGTCATGACCAGTACTGCCGCACAGATAACTGATATAAATTTTCTTTTCATAATAATATCTCACTCCTTTTTTATTAATATGGGCTAAGGAAATAAACGGTGTAGGGCGGTATGTCAAGCCCTCCTCCGAAGTCTATCTCTGCCCCCGTAATCAAATCCTTTGCTCTTCCTGCTCTGGCGTCAAAGTGTGCAGTAAAGGGGTTCTCATCGGCATTTATGGCCACCATAACTCTGCCCTGCTCACTCTCCCTTTCATATACACACTGCCTGTTTGTAAGGACCAGGGATTTAAAGCCGCCATAGTTTAAGGCATGGCTTTCTCTTCTGGCCTTCACCATGGATGCTATTTTATCCGTAAGTTCATTCCATTCCGGTTTGTCTATGCAGGGCCTTAATGCAGGATCGCCCTGCCCCTTATCGCCCTCGATTCCCCACTCACTTCCGTAATATATTGCCGGAATTCCCGGCATTCCAAACATCATGCCGTAAATTAATGGCAGGTGATTGGGGTTATTTAAGACAGTAGCGATTCTTGACACATCATGGTTATCCACGAAACTTAGTAAGTGCTTTCCTTTATAAAGAGTCCACTGCTCAGGTCCAAACTGCCTGAGAAGGGAATGAACGATCTCAAACAGGTTATAGGAGTTAAAGGCAGAATGCATTCCCTTATAGCACTCATAATTGGTTGAGGAGTGGCACATGTCGTCTGCCACAAGAGAATTGTAATCGCCATGAATCATCTCTCCCATAAGGAAGAAATCCTCTTTCCATGAGCTTGTGGCGCTCCTTAATCTTCTTAGGAAATTTCGATCGATGCAATAAGCCACATCAAGTCTTAAGCCGTCGATTCCAAACTCGTCTATCCACATTTTGACGCTGTCAAATAGATAGTTTACGACCGCTTCATTGTTAAGGTTAAGCTTTACCAGTTCAAAGTGGCCTTCCCAGCCCTCATACCAGAAGCCGTCATCGTAGCAGCTGTTTCCGTCGAAGCTTATATGAAACCAGTCCTTATATTCGGAATCCCACTTCTTCTCCTGTACGTCCTTAAAGGCGAAGAAGCCTCTGCCCACGTGATTAAACACTCCATCAAGGATTATCTTAATCCCTGCTCTATGAAGTTCATCGCATACCGCCTTAAAGTCCTCGTTGGTTCCAAGCCTCACATCAAGCTTTCTGTAATCCCTTGTATTATATCCATGGGTATCGGATTCGAACAAAGGATTAAAGAGAACTGCGTTAACTCCAAGCTTCTTAAGGTGCGGAATCCAGTCCTTCACCTTAAGAATTCTATGCACAAGGGCACCGTCATTTTCAAACGGTGCCCCACAAAATCCCAATGTATATATCTGATATATTACGCTCTCATAAGCCCACATTATTCTGTCGCCTTCTTTGAATTAAGCTGTGAACAAATCTCATCATAACGCTCTTCATCAAGTTTATAGAACTTTCTGTAGAGAATAACCGATGCCAGCATAAATGCGCAAGGGATAACTGTCATTGCAACAAGAAGTCCAATCTTTTGAGTCTTTCCGACTTCGCCGATAACTGCAGCAATCTGTGCACTCTTGGTTTCGGCATCAAGTGCTCCGGTTTCAGCCTGAGTCTCCAACTCAGAAATTCTGTTGGTGTAAGCTGTAACCTGGCAGATAAGATATGAAACCGTAGTGATAATTACTGTAAATGAGCTTGAAAGCTTGGTAAGGAAAGGTCTCATTGAGGCGATAATAGCTTCGTCTCTGGTGCCATGCTTAAGTTCATTATACTCAACAGTATTGATAATGGAAATCATCATGATGAGGTATAAGCCGTACTGACCAAGGTTTGCAAGCATGAATCCGAAGGTCAATACCCAGAACTTCAAGGTTGATGAAGGCATTATCACGCCGCATCCAAGCTGAATAATATAGCCTATGGTAGCGGCAATTCCCATGAACTTAACCAGGGGCTGTCTGTGATACTTCTTGGAAAGTGCAGGATAGATAACCATCAATACTGCCGTTGCAGCCATACCTATTGTTGTAAATGTAGAATAGAGGCCGCCTTCATATCCGAACTCGAAGTAAATGTAGTTGGAGCCTACGCCTCCGAGAACAATTCCGTTTCCGATTTCCTGAAGTAAGAAAATAAGGCAAATCCAAAGGAGCTGGTCGTTTCCGCCGATTGTCTTAACAATCTTCTTAAGGCTGACCTTTGGAGCTTCCTTCCTCATATCATCTCTGTTCTCTCTAGCTCCAAAAATAGGAAAGAGAATAAATGCAGGGGCAAGAATACAGATAACAAGTGCGATGCGTCCGTACGCTGTCTTGGCATTTCCGCCAAGGGCGAATTCACCTGCTGTGAGAAGGGGAATCAGTATGGAAGCAAGGGTTCCGCCGATTCCTGCGAAAAGTGTAGCTCTTGCTGTAAGTGAGTTTCTCTCGTCGCCATCCTGGGTAAGTGCGGGAATCATTCCCCAGTATGAAATGTCATGCATGGTATATGTGATACTGTACATGAAGTAGATAACGCCGAAGAAAATAATGAAATTCCAACCGGTAAGGTCGGTGTTGAAAACCAGATAGACTACTACGCTGGTGGAAAGAACTCCGATTAACATCCAGGGTTTAAACTTACCCCATCTGGATCTGGTTCTCTCGATGATGTTACCCATGATGGGGTCATTCAAAGCATCAAAGATTCTGGCTGCCACCATTATGGCTGTAACTGCACCAAGCTGAGCTGCAGTAAGACTTCTGGTGTATAAAATAAACAACATGATATAGTTTGTAAACAAAGCGTATACCATGTCGCGTCCTACTGTACCCAGAGGGTAATAGATTAGGTTTTTCTTGTGCTGGTTCATGTGTGTAACCTCCCAAATAATATTACCCCCTTATTATACACCAAAATAGAAATGTCTGTATAATCCATTATTTTATAAACATAACTCTTAGCTTGGTTGGGTATGAAGAACTCAGATTAACACTGAACTTCACTGCATCTGCTTCCGAAGCCAGGGTTACGCCATCCCTGAAATTCACACCCTTATCGTAGTAGAAAATGCTTGAATTTCCGTATGTAAGATTTCTGACAGCAATGTCATGTTCCCCAAGTTTCTTATAAGGGCTATCGCCACCCAACAGACAATCACCTTCTTTATAGTCCTGATTACGTGTCCCTATGCTCGATGTGGACACTCTTCCTTCACTTACTATAACTTCGACAGAATCATTTCCTTTGGGAATCTGATTACCTTCAATTCTCTTCTGAAGGGCTGCCTCCATTTCCTCGTTATAGTTGTTGTTATGAATATAATACTCCTCATCTTCTTCTGAATAATAATATATATTATTTATGTCGCCGGTTTCTTCATCATATACTACCTTCATATTGGGGTATATTACCGATGCATAATACCCTATTGGGATTCTGTTCTCAAAATTGTTCAAAACTACAGAATCCTCGCTTGCGATATATTCCCTCACATCCCGCGGAACTTCATCCGGGACAATTACTTTGTTCGGCTCTTCAAATCCATCCTCTATCCCGGAAACAGAGCTCAAATCTGTATATGTTATTTCTGTACCCGGCTTTTCAACCCAGGGAATAAAACCGATTACTGCATCATCTGCCAGTGCCGTGATTCCCGTACCCAGTGTGACAATAATACTCACGATCAAGGGCAGGCATATATTTTTCTTTACTGCTCTATGCTTGTTATCTCCACGTGTATACAAAGTCAACCACCTCCTCAAATCCCTCGTAGGAATCTTTGTCTGAAAGCACATCTGTCAACGTCTTATTGACAATATCGTATGACCATACACTTGTAATGCCCTTTTCATCCTTTCCAAGCACAAACAAAGTAGTTCCATCCCTCGATGGATAAAACGACTGTATCTGCTTTATTCCACAGATCTCCACATCCGTCACTTCCTTTGTAGACAGATTTAAACATACCAGCTTTCTGGCTGAATAATCCCAGCCCATACAAGGATCAACAGCCATAAGAATCTCGTTTGAATTAATTTGTCTTGCCGATCTGATTTCATAATCTTCCGTCTCAAATATCACTTCTCTCTTTGAGAAATCCGGCGTAATAAATTCCAGTTTCTTGGGGCGGATCCGGGTTTCATTACGAACCTTTTCACTTCTTATTTCCTCGTCGGAGCATGTCACTGCAAGAATCTTTTGCGTATCAGGATTATAGGACAATGAATGAAACCATGTATCATCATCGTGCTCGTCCAAATATTTTATATCCTTAGTCTTACTGTTAAATATGGCCGGCTGACTTACTGTCGCCGATTCCGAAGCCACATTACAAAGAAGTTCATTCTCTCCAAGCGGAATCATGTCGCTGAAATAATACTTACCCCTAGCAATTACTTCCACGGCATCACTTTCAAAGATGTAGTAATGAAGGTTATCAAAATTTTCGGTCTTTGTGGAATTGGTAAGGAACACCCCATCCGAGTCTGCATCATATATACAAATCGGGTAAATGGCATGATTTGGTAATCTCAGCGACCTAAGCGTTTTCATCTCATTAGCATCATAAACGATGCACAGCATCTCCTTCTCACCATTGGAATCTGAACACATGGCGGTAATATGAAGCAATTCCATACCCTCCATATTCCGCTTACTTTCAGTTCCGCATCCAAGTAACAAAAGGCTCACGACTGCTGCGATTATAAAAACGCCCTTTTTCATTTCTGAATATCCCCTTTCTTTCTTCCCCAGATAAAATAAATAGTTACTTCAAGAATCAAAAGCATAATAGCGCCCTTAATCACATCAAATCTCATTATCCTCATAACTCTGAAGCCGGATAACAAATAACATATCCCAAGGCCAGATGCTGCCGGAATCAGTTGGAATAGAACGTTCCTCTTCTTTTCAGAAATTAGTTGACTAACTTCCAAATAACCCCAAATATTTATTCCAAGCATTAAAAGAGCCACTGCTAAATCTAGCAAATCCAGTTCAAAATCCTTCTTGGCAGTTTTAAAGACTGAATCAGCCCTGATAAAACCTTTTATTCCAGCTATTTCATTTAAGTAATCATCAACAGGCCGTTCTTCATCATATTGAAAAAACAGGGCTCTTGACGATGTAAAGAGAATATAGCTTGGATGAAAATTATCTGTGTATATAACAGCTACCGCATCAGCAATAGAGTTGTTTTCATTCCTGCGAACCGAGTCATCAAATGTATAATAACTTTGTCCATTTTTCACAGGAATAATATTAACAGAAAGAGGGCCTTTTTTCGGATTCCATGTCTCATTTGAAGCCGCGCTGTAAACTCTTTCTCCAATCAAGAATCTGTTAAAATCCAAATACTCTGTGAACTGCTCCACAAACTGATCCCTAAGGTGCATGTATTTTTCAGGCACAGCCAAATTTATTGTGTTTTCATCATAATCAATCTTACTCTCAACTGGTTCACCATCTAAAGCTTGGATTGGGTTTATCTTATAGAAATTAGGAGAAACGGTTATATGCGTGTTGCATCTCTCATGGATCAACCCATCTTGCTCACTATCAAGACCCATTAAGTCATTGCAGGCAACATCATTAGAATCCATGAAAAAACCACCATTTTCCTGAGTTAACTCCTTATATGCCTTCTCTGCAAACTCTCGAATCTCGTTTTCTTTCTCCAAGCTTTGATCTTGACCTATATTATTCATTACTACCTTGTAAACATTTGAATAGTTTCTGCAGAGCAATAAGTTCTTTCCACCCACCCATGCCCTTTGCGCAATAAAAGCAGCTCGCGAAATTGATGCAGTGCATAAGAAAATCAGTAGTATTATCACCGGAATACAGCAGATATACTTACCGTGACTCTTAAATCCTCCATTATTATTTTTACCAATATATTTAAGTTTTGATACACCAAAAACGACTGCTATAGACAACAGCAAAAAAGCTACACTGTAAACCTTTCCCCAATCAAGCCATCGATCTGATAGTAATAGTGAAAAAGGGGTACAAAATATTCTCTTCTCAACTTTAATTCCTTTATCAACAAGTGCTGCCTCCATAGCGTTGATCTCTTCATCAGAAGTAAGTGAAACAAAGTATAGGCTCGAATATCCCCAATGCTCTGCCTCGGTAAGTTCATCAACAGGTATTGTTCTAAAAGGAGACATTGCAATTCTCTCAGAATCAATCTCTTTCAATAATTTTGATGATACATGCACCGCCTTATAGCCATCCTGACTCTCATCAAGTTTGACTATATTAACGTCTTCTCTCTCAGCCCAGTCCAGCATTGATGCAAATGCATCTTCATTCTCAAATTCAATATCAAGCGTAACACAATCACCCAGCACCTTATTGTAAAAGGTCAGCTTAAATGTCAAAAAAGCACCTATGAAGAGAATCATTATTACCCCTAAAATCAAAAGTAATCTAATTGTATTTTTCATGTATATTTCCCTCTGAAACATTATCACTCAATCTTGCCTAATTTAATTCAAACGTAACTTAGGTATAGCGAAAAAGTCAATTGCACGTTGTGCAAATTGGGGGTTTTTGATTTGCACGTTATGCAAATTGCCGTAAAATCGGGTCTTCTATAAATGCATGCAATAAAAAACCAGAAGATATAATCTTCTGGTCATTCACCAATCATTTCACTTATCAAGCGTTAACTCGTTAATTAACATTGTAGTATCTCTTAGGCATTCAATGTCGTCGCCCGGTTCAGAATCCTTAGGAATAATAACTATTTCTATAGCTTCCAGTCCCTCATCATTTCGAAATTTTCTAAACAATCTATGTGAATACACTTCGGCCGACTCGTCACTATAAACAAACACAGGCTTGGCATATATCAAAAGTGTATCTCCAAATGCCCCCTCAATGACTTCCGGCTCCCCTACCATTCTATATTGATTTTTCATGATAAAAACGGTTATAAGGGCAGTCGCACAGATACATATGGCAATGATACATACCACTGCTATTGCTTTTTTATGCTTGTTTTCTTCTTTAGCCTTAACCACCGGCTCTTCTGGCATCAGCTCAGATTCAGGAATCCGGAGTTCTCTGCATATTAATCTTATATTGTCTATCGATACAGGTACCTTACCTGTTTCCCATCTGCTTACTGTACTGGTATCTACATGAATTATTACAGCAAATTCAGTCTGAGTATATCCCCTCTTTAGCCGAATATCTCTAATTCTTTTTCCTACTTCTTTCCCTTCCATTTTCCTCACCCTATGTTTACGCCTTATAATAGTAGAGTTTACCATGTTTTCAGACATAATAAAAGTGCTTTGCACGAAGCAAAGCACTTATTATATGCTTTATCGAAAGAGTGAAAATAATAAGAATTTTCTCCTTCATATTTATTTAATTAACATTGCAACTTTTACTCATCAATTTCATATTTGGACTTGCTTCTGGGTCTGTCTGTTTCAATCTGATGGTTGTATCCATCCAAAACCTTTTTGTAGGTGCTGTCTGCAGCTTTTACCTTTTTCTTGCCATTATTAACTTCATTGGCTAGCTTCAGGCAAGAGTTTGGTCCAGCCGACAGCAAAGAGCCATCATCTTGAGCATAAGCATAAAAGATATATGTTTTTCCAATCTCAGGTAAAACATCTTTCTCAAAAATAACGGTTATTTTACCATCTTCTGAAATACCCCCAGCCTTTTGAATAATAATATCATCTTCGGTTTGGAGTTTACCTTTTATGTTTTCTATTACGCGTATAGAGTAGTCCGTATATGGCGTCGTTATTCTTTTCGCACCCGTCACCGTTTCTATCATAACTGGTTTTTTATATATGTATCCTTCTATTCCAGTAACTTCCGCCGAAAAAACATAATCTGCATCTCCGGCTAAAGCTCGGAAATCATCCACGTTAATAGAGTAGGATCCTTCGATATATGAAATCTGGTTTTCTATACTACTGGTTTTATTTATCAACACCAGAAAAAAACCGATTAGAATCATACTTGCAAAAACCATGACACCTATTAATAAACTTTTTCTCATTGAATCCCCCCCCTATCTGTTATAGCTTGCATCGTATGATGCTTTGAAAATAACCCCATTAATCTCAAAAAGTCAATTGCACGTTGTGCAAATTTGAAAAAAACCAATTTGCACGTTATGCAAATTGGCGTATTTCCGCGGTTTATCGCTATTCTTTTAGATGTTTATAATAGATTCTTGTTTTTGAACATTTATTATGTATTTTAGTTTACATAATAGTGCTCACTAAGGGCAATCTACGGAGAAATCTATGTTTTTTGCTATTATATCCGCTTATTTTGGCATTTTTCTGTGGTTATGTAAACCAAATGGTGTAATAAACCACTGAAAAAGCCTTTTTATTATGATTGCAGGTTAACATAACAAAAACTATGGCGGATAATACGCAGAATAAGTGAGAATTATCCGCCCAGGCAGGCAAAATGTGCAAAGTTGGGACAGGCTTGCCGCGAAGCCCACACATAAAAAGAGCCCGACGGGGAGGATAGGCCTCGCCTGCCGGGTTCTTCGGTAGGGTTTATTTAATTACTGAGAGGTTCTCTCTGTCTGCAAAGATTGCTACGAAGATCAGGAATACAACGCCCTGAATGAGCTGCATGGCCTGGGTTGAAAGGCCCATCATAATAAGTCCGTTGTTTAATACAATATAGAGAAGCGAACCTACGATGATGTTCTCGAATCTTACCTTGGCACCGCCCGATATAGGCATTCCGCCAAGTACCAGAGCTATAAGTATCTGGGTTTCAAGCTGGTTACCAACGTTTGCTGTAGCGGAGCCGTTCTTAACGATGTTAACAAAGGCTGCAAGGCCTGTGATGGCGCCAGCCAGAACGTAGATGATGAATTTCATTCTGTCGGTCTTAAGGCCTGCGAACTTGACTGCCTTCTCGCCGGCACCGATGGCTTTAAGGTTGATACCAAACTTGGTGAATCTGAATACCACGAAGCCGATAATAAGCACTGCTGCCGTGATACCAAGCTTAATGGGGGTGGTATCGTAATCATAAACCTTCATGCTGGCAGCCACAGGTGAGTTGGATGCCATGTACTTGATGAATCCTCTGAAGAGGAACATGGTACATATTGTTACGATGAAGGATTTAATCTTTCTGTTTACGTAGAAGTAACCGTTGACTGCACCGATTGCTGCTCCGGCTACAACGCCGCCAACCACTGCCAGAATGATATTGGTCTTTGACAGGAGGCATACGACAATGGATGCAATTCCCATGATTGAGCCCTGGGAAAAGTCCAAGCCACCCATTGTCATAATGAAGAATACCCCTGTTGCCGAAATCAGAACTACATATACCTGATTAAGAATTAGTTTCCGGCTGTTCCACATGCTGCCCTTTGTCAGTATATTAAAGAGTACACATACCACAACAAGACCAATAACCGGAAGAAGGGATCTTAGTACATTGATTGCTGACTGTTTTTTAAGTGCCCCCTCTTTTGACACTTCTTTCTTCTCTTGAATAGCCATAATCATCCCTCCTTAGACCATCTTGGCGATGAGGCTGTTCTCATCCATGTCTTTGTCTCGCTTAAGTTCACCATTTATTTGCCCATCTTTCATGATAATGATGCGGTCGCACATACCGATAAGCTCCATGAGCTCCTCGGAAATCATGATTATGGACTTTCCTGCTTTACGCATTCTGTCCATAAGCTGATAAATATCCTGCTTGACCTTAACGTCAATACCCCTTGTGGGACTGTCAAGAACCAGAATGTCTGAGTCCTTTCCAATCCATCGAGCCAGAACAACCTTCTGCTTATTTCCACCGGAAAGATTAGAAACGAACTGATCAACACTCGTCATCTTCGTTGACATCTTCTCAGCATATGTATTGGCAAACGCCTTAAGTTTTCTGTCGTTTAACAAATGAGCCTTGTTGGCAAGTTCATCAAGAGAAGGCAAGCATATGTTGTCTCTGATGCTCTGGTTCATAACAAGTGACTCATTGTCTCTGTCCTTTGAAGTGTAGGCTATGCTGTGCTTTATGGCTGTGGGGATGTCATTAATTTCTGTTCCGTCAGCCAAAGTTACGCTGCCTTCTCTGTCGAAGGACGCTCCAAAGCAGGCCTTTCCGATTTCGTGCATTCCGGATTCGGATAAGCCGCCAAAACCAAGGATTTCTCCTTTGTGTAATTCAAAATTTATATCACTGATGAGGCCCGGAACGGTAACGCCTTTTACAGACATTACAACTTCCTTTGAAACTTCCTCGCCGTAGTCAGCACGGTAGTAGCTTCCGCTTACCTCACGTCCGACCATCAGCTTCTTAAGGCCCTCTTCATCCATATCGGCGCTCTTAACAGTATCAATGTAAACACCGTCTCGAAGAACCGTTATGGTGTCGGACATTTTAAGAACCTCAGGAAGATCGTGGGAAATAAAGATAACCGTATTACCCTCACTGCGGATACGATTCATCTGCTTATATAATTCCTCACGTCCCTCTCTTGAAAGTGCGGTTGTGGTCTCATCGATAACAACAATCTTGGGATCAAAGTAGGTTGCCTTAACAATCTCTACAAGCTTTCTGTCCTCAAAATTGTAATTCTCAATCATATCTGAGGCTTTGATTCTGTCAAAGCCGTATTTCTTAAGAAGCTCCGTGGCCTTACGGTTCATGGCGCCGGTGTTCTTTACACCGAATTTTACGAAGGCTTCTTCATGTCCCAGAAAAATATTCTCTGCGACGGTAAGGCCGTCAAGAGTACCAAGTTCCTGAACGATAATTGATATTCCCTCATTGTTTGCCTCCACCTGGTTGTGAGGATGTACTTCCTTTCCGTCAAGGATGAATTCCCCACTGTCCTTCTGGTAAATGCCTGCCAGAGAGTTGGTAAGAGTAGACTTACCGGAACCGTTCTCTCCAATCAGAGCATGAACTTCTCCTTTGTTAATATTGAAGGATACTTCCCTTAGAGCCTTAGTTATACCAAAGCTCTTACTAACCTGTTTTACTTCTAATCTGATTTCACTCATGGTAAGCTCTCCTCCTTATTTCACTATCTCGCCCTTGGCAACTTTGGTTGTAAGTGTAACGATTATCAAAAGGGCAAGTCCGGTGATAACGTCCTGGATAGCTGTGGGAGCTCCGAGGGCGATGAAACCGAAGAAAATAATGTTGATGACAAACTCACCAATAATGATTGCCGGGATGGGCATTCCGTATTTCTTAAATGCCAGGCCGAAGAAACAACCCATTGTGGGTACGAAGTTTCGGCTCATGGATGCCATACCCGTAACCGCTACCATGGAAGAACCGTAGCTGATGGTAAGAACTGCCATGACACCAAGGAAGGCGCCACTGATGACGAAGGCAAGAATCTTATATTTGTTGACCTTGATACCCATGTTCTTTGCTACGAATTCGTTACTTCCGATAGCGTATGTATAAGTACCTATCTTTGTGTAGTTCAGTAATAAATATGCTACGGCAAAAGCGATAACCGCCAGAATAAGGTTTCCGGGCATCTGACCGAAAGCACGAAGGTCAGAAGGAAGAGTCTGCTCTACACCGCCTGCAATATAGTTGGCAACGGACTCATATATAAGAGCAAGTCCTGTGGTAACAATCATGGAAGGGATTCTGAGCTTTACATAGAATGAACCGTTGATTAAACCAACCAACGCTCCTGTCAAAATGCTTCCCACAATCAGTCCCACATAGCCAAGTCCGAAGCGATTTGCGAATACACATCCCACAATCGCGGAAAGCATGATATTGGCACCGATGGAGAAATCGAACATTCCCATAACCATTACAAAATAGAAACCTACCGCGCCCACTGCTGCCAACAGGGATGCTTCAAAGTAGCTCAGCATGTTTTTCGGAGAACCGAAATTATCCGGGGTAATAATCTTGAATATTCCCCATGAAATTAAAACCAGGATGAAAAGCAGCAGATAGCCTTTGGCCTGCCCTGATATTTTCTTTTCCGCCGTTTTAGTTGATGCATTCATAAAGTCACCTCTTTGTTAATTCGAGGCCGGTACCGTCTGTCGATATCGGCCTCGAGCCTAAAACTCTATATTAATCCGGGGTAATTATTTGCCGGATCTTGCTGCTGCGTCTTCGATTGAAAGTGATGCTGCAGCATTCTTTAAGCCTTCCATATCAAGCTTTGACATCTCAACGAGTTCGTCGTCTGTGTAAGGAAGCTGATCTACGAAGTACTTCTCATAATCTTTATAGTCATCAGCAGATGCTACATAGAGGTAAGGGAACTTAACGTCTTCGAACTTGCCGCCGAAGTCTGAGTAGTTACCCTTGATTGCGTTGTAAACTGCCATGAATGCGAAGAGAGGATCACAGTAGTGTCCACCGGATTCGCCTGCCATTGAACCGTTTGCAAGTCTCTCACCAAGGTCAGGTAAGAAGTCTGTTGAAACGATGTCGATGTCCTGAGTCTTGCCTGCACGCTCAACTGCTGCGATTGCGCCCTGGAGAGGATCTCCGCCGCCGCCTGCAGGGATAAGAGCGTCAAGGTCAGGGTTAGCACTCATAAGAGCTTCTGCTGCCTTTGAACCACCTTCTGAAGATGTTCCTGCGTACTGGGGCTCTGAAAGAACTGCCTGATCATCGGGATGAGCTGCGTTCCATTTCTCAACGCCTGCCTTGTAACCTTCCCATCTTCCAAGCCATGTAGCATCACCCTGCTCCCAGCCGATAAGACCGATGTTACGATCGCCCTTGTCAAGAAGGATCTGAACAAGTTTCTCACCGTTTTCGGGCTCGTTCTCGTGTACAGCACATACATAGTACTCGGAATCAACAGCTGCCTGATAGATGTCTGCGCTGTTTTCCTGGCTGATAATACGGAAGAACTGTGCGAGATATACGCCGTTATCGTTACATGTCTTGATAGCTGAAGCCATCTCTGTATCTGATGAGTTACAAATGATGATACCCTGGCATCCTGCTGCGCAAAGCTGCTCAACTGATGCTGTAACTTTCTCGGAAACGTGACCCTGGTCAACATACTGAACCTGAACTCCGAGAGCTTTAGCTGCCTCGTCAAGGATCAACTTACACTGTGAACCAAGAACGTCTGTAGAACTCCAAATTGATACGCCAATCTTAATGTTGCTGTCGTCAGTGGTAGCAGGTGCTGCTTCTTCGGTTGCTGCAGGTGCTGCTTCCTCTGTCTTTGTTTCTGTTGCTGCGGGTGCAGGTGCCTCAGATTTTGTAGCTGCTGCGTTTCCACATCCAGCAAGTGTTGATCCAACCATCAACAAACTGAGCATTACACTTACCAGTCTCTTTTTCATAAAAAAACATACCTCCTGATTGATTCCCATCCCGGATAATAAGGTGATCGGCCTGTATCCTTCCGGAAAAATAAAATGTGTTAGTTTCTATGCGAGTACTCCCAACGAAATCATAATATTGCCATTATGAACAAAAAAACATGGAAAATTTTCGCCGAATTGGTAATATTTTCTTTTCCTGTTTAAATTTCCACAAAAAATGACCGCGATTTCGACAGTGGAAACTGCCTTTCGCGGCCGTTTATTGTATATTTTACATCTCTTTTCTGTACTTGCTTGGTGAAATGCCTTCCACTTTCTTAAATACCTTAGTGAAGTAGAAGTAGTCATTGTACCCCACAATCTCAGCTATTTCCTGGATTGAAAGGCTCTCATCCCTTAAAAGTTCTTTTGCTCTTTGAATCCTTAGGGAAGCAATGTAGTCGGAGAAGTTGACCTTCAGATTCTCCTTTATCATCTCGCTAAGTCTTCCCATGCTGATATTATACTTGGATGCCAAAGATGTGAGGGAGATATCCTCCATGTAGTGCTCTCTGATTTCCGAGATTACATTGTCAATGGTCTTATCATAGGTTTGAGGAGCAACGGTTTCAGTACTCTCTTCCTCCTCTTCTCCCATCTTGTCCACCACTGCATCCATTACCCTCTTTAAGTCCTCTTCCTTAATGGGCTTAAGGAGATAATCAAAAGCATGATATTTTATGGCTTCCCTTGCGTATTCAAACTCAGCATAACCCGAAATAAGCACAACCTTTGACTCGGGAGAAACATCAGGAATATCCTGCAAAAGGTCAAGTCCCGACAATCCCGGCATTCTTATGTCGGTAAAAACCACATCGGGCTTAAACATGGCTATCTCTTCCCTTGCCGTCAATCCGTTGTTGGCGGTGCCCACAATGTAGACATCCATATTAAGTTTCTCAAGGAGCTTCTTAAGTCCCAGTGTTATCCAGACTTCATCATCTGCTATATAAACATTTAGCATCTCTCTATCCCCCCGGATTCAAAAGAATATGAACCGATTCTATTCTTCTCTCATATGTTCAGGCACGGAAATTCTTATGGTGGTGCCTTTGTTTAACTCGCTCTCTGCCTCAATGGTGTAATCATCGCCATAGAAAAACTTAAGGCGCTGTACGATATTGGATAATCCTATGCCGCTGTTCTCTCTGGGATTATTGATTTCATCCCTGAATTTCGCCAGAGTCTCTTCATCCATTCCTGTACCGTCATCTTCCACAACCATCTTAAGCCTTTCATTCAACGTCTTAATTGTAACATTGACTCTGCCGTCATCAATCTTACTTTCAAGGCCGTGGAATACGGAGTTCTCAACAAGAGGCTGTAAGAAGAATCTTATCATGGGCTTATCAAGTGCCTCTTCCTCCACATCAGTAGAGATTTTGATTTTGCCCATGAAACGGTAATCTATAATTCTTGCGTACTTCTCGATGTAGGAAACCTCATCTCTTATTGTTACGATGTTGCTTCCCTTTACAGCATATCTGAAAATGTCGGAAAGTGCCATAGCCATTTCCGCAATGTTGTCTTCGTCGTTAATCAGGGCCATATCCCTTATGCAGGATAGGGTGTTATACAGAAAATGAGGGTTAATCTGGTTCCTGTAAGCCAGAATCTCAAGCTTCTGCTGAACAAGTTCCGTCTCATAAAGGCGAATCTTGCTGTCCTTGATCTCCTCAATCATCCGCTGGTTCTCATCAAGCATGTGGTCAAGGCTGGATGCAACGGTTCCGATTTCATCGGTCCTCTTAAGCCTCAGTCGCTTCTCCGGATTCTTTATGGAATTGCCGATGAAACGGTCTATTTTGGATATGGGTTTGGCCATTCTAAAGTAGGAGAACAATACAATAATAGCCAGAAACAGGAAAGTGATTACGGAGGCTAAAGCAATCAGTCTTCTGATTACGTTGTTGCCCGCCGTGTTCTTTGATACGGAAACCGCAACGGCAATTCGAATACCGTTCTGCCAGTTGCCTTCCCTGTAGACATAGTCCTCATTATTCTTTAAATCCTTCATGGAAGTATTCGAAGGAATATCCCCGAAGGCGCGGTAAGCCAGGTCCAAATCATGGGAGTCGCTAAGCAACATTGCGGCTGTGGATTCGTTGAAAATGTTATGAAGGGTACCGTCCAGTTTCCAGTGCTCCATAATAAATACGCACATACCGATCTGCTGCCTGGAACTGCTGCCTACACCGCTGTACACGGGATAATAGAATGCATAGTAAAAATCGTCACTGTCCTCATAATATCTGCCTCCCGTCATGTCTTCACCCTGTCTTAAGTAGGCCTGTTTAGCTGGGAGTTCGACGTTTTTGCCAAGAGTCATGACAACGTTCATGTCGTTATCATACAATATGGCAGATACTATTTCTCTGTTCTTAAGTGCAACCTGGGTATAGTCTGATGAAATACGGGCTTCCCTTATTTCGCCGTTTTCATCCTCAAAGGGCTCAAGGACCATGAATCGGCACAGGTATTCCGCATTGTATCTTAGATTCTCCTCATAGAGAGAGATGGTGTTGTCCGCCTGCTTAAGCAAGCTCTCTGCCAAAGTCTGTGCGTAGCTTTGGGTGGTCTGACGGACATAGAGAAAAGAGGCATACAAAGTTCCTGACAGCACAATAAGAATAGCAAGAATTATACAGATTAGCTGAAGTAATAAGCTGTTTCTAATCTTTTGAATCATGTGCCGCATGCCCCCTGTTTTTAGTAACCCTAAAGATAAGGATAAACTGTGGAGGGGTTAAAATCAATAGTTAAAAAATCACCCCAAAGCTTTGGGCTTCGGGGTGACCGGTTCCTTTGTATTAATATTCCTTAGCTTCTTCTTCGCCGTTAAGTACACGGAGTGCGCCCTGAGCAAGTGCAAGGAGCTCGTCCTCGCCTGCGTAAACGGAAACGGGAGCAATCCACTCTACGCGGTCCTTGATGGCATCGGTAACTTCTTTGCCGTATGCGATACCACCGGTAAGGATGATCTGGTCAACCTTTCCCTTAAGAACAGTAGCGCATGCGCCGATGTTCTTACAAATCTGGTAGATGAATGCGTCACGAACAAGAATTGCCTTCTCGTCGCCCTTAGCACACATTTCGTTTACTTCTCTCATGTCGTTGGTGCCAAGATATGCGTTAAGTCCGCCACCGCCTACAATCTTCTTCTTCATTTCTTCGTAGGTGTACTTGCCTGAAAAGCAAAGTTCTACAAGGCCAAGTGCAGGAACGCCATTGGCTCTCTCAGGTGAGAAAGCGCCATCGCCGTTAAGAGCTGCGTAAACGTCAACCATTCTGCCGCCCTTATGAACGCCGCATGAAGAACCGCCGCCCATGTGAACAACGATTACGTTAACATCCTCATACTTCTTGCCTACAGACTTGGCATACTTTCTTGCCATGGCCTTCTGGTTGAGAGGGTGGTCGATGGATACTCTGGGAACCTCAGGAACACCTGAAAGTCTTGCGACAGGCTCCATCTCGTCAACTACAACGGGGTCAACGATGAATGAAGGAACGCCGATGGAATCACCGATCTCTCTTGCAAGGATACCGCCAAGGTTTGAAGCATGCTCGCCCTGGATGGGGTGAATCAGATCATTTAAAAGTGCATCTGTAACTTTGTATGTACCACCGGGGATGGACTTAAGAAGTCCGCCACGGCCAACGCATACGTTAAGGGAACTGATCTCAATGTTCTCTTCCTTAAGTGCATCCACAACCATCTGCTTACGGAAATCCTTCTGTGCGTAGATGTTGGGATACTGATTTATCTCTTCGGTTGAGTGACGAAGAGTCTTATCAAGAATCTGCTTTTCATCCTCGAATACGCCAATCTTTGTAGATGTGGAGCCGGGATTGATAATTAAGCTTCTGATCATGTTTTTTCTCCTGTAAAAAGAATGATTACTGTCTGTTCTTCTTCTCAAGCTCTTCAGCTACGATAGCGCCAAGTGCAAGAGAATTAACCTTTGTCTCAAAATCATCTGAACGGGATGTAAGGATTACGGGAGCCTTGGTTCCTGTAATGATGTTACCGTTGACGAGCTTGGCGGTACGAACAAGAATCTTGTAAACAAGGTTACCTGCGTGGATATCGGGGAAAAGAAGGATATCCGCATCACCCTGGATCTTACGGTCTGTACATCCTTTGTGCTTTGCAGCTTCGGGATCGATAGCAAGGTCAAGAGAAAGAGGTCCGTCTACTATACAGCCCTTTATCTCACCTGCTTCGTTCATTCTTGTAAGCTCAGCAGCCTCAACACAAACAGGCATCTTGGGGTTGACAACTTCAACTGCTGCAAGAGGAGCAACCTTGGGATTTGTGATTCCGCAAGCGTTGGCAACTTCTACAGTGTTGTTGATGATAGCAACCTTATCCTCAAGTGTGGGATATGTCATAAATGCAACGTCTGTAAAGAACATGAGTCTGTTAAAACCTTCGATATCGAATACACAAACATGTGAAAGGGGCTTACCGGTTCTAAGTCCTACTTCCTTGTCGAGAACGCTCTTTAAGAAGTCCTTGGTCTCAAGACAGCCCTTCATGTACATGTTTGCCTTGCCTTCATGTACAAGGCTTACTGCCTTAAGAGCGGCTTCTGCTTTGTCCACAACGTTAATGATTTCATAGCCGGTCAAATCCATACCGATCTCAGCAGCAATCTTTCTGATCTCCGCCTCATCACCTACAAGGATAGAGTTTGCGATTCCACGCTCTTTGGCTGCTTTTACAGCTCTCAAAACATGCTCATCCTGAGCAACTGCAACGGAAGCGGTCTTCATCTCGCATTCCGATAATTTCTTAAGTAAATCCTTAAATCTAACGTTATTCATTACTATCTCCTCAAAAGTTCTTAAAGGACAGAGGAATCCTCCCCTGTCCTTTACCAAACTGTTTAAAACAATTAGTTGTTCTTCTTAGCCTTCTCAGCCTTGATTGCAGCAGTAAGCTGAGGAACGATCTTGTTAAGATCGCCTACTACACCGTAGTCAGCTACATCAAAGATAGGAGCATCCTCATCCTTGTTGATTGCGATGATAACATCAGACTCTTCCATACCTGCAACGTGCTGGATTGCTCCGGAGATACCGATTGCGAAGTATACGTTGGGTCTTACTGTCTTACCTGTCTGACCAACCTGAAGGTCTTTGGGCTTCCAGCCTGAATCTACAACTGCACGAGAGCAGGAAACAACGCCGCCAACTGCCTCTGCAAGATCCTCTAAGATCTTGAAGTTCTCAGCGCTTCCTACGCCACGGCCGCCGGATACGAGAACCTTTGCATCCATAATGTCTGCAACGTCCTTAACAGCCTTAACAACTTCCTTGATGGTAACGTACTTGTTGTTGGGTGTGAAACCGGGATTAAACTCAATAATCTCAGCCTTAGCTCCCTTGATGGGATCAATCTTCTGCATAACACCGGGACGAACTGTAGCCATCTGAGGACGGTTGTTGGGGCATGCGATTGTAGCGATGGTGTTTCCACCGAATGCAGGACGAGTCATAAGAAGCTGATTGTGCTTCTGCTCGCTCTCCTTACCGGGGATTGCAACGAGAGGGAAATCACCAATCTCAAGTACTGTACAGTCAGCTGTAAGACCTGTAGCTACACGAGCTGATACTGTAGGGCCAAGGTCACGACCGATTGCTGTAGCACCTACGAGCATGATCTCAGGCTTGTACTCATTAATAACAGATGCAAGAGCGTGTGCATAGGGCTCTGTTCTGTAATCCTTTAATTCGGGATCATCAACAACGATGATTCTGTCTGCGCCGTACTCAGCCAATGAATCGCAAAGATCCTTAACGTTTGAACCGATAAGTACTGCGGTTACCTGAGTATTAAGAGGTGCAGCCAATTCTTTTGCTTTTCCGAGCAACTCATACGCGATGCTGTCGACTTTGTTGTCAACCTGCTGCGCGAAGACATATACGCCTTTATATTCTTCTAAGTTCATTTTAGACCTCCTAGATTAAATGCTTCTCATTCATTTTTCCAACGATATAACTTACTGCTTCTTCGGGTGATTCGGGAACAACCTTCTCACCTGCACCCTTACGAACCTTATCGGATGCTTTAGCGATCTTTGTGGGTGAACCTGCAAGACCAAGGTTGCAATCCTCAACATCCTTTAAGTCTGCACGGCCCCATGTGGTGATCTCTGCTTTGCAAGCATCGAAGATTCCGCCGGGAGTCATATATCTGGGATCGTTTAACTCAGAAAGAGCTGTGATAAGGCAAGGCATCTTAGCTTCTACCATGTGGTATCTGTCATCAAACTGACGACGAACTGTAACCTTGTCACCATCAACCTTGATTTCCTGAGCGTAAGAAATAACAGGAAGTCCAAGATGCTCAGCGATCTGAGGACCAACCTGAGCTGTATCACCATCGATAGCCTGACGGCCTGTGATGATCAAATCATAATCGAGGTTTCTTAAAGCACCTGCGATTGTTGTGGATGTTGCCCAAGTATCTGCACCACCGAGAACTCTGTCTGTTACAAGGATGCCCTTGTCAGCGCCCATAGCAATTGCTTCGCGAAGAACATCTGCTGCCTTGGGAAGACCCATTGTAAGAACGGTAACTTCTGCACCGTACTGATCTTTTAAACGAAGTGCTGCCTCAAGACCTGCTTTGTCATCAGGGTTCATGATTGCAAGCATAGCACCTCTGTCAAGTGTTCCGTCAGGGTTGAACTTAACGCCGCCCTTTGTATCAGGAACCTGTTTAATACATACTACAACTTTCATCTGTATTGTCTCCTTTTTCTAAATGTTAAATGACGGCTTATTACTTAAGAAGAGCACCGGAGATAACCATACGCTGAACTTCGCTGGTTCCTTCGTAAATCTCAGTGATCTTAGCATCACGCATCATACGCTCTACGCCATATTCCTTAATGTAACCGTAACCACCGTGTAACTGTACGCACTTTGTGGTAACTTCCATAGCAACCTCAGCAGCCATAAGCTTAGCCTGTGCAGCTTCTACGGAGTAAGAAATCTTGGGGTTGGTTCTGTACTCGTCCTTCTTAGCAGCTGCCTTGTAAACAAGAAGTTTAGCTGCCTCAACCTTTGTAGCAAGGTCAGCAAGAACGAACTGAGTATTCTGGAACTGTGCAATTGAACGACCGAACTGCTTTCTCTCCTTAACATACTCGATAGTTGTCTCGAGAGCGCCCTCAGCAAGACCAAGAGCCTGCGCAGCGATACCGATACGTCCGCCATCGAGGGTGTGCATTGCGATTGCAAAGCCCTTACCCTGCTGTCCAAGAAGGTTCTCCTTGGGGATACGGCAATCTGTGAAGATGAGCTCGTATGTGGATGAACCACAGATACCCATCTTGTTCTCTTTTGTACCGAATGTGAATCCGGGTGTGCCCTTCTCTACGATGAATGCAGAGATCTCTTTGAGCATTTTGCCCTTCTTCTCAACTTTACCTGTTACTGCGATAATGATGTAAACATCTGCTTCCTTACCGTTTGTGATGAAGCACTTGGAACCGTTAAGTACCCACTCGTCACCATCAAGAACAGCCTTGGTCTGCTGACCCTGAGCATCTGTACCTGCGCCGGGCTCTGTAAGACCGAAAGCACCGAGTTTCTTACCTGATGCAAGATCGGGAACATATTTCTTCTTCTGTTCCTCTGTACCGTATGTAAGGATGGGGTCTACACAAAGTGATGTGTGAGCGGAAATGATAACAGATGTGGTACCACAAACCTTAGCCATCTCCTCAACGCACATAACGTATGTCTGAATGTCACAACCCTGTCCGCCATACTCCTTGGGTACGGGAATTCCTAAAAATCCATATTTTGCAAGCTTATCAACCGTCTCTCTGGGGAATCTGTGCTGCTCGTCGATTTCCTGTGCAAGAGGTTTAACTTCTTTTTCGGCGAAATCCTTGAAAAGCTGTCTCGCCATTTCATGTTCTTTGCTTAAAGAAAAATCCATGATTATTTCCTCCGTATATATTAAATAAATAAATTAATTATTTTGCGTCGATGGGTGTTTTGGTGCGGTCCTCATTGTAGATGTAGAAGCCCTTGCCGCTCTTTACGCCAAGGTTGCCGCCGCGAACCATCTTTCTGATAAGAGGACATGCGCGATACTTGGAATCGCCGGTCTCTTTGTAAAGTACATCCATGATAGCAAGGCAGATGTCAAGACCGATGAAGTCACCCAACTCAAGGGGACCCATGGGATGGTTAGCACCGAGCTTCATTGCTGAGTCGATACCTTCAACATCAGATACACCTTCCATCTTGATGAATGCTGCTTCGTTGATCATGGGAACGAGAATTCTGTTAACAACGAAACCTGCTGCCTCGTTAACCTGAACGGGAGTCTTGCCGATTTCTACAGAAATCTTCTTGATTGTCTCAACTGTAGCTTCGGGTGTGTTAACACCTGCAATAACCTCAACGAGTTTCATTCTGTCTGCGGGGTTAAAGAAGTGCATACCGATCATAGGACGTGTAAGTCCGTTGCCGATCTCTGTGATTGAAAGTGAAGATGTGTTTGAAGCGAACACACACTCAGGCTTGCAGATCTCGTCAAGCTCCTTGAATGTTGTCTTCTTAACCTGCATATCTTCGAAAGCTGCCTCAACGATAAGATCACAGTCTTTGCAAAGGTCCTCTTTAAGACCGGGAGTGATTCTTGCTACGATAGCATCTACTGTAGCCTGATCCATTTTGCCTTTCTCAACGAGCTTAGCGTAGCCTTTTTCAATCTTAGCCTTTCCGCCTTCAGCCCATTCCTGTTTAATATCGCAAAGAGCTACTGTGTAGCCGTCAATCTGTGCGAATGCTTTTGCTATGCCCTGGCCCATTGTGCCGGCACCGATAATACCAACCTTCATTTGTTTTCCTCCTATGATTTATTATTAACGGTTTTTGAAAGGTACAACCTTTAATTTTTTCTCTTTATCCTTCTCAAGGAAGTTGCCCATACCAGCCTGCTGATCCTCTGTCTCGAAGCAGTCACCGAAGAGCTTCTCCTCGATTACGATTGCCTTGTCCATATCTACCTGAAGGCCATCGTTAATTGCCTTCTTGGAGTTACGAACAGCGATGGGAGCCTGTGCTGCAATGCCTGCTGCCATCTTCTCTGCTGCTGCCATGAGGGCATCTTTTGCAGATACTGTAACTTCACCTGCCTCATTAACTTCAGCTGATACAACCTGGTTAACAAGACCGATTCTGTAAGCTTCTGCCGCTTTGATATTTCTTGCTGTGTAGATTAACTGCTTAGCCATTCCGGGGCTAACAAGTCTTGCAAGTCTCTGGGTTCCGCCGAATCCGGGAGTAATTCCAAGGCCAACCTCAGGCTGACCGAATACTGCGTTATCAGAACAGATTCTGATGTCACAGCTCATGGAAATCTCACATCCGCCGCCAAGTGCAAAGCCGTTAACTGCTGCAATTACGGGGATGGGGAATGTCTCAATCTTACGGAATACATCGTTTCCTTTCTTACCGAAAGCTTCTGCCTCCTTCTTTGTAAGTGTGCTCATCTCTCCGATGTCAGCACCTGCAACGAAGGACTTCTCGCCTGCGCCTGTTAAGATCAGGCAGCGAACATTATCAAGATCGACTGCGTCGAATGTCTTCTCAAGTTCCTCCAACACCTGTGAGTTAAGTGCATTGAGGGCTTTCTCTCTGTTGATGGTGATGATGCCCACTGCACCCTTTTGTTCGTATAAAACAAACTCCATATTTTTCTCCTTTCTCTAAACGCACCAATATCCGAACAGCCATAAGCCGTTCGGATACGGTTATTTACTAAGTATTTAAATTAGTCTCTCTTAACGATGGTTGCACATCCCATACCGCCGCCGATACAAAGTGTAGCAAGACCGGTCTTGGCATCCTTAGCTTCCATCTCGTGGAGAAGTGTTACAAGGATACGTGCTCCTGAAGCTCCTACGGGGTGACCGAGAGCAATTGCACCACCGTTGGGGTTAAGCTGCTTGTCAACATCGATTCCGAGGTCCTTACCAACTGCTACAGACTGTGCAGCGAATGCCTCGTTAGCCTCGATGATATCGAAGTCTTCAATCTTCATGTCAGCCTTAGCCATAGCCTTACGTGTTGCTGCTACAGGTCCGATACCCATGATTGTGGGATCAACACCTGCAAGGGCGCCAGCTACGAATGTAGCCATGGGCTTAACGCCAAGTTCTTTAGCCTTCTCCTCAGACATAACAACGATAGCTGCTGCACCGTCGTTGATACCTGATGCGTTACCTGCTGTAACTACGCCGTCTGCGTTAAGAGGGCGAAGCTTAGCAAGTGCCTCGATGGTAGAACCTGCTCTGGGGCCTTCATCTGTGTCGAAGATAACTGTTTCTTTTTTCTTCTTTATTTCTACAGGAACAATCTCTTTCTTGAATGCGCCGTTCTCGATAGCTGCACAAGCCTTCTGCTGGCTCTTAAGTGCGAACTCATCAAGTTCTTCTCTTGTAAGATTCCACTGCTTAGCAACGTTGTCAGCAGTTGTAATCATGTGATAGTCGTTGAATGCATCCCAAAGTGCATCCTTAACCATGGTATCAACAAGTGCACCCTGGCTCTGGCTGGGCCATGTCATTCTGTAGCCGTAACGAGCATTGGGAAGTGCGAAGGGAGCCATTGACATGTTCTCCATACCACCTGCTATAACTACATCTGCATCACCTGCCATAATCATCTGAGCTGCCTGGTTAACACAGTTAAGACCTGAACCGCAGACAACGTTTGTGGTTACAGCGGGTACCTCAATGGGAAGTCCTGCCTTAATGGAAGCCTGACGAGCCACGTTCTGACCCTGTCCTGCCTGAATTACGCATCCCATATATACGTGTTCTACATCTGTAGGTTTGATACCTGCTCTGTTAATTGCTTCCTTGATAACGATTGCACCGAGTTCTGCGGCGGGAATAGTTGAAAGTGATCCGCCCATGGTGCCGATTGCAGTACGGCAAGCGCCTGCCAAAACGACCTTCTTAGACATTGTTTTCCTCCATTTGTTGTTGATTTAAAGTGACATAAAAACATTGTTATTTTTTTATCAACAGTCTGTCATGATTTTAACATACTTACGTCTTTTTGGCAATGGATTCTTAGCTTTTATCTATAAAAAACTTCTCCTAACATCAAGTCTTTCTTGAAGTCTCTTATATTTGTATTCTTGTCAATGAACACTGCCTCTATACCCATAGCAGCTGCCCAGTCACCCATCTGCTCAGCAGTGATGTCATAGGAGAATGCTGTATGGTGAGCTCCGCCTGCAAGAAGCCAAGCTTCCGTACCTGTGTAGAAATCAGGCTGAGGAGTCCAGAAGTTAATAGCTGTGGGAAGCTTGGGAAGAGGCTTCTCAACCTTCTTACACTCAACATCCTGGATGATGAGACGGAATCTGTTGCCAAGGTCAATAAGTGATGTTGCAATACCTGCACCGGTCTTGGACTGGAATACGAGTCTTGCGGGATCTTCTCTGTCACCCATTGAAAGGGGCTGGCACTTGATCTGAATGGGACCGTCTGAAATGGAAGGACAAACCTCAAGCATGTGAGCCTGGATAATTCCCTCTTTGCCCTTTACAAGGTTGTATGTGTAGTCCTCAAGCATTGATGAACCCTTTGCGTCCTTCATGCCGGCGCTCATGATCTTCATAAGGCGAACCATGGCTGCAACCTTCCAGTCACCCTCTGCACCAAAGCCATAGCCCTTCTCCATAAGTCTCTGAATTGCAAGACCGGGAAGCTGCTTAAGTGCGCCAAGGTCTCCAAAGTGTGTAACGATTGCCTGATAGTTCTTCTCCTTTAAGAATCTCTCGAAACCGATCTCAATCTGAGCCTGAACTGCAACATGCTTCTTGAATTCCTCAGGGTCTCTGCCCTCAAGGCAAATATCGTACTTGCTGTAATACTCATCAGCCAAAGCGTTGGTATCTGATGCTGAAACTGCTGCAACCGCCTCAGCAATCTCGTTAACGGGATAAGCATCAATCTCCCAGCCAAACTTAAGCTGAGCTTCAACCTTATCACCTTCTGTAACTGCTACGTTTCTCATGTTGTCTGCAACACGGCATACTCTGATGTGGCTTGACTCCATGATACCGATGGCTGTACGCATCCAGGAAGCAATCTTCTTCTGAACTTCAGAATCCTTCCAGAAACCTACAACAACCTTTCTCTCGATTCTCATTCTTGAAAGGATATGAGCATACTCTCTGTCACCGTGAGCAGCCTGGTTCTCATTCATGAAATCCATATCCATTGTTGCATAAGGAATCTCTTCATTGTACTGAGTATGGAGATGAAGGAGAGGCTTTCTGAACTCCTGAAGTCCAAGAATCCAGCTCTTTGCAGGAGAGAATGTGTGCATCCATGTGATAACGCCCGCACAGTTGGGGTCGTTATTGGCCTCGTTAAAGGTCTTTCTGATAAGTTCATTTGTAATAAGTGTGGGCTTCCAGACGATTTCGAAAGGAAGTACTCCGGACTTGTTAAGCCCTTCTACCATTTCCTTTGAGTGAGCTGCCACATGTGCAAGGCACTCATCTCCGTATAAATCCTGTGATCCGGTACAAAACCAGAACTGATATTTTTTCATCTCAGACATTAATTTTTCCTCCTAGAAAAATACATTATTGTTTAAATACTAATTGCTTTACAGATATCCTTTTGTGCAGGGATTGCCTTCACATAGGTCTCAATATACTTGTCAAAGCCTGCAACATCTTCGGGATCGGGTTTCATTACAGTTCCTGTCTGTCCTCCGAATACCTTGTCGGAAAGGAACTTGTCAAGAGCCTCGCCCTCGGCCTTGTTTACCATATAGGAGGCAAGAACTGCCATTCCCCAGGGGCCGCCTTCTCCTGCTGTCTCCATAACGGCAACGGGGGTATTCATTGCAGCCGCAAGAATTCCCTGGCCCACGCCCTTAGTCTTAAACAGACCGCCGTGTCCGTAGATTGTGTCGGCTTTTACCTGCTCCTCCTTAAAGAGGATGTCGCATCCGATCTTAAGGGTTGCAAGGGATGCGTAAAGATGGGTTCTCATGAAGTTTGCGAGGTTCATGTCCGCATCGGGCTTTCTTGCAAACATGGGTCTGCCTTCGTCAGTGCCGATTACGGGTTCTCCGGACAGTGTGTTAAAAGCCACAAGTCCTCCGCAGTCCTTCTCACCTTTCAGTGCGTTGGTGTAGAGTTTTCCGTAAATGTCGTTAAGGCTTATGTTCATTCCGAACATGTCGGAGAACTCCTTAAAGAGGCCAATCCAGGCATTTAAGTCCGAAGTACAGTTGTTGCAGTGAACCATGGCAACCGCAGGTCCTGCGGGGGTGGTAACAAGATCGATTTCCTCGTGTACCTTTTTAAGGTCCTTTTCAAGAACAACCATTGCAAAAACGCTGGTGCCCGCAGATACGTTACCTGTTCTTACCGCAACGGAATTGGTGGCAGTCATGCCGGTACCTGCATCGCCTTCGGGAGGTGCAAGAGGAATGCCTGCCTCAAGGTTTCCTGAAGGATCCAGCTTCTTCGCGCCTTCTGCCGTAAGGGTTCCTGCCGCTTCACCTGCCACAAGAACCTTGGGAAGAATCTTTCTGATATCCCAGGGATACTTCTTTACTCTGTCAAGGGATGCAAACTTGTCAAGCATCTCCTGATTATAATTACAAATTGATGAATCGATGGGGAACATTCCTGATGCCTCTCCGATTCCCATAACCTTCTCACCTGTCATCTGCCAGTGAATGTAGCCTGCAAGGGTGGTGAGATAATCGATGTTTTTAACGTGATCCTCATCATTAAGAATCGCCTGATACAAATGAGCTATGCTCCAGCGCTGAGGGATGTTGAAGTTTAAGCACTTGGTCAGCTCCTTGGCTGCAGGACCTGTGATGGTATTTCTCCAGGTTCTGAAGGGTGCAAGAAGCTTGCCGGACTTGTCAAATGCCATGTAACCGTGCATCATGCCCGAGAAACCAATTGCCGCAAGTTTCTTAATCTCTACGCCGTATTTCTTTGAAACGTCCTTTCTGAGATTGGCATAACAATCTGTAAGTCCGCCCCAGATGTCATCCAAAGAATATGTCCAGACACCACCTTCAAGGCGGTTCTCCCATTCATGGTCACCCGATGCAATGGGGTTGTGATTCTCGTCAATAAGGACCCCCTTAATTCTGGTAGAGCCGAATTCTATGCCAAGAACAGCTCTTCCGCTCTCGATACATTGTTTAGCGTTACCCATAATATCCTCCTAATATTTATATTGAAAACACAAAGAAGCCTCTTATACTTGTTGGGAGTACATTACCACTTGTTGTTGGGACAGTGGCTTATTTTCGCCAGAGCTCTAAGCTCCACGTAACAACCGCAGGAAGCGCAAGTACCCGCATTTAGTTTCTCGCATTCCTTACATATGGAAAGGCGGCTTTCGTATTTCGCCTCATCCACCCGGTCGTTTTTCTTGATGGCTTCTTTGTATTTGTCAATCATGGCCATGTCCGCTTCAGCCATTTCCCGAAGCAGACATCTTTTGCAAATTTGATTCTGCATTTCCTATATTGTTACCTCAAGGTGAAGCACGAGATTAATGTGGCCCTTCTTAATCTTGGGGTTAATGTAAAATTTCACCTATCGCTCTTCCTTTTTATTTATTTCATTATTTAGTGAAGTAATCTAGTTCTCAGGGAACCTAATTTCTAATTTACTAGTTTTTGCGTAAAAAGGCAACATCAAATGTATTTTTTTCGTTTGACACCCCAGGGTTGCCACTATATAATCTTAAGTATTGAGTGAAGTATTAAATTTTTGAATTAAATATTTAATCAGAAAATTCAAACTTTTAAAGCATATTCCACTATAGAAAGGTTTTACGATGCTGTATCTTAAGTCCCTTCCCGATGCGCAGGAAGTATTCAAAGCCCTCTCTGCTCCCATGCGTCTGCAGATTATGAGGCTTATCACCGAGAATGAGAATATGAGTATGAACGATCTGGCTGAGACACTTAATCTCACCAACAGCGCCATAACCATGCATGTGGCCAAGCTTGAAGCCGCAGGTCTCGTATCTGTACAGACAACTCCCGGCAAGAGGGGAATAATGAAAATTGTACGTCCCAAGCACGAAAGGCTTATTGTGGACCTTTTAAGTTCCAAAGATTCCGGTAAGAAAAGCTGTTACACCGATGAAATCTCCATCGGTCATTACACCGGCATAGAAGTTCACCCCACCTGCGGTCTGTCCACAAAGGACGCCATCATAGGTGATCTGGACAATCCCAAAGTATTTTCCTATCCCGAAAGATTCAAGGCCGATGTCCTCTGGATTGATCACGGCTTTGTAACCTATAACTTTCCCAACAGACTTCGCCCCGGACAGATTCCCGTGGAATTACAGATTTCATTTGAGATTTCCTCGGAATGTCCAAGCTTTAACGACGATTATCCCAGTGATATCTACTTCGATATAAACGGGAAACCCCTCGGAAAGTGGATAAGTCCCGGAGACTTCGGAAGCAGAAGGGGAATGATTTCTCCCGGCTGGTGGCCGGATTTCCTTAATCAGTATGGTCTTCTCAAGACCCTTATCATTAACGATAACGGTACCTTCATGGACGGAACCTACATGCTTTCGAAGACCACCATTTCAGATTTGAACATCGATTACAACTCCGATATCAATTTCACCTTCAGGGTTCCGACGGACACTGCCAACTGCGGCGGTCTTACGCTTTTCGGTGCATCATTCGGAGACTACAGCCAGAGCATTCAGGTTAAACTTTACTATAATGAAACATCACCTGAAAATAACTAGGAAGAGGAGAGAAAAATGTTAGAAGAATTAAAGAAAAAAGTGTATGAAGCAAACATTTTACTTCCCAAGTACGGTCTCGTTACCTTTACCTGGGGAAATGTAAGTGCAATCGACAGAGAGTCAGGACTCTTTGTTATCAAACCCAGCGGAGTTGAGTACGACGAAATGACTCCCGACGACATGGTAGTTATGGATCTTGAAGGAAACAGAGTAGAGGGAAAATACAAACCTTCATCCGACACACCTACCCATGTGGAAATCTACAAGGCATTCAAAGATGTGGGCGGTGTTGTACACACCCATTCATCCTTCGCCACCAGCTGGGCTCAGGCAGGCAGAGGAATCCCCTGCTACGGCACTACCCACGCCGATTACTTCTACGGCGAAATTCCCTGTGTAAGATGCCTTACCAAAGAAGAAATCGATGAAGCCTACGAGAAGAACACCGGTGTACTCATCGTAAATGAATTCAACCGCATGAAGAAGGACCCTGTTGCAGTTCCCGCAGTTCTCTGCAAGAATCATGGAGTATTCGCATGGGGCAAGGATGCTCACGAAGCAGTCCACAATGCAGTTGTCACCGAGGAAGTTGCCAAGATGGCCTTCCGCTGCGAGTTAATCAATCCCGAAGTAAAGCCTGCCCCCCAGGAGCTTCAGGATAAACACTATTTCAGAAAGCATGGTGCCAACGCCTACTACGGTCAAAACTAATCATACAAAAAAGAGGTTCCGAGCCTATGGCTCGGAGCCTCTTTTCATTAGTAGCAGCTTATTTGTCGGGTTCAATCAGTCCGTAGGTATTACCTTTTCTCTTGTAAACCACATTGGTCTGATCTGTTTCTGCGTTGATGAAAACGAAGAAGTCATGTCCCAAAAGTTCCATCTGGATACATGCATCCTCAGGATACATGGGCTTGATGTCGAACTTCTTGGTACGAACAATCTTGATTTCCTCCTCGTCCATGTAATCGTGATCCAGATAAGCGTCTGTAAAGAATGCTGCGTTCTGATGCTTATCAACGATCTTATTCTTATAACGTTTGAGCTGTCTCTCTATAATCTCTTCAACAAGGTCAATGGAGACATACATATCACTGCTGCTTTGTTCTGAACGGATAATATTGCCTTTGACGGGGATGGTAACCTCGATTTTCTGCCTCTCCTTCTCTACGCTTAAAGTAACGTGAATTTCTGTGTCTTCCGAAAAATACTTTTCCAGCTTGCCGATCTTACGCTCCACAGCGTCCCTCAGACCGGGTGTGACCTCGATGTTTCTTCCAATAATAACAAACTTCATATACATCACCCTTTCGGTTTTATATTGTATAAGCATTATAGCATGTTACGCACACATTTTTCAACAATTCTGGCGTATTTTATAAAAGTTTAAGAATTTATAAATGTCAATCCGATTTACGATTTTTACGCCATTTTTATCAATTTTATTAGAACTAAACAAAACAATTGTTCACACAAGTTTCCATAAAATCGGTATCCCCAGGCTAACTATTGGTATGTGGATAATGTGTATAACTTAGTGTATAAATCCTTTTTGCCTAAAATAGGCATATTTTTATGTGGATAACTCCTTTGAAAAAAAATTACATATTTCTTTAAAATATACTGGTTTTTTGGTCTTTTGGTAATCTTGCACAAAGGTAGTACCTAATTACCAAAAGATAGTTCCCGCAATTGAGCGACAACAAAACAGGCGGTATGTTTTCCACAGGGAGACACAAAAATAAGGCCGTGGATATTCCACGGCCTTAAAAATATCTTTTGGGTATATTAGAATACTCTTCTTACTGTGATGGGCTGACGGTAGTCGGCAGGGCCAACCTTGATTCCACCCTTAGGTGTGGAAGCATGTACAATCTGGTTATTGCCCATATACAAAGCAACGTGGCCTGAATAAACGACAATATCACCGGGCTGCGCATTGGCAAGTCCACCCTCAACCTCAGAACCAACTGTTGAGTAAGCACTTGAAGCTCTGGGAAGGCTGATGCCGAAGTTAGCATATACAAGCATTGTAAATCCTGAACAGTCAGTACCTTCTGTAAGGCTGTTACCGCCGTGTACGTAAGGATTACCTACGAACTGCAGTGCAAATGCGATAACATCTGAGCCGAGACTTCCGTCTCCTGTGTAGCTTACGCTGGGAGCTGTGTATGCAGGTGCGGAGTTTCCGTTTGCCGCCATGGCTGCTGCAGCTGCCTGTCTTGCTGCCTGGCGCTCTGCCTGCTCTCTCAATACTCTCTTACGTTCTTCTTCAATTGATTCCGCTTTGACAAATTTGGTGGTCAGATCTACGCAATCGGCTGCGATGTATCCTGCACCTTCCTCGATATCAATCTTAACCCACTTGGTATCCTCATCGAGAACAAGAAGCTGTTCTCCTGAGGGGAAGAGGCAAACCTCTTCAGAATCGGCATCGGGCTCTGCGTGAACCTTAACCGTATTCTCCTTAACAATGGCGAGTCTCTTACCAACCTTCTTGGCAAGGTCTACAGCATCTGTACCTGTAACACAATACTCACCTTTAACGTATCCTGTAACGGTACCTGATTTAATGAGGTACCACCCATTCTCTTCTCCGAGGAACTCTCCCACTGAATCGTCGTAGAGCTTACCTACAACATTTCCTTCTATGGAAGCTTTATCTCTGATGTTTACGTACTGGTCAACCTGAGCGATAACCAGATTCTTGAAGCCCTCTTCTTCAGAAACAATCTTGTCTGACTCGGCAACTTTCGCCCCGTCAATTGCTTTAAGGTCTAAAGGATCGATTGTCTCCTCGATCTCAACCTTATTTTCGGCACTCTTCATGGATTCAAGTGACTTACCGTTAGAGATGGTAAGGTTGATTCCTCCTGAAGGAAGCACCTTGTTAAGTCCTGAAGCCTCGGCGCTCATATTGAAAGAAGAAAACGCAACTGCTGCAAGAAGCAGACCTGATGCGGTTTTCAATAATTGCTTTTTCATATACTCTCCTGTGATGCTTTTCGGATTCATTTGTTACAAATTTGTTACAACCCTATTAAATATATCATCTGAGAGCATCTTTGTCAAATTTACAGGGAAATATAGTTAAAGGCACTTGTGGCCGCATTTGCGCCATCTGCGACTGCTGTTATAACCTGACGCAGCTGTTTCTTACGGCAGTCTCCTGCAGCATAGATTCCGGATGCACTTGTTGCACAGGTTTCATCCGCAAGAATGTAACCTGCGGGATCCATCTTAACTATATCCTTGAAAAGTTCGGTATCCGGATGAATTCCCACTGCGATGAATACTGCGTCGGTATCAAGTTCTTTGATATCGCCGGTTTTGACATCCTTAATAACAAACTTCTTGACGGCATCCTCGCCTTTGATTTCCACGGGAACATGGCTCCACAAAACCTCCACATTGGGAAGGGCAAGGAGAGAATCCTGCAGGGACTTGGCTGCTCTTAATTCGTCTCTTCTGTGAATAAGGTAGACCTTGCTGCAGCCTTTTGCCAGGAAAATAGCATCCTCAACAGCCACGTCTCCGCCGCCCACAACGCAAGCAACTCTGTTTCTGAAGAATGCGCCGTCGCAGGTAGCACAGTATGAAACTCCCATTCCTGTAAGTTTCTCTTCACCGGGTACCCCAAGAAGTGCGTGGTGGGCACCTGTGGCAAGAATTACTGTTTTGGTTTCGTATTCGTTCTTGTCGGTTTTCACAATCTTGACGCTTCCGCTGTCGGCTACGCTCTTAACCTCCTCCTCAACAAAGGGAGCTTCAAGCTTCTCTGCGTGAGCCCTGAAGGTCTCACCCATGTCCCATCCGCTGATTCCCGGAAGTCCGAGATAATTGTCTACTTCATATGTGTTAAGAATCTGGCCGCCGCTGACAGGCTGCTTCTCGATAACAAGGATGTTCATTCCTGCTCTCTTACCGTAAACTGCTGCTGAAAGGCCTGCGGGGCCTGAACCGATTATTATGCAATCGTACATAGTGTGTCTCCTTTCTACTTTACGTATGCTTTGAGTCCGTTGTAAATGTCGTCGGGGTCCGGAGGACAGCCCTTAATCGTGTGATTAAACAATCTTGTGCAGTTTCCCACTCCCAATTCACCGGTTTTGCCCCTATAGCCCTGACCGATGCACACCTTCTCACCAAGCTTCTCAAGGAGCCCTTCATCTTCCAGTCGCATGAATGCTTCTATCAGGCTTTCATAGCAGGCTGAACAGGTATCCACTTCGGTGGCCTTATCCTTAAGCTTCAGTAATCCATATCTTTTTGGCAAAATCTCATCCTTCTCAGCTTCACCTGAGCCTATGGTTCTCATCTTAAGTGTAGAAAGATCCGAGGAACCTACTCCCAATTTCTCCGAAAGGCCGATATAGGGAACATCCTCTAACTCATATCCCATGAGTCTGCAGACGTAAGAGTCCACCAGAACCGGATCCCTTGCCACCATAACGCAATCCGTGACATATGGATTACCGCCGCCTTCACTGTCCAAATCACCACATATGTGATCAATAACAATAAAATCCTGCTTGATTACGCTGTTAAGAATGGCGATGGGTTCGTGAAGTCCCAGGGTATGGAAGCGCCTCTTCTCGGCATTTGTAATGAGGCCCTTCATATTCTTTAAGGCACAGGTTATGTTGGTCTGGCAATGTCCCTTCAAAACCGGAACATTAATAAGGAAGTCAACATCCTGTAAGCATTTGACCACTTTGACCTTCAAATCGCCTTCGCCGGCTTCAAAGAAAGACTCCTTCTGAGTATCCACCAGCTCAATTCCATAGTTTAAAGATAAGGTGTTGTAGCCGCAGTACTCGAAAGCCTCCTCGGTCTTATCTCCAATCCATGAGCCTTCGATTATCTTTATATTCTTCTTGCCGTTCTCATGAAGATACTCGATTATGCCTGCAACGACCTCCGGGTGCGTAGTTGCACCGAAGTCTGCCGGCACCGGCTCAACAAGATTAGGCTTAATGCCAATCCTTGCATTTTCAGGAATAAGGGAAGCCAGGTCCGCCTCAATAAGAAGGCTCTTGGTCATCTCCTTGTAGTCTTTGCCATAAATTCTGTAGATTTCGTTCTTATCCATAGTCCGAATCACTCCTATGTGTATCATAACAAAAAGAAGGCAGGTTTGTTAACCTGCCTTCAATATATTTTATAAAATTTTTATACTTATGTGCAATTTGGGCCTGTCCCCATTTTGCACCTACATATTTGCGAATGCCTGGGTAAGATCATCAATCAAATCCTGAGGATCTTCAAGGCCGCAGGAAAGTCTGATAAGGCCTGCGGGGATTCCTGCATCACGAAGCTGTTCGTCAGTAAGCTGACGGTGTGTAGATGTGGCAGGATTCAAGCAGCAGCTTCTGGCATCGGCAACGTGTGTCTCGATGGCAATAAGCTTAAGTCCCTTCATGAAGGCTTCTGCTGCAGGTCTTCCTCCCTTAAGCTCAAAGGATACTACGCCGCATCCTCCCTTAGGAAGATACTTCTTTGCTCTCTCGTAGTACTTGTCTGTGGGAAGTCCTGAATATGTAACTGTCTCTACCTCGGGGCGAGCCTTAAGGAATTCCGCTATCGCCTGTCCGTTGGCTGCGTGGCGAGCCATTCTTACATGAAGTGACTCAAGTCCAAGGTTAAGATAGAAAGCATTCTGAGGGCTCTGGATGCATCCCAGATCTCTCATAAGCTGTGCTGTACACTTGGTGATGAAAGCACCTTCCTTGCCAAATTTCTCGGCATAGGTGATTCCGTGATAGGATTCATCGGGTGTGCAAAGTCCGGGGAATTTGTCTGCATGAGCCATCCAGTCGAACTTGCCTGAATCTACGATAACACCGCCGACTCCAACGCCATGACCATCCATGTACTTTGTGGTTGAATGGGTGACAATATCACATCCCCATTCAATGGGTCTGCAGTGAACGGGAGTTGCAAATGTGTTGTCCATAACAAGGGGTACCCCATGAGCGTGGGCAACTTTCGCAAAAAGTTCAATATCCAAAACAGTGAGGGCCGGGTTTGCTATGGTCTCACCGAAAACTGCCTTGGTGTTAGGCTTGAATGCTGCGTTTAACTCTTCCTCTGTGGCATCGGGAGACACGAAGGTTACCTCAATACCCATCTTGGGAAGTGTTACGGCAAAAAGGTTAAAGGTTCCGCCATAAATGGATGATGAGCAGACAAAATGTCCCCCATTCTCACAAAGGCAGAAGATTGCAAAGAAGTTTGCTGCCTGACCGGATGATGTAAGCATTGCTGCAGTTCCGCCTTCCATGTCGGCAATCTTTGCTGCTACGAAGTCATTGGTGGGATTCTGGAGTCTGGTGTAGAAATATCCTGAAGCTTCCAAATCAAAAAGCTTACCCATGTCTTCGCTGGTATCATATTTAAAAGTGGTTGACTGAATAATGGGAACCTGTCTGGGTTCTCCATTTCCGGGTCTGTATCCGGACTGTACGCACTTTGTATCAATTCTGAAATCACTCATAGATAACACCTCCGTAAACGTTCAAGAGATATTATATACTATCCTTTTACGGTTTACCACATTAAAATGTCGGTTCTCCATACAAAAAACCTATTCTACTCCAAGGAGCATTCTATCGTTATCCAAAGCCTCTCCGGAAATCTCTTTAAATCTCTGAAGAAGGTCTGCCACCGTCATATTGGCTCTCTCTTCTCCGGATACGTCAAGAATGATCCGACCCTTGTTCATCATGATGGTTCTGTTTCCAAGCTGAAGGGCAGACTGCATGTTATGGGTTATCATAAGGCATGCCAGCTTCTCTCTCTCAACCACTTCTCTGGTAATCTTAAGAACCTTGTCAGCAGCCGCAGGGTCAAGGGCCGCTGTATGCTCATCAAGAAGAAGTAGGCTTGGGGGATTAATGGTGGCCATAAGAAGGGTTACCGCCTGTCTCTGACCTCCCGAAAGAAGTCCCATGGGCTGTTTCATTCTGTCCTCAAGTCCCATTCCAAGTTCTTTAAGCATATCTTTAAACTCTTCCCTCTGGGCGTGGCTGATTCTTGAAAGCCAGCCTCCTCTTCCTGCTGCCAGGGTTAAGTTTTCTTCTATAGTCATGCCTGCCGCTGTTCCTCTTAAGGGATCCTGGAAAAGTCTTCCAATCTTAATGGCCCTTAAGTGCTCCGGCATAAGCGTAATGTCCGTATCATCAAGTACAATGCGTCCGCTGTCGGTAATGAAATCACCGGCAATGGCGTTAAATAAAGTTGATTTACCGGCTCCGTTGGCGCCGATAACGGTTATGAAGTCACCGTCCTTAACTTCTAAGCTTAAGTTGTCGATAGCAAGCTTTGCGTTGACGGTTCCGGGATTAAATGTCTTTGAAATATTACTGATTCTAAGCATTATCTTTCCTCCCCATTTGTACCAACCTTGCGAAGGGCCATTCTTCTCTTAAGGAGAGGAAGCTGTCTTTTAAGGTAAGGTGTGCTGATTGCTATAATTACAATTACAGAGGAAACCAGCTTAAGCATATAAGCGGGCATATTAAATCTCAATGCCACCGTATAAACCAGTCTGAAGATAAAAGCACCGATTACCGCACCGATGGCCTTTCTGGTGATTCCGCCTCTTGGAATGATTACGCCGCCAATAAGCAATGAGGCAAGGGCAATTGTAACCATGCCTGAACCTATGTCGATGTTAACCGACTTCTGGCTCTGGGCAAGAAGACATCCGCTTAAGGCTGTGAAGGCATTTGCAATACAAAGGCCCACGATTGTGGTAAATGCGGGATTTATTGATGATGATTTTACCATGTCAGGGTTGTTGCCTGTTGCTCTGATGGCAAGACCCAGTCTGGTTTTAAGAAAAAATGAAAGGAAAATCAAAACAATGAGAACAGCCAGGGCTGCAATGATTAATTTGTAGCTTCCTGCCAGAAATGTTCCCTCAAGCTTCTCCTTTAATATAGAAAAAACAGTATCCGTCTTGTTCATGTTAAGAAGGGACGAATTGCCCATAATAGCGATGTTGACGGAATACCATGCCGTATTGACGATAATACCTGCAAGAAGGCTTTCCACGCCCATCTTGGTCTGAAGGAAAGCAACTATAAGACCTGAAAGCATTCCGGCCAGGATGGCTGCAGGTATGGAAAGAAAAGGATGACCGGATATGGCAACCACAGCTCCCACCGTAGCTCCCATGGTAAAGCAGCCGTCGGTGGAAAGGTCGCAGACATTAAGCATTGAATAGCTTAAGTACAAAGCCAACACTGTAAGAGCTGAGAACAGTCCCAGTTCAAGAGCAGTTTGCAAAAGTGGTACCATATCCGAAAAATTCATTTTAAGTCTCCTAAATCTGTGTTTTATTCAAAGCTCTCTGCTGTCTGAATCTCTTCAACCTTTGTGCAGAAGGGCTCGAATGTTTTCTTAACTTCGTCGAAAGACAAACCAATTTTATCACAAATATCTGTATTTACGGTAGCTGTTCCGTTATCAAATGTCTTAACGGGTGTTGAAGCGGGATCTGCTCCGTTAAGAAGAATGTCAGCTACCATGTTTGCTGTCTCAACACCAAGGTTAGCGTAGTCAACACCGTATCCAAGGAATGCACCGTTAAGTGCGAAGGAGTCTGCACCTGCATAGTGAAGAATTCCTGCATCGGCAAGCTTCTCATAGATGGAAAGCTCAGCTGTCATAATTGTGTTGTCTGAAGGAGTGAAGATTGCCTCTACTCCGTCAGCGATGAAAGCGTCAACTGCAAGGGAAACCTCATCTACGTTTGTACCTGTGTGCTCAATGTACTCAACACCCTTGCCATCAAGGTATTCCTTAGCCTGAGCGATTGCTGTGGTAGAAGCGTCCTGTCCTACATCGTAGAGAAGGCCGACTTTTGCAATATCAGGGTTCTGTGCAAAGATAAGGTTCATAACTGCGTTGGTGTCAAGGTAATCGGATGTACCTGTAAGGTTTGCTCCGGGAGCATCCATGGACTCTACAAGGCCTACACCCAAAGGATCTGAAACTGCTGCAAATACAACGGGAGTCTTTGAATCCTCTGTTGCTGCCTGCATGCTCATTGCAACGGGTGTTGCTATACCAACCATAAGGTCAACGTTGTCTGCCTGGAAGTTGGCAATAATCTGTGAAAGAACGTTTGAGTCTGCGTTACAGTTGTCATACTTGATCTCGAACTTAACATTCTTCTCTGCTTCAATTTCACCGAGACGATTCTCGATGTTGCTTACAATCTGGTTAAGGGAAGCGTCATCTACGAAGTTACAGATACCTACGGTAAAGGTCTGTGCATCTGTGTCAGCAGCTTCGGTTTCTGTGTTCTGTGCTTCTGTTTCTGCTGTTGCTTCTACAGCGTCGTTGTTTGCGGTCTCTGTCTTGGTTGTGGCCTCGCCACATGCGCTAAGACCAAGTACCATTGTCATTGCGGTAAGAATTGCTACCAGTTTCTTTTTCATAAATTTTCCTCTTTCTGCGCCCCTTGGCGACTTTTTAAGTGTTTTCCCCGGGACAAGTATTCTGATAAAAAAAGAAGACCTATCCCTGCAGTTATCTGCTGGGACAGGTCGTATTATCTACCTGCGGTGCCACCCGGCTTGGTGTTATAAACACCCACTTAATGCATACTGTCATATGCTAAACTTTGTTTACGAAGGTTTCCTCTCCGTCTTCCATACTCTGCTTACGCATTTCCGGTCGCCCTCTGAAGTCCATTCGGCCAAGCGCTTAATACTGCAATTCCACCATCTGCAGCTCTCTGTAAAAAAGTGGGCTTCGCTTACTCACTCTTCATCATTGGTTTAAAGAGAAATTACCACAGGTCATATTACTGTGTCAAGTATTTTTTGCGTTAATGCGTTAAATTATTTCAAGAAGCCGGCTGATATGGTCGATTATGTGCTCTGCCCCGGTGGTTTCCAGTTCAGTTCTTTTGGAGATTCCGTAAGTAACGGCGCATGTGTGAATTCCCGCGCCCTGACCCATACGTATGTCAAAAGCAGTGTCACCTACAACTATGGCGTCCTCGGGATCGATATTCAAATCTTTAAGAGTTACAAGAACAGGCTCGGGATCGGGCTTATGATTCTTTGTATCATCAGCTCCCAAACAATAGTCAAAATATTCGGTCATTCCCCAGCTTTTCAGGAATTCTTTTAAGGAGGAGTTGTTTCTGGAACTTGCGATGGAACACTTTATTCCTTTTCTTTTAAGTTCCTCCAAAACTTCCCTTATTCCGTCAAAAACTGTAGGGGGATATTTTTCCTTTGATACAGCAAAGGTATCTCTTGACACCTCCACGCACTTATTAATGGCCTCCTCTGAAAGCTCCGGAAACAATAGTCTGTATCCGTCTGCTGCAGGAAGGCCAATAACTGATGCGCATTCGTCATCACTTTTCACCGGAAGTCCAAGTCTCTTCATCATTTCCTGCTTGGAAACAACAATGGATTTTCTGGTGTCCGCAATGGTTCCGTCAAAATCAAATATTACAAGTTTAATGCTCACTTCTTCAAAACCTCGTTCATGCTGCCGACTCTGTAGCCCTTCATGTCCAGGGTTACATACTGGTAGCCGATCTTTTTCAATTCCTCGTAGATTTCATTTCGAAGTTCATCCTTCGAAATCCTCTCAATATCGTACGACGGAACTTCAATTCTTGCAAGGTTTCCGTGAACTCTTACTCTCTCTTCTCTAAAGCCCTTGTCGATAAGGAACTGTTCGGCTCTATCCACCATCTTAAGCTTCTCCTCGGTGATTTCCTCACCGTAGACAAAGCGGGATGCCAGGCAGGCATATGAGGGCTTATCCCAGGTAGGAAGCCCCATTTCCTTTGATATGGCTCTGATATCGGCCTTGGTAAGATTCGCTTCTCTCAAGGGGCTCTTTACCTTAAGTTCTGCCACAGCTTCAAGGCCCGGGCGGTAGTCGCCAAGATCATCCATGTTGGAGCCCTCGGCCACGTATCTTATTCCTCGCTCCGCCGCGATTTTCTTAATCTCGTCGAAAATATCGTGCTTACAGTAATAGCAGCGTCTGGGATCATTGTTCCTGACCTTTTCTTCCCTTAAAGGGTCAGTTTCCACAAGTTCAAGAACAATGCCTCTTTCTTTGCAGAATTTCTTTGCTTCCTCCACTTCCCTCTCGGGAACAAAGGAGTTAACCTCCGTTACCGCAATGGCCATATTCCCAAGGACCTCATGGGAAACGGTTATCAAAAGTGTGGAATCCACTCCACCTGAAAAACCCACGGCCAGGGAGCCGAGGGTTTTGATATAGTCTTTCAGTTTATTTAATTTAAGTTCTGTTTCTTTTTCTAACATGGTAAAACCTTAATATCCTATTTTTGCGAGAACATCGTCAAGGAGTCTGGCGTTTGTAAGGGAGAAATCCTCAGTAATATATGGCTTCTCCTGCCCAAGAATTGCTCTCGTAAGCTGGCTTACCTCAAGGCAATAGTTGTTGCTTACATTGACCTTTCTTATAATCTCTCTGCCTTCTGAAACCACCTTGTAGCTTACCTCTCCTGACTGATTATACTCCACATCAGAGCGGATAAAGCCCTTGTCTCCGTGAATAAAAAGCCTGTCATAGCGATGGTGAGTATCAACTCCCAGATTCATCCCCACATTGAATGTAGCTCTGATTCCATCTTCAAATTCTATCATGGTCTGAGCCAGCTCATCAACTCCGTTATCGGAAAAATAAGCATCAGCCATAAGATTCGCAATTCCGTCCCTGTAGCCCTTATTAGATGCTGCATTTAAGATGGTAAGAATCATGGTTGAGCAATAGCAGCCCACATCGTAAACCGCTCCGCCGCCCTGTTCCTTATAAAGGCGCACGTTCTCGGAGTAGTTCTGGGTATGAAACGCGGTGTCAATGAAATCAACCTTGCCGATAAGACCGGATTTAATGTCATCCGTAAGAGACTTAATGTACTCATTATGAAGGTATGCATAGGCCTCCATAAGATAAACATTATTCTCTTTGGCTGCCTTAAACATCTCCTCTGCTTCCTTGGCATTCATAGCCATGGGCTTTTCAACCAGCACATGCTTTCCTGCCTTCAAAGCCTTAATGGCCCACTCGGCATGGAGATGGTTGGGCAAGGGAACATAAACCGCCTGAACTTCAGGATCCTTTAAAAGGTTCTCATAGCCCACATAGAATTTTTCAAAGCCAAATTCTTCTTTATATCTTCTGGCTTTCTCTTCATTACGTCCCGCTACTGCGTAGAGTTCGCAGTTTTTTGCCAAAAGCATACCGGGAATTGTACATCCCTTCGCTATGCCCGCGGTTCCAAGTACGCCCCATTTAACGCTCATAGAACACCTCCCAAACTATTTGGCTGCCTTAAATATGGCAAGCATATCCTCTTCCTTAAGGAACCTGGCTGAGCCCTTGCCGCCGTTAACACCAACAGCGCACTTATGAGCCATAACAGCCATGTCTTCCTCGGTTGCATTAACGCCCAGTTCTCTCAAGTTCGTGGGCATCTTAATCTCGCGGTAAAAATCTTCAACCGCTTCTATACCCTTAAGGGCGATTTCTTCGTCAGTTCCCACTTCAGGAACATCCATAACCTTAATTGCAAACCTCTTGAATCTGGGGAGGCAATCCTTGTACACGTATCTTGCCCAGCTTCCCCAGATAGCTGCCAGGCCTGCACCATGAGCCACGTCATATAAACCGCCAAGCTCATGTTCAAGCTTGTGAGTCATCCAGTCTCCGCCATCGCTTCCACAGCCTGTAAGACCGTTGTGCGCAAGGCTTCCTGCCCACATAACTTCTGCTCTGGCGTCGTAATTCTTAGGATCCTTCACAAGGATCTTAGCGTTCTCTTTCACGGTACGAAGGAGTCCCTCTGCCAGGGAATCCGTAAGTTCCATATGTCCGCCGTTTGAGAAATAACGCTCCATTGTATGCATCATGATATCGGTGCAGCCGCATGCTGTCTGATAGTCAGGCAATGTCATTGTAAGCTCGGGATTCATGATGGCGAATTTAGCTCTTCCGAAATCAGAACTGTAGCCTCTCTTAACAAGGCCCTCTTCCTTTGTAATAACGGAGGAATCACTCATTTCACTTCCCGTTGCGGCAATGGTAAGGATTACGCCAAGAGGAAGGCAGCCTTTGGCCTGTCTCTTGTAATCGTAGAAATCCCATACATCGCCTTCGTTAAATACGCCGTAGCCAATGGCTTTGGCAGAGTCGATGGCGCTTCCGCCGCCAACTGCCAGAAGGAAATCCACATTCTCTTTCTTACAAAGCTCAATGCCCTCACGCACAAGGCCAAGTCTTGGATTTGGAACTGCTCCGCCTAAGGAAACATAGGAAATTCCGGCTTCATCCAGGGTGTCCGTAACCTTCTTCATAAGGCCACTTCTTATTACGCTTCCGCCGCCGTAATGAATAAGAACCTTCTTTCCTCCAAACTCCTTTATAAGCTCGGCAACCTTAGATTCTGTACCTTTGCCGAAAATAACCTTTGTCGGTGTGTAATACTTAAAATCAAACATATTTGACCCCTCCTTATGTGGTTTCATTTAAATACCCAAGTAACTTTATAGTATATTGTGTCAAATATATCGTCAAGTACAATCCTGCTTTTAAAATGCGCAGAAAATGCTTATGAATTAAGCAAAAACGCAGTTGCTCCGTGGGCGGGAAGTTTAACTGTAAGCTTGTGGGTGTTGCTGACTTTTTCCCCTGTCCAAAGGTCTCTTCCGGATACCGGATCATATATCTCAAGGTCGGTGAGAGGGAATGTAATTTCATTTTCCTTCTCGCCTGCGTTAAACACTGCAACGTACCAGCCACCGTCATCGCAGACAGCCACCCAGAGAATCATCTCAACGCCGTTAATCTCTTTTCTCCAAATCTGGTGAGAATGACGGGCCTTCTTATTCATTCCGATGATATCTTCGTTGGTGAGAAGCTTTAAAGTTTCATCGTCAAGCTTGGTCATCTCGGCACCAATCATGAGAGGAGATCTGAAGATGCTCCAAAGGGTCATCATGGTCTTGGCTTCGTCAAAGGTAAATGCTGTCCAATTGTCAGCAGAATAATCCTGTTTAATAGCGCCGATGGGAAGCATATCCGCATCAGGCCAGTGACCTGCGCCACAATGTCCTGCCCAGCGCTCACATCTTTCAAACATGGCATAGAGAAGATTCCATTCATCCCAGAAATCATCTGTAATACGCCACATATTTGCGGTCTGTTTGTAAAGCTCAGACTTCTCAGGAAGAGCAGGTCCGGGAGAAAGAGAAAGAATCATGTCTCTTCCGCAGCTCTTTAAAGCATTGCTGAGCATAATAAGTTCGCTTTCCTCATGAGGAAGCTCTCTTGCTATATCATCGCATTTAACAAAGTCCACACCCCACTCGGCGTAAAGCTTAAAGATGCTTTCGTAATATTCCTTTGCCCCTTCTTTTTCAGGGTTCACACCATACATATCAGTATTCCATGCACAGATGCTTGCTGTCTTGGCAATTTCACGAGCGGTATGCTTGCTTCCAAGGATTGCTGTGTTTCTGTGAACTGCCTGTCTGGGAATTCCTCTCATAATATGAATTCCGAATTTAAGCCCTAAAGAGTGTACATACTCTGCCAAAGGTGCAAAGCCCTTTCCGCCTGCTGATGAGGGGAATCTCTCAGGTGCCGGTATAAGTCTTGAATACTCGTCCATGCAAAGTTCCGTGAAGGGATCATACTCGTGGGTCTTTGCATTTGGCGCGCTCCACTGAATGTCCACAACCACGTACTCCCAACCATACTGCTTAAGATTCTTAGCCATGTATTCCGCATTGGCTCTTACAATGTCTTCAGTTACAGCTGCACCGTAGCAGTCCCAGCTGTTCCATCCCATAGGGGGTGTTAATTTGCTCATGTGTTTATACCTCTTTTCAGCTGGTTACAATTTGTAACCAACTCACTTCGTTTTCTATAGTAATTCCATATTTATAGACTTTTCAGTAAAACCGCATTTTCTATACATCTCGCGGGCGGCGGCATTTCTGGCATTTACCTGTAATTCTATGCCATCAAGGCCTTCTTCCTCCTTAATAGCTTTGACCTTATCGAAAAATTCTTCCTCATTTATTCTACTCGATATTCAAAATCAATTAAAGTCATCTTCTCATTAACCGGATGCTCTTCGCCAACCTGGATGAATCCGCATTTCTTGTACAGATGTACATTTCCGGCTTCCTGTTTTATGGTGTCCAGTTTCCAACACTTTACTTCAGGGTACATCTCAAAGGCTTTCATGATAGCCACATATCCTATTCCCTGATTCTGGTATTCAGGAAGAATGAACAGTGGGCTTATAAAAGATATCTTCTTTTCCTCAGGGTCATTATGACCAAGATTTATTGCTCCGACCCTGGCTCCATCCTTTACGATAAAATAGTATTTTCTGTTCGGTCTTTCAGCTCTGAGCTTTACACGCTCCAGAGTCTCAATTGCGGGTGAGCCTTCATCATGGTACTTGTCATAAAGTGGCATAAAGCTTTTTATCTGCATTTGGTGTAACTGAGGTAACTCATCCTCTCTGACCTCTTCGAGCTTTATTCTGCTTACAAGCTCAGATTTACTTTTATCTGTCAAATTGAATTTCTCTTTAATCATTCTTGCAACTTCCTGCGGCTCCAAATGGGTATTATCAATCTTAATGTAATTCTTGAAAGAGAGTTCCCCCTCCCTGCTTACAAGGCGATACTTGGTCTCCTCCCTAATCATGCGTTCCGTTGACAAGGTCACATCTCTCTTTGAAGCCTTATTCTTTAAACGGTTTTCAGTCTTGTTTCTCTCTATACGTACAGCCTGATCTGCAACAAGTTCCACATAGTAAACTTCGCCACCTGTGGCTTCAAACTTCTTTGCTACACCTTTCACGTAGTCCCAATCTGACTGCATATCAAATGCCCACATGTATGTGAATATCATGCCTGCATATTCTGTCTTCATAAACTCATCAAAGATATCTTCACGAAGTCTGTTTATTACCGGCGGATTAAACCTGCCAAATATTTCGATGACAGGCTCAATCATCATGTGATTATGAAACAACCTGTAATCAGTAATCTTCATAAGTTCCTGTCCGACTGTCATTTTCCCGACGGCTCCACTGCCGATAAGTAAAACCAGATTCATCTCTCCTACCTCCCTGTATACAAAAAGGCCTTATCAAACATCCTGCTTGATAAGGCCATAATATACATCTATGTCTTTCCCGTGTTACGGATTAATCACTAACATGACCTCATCAAGTATGCAAAATCAGACCCCTGAATGTAATAATACACGGGCTTATAATTAAGCATATTATTGTTGATATTACGCTTGGACATGTTATATCCTCTCCTGAAACAATGAAAAGTTATGTCTGAGTATAAATGGTGAGAGAACTCTTGTCAACCAAAAACGCATAAATTCAGTTACTGTGACTAATGACCTGAAATTCTTGCATCAGGTCACAGAAAAAAGAGAGAGACTGTGACTAAACTTCTTCATGCACCATGCCTTAGATACATATTTGGGAATAATACGAGGAAAATATGAGATTGGAAGTGAAAAAAGCGCCAAAAAGCGTGACCTAACCTGATATGAACACAGTCCTTAGTCACAGATACCCAAATTTTGATCATATTTCAAACGCCTTTTTTTCGATGGCGCCAAAAGCGCAGAATAATTCATTCCTGCTTGTTTATATGGTATCTGCCATGTAAAGGCTGTCAACCCTGCGAAGCACCGCTTTGCGGCTTTGGGGTTGACTGCCTTCTCATGGCAGATAAAATCGTCATCAAGCAGGAACGAATTAATGAGTTTATAATCACTTTTTATTATTGAACAATTGTAATAATATCCGACAGGATATAGTGGAATGTAGGATATGACGTTTTTTCATTCTCGATATAGCCTGTGCTAAGGTTGCAGGTATCTGAAGGATTGTTGGGGTCAGTGCCCGTGTAATCACCCTTAAATACGAAGTCTCCGTTTCCCTTCTTGAAATGCTCGATTGCGCTGTTCATGGCCTCCTCGGTTCCCGGGGCGGCAACCTGCATATTAAGGTCCACCATTTCAACCCATCCCTTTTCGAAGCCGGCAGAAACATCTGTGCCGTGAATTCGGCCGCTAACTACCTTCTCAATCTTTCGATTTGCCATGAGAGCGTCAACTGCGCCGAGCACATAGGGTTCCCAGCAAACTCTGGAAGTCACAAGGGATGCCCCCGGAGCCACCTCAGACATACTCTGGTTATAGCCCACGAAGTAAACGGGCTTTGTTTCAATGGCCTCCTCGCAGGCAATGGCAGGACCTATTGTGTCGGTGTGCTGCGAAATAATAACGCAGCCCGCATCTATAAGATTCTGAGCGGAACTCTTCTCCTGGGCATAACTGCTCCAGGTGTTCGTATAGCAAACCTGCATTGTGGCAGTGGGAACAATCGACCTTACCCCAAGCAAAAATGCCGTATATCCCGAGATAACTTCAGAGGTGGGAAAGGCTGCAACATATCCCACCAAAGCCTGATCTTCCGTGATAAGCCCCTCTTTGATCATCTCATCTATCTTCATGCCGGCAACAATGCCGCTCACATATCTTCCCTGATAGGCCTCGCCCTTAAATGTATGGTAATTCTCAGGAACGCTTAGCCCACTCATATCCATATATGAGGTCTGGCAGAATTCCACATCCGGATATTCCGCCGCAAGTTTTACCACAAGTTCGCTGTAACCGTTGAAGAATATAACGTTGCAGCCCTTGTCCACGAAATCCCTTAATGGCTCTTCCATCTCGTCATCAAGTACATTACTTGCGGTAAAAATCTCAACCTTTTCTCCATATTTCTTCTCAAGGGCATCCTTGGCCAGGGAGAAATTGTAGGTGTACGGAGTACTCTCATCGTTATCATAAATAAAACCCACCGTCAGGCTGTCTCGCCCACCTGTAAGATTGAGAAGCCTGAAGCAAAGAATAAGCAATCCGAGTACTACGGCACCGGTCAGCGCTGTGACTATATAAACTCGTTTCATACGTCGGCTCCTTTCTCCCCTGAAGAATCTTCTTTGCCATGTTTCATCTGCGCTTCCTGAATCTTCTTATCCTCTTCTACACGGCGGGCCAGCTCCTTATCATGGTCTGCTCCCATGCCGTGTATCTCCTGACTCTTTTGTGCATAGATTTTTTCCAGGTCGATTACTCCCTTATCAACCAGGCGTAGGAATGCATCCACCGCATCGGGATCAAACTGGGTGCCGCGTCCACGCTTTATCTCATTAATGACATAATCATTATCCATGTGATTACGGTATACACGATTGGACGTCATGGCATCGAAGGCATCTGCCACACTGATTATCCTGCCATAAAGAGGAATCTCTTCGCCCTTAAGGCCGTCGGGATAACCCTTGCCGTCATACCTCTCATGATGGTATCTGGTTCCGTCCCAGACATGCTCTACCAATGTGAAGTCCTTAAGAATCTCGGCGCCGCTGATAACATGGGATTTCATCTTTGCATATTCGGCATCGTCAAGTCTTCCCACCTTGTTAAGGACTCCGTCAGGAATTGCTATCTTGCCGATATCGTGCATCTGGGCCGCCTTTTTAAGGTTTGCGAGTTCCTTATCTTTCCTCCATCCCTTAAAGCAGTCCATTTCCCTTGCTATAAGTTCGGAATACTCTGCCACACGGCTTGAGTGCTGGCTGGTACGCACATCCTTGGCATCCACCGCGTTTGCGATAGCCATTACGGTTTCGTTGGCCATATTGATCTTTATCTGCTGGCGGTTAATCTGTCTTTGGACTATCATCCAGGTAAACCAGATCAAAAACAGGGATAAGAGAAGCAGCATGTAAATGATAAATCCGGGTTGTTCGTAGATTTCTCCCTCTTTTACCAGATCAAACTTTCTCTCCTCAAGCACCTTGTCCCCGGCGCTGTCAAAGATAGCCAGATGGAATTTATACTTGCCCGCAGGCAGATTGACATAAATGATATTGTTAAGCGAGTTCTGGTGAACAATGGTCCACTGTGTATCGTAACCCTCAAGGAAATAGCCTACATAAGGTTCCTGAATGGTGTAGTTTAAGATCTCCGGCGCAAGCTCCACACGGTTCACGCCCTGACCCACTGTTATAGTTTCGGTTTTCAGGGGCGGCTGCGCTACGCCGTCAAGTTTTACGGACGCCAGCTGCATACGGTATGAACGAACATCGCTGTTGTATTTTTCAACATCAATAATATAAGCGCCGGTATCGCAAGGAAGGAACAACTCTCCGTTACCGTTGTAATAGTTCCAGGAATTGGCTGTAAGAGATGTTCCAAGACCCCTCTTGGCGTCCAAAAGTTCCCAGGCAATCTCGCCGCCTGTCACCAGATCATCACGTGCCACCACGTAAATGCCGGCGCTGGACATAACAAAAAGAGTATCCTCGTCCTTGACCCAGATATCATAGTTGTTAAAATACGGGAATTTGTCCAAAACGCTTACGCTGCCATCCGGCTCCAGGAAACATAAGCTGTTGCTGGTTACTATAAATACACCGTCGGATTTGGGGTCCTTGATGGTTCTTAAAATAACCCCGCTGCTAAGGCCATCCTCTCTGGTGATCATATCCGCTATCTCACCATTTTTCAGAACGGCAATGCCGTCGCCGTCAGTACCTGCGAGAATGGTGCCGTCGCTTTGCTCCGTCAGGGTAAGGATCATGGAGTTCACCAGGCCATCCTCGTTTCGAATGGTGCGCTCCACCTTGTGATTTTTGATATAACTGATTCCGGAGTCCCCGGCGGCAAGTATTGTTCCGTCCGAAAGACCTGTTACAATTCTGGCACGGTTTCCGAAGCTTCCGTTATCAGCGTTATAATTCCATACCTCTCCGTTTTCGGCAAATTCCATAAGTCCGTTGCCATAGGTGCAGACCCACAGATGATCGTCAGCGTCCACATACATGCACCTGATACGCTTCCCATCCAGTTCTTCGGTAAAGGAGTTTTCAATCTCCCTTCGGCAGGCTTTGTCCACAACGTCAAGGCCCTTATCCGTACCGATATAATAGCTGTTCTTCCAGGAAACTATCGTATTAACGACCTGACGTTCCATGCCTATGGAGCCGTAAACATCCTTGAAAGGAGATTTCGACAGTCGAAGAAGTCCAAGCCTTGAAGACGTGAACCACAGATTTCCCTGGTAGTCACTAAGCATGTTATCAATTGAATTGTTGAATTCATTGGTGTTAATCCGGTGATAACCGCCCTCATCCAAATATGATATTCCACTGTCGGAGGTTATAAACAGTGTTCCGTCGTCCAGATAATTAAGGCTGTTTATATTATTGGCTTCCTGACAGGTCATCACCTTAACCTGATTAAAATCCTCACCCGAAATATCGTAGCAATAAATCTGATTGGTGGAGGTTCCTACCATAAGGGTTCCGTCCGGAGCAAAAGCGCAGCAGTTAAACATCTCTAAGCCATCGGGCAGCCGAAGCATGCTTAGAATGTTTCCGCCCTTCATCAGGAAAAGCCGCCCGTCGCTGGCGATTGCCGCCACATGACCGTTTTCGTCGGCGGTTATACTGTCCGCATAATTTACCTCAGGCAGGGTATTCACTGCTTTAAGCCCGTTATTCATGACAATAATCTGCATGCTTGAGGTGGTTCCTACATAGTAAAAACCGTCAGTTCCTCTGATAATACTTCGAACGGAGTTTGAGGGAAGTCCGCTTGAGGAATCAAGAACATTTACAATCTCCTCGCGGATTGTTATGGAAAGGCCGTTGTCATTTGTGCCTATCCACATACGTCCCTCTTCGTCCACATATAAGCAGTTGACGTTTTTGACAGATTCATAATCATCTATCCAGCGAAACTCTTTGCCGTTGTATCTGTAGAGACCGGCATAGGTTCCTATCCACAAAACGCCGTCGTTGGTCTGTGCTATATCGTTGGCCTCGCCGCAGGGAAGGCCGTTATTGCTGCTGTATACGTTCTGGACATAATCATTGTAATCGTTGGATTCTGAAAGATCTGCTGCCTGAGATTTAATAGGCGCAGAAAGGACAAGCAGGGACGCCAGCGCCAGGATAATTGCCGATGACGCTGTATTGCCCTGCATAAAGGTTTTATTTCTTGCACGTTTCTTGGAAATTTGACGAATTAGAATTACCACATAAACTGTGGCAATGGTGAGTACCTTGTCTGCGAACTCGATGGCCAGCTGCCCCAAAATTGCGCTGATGGCCACAGGCCACCCCTTATCAAGCAGATAGTCTATAAGTCAGTCTCCCCACTTATTTCCCGTGTAGCCCTCAGAAAAGATAAAGTTTATGGGCACTGACACAACCAGTGCCGTAAGAACAGCCAAAGAAGCGGCTTTCATGAAACCGTAGAACTGGTCGAACCACTGTCGTTTTGCTGCCATACCCACTATAATTCCAAGAGCAATACTGGTAATGGAATATGCAGCCGAAAGGCTGTTGACCATGCTATAGGCAAGGTTCCCGGCAAGACCTACTATTGCCCCGCACACCGGACCTGCTACATAGGCGCACAAAGCCGTTCCGAATGAATCGGCCCAAATAGGGAGCTCAAGCCGAACCGACAGAAGTTTTCCACCTACATTCATTAATATGCACATTGCAATAAAAAGAATTATCTTCCGGGTTCTCCAGGTTTTCATCGCATATACCTCCCGTATATGTTATGTCCTTCTTTTTACTGTATCAATGTACCCTTATAACGCCCCTACGTTGTTATTATATCCCCTGGAATTCCCGTATTCAATATACTCTTATGCCTTATTCTTTTGTGTTGCTGACTATGTTGTAATAAGGAGATTATCGTTATCAACTGGTACCACCCATATTACAGTCAATGTATTTCTCGGTAATTTTTTAATTATAACCTAGTTTTACTTTTATTCCACCTATCAAGAAACGCCTTCAGACGTTTTTTCAAAAGAAAAACCCCGGAAACCAGTGAGTTTTCGGGGTTTGTAAGCAATGATTAACGCTTGCTGAACTGAGGAGCGCGTCTTGCGGCTTTGAGACCATACTTCTTTCTCTCTTTCATACGAGGGTCTCTTGTAAGGTAGCCTGCTTTCTTAAGAACAGGTCTGAACTCTTCATCTGCCTGAAGAAGTGCTCTTGCGATACCATGACGGATAGCACCGGCCTGACCTGTGTATCCACCACCCTTAACGTTTACAAGAACATCAAACTTCTCGAGGTTCTCTGTAGCTGCAAGGGGCTGACGAACGATAACCTTAAGGGTCTCAAGACCGAAGTACTCATCGATGCCTCTCTTGTTGATTGTGATGTTGCCCTTACCGGGAACTAAATATACTCTTGCAACGGAAGATTTTCTTCTTCCTGTGCCGTAAAATTTCTCTTTTGCTTTAGCTCTAGCCATTTTCTAATCCTCCCTCGCCTTAAAATGTCAATGTCTCAGGCTTCTGTGCTGCATGAGGATGCTCAGCGCCTGCGTATACGTGAAGCTTTGTGAACATTTCTCTTCCTAAAGGTCCCTTGGGAAGCATGCCCTTAACTGCAAGTTCAATAACCTGCTCAGGCTTCTTAGCCATCATCTCACGAAGAGTTGTCTCTTTCATACCTCCAACGTAGTCAGAGTGATGATAGTAAATCTTCTGATCAAGCTTCTTACCTGTAACCTTAACGTTAGCTGCGTTAGTAACGATTACATAATCGCCTGTATCAAGGTGAGGTGTGAAGATAGCTTTGTTCTTACCTCTTAAAATCTTTGCAACTTCTGCAGAAAGACGACCAAGTGTCATTCCGGTTGCATCTACTACATACCATTTTCTATCGATTGTAGCCGGGCTGGCCATAAATGTTTTCATGTATTTACCTCCGTAAAGAATAAATCAAACTGATTCAGGTCACGCTTAAGATTAAATGCAGATGTCCGGGCTACATTTCGTATCTTATAATGTCCTGTAGTAATGTGGGTTCTGCCGATTCTAACGGGGCATTGTTAAAAAAGGGCAAAATATCGCCACACCGAGATATTATATGCTATCGGTGTGGCGGTGTCAATAATTTTTTTAATTATCTTGCTTTTGTTGCAATTTCTTCGCTTATCTTCTTGATAAACTCTTCAAGTTTCATAGCCTCAGTATCCTGACAGTCACGCTTTCTTACGCTAACAGTGCCGTCCTCAGCTTCCTTGGGCCCGATTACAAGCATGTAAGGAACGCGGTCTTCCTGCTGGGCCTCACGAATCTTGTAGCCAACCTTTTCATTTCTGTCATCAAGAGTTGTACGAATATTTGCCTGTTCCAAAGCCTCGTTAACCTTGGCAGCATAATCGTTTGTCTTCTCGCTGACAGGAATAACCTTAACCTGCAAAGGAGCAAGCCATGTAGGGAATTTACCCTTGGTCTCCTCAATGATGTAAGCCATGAATCTGTCAAGGGATCCAAGAATTGCTCTGTGAAGAACCACGGGAGTCTTCTCTGTGCTGTCCTTATCGATGTACTTAAGGTTAAACTTGGCAGGTAAGCAGAAGTCAAGCTGACAGGTTGAAAGTGTGTACTCTGCGCCAACTGCAGGCTTAACGTTAACGTCAAGCTTGGGACCGTAGAAAGCAGCCTCACCGATTTCCTCTGTGTACTCGATTCCAATATCGTTAAGGACCTGACGGAGCGCATCCTCTGCCTTGTTCCACATTTCGTCATCGGGATGATACTTCTCTGTATCCTCGGGGTCTCTCAAGGAAAGAACGCATCTGTAATCTGTGATTCCGAAATCCTTATATACATCAAAGATTAAGTCAGCAACCTTCTTAACCTCATCCTTTATCTGGTCGGGAGTAACAAAAAGGTGAGCATCATTCTGGCAGAAATGTCTGCCTCTCTCAATACCCTTAAGAGTTCCGCTGGACTCAAATCTGAAGTCGTGGGCAATCTCACCGATTCTGATGGGCAGCTCACGATAGCTGTGAGGCTTATTAGCATAAATCATCATGTGGTGAGGGCAGTTCATGGGACGAAGCACGAAGCTCTCTCCCTCAACTTCCATTGCAGGGAACATGTTTGCTTTATAATGTGCCCAGTGTCCGCTGGTCTCGTAAAGCTGAACTGTACCTACGCAGGGAGTCATAACGTGCTGGTAGCCAAGCTTAAGCTCTTTGGCCTTAATGTAATTCTCAAGTTCCTGCCAAACTGTATAACCCTTGGGAAGGAACATGGGAAGACCCTTACCGATGAGGTCATCTGTCATGAAAAGACCCATCTCTTTACCAATCTTACGATGGTCTCTTGCCTTTGCTTCCTCAAGCTCCTTCTCATACTGAGCAAGTTCCTCAGCTGTAGCAAAAGCCACACCGTTAATACGTGTAAGCATCTTGTTCTTGGCATCGTTCTTCCAGTAAGCGCCGCTTAAACCGGTGAGCTTAAATGCCTTCAAAGCCTTTGTGTATGTAATATGAGGGCCTACGCACATATCAACATAATCGCCCTGCTGGTAAAAAGTAATCCTCGCATCTTCAGGCAGATCCCCGATATGCTCTTCCTTATATACAGCGCCTCTGTCGTGAACGAACTTAATTGCCTCGTCTCTGGGAAGCTCAAAAGTCTTAAAAGGAAGGTTCTCCTTTGTAATCTTCTTCATTTCTTCTTCTATTTTAATAAGATCCTCGTCGGAGAGTTTGGTGTCTCCAAGATCCACATCATAATAGAAGCCTCTCTCTGTGGCAGGTCCGTATGCGAACTGTGCGCCGGGATAAAGGCGCTCAACGGCCTGAGCCATAATGTGAGCTGCAGAATGTCTTAAGACATGGGTTACTTCTTCTTCGGGACATTCAGCAACGTTTCCGTCGTTGTAAATAACTTTCATTTTCTTCTCCTTTCTGTTCTAAAAACCAGTGTGGGGATAAAAAAAGCGCCCCAACACACCTGTTGTGCATGGGACGTATAATCTACGCGGTTCCACCTATGCTTGCTACCAAATCGGTAACCACTCATTGCCCTGTAACGAAGGGATACGGACCTTATTGGGGTCACTCGGAGGTGGTATTCACTTACTTTTCACACAGGCTGCTCTCACCGAATGCAGTCCTCTCTGGGAATGAGCATGTAAGCTACTGTCCTCGTCAACGTTTTATCGCTTCTTATTATGGTACAAATATAGGGGATGTGTCAACACCCCCTTTGTTTTTCTAAACAATTTTATTTACTGTTTTCTCCATAGTCCCCCTCTTAATCAGTCATACATCTGTGAGTAATCGGAATAATCCATTCCCTGAATCTCGTACTCACCGTCGTTATAAACAAGATAAAAGCCTATAACTCTTCCTGTCTTGCCAAAGACCTCTATCTCACAGTAAATTGCTTTCTCATCTTCATAATCCTTGATAAGGGAGTTCCAAATCATAAGATCCGACTCCATTTCATCGTAGGTCCACCAGTTGGAAAGCCAGTCCTCATCAACGTCAAGATCCATTGCGAAATCATATTTCTTTATCTCTATGGGCATAACGGAATTCACTGTCTTTCCATAGTTGACATGAATAGTCTTAGCTCCGTTCTCGCCATTGTCAAAGGGAAGCTTTACTTCCTTATATTCTTCTTTCTTCTTATCGTAGTCAAAGAGCCACATGTCACCAAACATCATGGGATCAGTGCTGGTGTCGTAGGTCATGTTAATAAGAAGCTCAAGCTCTTTATCCCCGTCCAGGTCCTCAGACTGAATGTGAGGGAATCCCGTATTCCAGCACTGAGGAATCTCAAGCTTTGTATCATTGCCAAACTCTATGGTATAGAAAGCAAGCTGGTTCTCAGCATCACACTTTCTGTATAATCTGTCGTTCTTGCCGTCACCATCAAAGTCTCTGTCAACAAACTCTTCTGCCCAGAGATAATCTGTGGCTTCATCAACATAGCCTTCATACTCCCAAAGCCAGAAGGGAGACTTATCAACTTCCTGATCTTCCTTGGATTCTTCCATCTCCGGCTCCTCAGTAGGCCCCGCTGTAGGCTCCGGTGTGGGAGTCTCAGTCGGTGCGGGAGTTGCCTGAACCTCTTCCTTTACTTCATCCCCTGCTTGTACAGTTGTATTGGAAACATTGGTTCCACAACCACAGAGCAAAAGTGAAGAAACTATCAGGATAATAAACCCTTTCCTTTTCATTAATCCGTACCTCCCATACCTTTCTATCATAATAAACTTGTTTAAATCGAGAATTATTACGTAGTCCTGCGAGCGAAAAGATGTTATGTAAACTTGTTTTTCTTGCTTTTGTACCTAAAACGCGCTAAAACCCCCGATTTAGGTACAGAGAATTGGGCTCAATTTCGAAATGTGAAGCTAAAAAGCATAATAAATTGCGGAAAATGCTAAATATATCCGCTTTCTTGCCACGCAAAAGCAAGACTCGCTATGTTATGTCAACCAATCTTGTGCCTAAGGCGAGCAAAAACTCCCAATTTAGGTACAAAACTCAGATTTCAAAGCTCCAACGACAGCTCCGAGGTCGTACAAAAATCCCCCAATCAAGCATCCGAAGGCACTCAAAAGACCCCAAAATGCTCAAGGCGCTCCCCAAACTCCTCCAAAGAAAAGAACAAGTGCAGGGACCGCCCTCTTACTCCTC